>Ga0209470_1001594_pt1 | contig 16755 bp, 15 predicted proteins | sample GraSoiAngelo_125_FD_185882 | JGI IMG/M metagenome (GOLD analysis project Ga0209470, IMG submission 185882) | Grasslands soil microbial communities from the Angelo Coastal Reserve, California, USA - 14_0927_05_40cm (SPAdes) (version 2) | ecosystem: Environmental > Terrestrial > Soil > Grasslands ... | reverse complement strand
TTCACGACGAGCCCGAGCCCCGCGGCGACGTACGGTGCGAGTGGCCCGCGCCGCGGCGCCGGCCGCTCGAGCCAGGCGAGGCCAGCGAGCACGCCGACGGTCACGCAGGCGGTGAGCGTCATGTCGAGGTTTCCGTAGCGCGCGAGGCCGAACCATCCGACGCTCGTCGCCGCCACCACGCCCGCGCCGAGTGCCGCCAGAGGGCCCCCGCGCGGCAGCGCATAGGCGTAGAGCGCGAGCACCGCGACCAGCGCGGCGAGCGCGCTCACCGCGCGCGCCGCCACCTCACCGACGCCGAGAGCGCCGTATGCGAGTGCGACCAGCCAGTAGTAGCCTGCCGGCTTCTCGCGGTACGGCTCGAGGTCGAGCGTGGGCAGGAAGAGCCGTCGCACCCCGCTCGCCGCGGCCATCTCGCGCGCGACCTCGGCGTGCCGTGCCTCGTCGGGATCGAGGAGCGGGTAGCGGCCGAGGCCCTGGAAGAAGAGCCCGCCGGCGACCGCCGCCAGGACCACGGCACCGCCGAGGGCGCGCGTCGGTCGGCCCATGCCTATGGACCCGCCGGGCCGGCGGAGAGTATGTCCGTGGCATGTCGCGCCCGCCGATGTGGACGGACCTCAGGCTGGGCGGCGGTGGGGCCGCGACGCCATGAGCGGGCGCTCAGGAGCCGGACCGCGAGCCGCCCGCGGCCCGTGCCTCGCTGTCCTCCCACCGGATGCGACGATAGTCGAAGTGCGTCGCCTCGACCGGATTGAGCTTGATGATCTCGAAGTAGGGCGAGAGGTCGAAGTCGCGTGGCGTGATGATCGAGGGCAGCTGGCGCCGGAAGACGGTCGGGTACGGCGGGGGCGTGCGCCGGAGCAGGCGGTCGAGCAGGCGGCGCCGCGGTGGTGCCGTCGCCGCCGGCGTCGTCGCGGGCAGGATCGGAAAGCCGACGTTCTGGAAGGCGCGCCCGATGATGCTCGAGCAGATGACCTGCGTCGTGAGCCCGCTCCCGAACTGGAGCGCGCGGCGGCGGAAGCGGCGGGGGATCAGGCTCACCGGGAAGAAGTAGCGCGCCAGGTCGAGGAGGTTCTTCACGTCGTAGCGCAGCCCGATCTGCGCGATCACCTCGTCCAGGATGCGCTGGAGGTCCTCGCGCTGCAGCCCGATCGGGCGGCAGATGCGAAGGTTGAAGCTCGCGTACTTGGAGAGCGGCGAGGCGAGCACGCCTTCGAGGAGCGCCTCGATCATCATGTGCTCGGCGTCGCGCCCGTGCTTGGCGATGAGCGCCTCGCGCTCGGCCGGGAAGCGGCGGAGGAGGTCGTCGCCAACGTAGAGGACCGAGTGGGACCAGGTGCTCTGCGTGAGATACTTGATGACCTGGCTCACGCGCTGGTCACCGTCCACCAGGATCACGTCGCCGGGGCGGATGACGCCCAGCAGGGCATCGAAGTCGTTGGGCAGGAGGAGGGTGTAGTTGCCGCGCGGCTTGGTCAGCGCGCGGGTGGCCACGGCGAAGACCTTGTTGCGGAGCCAGCCCATCGATGGCGTCCATTGTAACCGGTCGGCGCGCGGGTCCGAAGCCACCACTGCTGCCGCCCGCCTGTCACCCCTTCCGGCGCCGCCTCCTCGCCTGGTACGCCCGTCACCGGCGCCGCCTGCCCTGGCGGGGGGTGCGCGACCCCTATGCCGTGCTGGTGTCGGAGATCATGCTCCAGCAGACGCAGGTGGCGCGCGTAACGGAGTTCTACCCGCGCTTCCTCGCCCGCTACCCCACGCTCGAGGACCTGGCTGCCGCGCCCGCTGACGCGGTGCGCGAGAGCTGGGACGGCCTGGGATATTACGCCCGGGCGCGGAACCTGCACGCCGCGGCGCGCGAGGTGGTGAAGCGCCTGGGCGGCCGGCTGCCCGGTCGGCCGGAGGAGCTCCGGGTGCTCCCCGGCATCGGGCGCTACACCGCCGGGGCGGTGGCGAGCCTCGCCTTCGGCGCCGACGTGCCCGCCGTCGACACGAACGCGGCGCGCGTGCTGGCACGCGCGTTCGGAATCCGCGGGCGGCGGAAGAGCGCGCGCCGCGAGCGGCGGGTGTGGGCGCTCGCCGCGGCGCTCGTGCCGCGCGGGCGGGCGGCAGAGTGGAACCAGGCGCTCATGGACCTGGGGGCGACGTACTGCGTCGCGCGGGCGCCGCGATGCCGCGACTGTCCGGTGCGCCGCAGCTGCGCGACGGGCAGGACTGGGGCCGACCGAAGGCGCATGCTACCTCCAGCAGAGAAGGCCACCCGCCGACCTCGAGGGTGAGGCGTCGACGAGGAGATGACATGAAGTCGAGCTTCGCAGTGATCGGTCTGCTTGGTCTCTGTGCCCCCTGGGCGGTGCTCGCGGCCAGCCGCTCCGAGGCGGAGGAAAGCTGGATCGCCACCCTCTGTGGGTCTACAGCACGCCCGCGTGGCAGAGGTGCTCCGCCACCAGCACCGCCCCGTGCGCCGCGCCCATCCGCGTGTTGTGCGACAGCGCGACGTACTTGAGCCCGTTGCGGAGCGCCGGCTCGGCGCGCAGTCGCCCCACGCTGGTCGCCATCCCGCCCTCCGCGTCGCGGTCGAGGCGCGGCTGGGGCCGGAAGGGGTCGTCGTGCACGAGGATCGGGTGCGCCGGGGCGCTCGGTAGCCCGAGGCCGGTGTAGTCGCCGCGGAAGGCGCGCATCGCCTCGGCCGCGGCCGCGGGGTCACACGGCCGCTCCGTCTCGACCATCACCGACAGCGTGTGCCCCTCGAGCACGCCGATGCGCGTGCAGGTCGCACCCACCGGCGCAGGGTGCGGCTCGATGCCGCCCTCGCCGAGGCGGCCGAGGATCTTCCGCGTCTCGGCGGCGACCTTCTCCTCCTCCTTCGGGATGAACGGGATCACGTTGTCGACGATGTCGAGCGCGACGACGCCGGGCGAGCGCCCGGCGCCCGAGATGCCCTGCAGCGAGGTCATGAGGACCCGCGCGATGCCGAAGCCGTCGAGGAGGGGCTTGAGCGAGATCGCGAGGCCGACCGTCGTGCAGTTGGGAAGCGGGAGCACGAACCCCTTCCAGCCGCGGCGCCGGCGCTGCTCCTGGAGGAGCGGGAGGTGCGCGGCCACGTTCACGCCCGGGAGCGCGATCGGCGTGTCAGTCTCGGAGCGGAAGGCGGCCGCCGTACTGATGACCGGGACGGCGCGCGCGTACATCGGTTCGAGCTCGCGTGCGGCATCGCTCTCGACGGCGGCGAAGACGATGTCGAGGCCGCCCGGGTCGAGGTGAGCCGCGTCCACCACCGCCAGCGCCAGGAACTCCGGAGCCAGGTCCGTCCCCGCGACCCACCAGCGGCGCGCGCCGTTCGCCTCTCGGATCGCCTCCCCGTACGGCCGGCCGGCCGATCGCGCCGAGGCGGCGAGCACCGCCACCTCGAACCAGGGATGGCCGGCAAGCGAGGCCAGGAACTGCTGCCCGGCCACGCCGGTGGCGCCTACGACTGCTACCCGCCGCTTCCGCATGGGCGCGGCCGAGTATCCGGGCGGCCGTTTCGGGAGTCAACCCGAGCCCGCCGACGAGCGTGGAGCGGCGCCTAGCTAGCGCGCGCCCAGGAGCCAGGCGCGCGCCGGCTCGAAGACGTCGTTCGCGGCGCGGCGGCCGACCAGCACGTCCAGGTGGCCGTAGCCGGGGAGGTCCCGCACGGTCGCGCTGGGGCCGCCGTAGGCCTCGGCCGAGTCGCGTACGCGCTTCACCCACTCGGCCCCGAGGGCCGTGCTCGCGAAGGCGAGGACGGGAAGCGTGCGGCGCGGGCGTGGCGGTGCCGGGGCGTCGAGGGCCGCGCGCGGCCACCAGCGATCGTAGCTCGCGAGCAGCGTGGCGAGGAGCCGCACGTCGGAGAGGCCGTCGCGGGTGTTGGCGAGGCCGCCCCGCCCGCCGAAGCTGGGCGCCGTGTAGAGGACGTCGGCGAGCGCGGCGCCGGCGTTCGCGAAACCCGGCAAGGACGACGGGCGGAGGGGATCGGCGATGACGTCGGCCAGGAGCCGCTGCCGCTCGGCGAACGGGAGGCGGCTCCCGCCTACGTCGATCGCCAGGCCGCCGTCCGCCGGGGCGCGGCCTCCACCCACTGCGCCGTCGAGGATGAGGAGGCCGGCCAGCTCCTGTCCCTCGCGCGACGCGAGGCGGTAGGCGAACGCGGCGCCCTGGCTGAAGCCGGCCACATAGAGCGGCCCCGCCTCCGCGCCGCGCACGAAGGCCGTCGCCCACGCCGCGTCGTCGACGAACAGATCAGCGCTCCAGCGCGACAGCGCCGCCAGGTCTGCCGCCGGGGCGTCGGCGGCGACGACGTGCGTGCGGTAGTCGAGGCCCCAGGTGCGGACGCCGGCCGCGGCCAGGTAGACGCGCAGGTCGTGGCGCGGCTCGGCGATGGGCAGCTCGCCGTTCATGTGCATGCCGGGGAGGTAGAGGACGATCGGCCCGGTCGCGCTCTCGCACGGCGCGAGGCGATGGAGGCCGATGCGGTCGAGAGGGCCGCCCGGCGGGCGCGGGCACGCCCACACATCCTCGCAGAGCGCCGCGCCGTACACCTGCCGCTCGGCCTGCACGTGCGTGCAGGTCGCCGTTCGGCCCTCCGGGCGCGGCCCGCGGCAGGCGAGCGCGCCTGCAACCAGCACCAGCGCCGCGGCGCGCGCGGCTCTCATTGCGAGCGCAGGAACTCGATGAACTTCTCCGTCGCCGGGGAGAAGTGCTTGCCCTGCCGGTGGATGATCCCGAGCGGCCGGAGGAAGACCTCGTCCGAGAGTTGCACGGCCGCGAGCGTCTTCGACTTCACCTCGAGCCGCACCGCGGGCTCGGGCAGGATGGCGAGCCCGGTGCCGATCTCGACCACCCGCTTGATCGTCTCCACGTTGTCGAGCTCCATCACATAGCGCACCTCGACGCCATAGCGCCTGAGCAGCCGGTCGGTCTCCCTCCGGGTGGGGATGTCGCGCTCGTAGCCGACGAGCGGCTCGCCGGCGAGCTTGCGGATCGAGACCCGTCGATGGCTGGCGAACGGGTGGTGAGGCGGGCAGACGAGCACCAGGCGGTCGTTGCGGAAGGGCAGCACGGTGATGCCGGGGCGCCGCGCCGGATATGCCACCACGCCGACGTCGACGTTGCCCTTCGAGATGTCCTCGTAGATGCGGCTCGAGCGGCTGTACGCGAGGTGGAGGTGGACCTGCGGGCAGGCCTTCAGGTAGCGCTTGATCTGCGCGGACAGCTCGTAGAGGCCGATCGAGTGGACGGTCGCCACCCGCACCGTGCCGGCGATCACGTGGGCGAGCGCCTGGAGGCGTGCCTCCATGTCCTGGTAGCGCTGGACGATCTCCTTGCTCACTTGGTAAAGGATCTCGCCCGCGGGGGTGAGCTGCACGTTGCCGCGCGTCCGCTCGAGGAGTCGGCGACCGAAGCGGTCCTCGAGGGTGCGGATCTGCTGGCTGACCGCCGACTGGGTCACGAAGTTCTGGGAAGCGGCCGCGGAGAAGCTCCGCGTCTCGACCACGTCGCAGAAGACCTTGAGGGTCTCGAGGTGCACGCTAATGCGATGATCGATGCAGCGTGAGCACAACTTATAGGAGCCCGCCCGCCGGCTTGCAACCGGGCGGGCGGCGAGGGGGTCCCGATGACCGCGGGCGAGGTCGACTACTACGGGCTGGACGCGCTTCTCGGCGAGGAGGAGCGCATGACGCGGGCGAGCGTCCGGAGCTTCGTCGAGCGCGAGGTGCTGCCGGTGATCGAGCGCTGCCACTCGGACGAGCAGTTCCCGCGCCAGCTGATCCCGCGCATGGGCGAGCTGGGCTTCTTCGGCGCGAACCTGAGGGGCTACGGCTGCGCGGGGCTCTCGAACGTCGCCTACGGGCTCATCATGCAGGAGCTCGAGGCGGGGGACTCGGGGCTCCGCTCGATGGCCTCGGTGCAGGGCTCGCTCGCGATGTTCGCCATCTGGCGCTGGGGGAGCGAGGAGCAGAAGCAGCGCTGGCTCCCCGAGATGGCGCGGGGGCGCGCGATCGGCTGCTTCGGCTTGACCGAGCCCGACCACGGCTCGGACCCGGGCGGCATGGAGACGCGCGCACGGCGCGACGGGAGCGGGTACGTGCTCTCCGGCGTGAAACGCTGGATCACCAACGGCTCGATCGCCGACGTGTCGGTGGTATGGGCGAAGGACGGCGAGACCATCCGGGGCTTCCTGGTCGAGTCCGGCGCGCCCGGCTTTTCGGCGCACGACATCAAGGGGAAGTTCTCGCTCCGCGCCTCGATCACCTCGGAGCTGGTGTTGGAGGACGTGCGCGTGCCGCCCTCGGCGCTGCTGCCCGGCGCCGAGGGCCTCGCCGGCCCGTTCTCGTGCCTCAACCAGGCGCGCTACGGGATCGTGTGGGGCGCGCTCGGCGCGGCGCGCACCTGCTACCTGACCGCGCTCCGCTACGCGCAGGAGCGCAGGCAGTTCGACCGCCCGATCGCCGGCTACCAGCTGGCGCAGCAGAAGCTCGTCCACATGCTCTCCGAGATCACCAAGGGCCAGCTCCTCGCCTGGCGCCTCGGGCAGCTCAAGGACGCGGGCACGATGCGGCCCGAGCAGGTGTCGCTGGCGAAGCGCAACAACGCCGGCGTCGCGCTCGACATCGCGCGTCTCGCCCGCGACATCCTGGGGGCGAACGGCATCGTCAACGAGTACCCGGTGATCCGCCACATGATGAACCTCGAGACGGTGAACACCTACGAGGGGACGTACGACATGCACACCCTCATCGTGGGCCGGGACATCACGGGGCTGGACGCGATCCGGTAGCGTGGCGTAAGGACGCAGCCATGGAGCTCGAAGGCAAGGTCGCCCTCGTCACCGGCGCCGCGCGCGGCCTCGGGCGCGCCATCGCCGTCGCGTTGGCGCAGGCAGGCTGCGAGGTCGCCGTGTCGGACATCGCGCGCTCAGCCGATGGCGCCACGCCGTACGCCCTCGCCTCGACCGACGATCTCGACGCGACCGCTCACGCGGTCTTGCACCACGCCTACCGCAGCGTGGCCATCCCCGCCGACGTCACCTCTTCCGCTGAGGTCGCGCGGCTCATGGCCGCGGTCGAGACGCACTTCGGCGGCCTCGACATCCTCATCGCCAACGCCGGCGTGATCGCCGCCGCGCCCGTCGCCGCCATGGAGGAGGCGCAGTGGGACCGCATCTTCGCCGTCAACGTGAAGGGCGTCTTCCTCTGCGCGCGCGCCGCCATCCCGCTGCTCGCGCAGCGCGGGGGCGGGCGGATCGTGAACGTCGCCTCGGTCGCGGGGAAGACGGGCCGCGCCGGGCTCGCCGCCTACTGCGCCTCCAAGGCCGCGGTCATCTCGCTCACCCAGGCGCTGGCCGAGGAGCTCGGGCCGATGAGCATCGCCGTCAACGCGCTCTGCCCCGGCTACATCAAGACGGCGATGTGGACCGAGGTGCTGAACCCGATCCTCTCGCAGATGTTCGGCGTGCCCCAGGAGCGCGTCTTCGAGGAGTTCGTGCAGCGCTTCACGTATTTGAAACGCGAGCAGACGCCCGAGGAGATCGCCGATGCGGCCGTCTACCTCTGCCGCGCCGAGAACGTGACCGGCATCACGCTGACGGTCGCGGGCGGGGGCGAGGTGCACTGAGATCGTGCGCGCGCTCGCCTGGCTCGCGGTCGCGCTGGCGGGCGCCTGGGCCCTCGGCGTGCTCGCCGTCTTCCGCGGCGAGACGGTCAACGCGGTCTGGTTCGTGGTCGCCGCCGCCGCCGTGTACGCGATCGCCTACCGCTTCTACGGCGCCTTCCTCGCCGCCCGGCTCTTCGCGCTCGACGCGCGCCGGCAGACCCCGGCCGAACGCATCAACGACGGGCGCGACTTCGTGCCGACCAACCGCTGGGTGGTCTTCGGGCACCACTTCGCGGCGATCGCCGGCCCCGGGCCGCTGATCGGCCCGACGCTCGCGGCGCAGTTCGGCTACCTGCCGGGCACGCTCTGGATCCTGGCCGGCGTCGTGCTGGGCGGCGCGGTCCAGGACTTCTGCATCCTGTGCGGCAGCCTGCGGCGCGACGGCCGCTCGCTCGGGCAGATGGCGAAGGACGAGATCGGGCCGCTCGGCGGCTTCGCGGCGCTGCTCGGCGTCTTCTTCATCATGGTGATCCTGATCGCCGTGCTGGCGCTCGTGGTCGTGAACGCGCTCAAGCAGAGCCCCTGGGGCACCTTCACGGTCGGCATGACGATCCCGATCGCCATGCTCATGGGCTGGTACATGAAGGGCTTCCGCCCGCACGACGTGAAGGGCGCGACGGCGATCGGCCTGGTCCTCCTCGCCGCCGCGCTGCTCGGCGGGCGGTGGGTGGATCAGCATCCGGTCCTCGGGCCGGCCCTCACGCTCACGGGACCGACGCTGGCGTGGGCCATCATCCTCTACGGCTTCGCGGCCTCGACCCTGCCCGTCTGGCTGCTGCTCGCGCCGCGCGACTACCTCTCGACTTTCGTGAAGCTCGGGACGGTGGCCCTGCTCGCGCTGGGGATCGTCGTCATGCGGCCCGAGATCCAGCTCCCCGCGATCACCCGCTTCGTCGACGGGACCGGCCCCATCTTCGCGGGCAAGGTCTTTCCGTTCTGCTTCATCACGATCGCCTGCGGCGCCATCTCGGGCTTCCACTCGCTCATCTCGTCGGGGACGACGCCGAAGCTGCTCAGCCAGGAGACCGACGCGCCCATGATCGGCTACGGCGGCATGCTGCTCGAGGCGTTCGTCGCCATCATGGCGATGATCGCGGCGGCGGCGCTCCAGCCGGGCGTCTACTTCGCGATCAACAGCCCGGCGGGCGTGGTGGGCGCCGACCCGGCCGCCGCGACGGCCACCATCTCGAGCTGGGGCTTCACGGTCACGCCCGCCGAGATGGACGAGCTCGCCCAGCGCATCGGCGAGCGCACTCTCTTCGCGCGCACCGGCGGGGCGCCGAGCCTCGCCGTCGGCATGGCGCACATCTTCGCCTCCACGCTGGGCGGCGCGGCCCTCGCGCTCTGGTACCACTTCGCGATCATGTTCGAGGCGCTCTTCATCCTGACCACGCTCGATGCGGGCACGCGCGTCGGACGCTTCATGCTCCAGGATCTCCTCGGGCACGTGTGGGCCCCGCTCGGGCGGACGAGCTGGTACCCGAGCGTGCTCGTCACGAGCACGCTGGTGGTCGCGTCGTGGGGTTACTTCCTCTACCAGGGGGTGGTCGATCCGCTGGGCGGCATCAACATCCTCTGGCCGCTCTTCGGCATCTCGAACCAGCTTCTGGCCGCCATCGCGCTCGCCGTCGCGACCACGATCATCGTACGCAGCGGGCGGGTGCGCTACGCGTGGACGACGCTCGTGCCGCTCGCGTGGCTGCTCGCCGTCACCATGACGGCGGGCTGGCAGAAGATCTTCGCCGCCGATCCGGCCATCGGCTTCCTGGCGCAGGCCGGGCGCCTCGCCGAGCGCCTGGCAGCGGGGGAGATTCCGACCGCCAGGCTCGGCGAGGTGCGGGCGCAGATCTTCAACCTCCGGCTCGACGCGGGCGTCACGGCGCTCTTCATGGGGCTGGTCGCCCTGATCGTGGTCGAGTCGGTACGGGTCTGGTACCGCGAGCTGCGCGGGCCGGCGCCGGCGCGGGCGCTCGGCGCCGTCACCGAGGCGTGATGCCGCTCCGCGCCGTCACGCTCGCCGAGATCGAGCGCATCTTCGCGATCCTCGACCGGCTCGGCATCTCCCGCGAGGCGGTCGTCATCCCGCTCAAGCCGGCACACCCGGGCGGTGTGTGCGTCCTCTCCAACGGCAAGCTCGAGATCCGGGTCGAGTCCGAGACCCCGCTCGACGACTGGCTCCCCGAGCTGGAACGGATGCTCCGGGGGCTGCTTGAGCAGCCGGCGTGAGCCTGCCCGCCGGGGTTGACAGCGAACCCCGCAGTCTTAGGTTTGCCGCAGTTCCGATGACCCGCCCCGGTGGCGGGCGGACCGCGAAAGAGGAGGTGCGTCATGGCACTCGTGTACCTGGATCCGTTCGAGCAGCTGCAGACCGAGCTCGACCGCATGCTCGATGCCGCGTTCGGCCCAGCCGGCCCGTCCCGCCTCTTCCCGCCCGTCAACGTCTTCGACGCGGGGGAGGCGTACGTCGTGAAGGCCGAGCTGCCGGGAGTGACGCCCGACCAGATCGGCATCGAGGTCGAGGACGACACTCTCACCCTGCGGGGCGAGCGGCCCTTTGCGGAGCCCAGCCGGGAGGCCGCGTATCACCGGCGCGAGCGGGGTTCGGGCCAGTTCCGCCGCGTCGTGCGCATCCCGGGCCGCCTGGAAAGCAACGAGGCCAAGGCGGAGTACCGCGACGGCGTGCTCACCGTGCGTCTCCCGAAGGCCAAGGAGGCGCGCCCGCGTCGCGTCCAGATACAGGCCGCATGAACCACGAGGAGGACTAAGCGATGGCACCCAACGAACTCGAGGCGAGGCCGAAGCAGAAGGTGGAGCGCCGCGAAGAGACCACGCGGCCGGGCGCCTACTTCCAGCCGGCGGTGGACATCCTGGAGACCAGGGACGAACTGGTGCTGGTCGCCGACATGCCGGGCGTGCCGTCCGACGGCGTCGACGTCGACCTGGAGGGCGACGAGCTCTCGATCGAGGGCCGCGTGCGCACCGGCGACTACGACGGGCTGAAGCCGCTCTATTGCGAGTACGGGGTCGGCAGCTACTACCGCCGCTTCACGCTCGGCGAGATGATCGACCGCGACGGGATCAAAGCGCAGATGAAGAACGGCGTGCTCGAGCTCAGGCTGCCGAAGGCGGAGCGCGCCCGCGCGCGGCGCATCACGGTCGAGACGGCGTAGCTCACTCTTCGATCAGGACGAGCGTCCCCACCGGAACGAGCCGGGCGAGGTCGTCGACGTCGGCGTTCTGCAGCGAGATGCAGCCCCACGTCCAGTCGACGTTGCGGGTGTTGAGGCCCGGCTTGTCCGTCCCGTGGATGCCGACCGCGCCGCCCGCGCCGACGTAGCCGTCACCGCGACGCGGGAGGCCACCCCTCTCCATCGCGAGCCAGTAGCGATGGAGATCCTGCACGTTGGGGTAGTCGAGCAGCAGGAACTGCCGCCAGCGCGGGTGCAGGCGCTTGTCGACGATCATGTAGAGGCCGCTCGGCGTGCGGAGGTCGCCCTCGTAGAGCTTGCTGCCCGAGCCGTTCAAACCGAAGACGGCGGGGAAGGTCCGCATGCGGGCGCCGTAGCGGTACACGTCGAGCGTGCGGCACGACTTCCGCACCACCACGACCCACGGCTCGTGCTCGGCCCAGGCGAGCTGCTCGTCGTCGTCGGCGAGGGGCCGCGGCGGCACGTTCACCGAGGTCGGGCGGAAGCGGTCGAGCGGATTGCAGGCGGCCGCCGCCAGCATCCATCCGACCACCACCGCCGCTCTACCGAATCGGCCGCTCATACAGCCCGCCACCTTCGCATTGTGCGCGATCGCGCTCCGAGCTGCAAGAAACGACGGGCGCGGCTGCAAAGCCGGGAGCGATGTGATAGCGGGCCGGGCGGTGCCGGCTCCCCGTCCGCTCGGCGCGGTCGTCCTGGCTGCGGGCCTGGGCAAGCGCATGCGCTCCCGGCGCGCCAAGGTGCTGCACGAGCTCGCGGGCCGCCCCCTCGTCTGCCACGTCCTCGTCACGCTCGCGGCGCTCGACCCCGACCGGGTTGCGCTCGTGATCGGCCACCAGGCGGATGCCGTGCGCGCCGCAGTGGCCGATGCGGGCCTGCTGGGGATCCGGGACCTCCGCGTCGTCCTCCAGCCGGAGCAGCACGGGACCGGCCACGCGGTCACCTGCGCGGCCGCGGCCTTCGCGGGGTTCAGGGGCGACGTCCTCATCCTCTACGGCGACGTGCCGCTCATCCGCCCCGCCACGCTCCGCGCCCTGCTCGATGCCCATCGCGCCGCGGAGGCGGATCTGACGCTGGTCACCCTCCGCTTCGCACGTCCCGCCGGCTATGGCAGAATTGTGAGAGGAGCTGACGGCCAGGTCACCGGCATAGTCGAAGAGCGGGACGCGAGCGACATCCAACGTGCCATCACCGAGGTCAACCCGGGTCTCTACGCGGCCCGCGCGGAGCTGCTCTTCCGGCTCCTCGCGGAGCTCGCTCCGGACAACGCGCAGGGTGAGCTGTATCTCACCGACGTGGTGGGCCTCGCGGCCCGTGCGGGGCATCGGGTCCACACCGTGGCGGCGGGCTCGACGGAGGAGCTGGCCGGCATCAACACGCGGGCGGACCTGGCGCAGATGGAGACCAAGCTGAGGGCCGAGATCGTGGAGCGCTGGATGGCGGCGGGGGTCACCTTCGATGACCCGGCGACCGCCTACGTCGGCCCCGAGGTCACCATCGGGCGCGACACGGTGATCGGGCCGAACGTGCAGCTCCGGGGCCGCACCCGCATCGGCGAGGGCTGCCGGCTCGACGGCACCGTCTACCTGGTCGACACCGCGCTCGGCGACCGCGTGCACCTTCTCTTCGGCTGCGTCGCCGACGGCGCCGAGGTCGGGCCTGATGCGCGGGTCGGTCCGTTCGCGCGTCTCAGGCCCGGGACGCGCCTCGCCGAGCGGGTCCACATCGGAAACTTCGTCGAGACCAAGCAGGCGGTGCTCGGCGCCGGCACCAAGGCGAACCACCTCGCCTACCTGGGCGACTGCGAGATCGGACCGGACACCAACGTCGGCGCCGGCACCATCACCTGCAACTACGACGGCTTCACGAAGCACCGCACCACGATCGGCGCCCGCGTCCAGATCGGCAGCGACACGCAGCTCGTGGCGCCGGTGTCGGTGGGTGACGACGCGTACGTGGGCGCGGGCACGACGGTGACGCGCGACGTGCCCCCGGGGACGCTCGTGGTCTCGCGCGTGCCGCAGCGGCACGTCGCGGGCTGGGTCGCGCGCAAGCGCGCGCTGGCCGCCGGGCGGCCGGTCAAGGTGGCCGCGAAGCCCGCGCCGATGCGGGTGTCGCGTCGCAGGCCGAAGGCCGCGCCGGCGCGCGCGCGACGGAGGCGCTGAGCCATGTGCGGCATCGTCGGCTACGTCGGGCCGCGCGAGGCGAGCTCGATCCTCATGGCGGGGCTCCGCAAGCTCGAGTACCGGGGCTACGACTCGGCCGGGCTCGCCGCCGTCAGCGACCACCGCGTCGAGGTGCGCCGCTGCGTCGGCAAGCTCGACAACCTGGCGGCGCTCCTGCGCGAGCAGCCGCTCGGCGGCACGCCCGGCATCGGCCACACGCGCTGGGCGACGCACGGCCGGCCCTCGGAGCAGAACGCGCACCCGCACCGCGCCGGCAAGGTGGTCGTCATCCACAACGGCATCATCGAGAACTACCTGGAGCTGCGCGCCGCGCTCGAGCGCCGCGGCCGCAAGATGGCCTCGGAGACCGACACCGAGGTCATCTCGCATCTGATCGACGAGCACGTGCAGCGCGGCTGCGGGCTGTTCGAGGCCACGCGGCGCGCCATCCAGCAGCTGGAGGGCTCCTACTCGATCGTCGTCCTCTCCGAGAGCGAGCCCGACCGCCTGGTGGCCGCCAAGAGCGCCACGCCGATCGTGCTCGGGCTCGGCGAGGGCGAGAACTTCATCGCCTCCGACGTCCCGGCGCTGCTCGAGCACACTCGCCGCGTGGTCTTCCTGGAGGACGGCGAGGTCGCGGAGCTCACCGCCGACCGCGTCAAGCTCCAGACCTTCGCGGGGGAATCGGTCGCGCGCGCGCCGCGCACCGTCACCTGGGACCCGGTCACGGCGCAGAAGGGCGGGTACAAGCACTTCCTCCTGAAGGAGATCCACGAGCAGCCGCAGGCGATCATCGACACCATGCGCGGCCGCATCGTGCAGGAGGCGGGCGCCGTCCAGCTCGACGCCGAGGTCGACCGGCTCCTGGAGGCGCCCATCCAGCGTGCGGTGCTGGTCGCGTGCGGCACGGCGTGGCACGCCTGCCTGGTCGGCAAGTTCCTCCTCGAGCGCCTGGCCGGCCTCTCCTGCGAGGTCGACTACGGGAGTGAGTTCCGCTACCGCGACCCGCTCCTCGACCCGCGCACCCTGCTGGTCGTGGTGTCGCAGTCGGGCGAGACGGCCGACACGCTGGCGGCGGTCGAGGCGGGGCACGAGAAGGGCACCCCCGTCCTCGCCGTCTGCAACGTGGTCGATTCCTCGATCGCGCGGCGGTCGAGCGCCGTGCTCTACACCCACGCCGGCCCGGAGATCAGCGTCGCCAGCACGAAGGCGTTCACGACCCAGCTGACGGCTCTCTACCTCCTCGCCCTCCACCTCGGGCGCCAGCGCGGCCTGGTCGACGCCGAGCGGGGCCGGAAGCTCCTCGGCGATCTGGTCGTGTTGCCCCACGCGGTGAAGGACATCCTCGCGCACGAGGCGGCCGTCGAGCGCATCGCCAGGCGCTACGGCAAGGCCTCCGACTTCCTCTACCTCGGGCGCGGGGTGAACTACCCGGTCGCGCTCGAGGGGGCGCTCAAGCTGAAGGAGATCTCCTACATCCACGCCGAGGGCTACCCGGCGGGCGAGATGAAGCACGGGCCGATCGCGCTCATCAACGAGCAGATGCCGGTGGTCGTGCTCATCCCGCACGACGGCGTCTTCCAGAAGACCCTCTCCAACCTGAAAGAGGTCGAGTCGCGCGGCGCGCGCATCATCGTGGTGACCGACGCGCCCTCGCCCGAGCTGGAGGCGGTGGCGGCCGACGTGCTCACGGTCCCGCGGACGAATGAGCTCCTCACGCCGACCCTGCTCACCATCCCCCTCCAGCTCCTCGCCTACCACGTCGCGGTCTACCGCGGCACCGACGTGGACCAACCGCGCAACCTGGCGAAGAGCGTCACCGTCGAGTGACGGCGGAGCGCCGGGGCGCCTGCCAGGTCGCGGGTGCCGCCCTCCTCTGGTCCCTGGGCGGCATCGGCATCAAGGCGGTCGCCGAGCCGCCCTTGAAGATCGCCGCCTACCGCTCCGCGACCGCGGCCGTCGCCCTCTTCCTCTTCTTCCGGCCGAGGCTCGGCGGCCGCGGGCCGGGCTTCTTCGCCGCGAGCGCATGCTGCGCCGCGTGCCTCACGACCTTCGTGGTCGCGACCAAGTGGACGACGGCGGCCAACGCGATCTTCCTCCAGTACAGCGGCGTGGTGTGGGTCTTCTTGCTCGCGCCGCTCGTGGTGGGCGAGCCCCGGCAATCGCGCGACGCGCTCGCGATCGCGGTCGCGCTCGGCGGCATGACGCTCTTCTTCGGAGGCCCGCTCGAGGCGCCCGCGCCCGCCGGCGACGCGGTGGCGGTCGTCTCGGGCGTCTTCTACGCCGGGCTCGTGCTGCTGCTCCGCCGCGAGCGCGGGGCGAGCGCGGAGGCGGCGGTCACCTGGGGCAACGTGCTGGCGGCCGCGGCGCTGGCGCCGCTCGTGCTCCGCGACCCGGGGGTCGGGGCGTGCTCGGCCGCGATCCTCGTCCTGCTCGGCACGATCCAGATCGCGGCGGCGCAGGCGCTCTTCCTGCGCGGGCTGCATCACGTGAGCGCGACGCAGGCGGCGCTGGTCACCATGCTCGAGCCGGTCGCGAACCCGCTGTGGGTGCTCCTCGTCCTGGGCGAGGCGCCGAGCGGCTCTGCCCTGCTCGGCGGTGCGATCGTCCTCGGCGCGATCGCGTGGCGGACGCTCGGCGCGCCCGCGGCGGCGCCGGCCATCGGGGCACTGGACTGACGCTCTGTTGCCGTGCCAGGCTCGGGCCGCGGTCTTCCCCGGGCTGACCGTCGTCCCCGAGGACGTCTTCGCGCCCGCGTAGAGCCGGTCGAGGGACGCGCGCAAGGGCTGGCCTCGCCCCGACACCGCGTCTATCATCCGAAGCGTCGATGTCCCCCCGCCGCCAGAGCCCGTACGTGGTCGGGATCGAGGAGGCCCTCGCCGAGATCCGTGCCGGCCGCATGATCATCCTCATGGACGACGAGGACCGCGAGAACGAGGGCGACCTCTGCGTCGCGGCCGAGCGCGTCAGCGCCGAGCACATCAACTTCATGGCAACTCACGGGCGCGGGCTCGTCTGCCTCTCGCTGACCGAGCGCCGCTGCGACCAGCTCGGCCTGCCGATGATGGTGAGCGAGAACCGCGCGCCCCTCGGGACCGCGTTCACGGTCTCGATCGACGCGCGCCACGGCATCGGGCGCGGCATCTCGGCGGTCGACCGCGCCACCACCATCCGCACCGCCATCCGGCCCGACGCCACGCCCGCCGACATCGTGAGCCCGGGGCACGTCTTCCCGCTTCGCGCCCGGCGCGGCGGGGTCCTCGTCCGCGCCGGACAGACCGAGGGCGCCGTCGACCTGGCACGCCTCGCGGGCTTCGCGCCGGCGGGCGTCATCTGCGAGATCCTGTGCGACGACGGCACCATGGCGCGGCTCCCCGACCTGGAGGAGTTCGCGGCCCGCCACGCCCTCAAGATCGCGACCATCGCCGACCTGATCGAGTACCGCAGCCGTCACGACTCCCTCGTGCACCGCACGGCCGAGGCGCGCATCACGACCCGCCACGGCGGGGAGTTCCGCGCCCTCGTCTACACCACCGACGTCGACGAAGGCGAGCACCTCGTGCTGGCGAAGGGCGACATCCGTGCCGACGAGCCGACGCTCGTGCGCACGCACCTCGAGTACCTGCCGGGCGACGTCTTCGGCTACCGCGAGCGCGACACGCGGAGCCTCCTCCAGAAGGCGATGGAGCGGATCGCCGCCGAGGGCAAGG
>Ga0209470_1001592_pt1 | contig 16765 bp, 9 predicted proteins | sample GraSoiAngelo_125_FD_185882 | JGI IMG/M metagenome (GOLD analysis project Ga0209470, IMG submission 185882) | Grasslands soil microbial communities from the Angelo Coastal Reserve, California, USA - 14_0927_05_40cm (SPAdes) (version 2) | ecosystem: Environmental > Terrestrial > Soil > Grasslands ... | reverse complement strand
CGTGCCGATCGGGACGCCGGGAAGATCCGACGGGACGCGATTGGGACCGCTGAAGTACACGACGTTCCGCGCCTTCGCGACGGCCACGTCGATGCTGAAGATCGTGGAGTCCGGCATGCGGAACAATCCGCGGGTCGTGCCTTGCAGGTCACTCACCGCGATGACCATGCGCGTGCTGATGCCCATCGGCAGCCGGATCGCCGCCCGCGTCTTGAGCGCCTGCGCCACGGCCTGACTCACGATGTCCGTGACCTCTGCCTGCGTGAGCTCCGTGCTCGCGAACGGACCGATGAGCCAGCCGTCGGCGACGCCGGCGGCGGCGCGCGGGCTGGCCAGCGGCCCGACGACGAAGGCGCCCGCGAACACGCCGGTGGAGGTGCCCGGCGGGCGCGTCGCCTGCGCGACGAACGGCAGCGCGATGCCGTCGAGGAAGATGACCCCGGGATCCGCCGGCCGCGGACCGAAGGCGCCGCTCGGCGCGCTGCCCGCGAAGGCGGCGAACTCCGCGAGAGGCCCGGGGACGCCGGTGACGCCGATGCCGCCGACGACCTGTCCGTTCTTGAAGATCGGCACGCCGCCGCCGTTGACGGCTCCCGGGTCGCTGTCGAAGACGTCGGCCTTGCCGGTGGTGATGCCGAGTCCGCATCCAGTCTGATTCAGGCTGTCGCAGGGCAGGCCGTTGAGCGACCTCGACTGCGGCACGCTCTGCCCCGGGTTGAAGGCCGGGACTTCCGGCGAGGTGAGCGGACAGCCGCGATTCGTGTTCTCGATCCCGTACAGCGCGGCGTTGGCCTTGCCGCTGATGCCGGGCGGAAAATGAATCCCGCTGATGAAGCGCACGGTGCGCGAGGACAGCGGAGCCTGGTCGTTGCTGAAGAACGCGCCCGTGCGGGCCAGGGAGACGGCGAGGTCGTTGGCGTCGACGAGGGCTCCGAAGTTTCCGGGCGCCGTCACCGGAGCGCCCGCCTTGCGAAACACGGCCAGCACCTGTCCCTCACGATCCGTGACCGCGATGACCATGGTGGTGGCGTCGAGGGCCACGGCGGCCACGCGCGTGATCTCGTTGACGTCGGCGGCCGTGAGGAACTCGTTGACGGCGCGATGCTGCGTGGCCAGGACCCGATCGAGATCCGCGCGATCTCTCACGACCTTGCTGCTGCTGTTATCGAAACAGCCCGACGCGCAGAGTCCGAGCGCGACGACGAGTCCGCCCAGCCTCCGCCCCCCGCGTGTCGACGGCATGGCGTCCCTCGCTACTTGAGGTTCTTCTCGAAGGCCTTGACCTCGGCCGCGAACTGCTTGGCGTCGTACTTGGCCGGGTTCTCGATCGCCGCGAACAGGCGGTCCAGTGCCTCACCGGCCGCCTTGTCCGGCTTGTTGCCCGGCGCCTTGGAGTAGATGTTGTAGAGCCGATCGAGCGCCATCGCCGCCTGCTCCGCCGCGCGGACCCCGGCGGCGGCGATGGCGTCGGCGTCCCCCGTGAGGCTCTGCATGAGCTTCTGGGTGCCGGCCTGGTCCCAGTCGCGGCCGGCCAGTCGCGGCGCCTCCTGGCTCATCGCCGCCGCGATCTTTGACGCGCCCGCGGTGACGCCGGCGCGGTCGCCCTTCGTCACGAGATCGACGAGGGCGGCCACGTCCTGCCCGAGCGCCTTTGCCGCCTCCGGAGCCAGGACGTGCTTGACGACCGCCGCGTGTCCCTGAACCTTGCGCAGAGCGTCGTCGAGCAGCTTCGCCGAGACGCCGCTCTTGGCGCGGCTGGCCAGCTGCTTGGCGGCCTCGCGCAGCAGGATCGCCTGCCCGGTGGCCCAGACCTTCGTGTCGGCCCAGGTCCCCTTGTCCCGCCAGTGCGGCGGCATGTTGGCGCTGAACGTGGCCAGCTCGAAGGCCAGGAGATCGGGATGGCCGGCCGCCACCAGCTCCTGATCGATGCTCAGGTGGCAGGACACGCACTTCTCCGAGCGCAGGAGGAAGTTCTTGGTGTCGTACATCCCGAGCTTCACCGATTGCTCGTGGGTCCAGCCCTTCTCGGCGTGCGCCTCCAGCCACTTTTCCGCCGGGCCATGGCAGGCATCGCAGAACACGCCGTCGGTGATGTCGAACTTCGGCCCGCGTACCGCGGCCGGCACGTTCACGGCATGGCACGTCAGGCAGCGCTCGCTCGCCTCCGCCTTGGTGAGCTTCAGCTCGCGGGCGATCTTGGAGGGGCTCACGCCCGACTTCAGCTTTTCGTTGGTGAGCGTCGCGTAGGCCTTGGCGTGCTGGTCCTTCTGGGCCCACACGATGTTCTCGTTGAGCTTCGGATAGTCGGGCTTCGGCTTCGTGCTCCCGTGGCAGTTGGAGGCGGCGCACGAGGCGGCGCCCGTGTACTTCAGCTCGGTGGGCGCCTGCGCGTGGGCGCGCGGCGTCGTCGTCACGCTGCCCGGCCGCACGCCCGACAGCAGACATCCCAGGATCAGCACCGCGAGCGCGGCATACGCTCCCCGACGCAGCATGACTCCACCTCTTCTCATTCACGGCCTCCTCGGCGCAGCCGCGGTGGCGGCGCCTGCTCCTGCGGCTCTTCCTTCTTCGGCGCCGGCGCCCTCGGGGGCGACGGAGGCTCGTCGCTGACGGTGTAGACGCGGCCGTCCCGCAGATAGAGCCGCTCCATCTCCGCCCGGTTGAAGGGCCGGGAGCCGAGGCGGTTGAACACGGCGATCTGATTGCCCGCCTCGTCGACGGCGCGGTCACGGTCCGTGCCCTTCGAGACCGCCAGCGCGGGGCCGCGCGTCTTCGCGGTGGCGATGAGCCGCGGCTTCGGCCGCGGGCTGAACCCGAGATAGGTCGGCGTCTCGCTCGGTGACGTGAGCTGGAGCACGCGGAGTCCATTCCGGCCGTCGGCGACGTAGGCGAACAGGCTGGCGTTGGTCATGCCCACCTTCACGTCGTGGACGTCGTCGAGCACGCCGCCCGCGTCGTAGACCTGGTCCACCACCGGCTTCTCCGGATGCTCGATGTCGACGATGACCAGCCCCTGCCGGCCGGCCGCCACGTAGGCGTGGGTGCGCACGAGATAGAGCCCGCGCGCGTCGGCCAGCCGCAGGGCGGCGTCCGGCACCGGTCGCGGACGATCGGGCGAGGTGATGTCGACGACTTTCAGCCCCTCGGCGTCGGTGACGAAGGCGTAGCGGAACTGCACGGCCACCGCGCGCGCGCCGACGATGTGGGGCGAGCCCACGGTGGCGACCACCTTCGGCTTCAGCGGATCGTCGAGGCTCACGATCACGAGGCCGCGGTCGGCCAGGATGTAGGCATGGGTGCCGGCGACCGTCAGATTGACGGCGCCGTTCAGGATGCCGCCCGGGTTGAAGGCGAGGGCCCGCTCCAGAAAGTTGTTCGCCGGATCGCCGTCGAGCAGGGTCGCGACGCCCGCCCGATACGGGCTGTCCGCGGGGTTGCCGATCACGACCAGGCCCTCGAACCGGTCCGTCACATACAGGTAGGCGTACAGGGGGTGGATGCGCTGCTCCTGGTTCTCGGGCCGCTGCGTCCGCGTCGGGTCGACGGCGAGCGTCGTCGGCGAGGCCACGGCGGTGGCGAACCGGGTCTTCACGTAGAGCCGCTGTCCCAGCGGCGAGACGGGCGCCGTGACCAGGCGCTCGGAGAATCCCTTTTGATCGATCTGGGCGACATCGTAGGCGCGGAACCCTCCGGGGCCGTTGGCCGTGTAGAGGTATTCCCCGCGGAGCTGGATGCTCAGCACCTCGTCGCGGCCAAAGACGTCCAGCACGTCCCGCCCGCGGTGGTGCAGCGCCTCGCCCAAACGCCGCCCGCGATGCTCGTGCTGCGCATAGTTCGTGGGATACGCCAGCCGGTGGAGCTCGCTTCCGAGCACGGCCTGCGGCTCGTCGCGCTCGGTGACGGCGATCGCTTCGAGCCCCCGCGTCCCCTCGGCCACGTAGATGTACCGGCCGAGGAAGTTATAGAAGTTCGTCCCCAGCATCAAGACCTGCGCCATCCACGCGTTGTTGTCGTTGCGGGCCGAGACGTGGCAGTCGGTGCAGGACTTCGTCTCGGTGGCCCGCACGGTGTGCGGCACGAACGTGCTGAAGGCGTGACCGGCGAAGCCCTCGGCGGAGACCGTCTGCTGCTGTGAGTAGACCCACTCGCGGTTCTGATTCTGCGAGCCCACCAGCACCGCGCACGAGGAGCGCGCCGGGGAGACTCGATGCTTCATCACGGTCGGATCGATGGCCAGCATGAAGACGTCGTCGCGGATCGTCTGGAAGTTGTACGAGGTCCAGTTGCGCTGCGTGTCGCCCTCGAAGTGGAGCATCGGCTTGCGACGGTTGGCTCGCATCGGCAGGTGGCAGCCGAAGCAGCTGGTGACCCAGGATGTGTGGCAGCTCTGACACGTCATGCGCGCGTCGGCGTGCGCGAGCTCACGGGCCTCGCCGTCCTTGGCAACGGCGGTGCCCCAGGCGGCACCGTCGCGGCGGAGCGTCTTGGCGAGGCGGGACTTCGCACTGCGCTCGGGATTGGCCCGTGCCCACGGCGAGGCGGGATCGATCGTGTCCGCCACCTGCGTCACCGTCCACTGCAGGCCTTCGGTGACCATCGACCGCTGGGTCAGCGCCTCGCCGAGCCACTGGAACCGGCGCTGGCCGAACGGCGTGCGCAGGGACGACAGATCCGTCCCGCCGGCGGGCGCGGCGGGCCCCGACGTCTTGAGGGTCGCCCGCTGCTGGATCGTGCCGTGACACGTCGTGCAGGTGATCTCGATGGCCGCGCGCGTCTCGCCGTACAGCTTGCCGTTGCCGTGCACGTCCTGCTTGAAATGACAGTCGACGCAGTGCATCCCCTTCTCGAGGTGGATGTCGCGCAGGTGCACGGCCTTCTTGAATCGCTCGGGGTCGTCCGGCTGCACCGCGGCGCCGGCGCCGTCGAGCAGCTGCCCTTTGCGGTCCTGCTTGAAGACGGCGCGGAAGACCCAGCCGTGGCCGTGGAAGTCGGCGAACTGCGTCCGCGTGAGCCTGGGATTCAGCTCCGTGACGTTGGCGAGGAATTCGGGATCGGACCATCGGCCTCGCACGGCCGCTCCGTCGGGGTTCGACCGCTCGATGGTGTCGATCTGCTCCGCCGTGAGCCTGGGCTCCTCGCCCGGATACATCAGCGTGCCATCGGTCTCGTTGTCCCACCACGTGTAGCCGAGAAAGCTGTTCGTGACGGTGGTGCCCGGATGGTGGTGGCACACGACGCACTGGCTCGAGGGGATCGACGTCGTCAACACGTGCTTGATGGGATGGCCCGACTCGTTCCGTGCGATCGTCGGATCGGCGGTGGCGCTGCGTCCGCGGTTGCCGTACTGCGCGTAGGCGGCGGAGTGCACCGGCGACCGGTCGTTCGCGTAGATGACGTGACAGCCCGTGCAGCCGCTCGAGCGGTAGTCGCCGGGATGATCGTTGGTGCCCGGGAACGACAGGGCCGGATCGAACAGCCGGGTGCGCTGCAGATTCAGCCACACGGGGTCGATGCGGTTCAGCGTGCCGAGCCCCCGCGCGCTCAGACGGTTGGCGGGCCGGCCCGGCGCCTCGTCGACGTTCGGCACCCCGAGCTCGAGCGGCCGCTGCTGGCCGCGCTCGAAGATGCGCAGCACGTTGCTCGGCTGCCCGATCTCGAAGCGCGGCAGCGGCTCGAGCCAGGGCAGCACGCCGTTGCCGACGGTCTCCGCGAGCGTCGGCGGCGGCGTCGTGTAGAGCCGGCGCGGCTCGCCGCTCTCCGTGTAGCTCTCGCCGAAGAGGGGGCGCTTCAGCGGGAAGCTCCCGTTGTTGTAGAGGGCCGCCGCCCAGAGCATGGGCCCGGTGGTCATCATGCTCTTCTCGACCTGCGCCACCTCGGCCGCGTGGCAGCGGCTCTGGCCGCACGCCAACCGCGCCGCTCGCAGGTCGCCGGGGTTGACGAAGCGGACGTAGTCGGCGCTCTCCCGAGCGAGGCGGACGTACGCGCGCGGGTTGGCGGCGCTCTTCGCGAGCTCGGCGAGGCGCGGCTGGACGTGCGCCTTCTTCTTGACGTCGTCGTAGGCGGTCGACCCGGGCTGCGTCGCGGCCGCACGGGCGACATCGCCGCGCCCGCCGTGGCAGTCCACGCACGCGAGCTTCACCGTGGTGGCCGTGTGCATGGTGGGAGCGTCGGTCGCCGTGTGACAGGTCACGCAGCCGACGTTCTTCCGGTCGACGTCCGCCTGACTCTGCCGACTCAGGTCGGGCCCCTCCGACGTCGCGGGTTCCGGCGCTGGGGAGGGCACGGGCGGCACCTCGGGCGTCTCGGACGGCCGCCGGATCCGCTGCGCGAGCTCGCCGGAGCCGGCGAGCGCGAGGGTCGACAGCGTGGCGGCGGCGACCACCGCCACCCCCGCGAAGGAGCGCCACAGCCTTCGTCTGGACGACGCGCTCATGCGTGGGGGATCTTGCTCAGAACGTGAAGGTCATGGAGAGAAAGGCCGAGTACAGCAGGTCGTAGGGGAATCCGGTGGTCTTCTCGAGCCCCCGGGCCGTGAACGTGAACGTCTCGTTCGTGTACACGTCGCGCAGACCGCCGAGCGCCTGGAGCACGCCCACCCCGCCCGTGATCACCACGTTGTCGATCAGGAACGGCCGCCAGCGGAGACCGAGGCTGTAGTCGATGCCGATGTCCTCCCGGATGTTCGGCTGAAAGAGCAGGCGCTCGAGGACCGCGGTGTGATGGAAGCGCAGATAGTTCACGTTCAGGATCGCCTTGAGCTTCGGCGTGAGCTCGACGTCGGCACCCACGTTGAACAGGAAGAGGCCGGGATTGACGAAGTTGGGCTGGCCCTCGATCTTGCTGCTGCGGAGGCTGGGGACGAGGCTGTTGCGGCCCACCAGCTCGAGCCCGGTGCCGGTGAGAGGCAGCCCCTGGCGCACCCAGTAGCTGAAGCCGCCGCCGGCGAAATTCGGATTGTCGAAGATCGTGTCGAACCCCCGCGCGACGCGGTCGGCGGGCTTCGAGTCGCCGGAGGCCCAGAAGAAGGAGGCGCGCGGCCGGAGCCAGTCCAGGTCCGTGGACACTTCGAGCGCCGCCATCTGGGCGCTGATGTCCTGGGCCCGATCATTGATCGGATTGCGGTTCTCGCGCCCCACGACCTGGTAGAACGCGTGCGTCACGTTGATGGGACCGATGTGGCCGTCGCCGTTCCACCCGAGCCAGACCGCATCCACGACCTTTCGGGCGAGCGTGCCCACCGGGGCGGGTCGGATCAGGAACCCGTTGGTGTCGAAGTGCTTGTCGCCGCTGTCGTTGAGGACGTGCAGGTTGAACATCAGGGTGTAGCCCGGCGTGAGGAAGTCCTGAACGAAGAAGTTGACGATGCCGAGGTGCTGCGAGCGCGTGTCGAGCAGCCGGTTCAGTCCGCTGTTCGTGTCCTTCTCCAGGGGACGGAAGTAGACGGCGTTGTACTGATACCGATTCGACCCGAGGTTGCCGAACAGGCGGAAGCCGAGCTGGTCGTCGCTGAAGATGAAGCTGCGAAAGTCGCTGGTGAAGGGCTGGATCCCCGCGCGGGCGGAAATGAAGTCGTAGTGCGGGCTGAGATCGCCGAGGTGGTACTCGACGAACAGCTCCTGGAGGCTCTTGAAGGTGTCGAAGCGCGTGGTGCCCTCGCGCACGTCGACGTTTACGATGCCCGTCTCCCGGACGTCGAGGTAGTTCAGGTTGAACACGGGCGTCACGCGGATTTCAAAGTCCCGCGGCTTGAAGGCCGTGTCGCCCTTGAAGAAACTGAACGACAGGATGAAGTTCTGGTTGACGAAGATCTGATCGCCGGTGCCGAAGAACTCCGCTTTTCCGGGCTCGGCCGCGCTGGCGTTGCTCGGCAGCGGGATCCGCCGCAGCTCCAGCAGGCTGTCGCTGATGGCCGACACGCTCAGGAAGTAGCGCTGTCCGAAGATCGGATAATCGCCCTTGAGGACGTTCTGGTTGTACGGATCCCACCAGCGCCCTCGCACGTACGGCGCCTCCAGCGGCCGCTCGTAGCGGTTCCAGTCGGGGAATCCCAGGCGCCAGCGGTCGAGGATCGGCACGAAGTCGGGGCTGGTCTGGATCGGAACCGGCCGACTGGAGCTCGGACCGGTGAAGCCGGGTGGCTTGTCCTCGGACTTCGGCGGAGCCGGTGGTGGCGTCGTCGTGGGCGGCGGCTGCGGTGGGGGCGGCGTCTCTTCCGGCGAATCGGGCTCGGGACGCCGCGGGCGCTGGGCCAGGAGCACGGGCGCTGGCGTCGCCCACGCGGGCGCGGTCACCGTCGGCTGGCCGGAGACGGCGGGAAGCGCGGCCAGGGCCACGACAATCAGCGCGACCATTCCTCGGTCCCCTGTCCTGTGCGGCGGTGCGGTGCCCAACCCGGTGCCGTGAGGCCGCAATCCTATCCCGAGTTCGCGGACCGGTAAAGGTTATCGGCCGTCCGGCCGCCCCGCCTGTGGGCAGTCGTTGACATGGCCCGGTCACCAAGCGTAGGTTTCGCGCACCGAATTCGAAATCTGCCGGTGAGGGCCATGTCCGAGAGAGCGATGCTGATCGACGAGCTTCGCGCGATCCAGCGGGAGCACGGGTACCTTCCCGCCGCCGCCCTCCGGGCCCTCTCCGAGCGCGCGCGAATTCCGCTCTACGACGTCCACGGAGTGGCGAGCTTCTATCCGCACTTCCGGCTCACGGCGCCACCCGCGGTCGACGTGCGCGTCTGCGCCGACATGTCGTGCCATCTCCGCGGCGCCGACGAGCTCAGCCGCTCGCTGGAAGCCCACCTCGCCGGCCGCGAGCTCTCCGGCGTCGTCGTGCGCCCGGTGTCGTGTCTCGGACAGTGCGATCGGGCGCCGGCCGGCTCCATCAACGACGTCATCGTCCCGGGGCTGACGCCGGCCCGGCTGACGGATCTGGTCGGCGCGGCGGCGGCGGGCGCCGCGCTGCCGCATATGGAGAGCACGCGCGCTTCCACCCCGCTCGGGATCCATCCCTACGCGGCGGGCGTCCACTACGCGGCGCTGCACGGCCTCCTGGCCAGTCGCGACATCGAAGGCGTGCTCACCACCCTCAAGGCCAGCGAGCTTCGCGGGCTCGGGGGCGCGGGCTTTCCGACCGGGGTCAAGTGGGAGATCGTCCGGGCCGCCCCGGGCCCGGAGAAGTACGTCGTCTGCAACGCGGACGAGAGCGAGCCGGGTACGATCAAGGACCGCTTCCTCATGGAGCACGCTCCCCACCTCGTGCTCGAGGGCATGATCCTGGCGGGCATGGTGACGGGCGCCCGCACCGGGATCATCTACATCCGCCACGAGTACGAAGCCCAGGCGGCGGTGCTGCAGCGCGAGATCGACGACTGCCGACGGCGCGGCCTCCTCGGTGCCGGCGCGCGCGGCGGTCGCGTGCCCTTCGACGTGAGCCTCTTCGTCAGCCCCGGCGGCTACATCTGCGGCGAGGAATCGGCGCTGCTGGAGGCGCTCGAGGGCAAGCGCGCGGAGCCGCGCAACAAGCCGCCGTTCCCGGGCACGCACGGGCTCTGGCAAAAGCCCACGGTCATCAACAACGTGGAGACGTTCGCCCTGGTGCCGCTGATCCTGACGACCGGCGCCGAGGCGTTCAAACGTCTGGGGCGGGGCGGCGCGGCGGGCCCGAAGTTCGTGGGCGTGAGCGGTCACGTCGAGCGCCCGGGCGTGTACGAGATCGCGATGGGCACCCGGGCGCGTGAGGTGATCGTCGAGCGCGCCGGCGGCGTGCTCGATGGACGGGCCCTCAAGGCGTTCGCCCCGTCGGGTGCGTCGTCGGGCTATCTCCCCGCGTCGATGGTCGACGTGCCGCTGGACTTCAAATCGCTCCAGCAGGCGGGGTCGATGCTGGGGTCCGGGGCCATCGTCGTCTGCGCCGACGGCACCTGCATGCTCGACATGGCGCTCAATGCCGTGCGGTTTTTCAAGAATGAGTCGTGCGGCAAGTGCGTGCCCTGCCGTGTCGGCTCGGCGAAGCTCGTCGACATCCTGAGCGAGATCGCTCACGGCCGCGGCCACGCCGAGCACCTCGAGACGATCGACCAGCTGTCGGAGGCGATGGCCCTCACGTCCATCTGTGGCCTGGGCCAGGTGGCTCCGGCGCCCATCAAGTCGGTCATCACGCACTTCCCCGAGGAGATCGAGGTACACGTCGCCCGGCAGCGATGTCCGTCCGGCGTGTGCCCGATGGCGTGAGCATGAGCGTGGTCAATCTCTCCATCGATGGGACGCCGGTCGAGGTCGCCGCAGGGACGACCGTGTTCGACGCCGCTCGGAGCATCGGCGTCGACATCCCGACCCTCTGTCACGCCCAGCACCAGGGACCCGTCGGCGTCTGTCGCGTGTGCACGGTCGAGGTGACCGGCGGTCGCGTGCTCGCCGCCTCCTGCGTGAGGACCGTCGAGCCGGGCATGGACGTGCGCACGAACACCGAGCGCGTGCAGCGGGCCCGACGCATGCTCTACGAGCTGCTGCTGGCCGACCATCCCAGTCCCTGCCTGCGGCAAACGGCCACGGGGGACTGTGAGCTGGAGGATCAGGCGCGTCGCGCCGGACTGCAGACGTCGCGATTCACCCCGCGGCTCAGCGCCCGGGGCATCGACGACTCGTCGCCGATCATCAAGGTGGACCATTCCGCCTGCATCCTGTGCGACCGGTGCATCCGTGCCTGCAGCGAGGTCAAGCAGAACTTCGTCATCGGCCGGATGGGCAAAGGATCGGGGGCGGCCATCGCGTTCGATGCCGACGTCCCCATGGGGCACTCCACGTGCGTGGGCTGCGGCGAGTGCATGGTCTCGTGTCCGACGGGAGCGCTCACCAACAAGAGCGTGCTCGACGTCCGGCTGCCGCAGGGAGACCTGCTGTCCCCCGAGGAGCTGCTGAGGCTTCCGATCTTCGCGGGCAGCTCGGGAACGTTCCTCGCCCTCAACAAAGGCTCGATCGTCCGGCGGCGCTTCCGGCCGGGCGAGATCATCTGCCGGGAGGGCGAGCACGGGTCCACCGCCTTCTACGTGCTGAGCGGCCAGGTCGAGGTGTCGATCTCCACGCCGATGGCCCACGTGAAGAGTGGCCGCCGGACGGGACGCGTGGGCGTCGCGAACTTCTTGCGCCGGCTCAGCCGGCTCGTGAGCAACAAAGAGGACCAGCGCGAGGAGGAGCCGCGGTTCATCCCGATCGACGGCCCCATCGACCTCGACTACGGCAATCCGGTGGCGCGCTTCGGCGCCGGCGAGATCTTCGGCGAGATGACGTGCATGAGCTTCTACCCGCGCTCGGCGACGGTGCGCGCGGTGGAAGAGACGGTCGTCCTCGAGATGCTCCGAAACGTCCTCCACATGCTGCAGAAGAACAAGCGCTTCAAGGCCGACCTCGACCGGCGATACCGGGAACGCGCCCTCGTCACGCATCTCCGCAGCGTGCCCATGTTCGCGGGTCTCACCGACGACTTCCTCGACCACCTCCGCAACCGCGTGGAGCTGGTCCGCTACGAGCCGGGGCAGGTGATTTGCCGGCAGAGCGAGCCGGCCGACAGCTTCTTCCTGGTCCGCATCGGCTTCGTCAAGGTCACGCAGGCGTTCCCCGGCGGCGAGATGGTGCTGCGCTACCTCGCCCGGGGGAGTTACTTCGGGGAGATCGGGCTGCTGGGCGCCGGCGTTCGCACGGCGACCTGCAGCGCGCTCGATCACGTGGAGGTCATCCAGATCCGCGGCGAGGACTTCCACGCGATGCTGGAGCGCTTTCCCGAGATCGGGGCCAAGCTGCAGGAGGTCGCCGCCGGCCTCCTGGCCCAGGACAAGGAGCGTCACCAGCAGGTCAGCACGGTGCCGATCGCGGACTTTCTCACGCAGGGGCTGATGGAGGCGCAGAACCTGCTCCTCATCGATCTCGAGCGCTGCACCCGCTGCGATCTCTGCGTCCGCGCCTGCGCGGACGCGCACGAGGGCGTCACCCGCCTGGTCCGCGACGGCCTGCGCTTCGACAAGTACCTGGTGGCGACGTCGTGCCGCTCGTGCCGCGATCCGCTCTGCATGATCGGCTGCCCGGTGGGCTCGATCCGCCGTCGCGACTCGCTCGAGATCCTCATCGAGGATTGGTGCATCGGCTGCGGCCTGTGTGCCGAGAGCTGTCCCTACGGCAACATCAACATGCACGCCTTCACGGTCGCCGCCGACGACGAGCTGCAGCCGGGCCGCAAGAAGGCCGTCGTCCGCGAGAAGGCGACGACCTGCGATCTGAGTCGGGAGCTCGAGGAACCGGCGTGCGTGTACGCGTGCCCGCACGACGCCGCCATCCGCGTCGAGCCGTTGACGTTCTTCGCCGAGAAGTTCGGCCCCTCGAAGCCGCCCGGCTCCTGACCCCGTTCATGCTCATCGGCGCCGATCACCGCCGCTGGATCGTCGGAACGGTCATCACCGCCCTCCTGGCCCTGGCCGCGTATCTCGTCTACGTCCACCGCGCGCTGCACGGGCCCAGCGGCGGCAGCTGGCCCGGCCTGATCTTCGGCGCGGCGGGCCTCGCGCTCATGCTGTATGCGGGCCTGCTCGGGGCCCGGCGCAAGGTTCCGACCTGGCGCATCGGACGCGCCACGACATGGATGAAAGGGCATCTCTGGCTGGGCCTGCTCAGCTACGTGCTGATCCTGTTCCACAGCGGTTTCCGGTGGGGCGGCCCGCTGACGTTCACGCTCATGGGGCTCTTCACCCTGGTCGTCCTCAGCGGGATCTACGGTGTCGTCCTGCAGCACATCGTGCCGCGAATGATGCTGATGCAGTTGCCGCTCGAGACGGTGTACGAGCAAATCGACTCGATCGTGGCCCAGCTCCGCTCGGAGGCCGACGCGCTGGTGACCGCGGTGGCCGGGCCGTTGCCCGTGGCGGACCCCGTCCGCGCGTCCGAACGGCGCGGGGGCGGCGGGCTCTCACGCGGGCAGGTGCTGGCCCGACCCCTGCTGCGCGCCGCACCGACGTGGACGACGGCGCTGCCGGAGAGCGCCGTGCTCAGGGACGCTTACATGACCGACATCCGACCGTTTCTGGCCCTGAGGCTGCCTCGGACCGGTCGCCTGTTTCCGCCGCGGCTCGGCGAAGCCGTCTTCCTGTACCTGAGAATGGAGCTGCCGGCGGCGCTCGGCGAGGTCGTCGACGACCTGCAGGCCATCTGCGAGGAACGGCGGCAGCTCGCCGTCCAGGTGCGGCTGCATCACTGGCTGCACGGCTGGCTGCTGGTCCACGTCCCGCTGTCGATGGCCCTGCTGCTGCTCTCGGTCGTTCACGCCATCGTGACCCTCCGGTACTGAGGCGGCCGCGTGATGGAGCCACGCTACAGCACCAAGACGCGCGCCAAGCGCATCGAGCCGGAGTACTTCAAGCGCCTGCATCCCTTCCGCCGCTGGAGGCTCATTCTCTCGATCACCGTCCCGGTGGTGGCGGCGGCGTGGCTCGTGGCGTACGCCGCGCGGGGAGATCAGCGCATCTACACGAGCGGCCCGCTGTCCACCGGGCACGCCATGTTCGGGACGCAGTGCGCGGACTGTCATGGGCCGGGCCGCGCCGCGGCGCCGGGCGGGACTCCGACCTCGGCCTTCTTCGTGCGGGTCAGCGATCGCGCCTGTCTGGCCTGCCACGATGCGCCGGTCCATCACGAGTCGCAGGCGTTCGATCCCCGGTGCGCGAGCTGTCACGTCGAGCACAAGGGGGACGTCGTGCTCGCCGCGCTGCCCGACGCACAGTGCAGCCAATGTCACGCCGATCTGACGCGGATGAGCCGGACGCCGCCGACGGTCGCCCCGCGGATCCGTGATTTCGGGTCCAGCCATCCGGAATTCGCGGTCGCCGTCAAGGAGCAGAACGTCGTGCGCCGCGTGCCTCTGAACCGCAGCGCGGAGCTCAAGGACCTCGCCCAGGTCAAGCTGAACCATCAAAAGCACCTCAAGGTCGGACTCAAGGGGCTCGACGAGCTGCGGACGCTGAAGGGCCCGTTTCGCATCCTCGAAAAGGCGGGAGGGCTCCAGCTCGCCTGCGCCTTCTGTCATCAGCCCGAGGCGTCGCGCGCCTCGATGCAGCCGATCTCGTACATCAGGCACTGTGGGCCGGGCTGCCATCCATTGGACGTCGACGCGCGGCTGCCCGACGTGGTCGCCCCGCACGACACCCCGGAGATCGTCCACGCGTTTCTCCGCACGCTCTTCATCGAGGTGTTCGAGCAGTGCCAGGCGCTCGCGCAACCCGGGCCGGCCGGCGCGGGCGCGGACAAGCTGAAGAAGCAGTGCCAGGACCTCGAGCTCGTCAGGGCGGCATCCGCGTCCGCCGCGCGCGGCGGTCGCCCACCGAGCGAGAGCGCGCCGGAGGCGCCGGCGGATCGACCGCGTGGAGGCCGCCTGGGCCGGTCCGTCGAGGCCGAGCCAGAGACCACGGACCGGCCGCGCGGAGGTCGCCTGGGCCGGCCCGCCGACGCCGAGAAGGAGACGCCGTCGCCGCGGGCCCCGAGCCCATCGGCGCTGGAGTGGGCGTCGGCGCAGCTCCAGGGCGCCGAGCGCGTGATGTTCAAGCAGAAGTGCGAGTTCTGCCACACCCTCAGCTCCGCGCCCGATCGGCTGCCTCGCGTGGCGCCGACCGCGATCCCCGCGAGGTGGCTGCCGCACAGCGTGTTCGATCACGGGGCGCACCGTCCGCTCGCCTGCACCGAGTGCCACAAGGCGACCGCGAGCACGGACACCACGGACGTGCTGCTTCCCTCGATCACCGTGTGCCGGGAGTGTCATCGGCAGGGCGGAGGGGCGAGGGCCGGCTGCGTGGAGTGCCACATCTACCACGACAAGGCGAAGGAGCGCGATCCAAGCGGCCCGTTCGCCGTGCCGCAGCTCACCAAGGGCTCGCGGTCGGCCGGAAGCCCTCCCAGGTAGGCGGCGAGTGCCGGCCATGCGCTACGGGTTCTACCTGCCCACGCGCGGCCGCAGCGCCGAGCCGGACGCGCTCGAGGCGCTGGTCGAGCGCGGCGAGGCGCTCGGCTTCCATTCCACCGTCATCGCCGACCACGTCGTCTTCCCGGTGGCGATCGCGTCGAAGTACCCGTACACGGTGAGCGGCGAATTCCCCGGCGGCGGCGACGCGCTGGAGCAGCTCACGCTCATGTCGTTCGTCGCGGCCAAGAGCACGCGGCTGCGCCTGATCACGAGCGTGATGATCCTGCCGCACCGCAACCCCGTGCTCACCGCCAAGATGCTGGCGACGATCGACGTGCTGTCGAAGGGCCGTGTCACGGTCGGGGTTGGAGTCGGCTGGCTGAGGGAGGAGTTCGCCGCCCTCGGCGCCGCCGACTTCGACCGCCGCGGCGCCGTCAGCGACGAGTACCTGCGCATCTTCAAGACGCTGTGGACGCAGAGTCCGGCGTCGTTCAGCGGCGAGTTCTACCGCTTCGAGAGCATCAAGTGCCTGCCGCAGCCGGTGCAGAAGCCACATCCGCCGATCTGGGTCGGTGGCCACAGCCGCGCCGCGCTGCGCCGCGCCGCCCGGCACGGCGACGGCTGGCATCCGGTCGGCGCCAACCCCGCGGCCACGCTCGCGCCGCCGGAGTTCAAGACGCTGCTCGACGAGCTGCGCCGGCTGACCGAGGCCGAGGGCCGCGACCCGCGCGCGCTGACGATCTCCTACAAGGCGCCCCTCTACGACGCGGGCGTGCCCGCCGGCGGCGTGCGGCGCCCGTTCTCGGGCACGACCGATCGAGTGCTGGAGGACATCGCGACCTACGCCGGGCTCGGCGTCAGCGAGCTGATCTTCGACTTTCGGAGCGAGGAGCCGAAGGAGAGCCTCGAGCGCATGGAGCGCTTCGCGGAGCTGATGCGGAAGGCGCGCATCTAGCGGCGATGTGGCGGCGCGGCGGGGGCGCGCGGCGCGGCTGTGTTCGACCACGCAAATCGACAACGCGTCGCGCCTGTCAACGTGCACCGATGTTCAGCCGTGTCCGACGCAATACCCGAAACACGGGTCTCACACAGCCGCGCCGCGCGCCCCCGCCGCGGCCACGCACCCTGAGAGCGAGCACCGCTTGCGACTAGGCATACTTTGCGTAGTGTCGATGACGCTGATCTGTGGCTGCCGGGGATGGACGCACGATAGCGCGGCCCAGGATTTCCTGCGCAGCTCATCCACGCTCCAGCAACTCACGCTGCGACAGTTCCCGCACAAAGAGCAGATCGAGCTTTACCTGGAGGCGATGCATCGAGGGCATCCACCAAACATCGGCTTGGCGCATTCGCTTGCCAAAAACGGTGCGAGTATCCTGCCCTTTTTGATCGAACGTCTCGCACGCACCGACAATGATGTCGACAAGGAATTCCTCATCGTTGTTTTTGTCGCGATGCAGTTGTCTGCATACGATCCCGTTTCGTCGGATCGAACGCTCATGGCGTTTCTGGAGCACCAAGTTTCGACAATGAAGGATCGCGACTGGAAGGAAATGGCGAGCGAAAGCCTGGAGCGAATCCGAACGGCCGGCGCCAAATGACTCGATGAAAGGCCACATCGCGACCTACGCCGGGCTCGGCGTCAGCGAGCTGATCTTCGACTTTCGGAGCGAGGAGCCGAAGGAGAGCCTCGAGCGCATGGAGCGCCTCGCGGAGGTCATGGCGAAGACTAAGGCCTAGCGTTGCTCAACATCTTCGTCGCCTTTGCCTCGTAGAACGACACCGCGCGCTTGAGCTGCGGTGGCCTGATCGCCGTGTAGACCTGGATGGTATCGAT
>Ga0209470_1001591_pt1 | contig 16768 bp, 10 predicted proteins | sample GraSoiAngelo_125_FD_185882 | JGI IMG/M metagenome (GOLD analysis project Ga0209470, IMG submission 185882) | Grasslands soil microbial communities from the Angelo Coastal Reserve, California, USA - 14_0927_05_40cm (SPAdes) (version 2) | ecosystem: Environmental > Terrestrial > Soil > Grasslands ... | reverse complement strand
CCTGGTCGCGCATCGCCTCCGGCACCTCCTCGGTCTCGATGGTGGTGCCGAGGTCGTCGGTATAGGTGATCGCAACCTTATTAATAAGGTCGACCACGCCTTCGAACGACTCCTCGCTGCCGATCGGGAGCTGAATCGGGACGGCGTTCGCCCCCAGCCGCTCACGGATCGACTTCCAGGAACCGAAGAAGTCGGCCCCCAGCCGGTCCATCTTGTTGATGAAGGCGATCCGGGGCACTTCGTAGCGGTCGGCCTGGCGCCAGACCGTCTCCGACTGGGGCTCGACCCCGGCAACGGCGTCGAAGACCGCCACCGCGCCGTCGAGGACGCGCAGGCTTCGCTCGACCTCGACCGTAAAGTCTACGTGTCCGGGTGTGTCGATAATATTGATCCGGTGGCCGCGCCAGTTCGCCACGGTGGCCGCCGAGGTGATCGTGATCCCCCGCTCCTGCTCCTGGACCATCCAGTCCATCGTCGCCGCGCCGTCGTGCACCTCGCCCATCTTGTGGATCCGGCCCGCATAGAAGAGGATGCGCTCGGTCGTGGTCGTCTTCCCGGCATCAATGTGAGCCATGATGCCGATGTTCCGAACCTTGTCGAGCGGATAACTCCGAGCCATTTTTGTCTCTGCCACGTCTCTCCTAATACCGGAAATGACTGAAGGCCTTGTTGCTCTCAGCCATCTTGTGCGTCTCTTCCCGCCGCTTGATCGTAGCCCCCACCCCGTTAGCGGCGTCCATGAGCTCTCCGGCGAGCTTCTCCTGCATACTCTTCCCAGATCGGGCCCGGGCGTAACGTACGATCCAGCGCCGGGCCAGCGCCGAGCGGCGGTCCGGCCGGATCTCGACCGGCACCTGGTAGGTGGCGCCGCCGATCCGGCGGGGCTTGACCTCCAGAACCGGGGTGGCGTTCTTCAGGGCGGCGTCGAAGACCTCGATCGGGTCCTTCTTCGCCACCTTGCGGATGCGGTCCAGCGAGCCGTAGACCACCCGCTCCGCAGTGCTCCGCTTCCCCCGCTGCATCACGACGTTGACGAACTTCGCTACGCCCTCGTGTGTGTAGATTGGGTCAGGCAGGATGACGCGTTTTTGAATACGTGGACGCCGCGGCATGTCAGGCCTTCTTTGCCTTCTCGCGCTTGGCGCCGTACTTCGAGCGGCCCTGCTTGCGCCCCTTGGCGCCGGCCGTATCGAGGGTGCCGCGGACCACGTGGTAGCGGACACCGGGCAGGTCTTTGACGCGGCCGCCGCGGATCAGGACCACCGAGTGCTCCTGCAGGTTGTGACCGATGCCCGGGATGTAGGCGGTCACCTCCTGGCGGGAGGTTAGCCGGACCCTGGCCACCTTCCGGAGCGCCGAGTTCGGCTTCTTCGGCGTGGTGGTGTAGACGCGCACGCAGACGCCCCGCCGCTGCGGGGAGCCCTGCAGCGCCGGTGCCTTCGTCTTCTTCACCAGCGGCTTGCGGCCGTATCGGATCAGCTGTGAGATGGTGGGCATGACTTAACCTCGCCCGATTTTCGGGCGCGAACGCGTATTCTACGGCCGATTCGACTCCGCTGTCAAATTGCCCGGGCTAAAACGGCTTGAGGATCATCAGCCAGAGCAGGACGACGAACGCGACGACGCCCAGGGCGCTGATCGGGCCTGGCCGGGTGCTCGCGGCCACCTTGCGGATCACGTCGGGCGTCTCCGCCACCGGCCCCCGGTGGCGCCGCTCCCTGGCTTCGCCCCGCAGCGGGTTGTACTGCTGCCCGAGGACGTTCATCAGGATGATCGTGATTACCAGCACGATGATGGCCGTCCAGATCCATTTGAATCGCCACCACTCCCCGGCGAACCCGGCAGCTATCCCGGTCAGGAGGACCAGGACCAGGAACGGGTACATCACCCGGGTCGACAGGGTCGAGAGCACGACCAGCGAACGGATCGAATCCGGGGACGTCTCCCGGCGCAGGCGCAGCCCCATCGACGCGGAGGCGCCGTGGGCGAGAACGAAGCCAATCACCGAGGTGACGTGCAGGAAGACGAGCCAGGCGTACGGCATGGATCTGCCGATTATGCTGCAGCCGCGCTGCTGGCGGGCGAACTCGAATCGAGTCGGCCGGCGGCCTCTGGCTGCTCGGCCCGCTTCGCCGCGCCAGCCAGGATCAGCAGGAAGACGAGCATCGCCAAGTGGCTGTCGTTGAGATATCGGCTGGCGAGCAGGGCGCCCACTGTGCTCCAGGCGCCGACCGCCAGGATGCTGGCCGCGGAGCTCTCCCGCCAGAGGCGGGGCAAACCGCCAGCCAGGATGGGGAGGGCGATGGCCGCTTGCAGCAGACCGAACGGGAAGTAGGCGTTCGGCCCCGGGAGGAGGTGCAGGACCACCATCAGCTCGGCGATGCCGAAGCCGCGGATGGGGAAGCTATCCGGCGCCGTCCCGGTGACCACTCCCACGGTGTCGGTCCAGTACGCGACCGGGTTCCAGAGCAGAAACGGCAGCACGGTGACCGCCACCGGCACCAGCAAACCACCAAGCGCGAGCAGCGTCGACCGGGTTGAGAGCCGCCCGCGATGCCGGGTCGCCAGCAGCGCCACCGCCAGCGGGGCGATGAAGAACAGGCTGAACTGCTTGAAGGCGAGCGCGATCCCGAAGCTCCAGGTGGCGGCCACCGGCCGGTTGCGACTCCAGGCCAGCGTGCCGCCGATGACCGCCGCTAAAAACAACATGTCGTTCCGCCCCTGCGGCAGGTAGAAGAACGGATCGAGGAATAGTGCCGCCAGGGCGACATAGCGTAATTCCCAGCCCCAGGGAAGTGCGGTAAGGCCCAGAGCCGCGAGCACGGCGGCGACCAGGAGCACCAGCCGGAAATCGAAAGGAACCTGGGCAAGGTTGGTAAGCATGTCGAAGGGAATGGCGGCTAGAAACGTGAGCGGGTTGTAGACGTAATGGAAGAGGGCAGGATCCAGGGGAAGGTTGACGTACCAGTGCCAGTGCGCCATCGAGGTCTGCGTGTAGTCCATGCCGTAGGGATCGCGTCCACTCAGAAGCAGCTGCATCGCCTGCTCGGTCTGGTAGGCGCCGTCATGCAGCAGGATCGGCGCACCGGTGCGCCAGCGCAGGGTCATCAGGGCGATGGCCGGCAGGCCGACAGCGGCCAGGATGAACACCGCCAGCCCGGCCAGCTGATGGCGTCGCCGCAGCAAGACCAGGGCCGTCATCCCGGTAACCAGACCCGCCAGCATCAGGGCAATGCCCGGCAACCGGCCGATGAAGAGCCCGCTTCCATACCAGACCAGGTTCGAGGCCAGCGTCGCCCCGCCGAAGAGCAGCAAGACATGACTCGGTGGATACAGCAGGCGATTGACGACGGCGCCGACTGCCGCGATCACGCGGCCAGCACCGCCGGTCGGGACTCCGACTGGGCGAGCGGCCGCGTTCGGGCCACCAGCCCCGCGAGGATCAGCTCGCCGCCCAGGAGGAGGTGTGAGTCGTGGAAATAGCGGCTCACGTAGAGCACCAGGAGCAGCGCCAGGCCGGCAAAGAGCAAGACATCGGCCAGCCGCGCCCGGGCGCGAATCCGCCACCAGCCGATCGTCCATACCACGACCCCCACCACCACCTCGATGGCGGCGAAGGGGAAGGCATCGCGGGCGCCATGGATGACCCCGCTCGAGAGGAGGAACGCCGAGAGCCCAGCGCCATTGATCGGATAGGCGTCAAGGCCGCTGCCCGCCACAAAGACGATGGTGTCGCCTAGGAAGGCGCCGGCGTTCCACAGCAAGAACGGCGCCAGGGTGGCCGCCGCCACGATCGTCGCCAGCGCCGCCGCCCGGATCAGCTCGCGGGAATCCGCGCCGCGCACCACGGCCCAGGTCGCGACGAGCGGCACGGCCAGCAGCGCGTGTTGCTTGGTCACGACGGCGAAGCCGAGCAGCAGGCCCATCCACAGGTAGCGGCGGCGATCTGCCGCCAGCAGCGCCGCCAGGACGAGGGCGAGCATCGGCAGGTCGTTGTCACCGAGGACCGCCACGAGCGAGTGTCCGGGGATGAGGAAGAACGCGGTGGCCGCTATCCGGCCGGGCACACCCGGAAAGAGCCGCAACAGGATCCACCAGGTAAGCCCGGCGGCGACCAGCAGGAAGATTCGTTCGTCCCACCAGCCCAGCGGTCGAGCCGCCAGCTGCAGCGGCAGCGGCCAGAGGAATTGGCCGGGCCAGGTGACCAGGTGATGCAGGGCCGGGCTCGCAAAGGTTTCGCCCCAGGGAGCCGCGCCGAGACCGGCTGCCGCATAGTCGGCGCCGTACGGATCGATCCCCCGCAGCAGGAAGTCACCGGCAAGCTGCGTCTGGTAGGCGCCGTCGCCGATCAGCGCCGTTGGTGCGGGCACGGTGTGCCAACGGATGATCGCTCCAACGATCGGGACCGCGTACAGGGAGACGATCGCCAGCGCCGAGCCGATCGCGCGCAGCCGACCGCGGAAAATCGCCGCCCCCACCGCTAGCGCCGTCGCGCCGAGCCAGAGCGCGATCAGTGCGGCCGGCCACGACCAGGTCTGCGCGATCCGCCAATCGATCGCCGCCGAGGGAATGGCGAGTCCCACCAGGAGGATGGGCTCGGCGTGGCGGTAGACGACACTGGTGGCAGGACGACGCGCGGGCACGCTCGCGACCGAAGCCACGCTGGTACAACGAAACCCCGGGAGCGATCCTCACCGAGCCTGCTAGCCTGATACGGCCAACGGCAGTTCGGGAGGGTACATGAGCCGCAGACTCGAGCCACAGGACCTGTACGGCATCAAGCTCGTCGAAGACCCGCAGCTCGCGCCGGATGGCGAGCGCATCGCGTACGTTGTGGCGGAGATCGATCGCCACAGCTACGATTACCACCGATCGATCTGGGTCACACCCCTGAGCCCAACGCAGGGCCGCCGGTACACCGCCGGCGACAATGACACGAGCCCCCGCTGGTCGCCGGACGGCCGGTCGCTGGCCTTCCTCCGGGCGCCTGCAGGCGAGGTCAAACCCAGGAACGAGGAGGAGCGCGATCGCGGGATCGAAAAGGCACAGCTGTGGGTCCTTCCGGCCGACGGCGGCGAGGCTCGTCAGCTGACCTGGGCGAGGAACGGCGTCGGCGAACCCGAATGGTCGCCCGATGGCGCCTTCATCGTCTACTCGGCAGAGGTTGGCGAGCCGGACGACCCCGAGGCCGACGACGCCGGCCTGCACGACAAACGGGTGCCCGCGGTCAGGACGATCGACCGCCTGTGGAATCGCTTCGACGGCAAGGGCTGGGTCTACGAGCGGCGATCACACCTCTTTCGGATCGCGGTCGGCGGCGGCGAACCCGAGCAGCTGACCGATGGCGACTGGGACGACGGGGCGCCGACCTTCTCACCGGACGGACGGCAGATCGCCTTTACGTCGGACCGCACCGACGAGCGATGGAGCTGGCCGGCCAACGACATCTGGGTGCTCGACCTGCCTTCGAAACGGCTCACGCGGCTGACCGATGAGACGGTCTACGCCGGATCGCCGGCGTGGTCGCCGGACGGGCGCCGTCTCGCCTTCACCGCATCCCCACGACGCCACGACGACGGCTACACGGACGTGATGGTCGCCGACGCCGGCAGGCCCGGATCCGTCCGAAGGCTGACCGAAAACTTCGCGCCGACCTTTGCCGACACCTGTATCGATGATCAACGGGCGTTCCATGGGTCTCCGCATCTCTACTGGTCGCCCGACGGGACCGAGGTCTTTTCGCAGGCGGCGGGGCGAGGTTCAACGCTCATCTATACAGTGCCCGGCGAAGGTGGGAGTCCGCGGGCCGTCGTCGAGGGCCAACGCCGCGTTTATGGGTTCAGCATGGACCGGGAGCGGCGCCGGATGGCGCTGGCCATCTCCGATCCCTCGACGCCGGGCGATCTCTTCGTCCAGCAGCTCGGCGCGAATCCGGCCCGGCTGACGCAGCTCAACGACGACCTGTTCCAGCAGGTCAAGCTGGCACGACCCGAAGAGTTCAGCTTCAAGGGCGCCGATGGCTGGGAGATCCAGGGCTGGATCATCAAGCCCAACGTCGCCAGCGGCGAGCGGCCGCCCGCCATCCTCGAGATCCACGGCGGGCCGATGGCGATGTACGGCTGGAGTTTCTTCTTCGAGTTTCAACTGCTCGCCTCGCACGGGTACGCCGTCGTATACACCAATCCGCGCGGCAGCACCGGCTATGGCCGCGCGTTTTCGGCGGCGGTCAACGGCGACTGGGGAGGCAAAGATTTTCAGGACATCATGGCCGGGCTCGACACCGCGGTCTTGAAGGGCTGGGTCGACTCGGACCGCCTCGGCATCGGCGGCGGCAGCTACGGCGGGTACATGACCAACTGGGCGATCGGCCACACGGACCGCTTCAAGGCGGCGGTGACGATGCGCTGCGTGAGCAACCTGGCGTCCATCTTCGGCACCGGCGACGTCGACTGGATCCTGACCATCGACACGATGGACGCGGTGCCATGGAAGGACCTGGACCGTCTGATGGAGCGCTCGCCGATCACGTACGTGGAGAAGATCACAACGCCGCTTTTGATCCTTCACAGCGATCGAGACCTCCGTTGCCCGATCTCTGAAGGCGAGCAGATGTTCACCGCGCTCAAACTGCTGGGCCGCGAGGTCAGGATGGTTCGCTTCGAGGGGCAGTCTCATGACCTGTCGCGCAGCGGTCATCCGCGCTCCAGGGTCATCCGGCTGCGCCACATCGTCGGCTGGTTCATTTCCCACATCCGGACCGAGGTCATCCGGCCGAAAGGGGAGCTGGCCCGAGCCGGGGCCGCGGGGGATTAAAAAGAGGGCCACCCCGTTGGTGGCCCTCTTGGTGCTCGGTCGCGTTAGCTGCTGGCGGGAACCGGTTGCGGGAGTTCCGCGAACATCTTGAACGACTCCTCGCGCAGCTTCTGGTAGTAGTCGAGGCCGGTTCCGGCGGGAATCAGCTTGCCGATGATCACGTTCTCCTTCAGGCCCCGCAGCCGGTCGACCTTGCCGGAGATGGCGGCTTCGGTCAACACCCGGGTCGTCTCCTGGAAGGAGGCGGCCGACAGCCAGCTCGCCGTGTTCAGCGCGGCCTTGATCAGGCCGAGCAGAACGGTCTGCGCCACCGAGGGATCGCCGCCCTCCGCCAGCACCTTGGCGTTGGCTTCCTCGTACTCCCACTGCGAGACGATCTCGCCCGGCAGCAGGTCGGTGTCGCCGGAGGTGTCGACGCGGACCTTCCGCATCATCTGCCGGATGATCACCTCGATGTGCTTGTCGTTGATGTCGACACCCTGCGAGCGATAGACCTTCTGGACTTCCTCGACCAGGTAGGTCTGGACCGCCTCGCGGCCGAGAATGTGCAGCAGCTCTTGCGGGCTGATCGAGCCTTCGGTGATCTGCTGGCCGGCTTTGATCTTCTGACCGCTCTGGACGTTGACCCGGGAGCCGTGCGGGATGGCGTACTCCCGCCACTCCTCGTCCATGCTCCGGATGACGATCTGGTTGCGCTCGACCCGGGCCACGCCCGAGGCGCGTGAGGTGATGACCTTCTCCTGGCCGTCCTCGCCGGCGCCCCGCGCGATCTCCTGGCCTTCCTGGACGGTTGCGCCGGATTCGATCAGCGGCTGCATCTTGTCCGCCAGGATGTACGGGATGTCGTAGACGTCACGCGACGTCACCTTGATCTTGCGCGCCGTTTCGGTGCGGATGATCTCCACCTCGCCGTCGATCTCGGAAATGATCGCCTTGCCCTTCGGGATGCGGGCCTCGAACAGTTCCTCGACGCGGGGCAGGCCCTGCGTGATGTCGGTCCCCGCAACCCCACCGGTGTGGAAGGTCCGCATGGTTAACTGCGTCCCCGGCTCGCCGATCGACTGCGCGGCGATAACGCCGACCGCCTCGCCGATCTCGACCAGTTTGCCGGTCGCCAGGTTGCGGCCGTAGCACAGCCGGCAGACGCCCTCGCGCGCCTGGCAGGTCAGCACCGAGCGCACCTTGACCTGGGTCACGCCCGCGACGATCAGGTTGCGCGCCTGGATGTCGCTGATCTCGGCGCCCTCCTTGACCAGCGGCTCCTGGCTCTTCGGATCCAGGATGGCGGCGGCCGCGACGCGCCCCGCGATCCGCTCGAACAGCGGCTCGGTCAGCGCGCGCTCCTCGGAGATGTCAGTCACCCAGACACCACCGGTCGTGCCGCAGTCTTCGGCCCGGACGATCACATCCTGGGCCACGTCGACCAGCCGCCGGGTCAGGTAGCCAGAGTCCGCGGTGCGCAACGCCGTGTCGGCCAGACCTTTGCGAGCACCGTGGGTCGAGATGAAGTACTCGAGCACGGTCAGCCCTTCTGAGAAGTTCGCCTTGATCGGAAGGTCGATAATCCGGCCGGTTGGGTCGGCCATCAGGCCGCGCATGCCCGCCAGCTGCCGGATCTGCTGGATGTTCCCTCTCGCGCCGGAGTTGGCCATCATGAAGACTGGGTGAAGCGCGTCGAAGCTCTTCATGGTCGCGGCCGTCACTTCGTCCGTCGCCTCGGTCCAGAGATCGACCGTCTGCGTGTAACGCTCGTCGTCGGTAATCAGGCCGCGCTTGAACTGCTGGTCGATGGTCCCGAGCTTCTTCTCGGCACTCGCCAGGATGGCGGCCTTGCCGGCCGGGGTCTTGATGTCCATCGCGGAGATCGTGATGCCGGCTTTCGTCGCGTAGGCGAAGCCCAGCCGCTTGATGTCGTTGGCGCAGCGCGCCGTCAGCTCATTGCCGTGCAGCCGGAACGACTCGGCGACGATCGCCCGAAGCGCCTTCTTGTCGAAGAGGCGGTTCTGGAAGGTCATTGCCTCGCCGTGGCCTTCGGCGGGCTGAACGCCGATCGGGAGCACCTGGTTGAAGAGCACCCGACCCGGTGATGTGCGGACCAGCTTGCCGTCGATGCGAACGCGCACCTCCTGCTGGACGTGGACGCGCTTGTTGTCCACCGCGAGCAGCACTTCCTCGGCGGAGCCATAGGTGGGCAGCTCCTCGTCCTTGATGTCGGGCGTGGCCTTGACCATGGTCAGGTAGTAAGTGCCGAGGACGATGTCCTGGGTCGGGCTGATGACCGGGTGGCCATCGGATGCCGACAGGATGTTGTTCGAGGACATCATCAGGTTCTTCGCTTCCGCGATCGCGCCCGAGAACAGCGGCACGTGGACCGCCATCTGGTCGCCGTCGAAGTCGGCGTTGAACGCGCTGCAGACCAGTGGATGGATCTGGATAGCCGAACCCTCGACCAGCACCGGCATGAAGGCCTGGATGCCGAGCCGGTGCAGCGTCGGAGCGCGGTTGAGGAGCACCGGATGCTCCTTGATCACCTCGTCGAGCACGTCCCATACCTCGGGGCGGACCCGCTCCACCATGCGCTTTGCCGACTTGATGTTCTGGGTGTAGCCCTTGCTCACCAGCTCGCGCATGACGAACGGCTTGAAGAGCTCGAGTGCCATCTTCTTCGGCAGTCCGCACTCGTGCAGCTTCAGCTCCGGGCCGACCACGATGACGGAACGGCCCGAGTAGTCGACGCGCTTGCCGAGCAGGTTCTGACGGAAGCGGCCCTGCTTGCCCTTCAGCATGTCGGACAGGGACTTCAGCTTGCGGTTGCCGGTGCCGGTGATCGCCCGGCCGCGCCGGCCGTTGTCGATCAGCGCGTCGACCGCCTCCTGCAGCATCCGCTTCTCGTTGCGCACGATGATCTCGGGCGCGCCGAGCTCGAGGAGCCGCTTCAGCCGGTTGTTGCGGTTGATGACGCGGCGGTAGAGGTCATTGAGGTCGGAGGTCGCGAACCGGCCGCCGTCCAGCTGGACCATCGGCCGCAGCTCCGGCGGAATGACCGGCAGGTTGTTGAGGATCATCCAGGTCGCGGAGGCGCCGGACTTGCGGAAGGCCTCGACGACCTTGAGCCGCTTGATCGCCTTCTGCCGCTTCTGGCCGGAGGTCGACTTCGACTCCTCGCGGAGGATGGCCGATTCCTGAAGCAGATCGATGCGAGCCAGCAGGTCATAGATGGCCTGCGCGCCGATGCCGGCCTTGAAGACCTTGCCGAACTTCTCGGTGTACTCGCGAAACTCCTGGTCCGAGAGCAGCTGCTTGACCGACAGCGAATCGAGCTGTGTCTTCGACGACTCGATATCGCCGGACAGCCCCTCGGTGTCCTTCTTCAGACGGTCGGTGAGCTCACCCGACTTCTTCTCGTAATCCTCGCGCCATTTCGCGATTTCCTCGTCGGACTTGCTCTTCAACTCCTGCTGGCGCTTCTTGGTGTTGGCCTGCACCTGGTCAATCTTCTTCTCGACCTGCTTGGGCAGTTCGCGGGCAAGCTTGTCTTCGAAAAGGGTGCCCTTCTCGATGATGACCTGCTCGTCCTCACCTTCGCCGATAGTGAAGTTGGTGGCGGCCTTCTTGCCCTTCTGCGCCTTGATCTTGTCGACCAGCTCCTTAGCGCGCGAGGTCATGGCGTCGACGGTTTCGTCGAGCGATTCCTCCAGCGCCTTGATCTTGGCCTTGGTGTCCTCCTGCTTGGCTTTGACCCGCTGGTCGAGATCGTCCTTCAGCTCCTTGACCGCCACATCGCGCTCCTCCTGGAGCTTGATGACCCGGTCGTTGTGCTGTGGCGAAGACTTGGAGAGATACTCCTTGCGCGCGTCCTCGTCGATGTGGGTGACGATGTAGTTGGCGAAGTAGAGGACCTTCTCCAGGTTGCGCGGCGACATGTCGAGGAGCAGGCCCATCCGCGACGGGATGCCCTTGAAGTACCAGACGTGGCTGACCGGCGAGGCCAGCTTGATGTGACCCATCCGCTCGCGGCGGACCTTGGAGCGCGTGACCTCCACGCCGCACTTGTCGCAGATGATCCCCTTGTAGCGGTAGCGCTTGTACTTGCCGCAGTGGCATTCCCAGTCGCGCTGGGGGCCGAAGATGCGCTCGCAGAAGAGCCCGTCACGCTCCGGCTTGAGGGTGCGGTAGTTGATCGTCTCCGGCTTGGTCACCTCGCCGTGCGACCACGACAGGATCGTCTCCGGCGATGCCAGGGAGAGCTTTAACGCGTCGAAATTCTCCAGTTTCAGTGTCATGTACTACCTCAAGGAATCCAGGGGATTCTGCGCGGCGCGCGGCGCCCCGGTCGCCCACTGGTCGGATTCATCGATCTCGTCGCGCTCGAGGTTGATGCCCAGGTCGAGCGGCATCTCACTCATGTCGTCTTCGGACAGGATCACCTGCTTCTCGCCGTCGGACTGGATCTCGACGCCCAGCGCGAGGCCCTCGAGCTCCTTGACCAGCACCCGGAACGATTCCGGAATCCCGGCTTCCAGCGTGTTCTCGCCCTTGACGATCGCCTCGTAGGCCTTGACCCGGCCCACGATGTCATCGGACTTCACCGTCAGGATCTCCTGCAGGATGTGCGAGGCCCCGTAGGCTTCCAGCGCCCACACTTCCATCTCACCGAACCGCTGACCGCCGAACTGCGCCTTGCCGCCCAACGGCTGCTGGGTGACCAGCGAGTAGGGGCCGGTGGAGCGTGCGTGGATTTTGTCCTCCACCAGGTGGGCCAGCTTCAACATATAGATGTAGCCGACCGTCACATCGTGGTCGAACGGCTCCCCGTGGCGGCCGTCTCGCAGCGTGATCTTGCCGGACTCGGGCAACCCGGCGCGGACCAGCTCGGCCTCGATCGTCTCCTCGGAGGCGCCGTCGAAGACCGGCGTCGCCACCTTCAGGCCAAGCGCGTGCGCGGCCCAACCCAGGTGCGTCTCGAGCACCTGGCCGAGGTTCATGCGGCTCGGCACGCCCAGCGGGTTCAGCACCAGCTCGACCGGCGTGCCATCCGGCATGTAGGGCATGTCTTCGGTTGGCAGGATGCGGGCGATGACGCCCTTGTTCCCGTGCCGGCCGGCCATCTTGTCGCCCTGCGCGATCTTGCGCTTCTGCGCCACGTACACCCGCACCAGCTGATTGACGCCGGGCGCCAGCTCGTCCTTGGTCTCGCGGCTGAAGATCTTGACGTCGACAACGATGCCGCGCTCGCCGTGCGGCACGCGCAGCGACGAATCGCGCACCTCGCGCGCCTTCTCACCGAAGATGGCCCGCAGAAGCCGCTCCTCGGCGCTGAGTTCCGACTCGCCCTTCGGCGTGATCTTGCCCACCAGGATGTCGCCCGGATGGACTTCGGCGCCGATGTAGACGATGCCGCGCTCGTCGAGGTTCTTCAGGGTCTCATCGCTCACGTTGGGGATGTCGCGGGTGATCTCCTCCGGCCCGAGCTTGGTGTCGCGGGCCTCGATCTCGTACTCCTCGATGTGGATCGAGGTGTACTTGTCCTCCCGGACGACGGACTCGGAGATCAGGATCGCATCTTCGTAGTTGTAGCCCTCCCATGGCATGAAGGCCACCAGGATGTTGCGCCCCAGGGCCAGCTCACCTTCGGAGGTGGCCGGACCGTCGGCCAGCGGGGTTCCGGCAGCGACGTGGTCGCCAGCCTTCACGATCACCCGCTGCGACAGGCAGGTGCCCTGGTTGGAGCGCTCGAACTTGTGTACCGCATACCACTGCTCCGCCGAGCCGTCGTCCGGCTTCAGCAGGATGCCCAACTCCCGCTTGAAGCTGTCCAGCTTGGCCGCGACCGAGTCCGCCGGCGGCGGCGCGGCGCACGACACGATGGTGCCGGCGGTCTTCGCCACGATCAGCTCGCCCGAGTCTTTGGCGGCGGCCGCCTCCATACCGGTGCCCACGATCGGCGCCTCGGTCACGACCAGCGGCACGGCCTGCCGCTGCATGTTCGAGCCCATCAGGGCCCGGTTGGCGTCGTCGTGCTCGAGGAACGGGATCAGCGCCGTCGCCACGCTCACGGTCTGCTTCGGCGACACGTCCATGTACTCGATTCGGTTCACGTCCGCGACCAGGAACAGGTTCTTGGTGCGTGCCGTCGTCCGCTCTTCGAGGAAGTGGCCGTTCTCATCGACCGGCGCGTTCGCCTGCGCCACGATGTAGCGGTCCTCCTCGTCGGCCGAGAGGAACTGGATCTCATCGGACACCCAGGGAATGATCGGGATATCGCCGGCCTTCGCCTTGACCAGCGCGTCGATGGCGGCCTGGTCGAGGACGTCGCCTTTCTTGGCCAGCTTGTTGCGCTTGTTGCTCGGTTCGAAGACGTCGTCGCGCAGCGTCTGCCCCACCAGCTTGTCGCGGTGGGCCTTGTCGGCGGGAATCGTGCTGTACACCCGGCGGAAGGGCGTCTCGATGAAGCCGTACCCGTTGACGCGCGCGAAGGTGGCGAGCGAGCCCATCAGGCCGATGTTCGGGCCTTCCGGGGTCTCGATCGGGCAGATGCGGCCGTAGTGCGAGTGGTGCACGTCGCGGACGTCGAAGCCGGCGCGCTCGCGCGAGAGGCCGCCGGGACCCAGAGCCGACAGCCGGCGCTTGTGGGTCAGCTCGGCCAGCGGGTTGGTCTGGTCCATGAACTGCGACAGCTGGCTGGAGCCGAAGAACTCCTTGATGGCAGCGACCACCGGGCGGGCATTGATCAGCGAAGCCGCGGTCACGGTGGCCGCGTCGCAGATCGTCATGCGCTCCTTGATGATGCGCTCCATCCGGATCAGGCCCATGCGGAACTGGTTCTGGAGCAGCTCGCCGACGGCACGCACCCGGCGGTTGCCGAGGTGGTCGATGTCGTCGGGCTCGCCGGCGCCGTTGTTCAGCTCGATCAGCTTGCGGATGATCGCGATGAAGTCGTCGTTCGACAGGGTGCGGATGTTCATGTCCGTGCCCAATCCCAGCCGCCGGTTTAGCTTGAAGCGGCCGACCTTCGACAGGTCGAAGCGGCGTGGATTGAAGAAGAGCGACGTCATCAGCGCCCGCGCGTTGTCGACGGTCGGCGGGTCACCGGGGCGGATCTTCTTGTACATCTCGACCAGGGCGTCGTTGACGTCGGTCGAGGAGTCCTTGTCCAGCGTCGACTGGATGAATTTGTGCTCGGCGTTGTTGTCGACGTCGGCGAACAGCGCCTTGATCTCATTGTTGCTGCCGTAGCCGAGGGCCCGGACCAGGGTGGTGACCGGAATCTTTCGCTTGCGGTCGATCTTGACCGTCAGGATGTCCTTCCCCGAGGTCTCGATCTCCAGCCAGGCGCCCCGGTTGGGGATCAGCTTGGCGGCATAGAGCATCCGGCCGGAGGCCCGGTCCTCACTGCTGGTGAAGTAGATGCCCGGCGAGCGCACCAGCTGGGAGACGACCACCCGCTCGGTGCCGTTGACGATGAAGGTGCCTTCCTCGGTCATGATCGGGAAGTCGCCCATGAAGACTTCCGATTCCTTGATCTCGCCGGCGTTCTCGCCGGTGCGGATGGTCAGCCGGGTGTTGATCCGGAGCGGCGCCGCGAAGGTCATGTCGCGGTTGCGGCACTCCTCCTTGTCGAACTTGGGCTGGCCGAACTCGTAATCGAGGAACTTGAGCTCGTAGTTCTTCCCGGTGTAGTCGGTGATCGGGTTGATCTCTTCGAACAGCTCCCGCAGCCCTTCGCGCTTGAACCAGTTGAAGGACCGGATCTGGGTCTCGATCAGATCGGCGACCGGAAGCATCTCCGGAATGCGGCCGTAGCTGACGCGAGAGCCGTTAGAGGAAGGCTGAATCATGGACTCTCCTTTCAGACGAAGCAGGAAAAAATGGTGGGCGGGCAGGTAGTGCTAGGGACGCGGAAAAGCAACCCAGGAAGCACCGAACGGCAATAGTACCATCAGGGTACCCAGGGTGTCAAGCGGACAAACATCGTTGTCGCGAAACCGGAGCTTCGCGAGCGGGCCCGGGGCGGGTCCCCCGGGTTGGGGAAAGTTGGTCAGGTCGTCGTTTCGAAGTCGATCAGCCTAATCGGGAGGTAGTTTAGCACTCCCCGTGCCCCATGGGAAGGGGTCTGGGGATCAAGCCCGGGCGGCCCGGATCAGGGCGAGAAGGGCGAAGACGGCTGCTGAATACCGAGCCAGGACAGTCCCGGAATCGGGACGCCAAGGACGAACAGGACAAATCCGGTGATCAACCCGAGAACCAGCACGAACATGAGCATCCAGCGGAACATGGATCGACCCTCCGGGTAGCACAACGGCGGCGGCCGGCCAAACCTTGGGTCAGATCCAGCCCAGGCGGCGGTAGTACCAGAGCTGGAGCCCCGTGGACAGCGCCATGACCCCGACGGCCAGGATCCAGAAGGTCCACGCGGGCGCGATGTGGCCCACCAACCACCCGAAGTTCATCCCGAAGAAGCCGCTGATGAAGGTCAGCGGCAGGAAGAGCGTCGCGAACACGGTGAGCCGGGTGATCCGCAGGTTCAGCCGGTTCGAGACGGTCGACAGGTAGACGTCCATGGCGCTGGCCAGGAGGTCGCGCAGCGAGTCCACCGTCTCGTACTGGCGGACCAGGTGGTCGTACACGTCGCGGTAGTAGATCGACATCTCTTTGTCCTGCGGATCGCCGATCGCCCGGGTGGTCAGCCGCTGGAAGACGTCGCGCTGCGCGCCCAGCACCTTTCGCAGGTCCACGACGACCCGCTTTAAGTCGGACAGCTTCGTCAGGGCCGCCTGGTCCGGCTGGTCGATGATCGAGTCCTCCAGCCTGTCCGTGGCGTCGTCGACCTGTTCCAGCACGGGAAACAGGGCATCGACCAGCTGGTCGACCACCAGGTAGAAGAGGAAGGGCAGGCTTCGGCGGGTGAGGTCCGGGTTGTCCTTGATGCGCTGCCGGAGATCGGCCAGTGGCTTCGAGGGCTCGAGATGGACGCTGACGAGGTACTGCGTCGAGACGTAAAGATGGTGTTCGCGGATCTCCGCCCGCTCGTTGACCATCTCAGCCGTAAACAGGACGACGAACGCGTAGCCGGGGAACTCCTCGACCTTGGGTCGCTGGTTGCGGTTGCGGATGTCCTCGAGCGTTAGCGGGTGAAACTTGAAGGTCTGCTCGAGGAGGTGGTAGTCGGCATCGCCCGGGTTCTCGATGTCGAGCCAGAAACCCTGCTTCCCCTCCTTGAGGCAGGTCAGCAGACTGGCGGGGGTTGGCTCGAGCTGCGGGCCATCGGTGGCAACCAGGTGCCGGATCGAGCCCTGCTCCCGGTCGCCCTGGCGCTCGGCCACGTTGGCCGGCGCGGTGCTGGACCGCGCCGGCTTCGTCGCCTGGCTACTTGATTTCCGCGCCAGCGCCGGCATCCTTCAATTTCTTGAGGACGCTCTCCGCCTCCTCCCGATTGACTCCCTGCTTGACCGGCTTCGGCGCCTGGTCGACCAGGTCCTTGGCTTCCTTCAGCCCAAGCCCGGTGATCTCGCGGACCACCTTGATCACGCCGATCTTGGCGTCGCCAGGCGAGGTGAGGACGACCTGGAACTCGGTCTGCTCGGCTTCCGGCGCTGCCGCGGCTGCGCCACTGCCCGCGGTGGGGGCCGCGGCCACCGCCACCGGGGCGGCCGCCGTAACGCCGAACTCATTCTCGATGGCCTTGATGGCGTTCATCACGTCCACCACGGTCCACTCTTTCAACGCGGAAACGAAATCGTCGACACTGACTTTTGCCATGGTTCCTCCTAAGTTGCGGCCGGCGCTGCGGCCGGTGACTGCGGTTCTTTCTGATGGCGAACGGCATCGAGAGTACGAGCGAGTTTCACGATCGGGGCCTGCAACACGCTGGCCAGATTGCCGAGCGGCGCCTGCATCGCGCCCAGCAACCGGCTGAGCAGCACCTCGCGGGACGGCAGGTCGGCGAGTTCCGTGA
>Ga0209470_1001588_pt1 | contig 16781 bp, 16 predicted proteins | sample GraSoiAngelo_125_FD_185882 | JGI IMG/M metagenome (GOLD analysis project Ga0209470, IMG submission 185882) | Grasslands soil microbial communities from the Angelo Coastal Reserve, California, USA - 14_0927_05_40cm (SPAdes) (version 2) | ecosystem: Environmental > Terrestrial > Soil > Grasslands ... | reverse complement strand
GGGAGAGACGGAGCCCTGCGTACGTACGTGGGTACGCGCTGATGGACGGGGTGAGTGTGCCCGCCCGGTTCCGGCTCAGGCTCGCGAGTGCTGGACCCCGCGCTTGCTGCTGCGCGCCCGGGCGAGCTTCTCGGCGAGAGCCCTGCGCACGAAGCTCTGCATGCGGACGTCGTTCCGCACGCAGAACTCTTTGAGCCGGCGGGCGATGCGGCGCGGAATGCGCGTCGCGAGCTGCACCAGCTCCTCGTCGTGCTGAGCAACGAGTCTCATCTCGGTTTAGGTTGCTCGCCAGCCGAGCCAGTGTCAATGACGGATCAGAGTGGTGGGGCGGAGGCGTGCAGGAAGGCCGCCACACCCTCCACCACCGCGTCGGCCAGCAGCTCGTGGTAGCGCCGGTCCTGGGTACGGGCGGCCTCGCCCGGGTGCGTCAGGTAACCGATTTCGATGAGCGCGCTGGGGGCTGGGTTGCGCACGAGGATCCCGAAGGACCCGGGCCGCGCTTCGCCGCGCACGCCGCCGACCCGGCTCTGCAGGGCGTGGTCGAGGCAGCGGCCGAGCAGGGCGGCACGCCAGCTGCCACCGGGGGTGCTGGCGGTCCGCACCCCGCCGCCGCCGTAGAACACCTCGAGCCCCTGTGCGCTCGGGTCGCTGCACGCGTTCGCGTGCAGCGAGATGAAGAGCGTGGCCCCGTCGCCCGGCATTGCAATGCGCCGCTCGATCGGGACGAAGGAGTCGCCGGTGCGTGTCAGCAGCACGTCGACGGGAAGGCGCGTTGCTAGCCGGCTCGCGACCATCTGCGTCACCTCGAGCACGATGTCCTTCTCGAGCACGCCGCCGATGCCTGCGGCGCCCGGGTCGCGCCCGCCGTGCCCGGCGTCGAGGACGATGAGGGGCGGATGCACCACCAGAGGACGGGTGGCCTTCCGCGGCTTGACCTGCGAGCCCGGTGACTGGGGGCGCCGTGGCGACGTCGGCGGCTGGGATGTGCCGTCTGCCGGCGGGTTCGTCGCTTCGGGGGTCGCGAGTGCCGAGGGTGCGTCGGAGGGCAGCGGCGGCGCCTCGGGCGCCGAGGGTCCCTCGGAGGGCAGCGGCGGAGCCGGGGGCGCGGACGGGGCGGGTGCCTCCGTCGTCGCCACCCTGGGCGCGGGCGCCTGGGGCTCGAGCATGATCGTCGCGTCCCCCTGACGGAGCGCCAGGCGCGCGGAGGGGGACGCGGCCTCGAGGTGAGGCGCGGCGTCCGCCGGCGGGTTCGTGGCCGGGGGCGCCGAGGGCGCCTCGGAGGGAGGGGGCGCGGAGGGGGCAGGCGCCTCGGTCGCCGCCACGGTCGGCGCGGGCGCCTGGGGCTCGAGCATGATCGTCGGGTCCCCCTGACGGAGCGCCAGGGGCACGGAGGGGAGCGCGGCGTCGAGGTGAGGCGCGTCCGCCGGCGGGTTCGTCGTCTCCGGTGCCGAGGGTCCCTCGGTGGGCAGCGGCGAAGCCGGGGGCGCGGACGGGGCAGGCGGCTCGGTCGCCGCCACGGTCGGCGCGGGCGCCTGGGGCTCGAGCATGATCGTCGAGTCCGCCTGGCGGAGCGAGAAGGACACGGAGCGGGGCGTGGAGTCGAGGTAAGGGGCGGCGTCCGCCGGAGGGTTCGCCGCCTCGGGGGCCGTGGGTGCCGAGGGTCCCTCGGCGGGCAGCGGCGGAGCCGGGGGCGCGGGCGGGGCAGGCGGCTCGGTCGCCGCCACCGTCGGCGCGGGCGCTTGGGGCTCGAGCGTGATCGTCTCGCCCTCCTGGCGGAGCGAGAAGGGCACGGCGCGCTCGAGCTCGACGACGACGCGTGCCGTGGTCGGGCCGAACTGCGCGGCGCGGACGCGCAGCACGGGCCCGGCGCCCGGGGTCACGTGGAGCAGCCCGCCGTCAAGCGCTGCGCCCCTCAGGTCGATGTAGATGCGCGCGGGGGCGCCGCCTTGGGCGGGAAGGCGGTGCGCCGTGGCCGACACGGCCGCCGACAGGTGGAGCCGCACAGCAGGGGCCCGGTCCCCCACCACGTCGATCCGTTCTAGCCTGGGCGTGGCGGCCAGTGTGGGCTCCGCCACCGCCAGCATCACCATCACCAACACCCGCAGGCGCATCCTTTCAGATGTACGCCGGGTGCGCAGCCGGTGTCCAGCGGGGCGGCAGCGGGGCGGCAGCGGGGGTGCTCTCCCTCGGACAGCACCCCCGCGGGGCGAGGGTGAGGACGAGACGAACCGGGCCCGCGTAACTTTCCTTGCCGGAGGGCCGTTGCTATACAACCGCCCGGTATTACGCAGGCGGCACGATCTGCATCCAATGGCTGCGCGCAAGCGCAAGGAGGCTCACGCATGAAGCTCGGCACGCTTGTGATCGGTGTAGGGCTGTTGCTGGGGACGGCGGGTCCCGGGTTCGCCGGGACGGTGAACTGCAAGCAGGTGAACAAATACCTGGGGACCGGACGATCGGTGTCGGATGTCGCTCAGACGATGGTGATCGACGAGGCGGACGTGAAGAAGTGTCAGGAGCAGGCCGCGAGCGAGGGCGCAGCGGGTGGCGCGAAGGACGCGGCGAAGCCCGCGGGCGATGCGGCCACCAAGGACAAGCCCAAGTAGGACGATCCGCGTGGGTGGCGATCGGAGGCCCGATCGCCACCCGTCGTTCGTACACGAGCCCCCGACGGATCCGCACCTCGACGCCGATCGCCGCTGGATGGAGGAGGCGATCCGCGAAGCCGCCGCGGCGGGCGCGCGCGGCGAGGTCCCGATCGGGGCGGTGGTGGTGCTGGGCGATCGGCTGCTCGCGCGCGCGGGTAACGCGAGCGTGGCCGTGCACGATCCGACGGCGCACGCGGAGGTGCGGGCGCTGCGCGCGGCCGCACACGCGGCCCGAAACTACCGTCTCTTGGAGACGACCCTGTACGTCACCCTGGAGCCGTGCGTGATGTGCATGGGCGCGGCGCTCCACGCCCGTGTGGCGCGCCTGGTCTATGGCTGCGCAGACCCGAAGGGTGGCGCCGCGGGCTCCCTCTTCGACCTCGCGAGCGACCAGCGCCTCAACCACCGCATCGCAGTCACGGCCGGCGTGGCCGAGGACGGCTGCCGTGCCCTGTTGCGGGAGTTCTTCCGGACGCGTCGCGTGCCCTCGACGTAGCGACGCGCGCATGGCCCCCGCGCCGCGGCTGTGCTAGGAGGCTGTCGGGAACACCATGGCGGCTGCGGCGAGAGATCCTGGGGCTGCGAACGGCGTGCTCGCTCCGCGGCTCGTTCACCTCGCTCACCATGGTTAACCCCCACGGCCTCCTAGGCAGGGCCGCGCCGGAGAGGTGCGTGAGCCCGGTTGAAACGGCACGACTCGAAATCGTGTGAGCCCTCGTGGCTCCGGGGGTTCGAATCCCCCCCTCTCCGCTAGAGATTGCAGATCCTTCGCTACACCCTGAACGCCGGCATGACCAGCGTATCGTCTTGAAGCGAGAATCCTGGCGCAGCTGGAAGAGCCGCTGCGCACGCTCGACCTCCGCGCGACAACCGTGTGTTATCCCCAGGTGTGGATAAGCCGGGATGTGCCACGAGGGTCAGGCGATTGTCGGTGGTCGGCGTGCACGTACATGGCGCGCAGTAGGTTCGTTGAGTAGCGGTCCGTCTGATCGCACCTTGACGCGCTTCGGCTTCCGGCGTTAGGAGACTGTCGCGTGCGGTTCGTGGCGCGGGACGTAACTCGCTCCGTCACCGCCCGCTGGGTAGGAGTCTAGCTAGCAGACCCGCGATGAGATGCTCCCTCGACCATGCTCGGGCGCACCGGGTCGAACAGGCTGCGCAGCGGTATGGAATCGATCTGACCGTGGCGCGGGAGCGAATGTTCCTCCGCCTCGTCGCCGCGCAGGGGCTTGTCGTCGCCCGGCAAGCGCGGGGCGACGTCGCCTACCTCGTGCGCCATTTGAGGCGCTGGGTTCTCCTGTGCGTCAGTGAGCGGCAGCGACGGATTCGCACCTTTCTGCCGCTTGGCCCGGAGGCGTGGTTGCGGCAACGGAACGGGGATCGCCTGTCGGTGGGGACCGTGATCGACGCGATCCTCTCGGCGCATCGGCAGGCGATCCGGACCCCGCTCGCGCCGCCCCGGCCGACGGAGAGCTCAGAAGCCTATCGCGGCCGGATTGAAGCGGCCGTTACGGAGCGGATCGCAAGGCTGAGGGATCGACGTGGGCAAGAGAGACCGCGGGCTGCGTAAACTGCTGCAGTTGCGGCCGTTTCGTTGCGCCGATCGCTCCGGCTTTACAGGGGCTCGAATTCCCGACTCTCCGCTCGGCTGAGCGGCGCGCCCTCAGGCACGGGCGGCGCGCAGCGCGGCGCCGTCGAGCGCGCTGATCAAGTCGCCCAGCTCGCGCGGCTCGGTGAGCGCGCGCGCGAGAGCCGCGGCGATCTCGGGCGCGAGGGCGCCGACCCCAGCCGAAGGCACGAGAGCCAGCGCCAGGACGACGGCGAGCGGGGCGTGGAGCGCCGCAGCGTCGGCCGGCTCGCGCCACTCGACCCCGTCCAGATCGGCGAGCACGAGCGTCGACGGAGGGGCGTGGAGGAACCGCTCCGGGGCGGCATCGGGGAGGGCGGCGCCCGCGAGTGCCAGCGCGCGCAGGATACGGGCCGCGGCGGCGGCGAGGAGAAGGCCGCGGGCGACCTCGAACGGGGTTGCGCCGTCGAGGACGAGCGGTCTGCCCGGGCCGCTCACGGCGACATAGGGGATGGCGCTCGCGACTCCGTGCTCGACGACCGGGGCGACGGCGGGGAGCGCGAGGGCCGCCTGCTGGCGCGCCTCGGCAGCGAGACGCTCGGCTTCGGGCGTCGCCGCCGTGCGGAGCCAGACCGGGCGCTGCCCATCGAGCCAGAACGCCGGGGCGAGGCGGCCGCGCGCCGGCAGCTCGCCGGCAAGCGCCACGCGACCCAGGCGGCGGGCGTCGAGCGCGGCGCGCCAGCGCACCGCGGCGCCCACGTCCGGCCGCGTGCGGTGGAGATCGTCCAGCACGACCCGCGCCCGGTCATCCGCATGGCGCTCGAGGAGCTGGGCGGCGCGTCGGAGAGCGAGGCGCGGGTAGGTGCGGCCCGCGCGGGGCAGGGTCGCGAGGAGCGCTGCGGCGGCACGGTCGGCGAGCGCAAGCGGCGTCTCGGGACGGAGCGCGAGCTCGAGCAGCCCGGCGCGCAGACCCTCGGGGTAGGCGCGCAGCACGGGATCCGGCGCGGACAGGACCTGCTCCATCCCGCGCGCGAGCAGGGTGGGGGCCTCGGGCGCGGCCGGGTCTTCGAGGAGCCGGCGATGCACCGCGCGCAGCGGGGCGAAGGCATCCGTCACCTCGGGCGGCAGGGTCGCGGCTGCGGCGTCGAACGCGCGGCGGAAGGGTGCGGTGGCGAGCAGGTTGAACAGGACCTGGATGCGCTCGTGATCGACGAAGGTCGCGATCAGGACCTGGAGAAGGCGTGCGAGGCGCGTGGGCGACAGGCTCTCGAAGTCGATGCGGCGGACCACCTCGCCGAAGGCCGCGGCCGCTTCGGCGCGTGACCGGACCAGCGCCAGCGTCTCCAGGTACGCGAGCAGAACCCCGACGTCCGCGGTGAGCCGGATGACACCCGCGAGCATGCGCGCACGCGCTGCCGGGTCCGAGCGCAGGGGCTCGCGCTGGACGGCCGCCTCGATCACGCCGCGCTCGACCTTGGCGAGCAGATGATGGCACACCCCGCGCTCGCTCGGCTCGCGCTGGCCGTTCACGAGCAGGTCCTCGGCGGCATTGAGCCTCAGGCGCAGGAGGTCCTTGTAGCGGCGCAGGAAGGACAGATGCTCCCTCATCTCCGCCACCTCGGTCGCCTCCAGCCGATCGCTGCCGCTCGTGGTGGCGGCGAGGCGGCTCACCTCGGGGACGACCGCGGCCGGCGCACGCGAGGCGGAGGGATGGTCGCCTCCTCCGCGTCGCCGCGGCGACCGCCGATGGCGGCCCGGCGGATGTGGTGAGGGTGGTATGCCGTCCATGCCGCCCCGAGGGGCTACCACATTCTGCGCCCCACGCGCACTCGACGGCCCGCAGCCGTGCCCCATCCCGCTTGCACCTCTCGTCGCCATTTGCGACGCTTGGCGCGCCGGAGAGGTGCCCGAGCGGCCGAAGGGGCACGCCTGGAGAGCGTGTGTACCTACCCGGTACCGAGGGTTCGAATCCCTCCCTCTCCGCTCGACCAACATTCCTGGGGGCCCGTCCGCTGCTCGCGCGCTGCCGCGCGCTCCGCTGCCCCCAAGACCCCGTCGGCCAGCTCGAGCGCTCTCGCGCTCGGCCTCCATCTTGCCTTGCGCCCTTCATCGAACGTGGGTACTGTGACGCTCGCCCCGCGGGCGTCGGGCGGTGGCGGCTAGGTCCTGCGCAAGAAGGCGTCGCGAACCCCGTCAGGTCCGGAAGGAAGCAGCGGTACCGAATGTCCTCCTGTGCCGCAGGGCGCCCTAGCCGTTACCGCCGGACGCCTCTGGCCTCGCCGCGTAGTAGTAGATGACATACCAGGTGCTCGCCCGGCGGCTTCGGCCGCAGCGCTTCGCAGACGTGGTCGGGCAGGATCACGTGACCCGTACCCTGCAGGCTGCCATCGCCGCGGGCCGCGTGGCGCACGCCTTCCTCTTCAGCGGCCCGCGCGGCGTCGGCAAGACCACCACGGCGCGGCTGCTCGCCAAGGCCCTCAACTGCGAGCGGGGCCCGACGCCGGAGCCCTGCAACGCCTGCTCGAACTGCAGGGAGATCGGCGACGGCACGGCCTTCGACGTCCTCGAGATCGACGGCGCCTCGCACACCCAGGTCGACAAGATGCGCGACCTGATGGAGACGGTCGCGCACCTGCCGCTCAAGAGCCGCTTCAAGATCTTCATCATCGACGAGGTCCACATGCTCTCGTCGCACTCCTTCAATGCGCTCTTGAAGACGCTCGAGGAGCCGCCGGCGCACGTGAAGTTCGTCTTCGCCACCACCGAGCCGCACAAGGTGCTGGCGACGGTGATCTCGCGCTGCCAGCGCTACGACCTCCGGCGCATCGGCCTGGGCGAGCTGCGCGCGCACCTCCGGCGCACGGCCGACGCCGAGGGGCTCGCGCTCTCGGAGGAGGCGCTGGCCCTCGTGGCGCGGGAGGCGGAGGGGAGCCTGCGGGACGCGCAGTCCCTCCTCGAGCAGGTGCTCACGGCCGCGGGCGGTGCGGCCGACGCCGCCACCGTGCGACAGGTGCTCGGCGCGGCGGACCGGCGGCTCGTGCTGGCGGTGGCCGACGCCATCCTGGGCGGCGACCCCGCCGCCTGCGTCCGCCACCTCGGCGAGCTCCATGCGCACGGCTACGACGCGCAGCGCTTCTGCCGTGATCTCCTCGAGCATTTCCGCCATCTGGCCGTGCTGGCCGCGACCGGCGAGCGCGCGCTGGTGGCCGACCTGCCGGAGGCGGACGTGGACGCACTCGCCGCGCAGGCCGAGCGCCGCTCGGCCGACGACCTGCAGCGTTTCTTCCGTCTCCTCCTCGAGGCGGACGAGGCGCTCGCGGCGCCCGCGCGCAGCGTCGACCCGAAGCTGGTCCTCGAGATGTGCGCGGTGCGGCTCGCGACGCTGCCGTCGCTCCTGCCGCTGGACGACATCCTCCGCCGCCTGGAGGCCCTGGGCGGGGGAAACCCCGCCGCTCCCGGCCCGGCACCTGACGGCGCCTTGCGCGAGAGCGCACCGCCGTCGCCCGGTGGCGACCTGTGGGAGCGGTTCCTGGCCCGCGTACAGGAGGCAAAGCTGGTCGCGCCCTACATGATGCTCGTGAGCGGCACGCTGCTCGGGGCCGACGGCGAAGCGCTCCGCATCGGAATCGAGAACGAGGCGGCGCGGCGGGAGCTGTCGCGCAAGGAGACCCTGCAGCGCCTGCGCGCCATCGCGAGCGAGGTCGCCGGACGCGAGCTCCGGGTGGAGGTGGGTCCGCTGCCGAGCGAGCACGCCGGCCAGGCGCCTCTCGCGCAGGCCCGGCGGCGCACCGAGGAGACGCTCGCCGATCCGATGGTGCAAGCCGCGGTCGAGATCTTTGGCGCCGAGGTGCGCGGCGTGCGGGACCGGCGCCGGTAGCGCGCGATGGGTAAGGGCTTCGACCTGGGTGGGCTCTTCCGGCAGGCGCAGCAGCTGCAGGAGAAGATCGCGAGCATCCAGCAGGAACTGGCCGAGCGCACGGTCGAGGCGAGCGCGGGCGGCGGCATGGTGACCGCCGTGGTGAGCGGGAAGCTCGAGGTGGTAGGGCTCCACATCGACCCCTCTCTCCTCGAGAAGCCCGACGCGGACATGCTCCGGGACCTCGTCGTGGCGGCGGTGAACGCGGGCCTCCGGGCTGCGCAGCGCATGCTGTCGGAGGAGATGGGGAAGCTGACCGGCGGCCTCGGCATCAAGCTCCCGGGGCTGGGCTGAGCCGTGGCCCAGCCGCCCTCCATGACGCGCCTGATCGAGCAGCTCATGCGGCTGCCGGGGATCGGCGAGAAGACGGCGGCCCGGCTCGCGTTCCACATCCTGCGCGCCGACCGGCCGTACGCGCGGGCGCTCGCCGAGGCCGTGCTGGCGGTCAAGGAGGAGACCCGCCTCTGCTCGGTCTGCTTCGCACTCACCGAAGCGGATCCGTGCCCGATCTGTACCGATCCGGCGCGCCTTCCCGACGCGATCTGCGTCGTGGAGGAGCCGGCCGACCTGCTCGCCGTCGAGCGCGCGCGAGAGTTTCGCGGCCGCTATCACGTGCTGCACGGCACGCTCGCGCCGCTCGACGGCGTGGGGCCCGACGAGCTCAAGATCGAGCCGCTCCTGGCTCGCCTTCGCGCCGGCGCGGTGCGCGAGGTGATCGTCGCCACCAACCCCACGACCGAGGGCGAGGCGACGGCGCTCTACCTTGCCCGGCTGATCAAGCCTCTCGGCATCCGCGTGACCCGCATCGCGCATGGCATTCCGGTCGGGGGCGACCTCGAGTACGCCGACGTGGTCACGGTCGGCCGCGCCCTCGAGGGCCGCCGGGAGATGTAGGGAGGCCGCCGCCGAGCAGGCCGACGGGGTTTGGCCGCATCGGAGCAGCGCAGCGCGCGGGAGCCGCGAGCAGCGGACGGGCCCCCGAACAAGCCTGACGGCGACGGCGGTTTGCGCACCCCCGGCGCTTTCGCCTATAAGCTCGTCGTTCCCCGGTAGCTCAGTAGGTAGAGCGATCGGCTGTGGCCATGACGCAGCCTCACCGGGAAACCGGTGAGTGAAAAGCGGGTGAATTCAGGGAAGCCTAAGTGCAGGGTCGGGGCATATGGTAACCCTGAGCCGAGCCCTCCGAGAACGCAGGGCGGAGGGAAGGTGCAGAGACTAGGGAGTGACGGAAGGATAATCTCCCCACGAGCGCCCGCCGCCTACAGGCCGTCCGGCCCACGGCGATGAGATAGTCCACCCCCGTCGGAAACGGCGGGACCGGTGTAACCGATTGGTCGCTGGTTCGAGTCCGGCCCGGGGAGCCAAATCCGAAGAGGGTCGTCGGAGGTGACTCCGGCGGCCCTTTTCCTTTCGCGCCCGGCGTGCGATGAGCGCGGGGGGATGACGGCCGCGATCACGCGCGCGATCCACACCAACGGCATTCGCATGGCGGTCAGCGAGCAGGGCGAGGGCCCGCCGGTGGTGCTTTGCCACGGCTTTCCCGAGATCGCTTACTCGTGGCGCCATCAGATTCCGGCGCTCGCCACGGCCGGCTTCCACGCCATCGCACCCGATCAACGCGGCTACGGCGCGACGGAGCGGCCGGCGGCCGTCACCGACTACGACATTCGCCATCTGACCGACGATCTCGTCGGGCTCCTCGACGCGCTCGGTCTCCAGCGCGCGGTCTTCGCCGGCCACGACTGGGGTGGCATCGTGGTCTGGCACATGGCGCTCCTCCACCCGGCGCGCACCGCGGGCGTGATCGGGGTCAACACGCCGTACTTCCCGCGTCCGTCGGCGCCGCCCCTCACGCTCATGCGCGCCATGTGGGGGGAAAACTACTACGTCGTCCACTTCCAGAAGCCGGGCGAGGCGGACACGGCCCTGGTGCGCGACGTCCGGCGCGTGTTCACCCAGCTCATGCGCTCGGGCGTGCCGCTCGAGGAGACCCGCAAGCTGTGGCACCGCCGGAACCTGGTCGAGGCTGTCACGGGAGCCGAGCTGCCGGGCCGCCCGCTCCTCTCCGAGGAGGAGCTCGGGGTCTACGTGCGCGCCTTCGAGCGCACCGGCTTCACGGGCGGGATCAACTGGTACCGTAACATGGACCGGAACTGGGAGACGACGCCCGAGCTCGCCGGGGCGACGATCGCCGTCCCGTCGTTGATGATCACCGCGGAGCACGACCCCGTCCTGCGGCCCCAGCTGGCCGAGGCGATGCGCGACCTCGTGCCCGATCTCGAGACGGTCATGATCCCGGGCTGCGGCCACTGGACGCAGCAGGAGCGACCCGGCGAGCTCTCCCGCATCATGATCGACTGGCTCACGCGCCGCTTCCGCCGGGCCTGAGTACCGCCGACGCCGAGCCGGCCGGATCCGTCCCGGGAGTTTGACTTCCCGGCGCCGGCCGGCGTTCAGTGCGCCGCGACCATGTGGCGCGGAGGCATCGGGCTCGTGCTGCTGCTCGGCACGGCGCACGTGATGGCGCGCGTGGCCGGGGCGCGCGCCGCCGCCGACCTGTCGAAGGCGGTGCCGATCGCGCTCCTGGCGGGGCTCGTCGCGGCCGAGCCAGCCCCCGTCGGCCACGCGTACCGCTGGCTCGTGTTCGCCGGGCTCCTCTGCTCGCTCGGGGGGGACGTCTGCCTCCTCTTGCCGCGCGGCTTCGTCGCGGGCCTGCTCCACTTTCTGGTGGCGCACCTCCTCTACATCGCAGCCTTCGCGCGCGAGGCGGCGTGGAGCGCGTCCGCATGGGCGCTGCTCGCACCCTTCGCGCTCGGCAGCCTCGCGATGCTCCGCTACCTCTGGCCGCATCTCGGGCGCGACCGGGCCCCGGTCGGCGTCTACGTGAGCGTCATCGCCGTCATGGGCTGGCGTGCGGCGGTGCGCGCGACGGCCGCGCCGAGCGCGAGCGGCGAGCTCGCGCTCGCCGGCGCGCTCCTCTTCATGCTCTCCGACGGGCTGCTCGCGACCGACCGCTTCGCACGCCGGCTGCGGGCGGCCGATGCCACGGTCATGACGACCTACTACGCCGCGCAGACGCTGATCGCGCTCTCGGTGCGCGGCTGATCTCCAGCGCGTCACGGGGCCCGGCCGACCGTGTAGACGTCGACGCGGGCGGCGCCGGCGGCGAGGAGCGCGCGGGCGCACGCGTCGGCCGTCGCTCCGGTCGTGAGCACGTCGTCCACGAGCACGATCGAGCGCGCGCGGCACAGGCGCGGGGCCCGCACGGCGAACGCGCCGTCCAGGTTCCTCCGGCGCTCGGCGGCCGGCAGCCGCGCCTGCACGTCGGTGGCGCGGGTGCGCACGAGGAGGCGCGGCGCGAGCGGCAGCCCGCGCCGCCGGCCGAGCGCGCGCGCGAGGAGGAGCGCCTGATTGAAGCCGCGCGCGCGCAGGCGCGCGGGGTGGAGGGGAACGGGAACCAGGAGCGCGTTGGGACGGAAGGGATAGCGCTCCGCGAGCAGCGCGCCGAGCGCGCCGGCCAGCCGCCGCCGGCGGCGATACTTGAGACCCTGGACCGCCGCCGCGAGCGGATTGAGACCGGAGGCCGAGGGGAGATACAATGCGGCTGCACGCGCAGCGGTGAAGGCGGGGGGATGGTGGGCGCAGCCGGGACACGAATCGCTCGGGCAGCTCGCTCCGAGCGGGACGCCGCACGAGCGGCAGAGGGGCGCGGGCGGCGCCGCCATCGCGGCGCGGCAGCCCGCGCACAGGCACGAGCGGTGGCCGAGCGGCAGCGGAGCCTCGCACGCCTCGCAGTGCGGGGGAAAGAGGAGGTCGGGCAGTATCGGGAGCCAGCGCCGCATGGCGAACCGAGGGCGGCGCGACACCATTGTGAGGCTGTGCGGCGCTCAAGCAACCGGGGCGGAGGAGGTGAGCGGTGAGGAACTTCTGGGCCGGCGTCTTGCTCGGGGTGGCGGCGGCGTACTGGTACTGCACCCAGGGGGACCACGTGCGCGCGGTCGCTGCGTCGTGGTGGGCGCGTGCCTCGGCGCCGCCCCCGTTCACCCACGAGAAGCCCTGAGGCGCTGTGCCGGTTTCGCGCCGCCGCGCTTTACAACCTCGCGACTTCTCCTTACCCTAACGCGCGATGCCCGCACTCACGGAGCAGCAGCTCGCCGACGACCTGACGCGCGCCATGAAGGCGCGCGAGATGTCGCGCGTCTACGTGCTGCGCGGTCTCCTCACCGCGGCCAAGAACCTGAAGGTCGAGCGGCGGGGCGCCGCGCTCGCGGAGGCGGACCTGGTGCAGCTCGTGCGCCGCGAGATCCGCAAGCGCGAGGAGGCCGAGGAGTTCGCCGTCAAGGCCGGCCGCAGCGAGCTCGTCGACCAGAACCGCGCGGAGCGCGTGTTCCTCGAGGCGTACGCGCCGGCGCCGCTAGCCCCCGCCGAGCTGGAAGAGGCCATCCGCGCCATCGCAGCGCGGCCGGCGGAGCGCACTCTGGGCGCGATCATGGGCGCGCTGCGCGAGCGGTTCGCCGGCCGCTTCGACGGCCGGCAGGCAAGCGAGATCGCGCGCCGCGTACTGGCCGAGCCCGCCCGCGCCTGAGGAGCTCATGGAGCTGCCGGTCATCGCCCGGCTCAAGAAGGAGCTGGCGGATCTCAGGTACGAGCTGAACGTCAAGCTGCCCAAGGAGCTCGAGGCGGCCCGCGCGCACGGCGATCTCTCCGAGAACGCCGAGTACGAGGCCGCGAAGGCGCGGCAGGACTATGTCCGCTCGCGCATCGGACAGCTCGAGGGGCGGGTGCGCGAGCTGTCGATGTACAACGTCGCTTCGATCCCGCGCGACGTGGTCGCCTACGGCAGTCGGGTCACGGTGGAGGACGACGCCGGGGAGTCGATGGCTTACGAGATCGTGTTCCCCGAGGAGGTGGACGCGGGCAGGGGGCAGATATCCCTCTCCTCGCCGCTCGGACGCGCGCTGCTCAACAAGGCGGTAGGCGACGAGGTCGAGGTGCAGACGCCGAGCGGCAAGCGGACGTATCAGATCCTCGAGCTCGTGACGCTGCACCACCTGCAGCAGGGCGAGCGGTAGCGGGACGCTTTCCCCCGGTCCGGCGCGGCCGGGCCCCTGCCGGCCCCCGGCGCCGAACCGGCGGGGTTGAGGGGTGAAACGGCAGTATTGTACGGTACGCGCCGCTCGCGCCCGCAGGCGGGCGCGAGCTGGGAAGGGCGCGCATGTCGTACGCGAACCTCGCACAGATGTTCTTCGAGCGGGCCGACGAGCTGACCACCCGGCCGCGCTACCGCTACCGTACCGAGGACGGCTGGCACGAGGTCACGTGGCGGGCGATGGCCGAGCGCGTGCGCGCCATGGCGGCGGGCCTGATCGCCATGGGCGTGTCCCCCGGCGACCGCGTGGCGCTCCTCTCCAACACGCGCCCCGAGTGGATGGAGATCGACTTCGCCATCCTCGCCTGCGGCGCCCTCACCGTCCCCATCTACCAGTCGAACCTGCCCGCCGAGTGCGGCTACATCATCGCCAACTCCGAGTCCTCGGTGGTATTCGTCGAGAATCCCAAGCAGCGCGGGAAGATCGAGGAGGTGACCCAGCGCGGCTTCGAGCTCGACGGCGTGCGCCAGACGATCGGCGTGCGGGCGGTGGTCACGATCGAGGGCGACCCGGGCGCCGGGCAGTCGCTGGCAGCGCTCATGGAGCGGGGCCGCGTCGCCTTCGGACGCACGCTTGCGGAGATCGAGGGGCGGGTTGCCGCCTTGCGGCGCGACCAGCTCGCCACGATCGTCTACACCTCGGGCACGACCGGGCCGCCCAAGGGCGTGCTCCAGACCCACGGCAACCACCTCGCCACGATCGAGTCGCTGCTGAAGGTCGGCATCGCGCGCGAGGGCGACGTCGACTTCTTCTTCCTGCCCCTCGCTCACTCCTTCGCGCGCCTGATCGAGTACTACGGGATCGCGGCCGGGACGGTCACCGCCTTCGCGCGCTCCATCGACACGCTGGCAGAGGACCTTGCGACCTCTCGCCCGCACCTCGTGCCAGCCGTGCCGCGCATCTACGAGAAGCTCTACGGGCGCATCCAGGGGGCGCGTGACGCCGGCGGGGCGCTGCGACGGGCGCTCTTCGACTGGGCGGTGGGTGTCGGCCGGGCGCGTAGCAGACACGAGCAGGAGGGCCGGCCGGTCCCCCGGCTGATGGCGTTGCAGCACGCGGTCGCCCACCGCCTGGTCTTCTCCCGCATCCATCAGCTCCTCGGCGGCAACATCCGGTACATGACCTCGGGCGGCGCGCCGCTCTCGCGCGAGATCGCCGAGTTCTTCCACGCCATCGGCATCCCGATCCTGGAGGGCTACGGGCTCACCGAGACGACCCCCAGCCTGACGGTGAACCGGCCGGACCGCTTCAAGCTCGGGACCGTTGGCCTGCCCCTCGACTGCTGCGAGCTCCGGCTCGCGCCCGACGGCGAGATCCTGGCGCGCGGCGCCAACATCGCCCTCGGCTACCACCGCCGGCCCGAGGCCACCGCCGAGAGCTGGGACAGCGAGGGATGGTTCCACACCGGTGACATCGGCGAGTTCGACGCGGACGGCTTCCTGCGCATCACCGACCGGAAGAAGGACCTGATCAAAACCTCGGGCGGCAAGTACGTTGCCCCGCAGAAGATCGAGAACCTGCTCAAGCTCCAGCCGCACGTGAGCCAGGCGGTGGTGATCGGCGACAACCGCAAGTACTGCACGGCGCTCGTCACGCTCGATCAGGAGGAGGTCGCGCGCTGGGCGAGCGTGCAGGGGCTGCGGTTCGCGTCTCCGGAGGAGATGGCGGCGCATCCCAGGGTGCGCGAGCTGATCGAGGGCGAGGTGGCGGCGGCGAACCGGGAGCTCGCCTCCTACGAATCGATCAAGTACTTCCGCATCCTGCCCCGGGACCTCTCCACCGAGACGGGCGAGCTCACCCCGAGCCTCAAGGTGAGGCGCAAGGTGATGGCGGAGCGCTATCGCGCGCAGATCGAGGAGATGTACGCGGGCTGAGCGGGCGGCGACTTCGTTCGGCCCGTTGCGGGGTTACGAGCCCCGTGTTATAGATCCCGGCTCTCCGGCCTTCACTGACCAAACCGAGTGGGCCCCCGCCCACTCTTTCATTTTGGAGGAGCAGGGTTCATGGATCGGCCCGCGGTGACCCAGCGAGTCTGGGAGGTCGCGGAGCCCCTCGCGCTGGCGGGGGGCCTCGAACTCGTGGACGTGCAGTATCGCCCCGAAGCCGGCCGCGTCGTGCTGCGGCTCCTGCTCGACCGCCCCGAGGGCGGCGTGACGCTCGACGAGCTGGGGCGCGTGTCGCGGGAGCTCGGTGACCTGCTCGACGCGCACGACGCCGTCCCCGGGCGCTACCACCTCGAGTGCTCCTCGCCCGGCATCAACCGGCCGCTCCTGCGCGAGGCGCACTTCCACCGTGCGCTCGGCGAGCGCGTGCGGGTGCAGACGCGCGCGCCGATCGGCGCGCGCCGGCACTTCCGCGGCACGCTCGAGGCCGCATCGGCGGAGGAGATCACGCTCCACGATCCCGATGCCGGACGCATCGCCATCCCGCTCGGGGCGATCGACAAGGCCCACATCGACCACGACTTCAGCCGGCCCGCAGGGCCGCCGCACGCGTGAACGAGCCTCTCATGCTACCCGACCTCAACCGCGTCATCGAGCAGGTTTGCAAGGAGAAGGGCATCGACCGAAAGATCATCGTCGACGCGCTCAAGGACGCGATGGTCTCGGCGGCCAAGAAGACCTTTGGGCACGACAAGAAAATCGAGGCGGAGTTCAACCCTGAGCTGGGCGAGATCGAACTCTTCGAGGTCAAGACCGTGGTCGAGACGGTCGACGATCCCGAGAACCAGATGTCGCTCGAGGCCGCGGTCCGAGTGGATCCCGAGGCGCAGGTCGGGGACGAGCAGCTGGTCAGGCTTCCAGCCGAGAAGTTCGGCCGGATCGCCGCGCAGGCGGCGAAGCAGAACATCATCCAGCGGGTGCGTGACGCTGAGCGCGAGATCATCTTCAAGGAGTTCAAGGATCGGAAGGGCGAGCTCTTCTCCGGCATCGTCCAGCGCTTCGAGAGGAAGAACATCATCGTGAACCTCGGGCGCACCGATGCCATCCTCCCCGAGAAGGAGCAGATTCCGCGCGAGCGTTACCGCCAGGGCGACCGCATCCGCGCCTACATCCTCGACGTCGAGCTGACCGGCAAGGGGCCGCAGATCGTCCTCTCGCGCACGCACCCCGGGCTGCTGATCAAGCTCTTCGAGCAGGAGGTGCCCGAGATCTACGAGGGCATCGTCGAGGTGAAGGGCGCGGCCCGCGAGCCGGGCGGGCGCGCGAAGTTCGCGGTCATCTCCAACGACCGCGACGTCGACCCGGTCGGCGCCTGCGTCGGCATGCGCGGCACGCGCGTTCAGGCGGTGGTGCAGGAGCTGCGCGGCGAGAAGATCGACATCGTGCCCTGGACGAGCGACCCGGCGGAGTACGTGTGCCGCGCGCTCGCACCGGCCAAGGTGTCGAAGATCATCATGGACGAGGACGAGCGCGCCATGGAGGTGATCGTCCCCGACGACCAGCTCTCGCTCGCCATCGGCAAGAAGGGGCAGAACGTGCGCCTCGCCTCGCGGCTCA
>Ga0209470_1001586_pt1 | contig 16794 bp, 15 predicted proteins | sample GraSoiAngelo_125_FD_185882 | JGI IMG/M metagenome (GOLD analysis project Ga0209470, IMG submission 185882) | Grasslands soil microbial communities from the Angelo Coastal Reserve, California, USA - 14_0927_05_40cm (SPAdes) (version 2) | ecosystem: Environmental > Terrestrial > Soil > Grasslands ... | reverse complement strand
TGCTAGCGTAAAGAAAGAAGCGAGTGGCAAGCTGGTCGCCGAAGATCAGGAATGCGGCCATCGTTGAGATAACAGGCTGAATATTCAGAATGACGTTCACGACGGTCGGATTGCCGTATTTCAATGCGAGCGTGAAGAAGACCGTCCCGACGGCCGAGCCAGCGAAGCCCGAGAAAATCAGATATCCCCAAGTGCGCGCGTCAATTTTGCGAATCTCGGCCAAGCGCGAGACCAGAAGCGGCACGAACATGATCAGGATGAGCACGTGCTCCCAAAAGACGATCACTTTGGCGTCAAACAGCGCGTTGAGCGGGATGCGCCACGCGCTTTCAGTGCCCCAGAGTGCGGCGCCGAGACCGACGAGCCACGGACCGTATGTTGCGCCGGTTGAACAGGGCTTCTCCATTCCGAAGCGTGTACCGTCCGCGGTGTGTCGCGTCAATGTGGACGATTTATTCTCGACTACGAAAACGGATCAATGGCGGAGTTATCGCGTTCTCGAATGTGTGATCATTCAAACGTGGTTGGAATCGAGAACAGAGAAGGATCGAAAAATCCGCTCCGCAGATTACCGCAGATTTTAAGATGAGTTATCTATCGTCTTGGTAATTCGTGGAAATCTGCGAAACCGTGAACGATAAAGCCTCTCTCAGAAACCATCGTTGCGATCTTTGGCGGCTAGCTCGGGGATTCTTTTACGGCGCCGGAGCCGCAGCCAGTTGTTCCAAGTTTTGCGGAGACTATCGCGCGGTGTCTGATATTTCTGGTTCAGTTCATTGCTTTTGAGGATCTGCGCAAGAATGCCTTTCACGGAAAAATCGTTAGTGTTCACAATCGTGTAAGCAGTCCCGACGGCAGCGGCGTGATGTGCATCGCTGGCCGCGGTCATGGGCAAACCGCGAATCTGGGCATACTTGAAGGCGTAGCGGTTGTAACGGCGCAACGTGGTCGCGGCATTGAACACTTCTATGGCATCAATGGACAGCGTTTCTAGTGTGGAGAGACGGATTCCGGCGCGAAACAAGTCGTAGGGATGCGGCGGAATCGCCAGCCCCCCGCGTTCGTGAATAATGTCGCATACCTTGCGCGCCGGTTTTCCTTTCAAATACGGAAGCTCCGCACCGATGCAAAGAAGGTGACCATCGGCGGTCGTCACCTCGACGCCGGGGAGAATGAGGAAATCATCGACGGGCAAACCGTCCAGCCGCATCAAGCCTTTTTCGAGCAGATAATTGACCGCGTCACAAGTGTTGTGATCGGTGATGGCGATCCCGTGCAACCCTTTGGCGCGCGCGGCGGCGATCAAATCTTCCGGACTGGAGACTCCGTCACCGGAAAAGAAAGAGTGCGTATGCAGGTCGATATTGAACGGCATTGTCGGGAGGCTAATTTGGAGCGCGCAAAATGGAAAGGGCTGGTTTTATTTGTAGCACCGGCACTGCGCGCCATTGAACCGGCCACAAGCCGGTTGCTACAGGAACGGTTAAACAAGCTCTTCAACGAGAATGCCCTGCTCGGCCGCGCTTTCTTCCTGAATACGATTGAATTGGTGGTCGTACAGCCGGCGATAGTAGCCGGACTTCTCCAGCAGCTCGGAGTGTGTGCCGATCTCCTTGATGCGGCCGCAATCCATCACCACGATTTGGTCGGCCGATAAAACTGTGGAGAGCCGATGGGCAATTGCGATCACCGTGCGTCCGGCGGCGAGTTTTTCGAGCGCCTTTTGAATTTGCTTTTCCGATTCGGAATCGAGCGATGATGTCGCCTCATCGAGCAGAAGGATCGGCGCATTTTTCAGGACAGCGCGCGCAATCGCGAGGCGCTGCTGCTGGCCACCGGAGAGAAGACATCCTTTATCGCCAATCAGCGTCTCATAGCCCTTCGGTTGCGCTATGATGAAATCGTGCGCAAATGCAGTGTGCGCCGCTTCATAAATTTGTTCTGGCATGGCGTCGAGTCGCCCGAACTGGATATTTTTGAAAATCGTGTCGTGGAATAAGAATGTCTCTTGAGTGACTAGACCGATCTGCTCTCGCAGCGATCGTTGAGTGATCGAACGCAGATCGTGGCCATCAATCTTAACGGTTCCAGAAGTCGGGTCGTAGAGGCGCAAGATCAGCGAGAGAATGGTGCTTTTGCCCGCGCCGCTTGCACCGACCAGCGCGTACGTCTTGCCGGGCTCGACGCGCAAATTGATGTTGCTGATCGCGTTGATCACAGTGCCAGCATAGCGAAACGTTACATTTTCAAAATCAATTCTCCCTTGCGAAGAAGTCAGCACGGCGGCGTTTAGTGCGTCCCGCACAGTCGGATCGGAATCAAGGATCGAGAAAATCTGCGTAGTGGCGGCGATCGATCGCTGCATGACGATATGGATCTTGCTGAGCGTTTTAATCGGATCGTAGAGAATGAAAATTCCTGAGATCAGCCCGAAAAACCGGCCAGCGCTCAGATTCGTGGCGTAAACGTAAAGCAACGCCATACCCACTCCGATGGCCGCGATCGTTTCGACCAGCGGGCCGACCGCTTCCATCGACCTGATTATGCGCATCATCTGTGAGAACTGCATTTGGTTGCTGCGCTTGAAGGCCTTTTCCTGGTGGGCCTCACGCGCAAACGACTTGATGACGCGAATACCAGCGAATGTTTCCTGCATCGTCACGACCATTTCGCCCATACCTTCCTGCTCGTTTTGCACCGCCTTTCGCGCGCGGCGGCCATAAACGTTAAGGGGCAGCAAACAGGCCGGGAAAAGAATTAGTGTCACCACGGTGAATTTCCAATCCATCAGGAGCAGGACAGTGATTCCGCCCACAACAGCGATCGGCTGTTTAAAAAGATCGCTGCTGACGCTGGTCAATGCCATTTGCATGGCGCGTGTATCGTTAGTAATACGCGACATCAAAAACCCTGAGCGCATCTTGTTAAAGAAATCCATCGAATGGCGAACCATCTTGCTGAAAAGCTGGGTGCGAATATCAGTGACGACCTTGTTGCTCACCCACTGCATGTAGTAGGAATTTCCGAACGAGCAGAGGCTCCGTACGGTCATGATGGCCGGTATGGCTAAACAGATAAGAACGATCGAATTAATTTTGGGGCCGGCGTTCAAGACTTCAAGATTTGAGCGCAAGGCCATCGGGTTAGGCGCGGCTCCGTGGAAAATGGCGCTTGTCACCCGGGCGACGACCACCGGCAGGAGCGAATTAACCATGCCGAACGCCACGCCCAACGACAGGCCCAGTATGAAACGCATCTTGTACGGCTTGACGTAGCCATAGAGTCGCCGATACGGGCCCGAGGCTGCCCGAAGGGTCTGCCAGAATGATTGCTTTTTCGTTGCGCCTTTTCCGTTGCTCATGAGGTTTGGGTCGTCGCATGAGGCGACAGCAGCGAATCCATAGCACCGATTACCGCTTCCGTCGAGATTTGGCGCATAGGGAGACGCGACCGCATGGCCGAAAATTCGGTCAACGGCGTGGTGGATTCTCCTTGTAGGATAAGTGCAGGACTTTCTCGCGGTCGCCAGTGAAACGGATTCGTGGGGCCGAAAAGGATTACTTGCGGTGTCTGCGTTGCTGCTGCGAGATGCATCGGGGCGGAATCGACCGTGACAAGAAGACGCGCCTCGGCGATTAGCGCCGCCAGGGTAAGTAAATCTGTTTTTCCGGAAAGATCCACAGCCGGTTGTCGTAATCTGCTTCTGATCTCACCAAGATGTTCCTGTTCGAGCTTCGAACGCCCTCCAGTGAGCACGACGCTAATGTGCGAATTGGATCGAGCCTGATCGATTGCATCAGCCCAACGCTGCGGCTCCCAAAATTTTTCCGCGCGCGCTGACCCCGGATGAAAAATCACATAGGGTTCGTTTATGTTCGAATCGCGTCGAAGCACATTCGCTTTTTCGCGCGCTGTCTGTGGCAATTCCAGATGTAGCGCACGGGAAACATCGCGGATGCCGAGTGGCCCAAGTAAAGCGAGATGATAATCGACGGTGTGCATGTCCCGCATGCGGACAGTTACAAAATCGTTGTAAACGCGGGCCCGTCTTTCTGACTGATCGCGTACCCGGTAAGACACGATGCGTTTCACCGCGCCGGATAAAAATGCAAGACATGCGGAGCGATCGTTCCGTGTGAAATCGACACAGCAATCAAATTTCTCCCCAGCGACGGCAAGAAACAGGGTAAGGTCACGCAAATTACGTCGCGCTAGCAAGATTCGGTCGACATTAGAGACGGCCGGCAGCAAGGCAGCGCATTCACTGGAAACGACGAGCGTCAGCCGCGCGTCCGGAAAATTTCCGCGCAAAGTCTCGATGGCTGGGATCGTCAGAATCAGATCACCGATCCGCTTGAGTTGAAGGAGCAAAATATTCACGCTGAGCAACTGTAGCGGCAGTCTCTGGCCCCCGGATTATCTTCGGCCCGGCAGTCAGAGACCGCCGTTACAGAATTATCGCGCCATTCGCATGGCCATTTCGTAAGCGTCAAGCAATCGCGTCCGAAAATGGTCCCAGGTGAAATTTTCAACTACGCGGCGCCTCGCCGCACTGCCCATCCGTTCGACGATTTCAGGATGTTGATGCAGATACTCGAGCGATGCGGCGATTGCCTCAACATCTCCCGGTCGCACGATGATTCCCTCCACGTCATCGCGCACCACATCGCCGGCCTCGCGCGTGGTGATCTGCGGCAAACCGCAGGCGGCCGCTTCATAGGTAACCTTGGCGCTGCCTTCCCACTGCGACGGAAAAACATGGACCGCGCCCTGGCTGAGGTAATTCTCCGGATCAGATACAAATCCCACAACGCGAATGTCATCGCGCCAGAATTGCTTGAGATACGGCTTCGCCTCGTCGTGGACGTAGCCGACAAGCCATAACTCGGCGTCTGGCAGATTCAGGCGGTGCCATGCTTCGAGCACATGTTGAATGCCCTTGCGTTTAATCAACGCGCCGGCAAAAACCGCACGGAATTTTGCCGGGCGCTGACCCGGCTTGAAGCGCTCTACGTTTACTCCGCGCGGGAGGTAAAATAGTTTCTTCTCCGGGAAACCGCGTGCGCGAAAGGTGTCGGCTGCTCTCTCCGATAGAACGAGCAGCAGATCGGCCAATTTGTATTCTTCGAGGAAACGCTTCCGCTGAAGCAATAATCTAGCCTTCCACTTTTCAAACCCCGAAGCGCTGCTTGTCGATTCAGCAATTTCCGGCCGATCAACTTTCGCTTTCCCTCCATCGCGATGCCAGGTTGGAATCTCGAGGATTGAAGGGATGCCGCGTTGGTTCGCTACCTGAAGCGAGCACAAACAGTCGCCCGACCAACTGTGAAGCAAATCGTAACGCCCTGTTGCGAGATGCCGGGACGCGATCCAATCAAGATATTTTTTTTTCGCGCCATAATAGTAAGGCCGATCGAAGAATGAGATGAGGCGCACCGGATGCCAGCGTAGAGAATGGATCAACGAACCCGGAATTTCCTTCTGCCGATTGTCGTAAGCGACTGCTCTTCCGAGGAATCCTCCACGATAGGATGCGCGCAAAGTTTCAAATGCATCCGTGTCCAAACCAGAACCACCGATTCGCGCGAAAATCGAATAGAGCAAATGCCTCGGCAACGTACGCGTTGCGGGTGAGGCGGATCGTACTCGCGGAGGAGCGTTTAAAGTTTCACCCGGCATCGGCTTACAACTATTCTGGCGAACGTGGAGCAAGTAAAGTGTCGTTCTATGTCATCGCCAGCAGAGTCTCCCCGGTATCATTGTTTCGCGTACGACGCCGGGGTTCCTTTAAACAGTGGGAGATTTTTTAACTGCACGGCGCTCCGGTCGAAATGACAAGAGGGATTTGAGAGCTCTGCTCGATATGACAAAAACACTGAGCATCGGTTTTGTTCGCCGCGGCTATTCGCAGACCGGCGGTGCGGAAGCGTACTTAATACGGCTCGCGCACGGCGTGGCGCAGGCCGGACACGATGCGCAACTCATCACAACAGACAAATGGCCGCAGAACGAGTGGCCATTCGGCACAATCCGCCGCGTGCAGTCGGGATCGGTAATGGGGTTTGCCGAGGGCTTAGAACAAATGCGGCCACAGATTCGCTGCAATGTCTTGATGAGTCTTGAGCGTGTCTGGAATTGCGACGTTTATCGTGCGGGTGACGGTGTCCATCGGGGCTGGCTGACCCGGAGAAGAAAATTTGAAATTCCGCTCAAGCGATTTGTTCGAGGGCTGAATCGCAAGCATCGCGACATTTTGCAGCTCGAAAAAGCTCTCTTCGCAAATCGCGGCGCCGAGCGAGTAATTGTCAATTCGCAGATGGTCAAAAGCGAGATTCTCGATCTCTATGGCTATCCCGCGAAGAAGATCGACATCGTGCGCAATGGCATTCCGCTCGAGCATTTTCGTTTCAATCCGGAGCTTCGCGAGAAATCCCGTGATAAGTTGAAATTAAAGCCGGATGAAATTGCACTACTTTTTGCTGGTTCAGGATGGGAGCGCAAGGGCTTGCGGTTCGCGATCGCAGCGATGGCCCTTTGTTACAATCGAAAAATGCGTTTGGTCGTCGCTGGTCGGGGAAACCAGCGCTTCTACAAATCAAAGCGCGTTCAGTTTCTTGGTGAACTCGCGGACCTTGTGCGCATTTACTCGGCAGCGGACATTTTCATTCTACCGACTATTTACGACCCATTTTCTAACGCTTGCTTAGAAGCTCTCGCTTGCGGAGTTCCGGTAATCACGACTCGTAACAATGGCTTTAGTGAAATTATTGAGGATAGGGTGCATGGATCGATCGTCGATTTTGCCGACAATATCGCGGGATTGCGCGACGCGATTCAATTTTGGTCAGAGCCAGCGCGGCGCACCGCGGCAAGGTCGACAAACATGCAGCACGCAACGCAGTTCGACATTTCAGGGAATGTTGCGCAAACTTTAGAGATCCTGATTCAGGCTGCAGTCAGTGCGGCATCCACGTCAGGGAAAATCTGAAATACCTGATCAAGGCGCGAGATTTCGAAAATCGAGCGCACCGTTTCCTGCAAGCCAGCCAGCGCGAATTTGCCGCCGTAGGCTTCCACCTTCTGCATTGCTTCGATGAATGCCGCCAATCCCGCGCTGTCGATGTAAGTCACGCGAGAAAGATCGACCACCAGCCGTTTAGGTTTTTTTCCGATCATTGCATTGAGTGACGCCGTCACGGTGGGCGAAACGTGCAGATCAATTTCGCCGTCGAGCGGCAGCACATTCGGGCGGTCTTTACGGGGGGGTGGAACGCCGGGCGAAGCGGATTTTTTCATTCAACTCTTCAATCGTCAATGAATCACCATCCGAGCGTATCGATTATACGTTTTACATTCGAAAGGTCGTCGATCAGGAAATCCGGCTGGTATTCTGCAAGCTGCTCGAGACTCCATGTGCCGGTTGCGACGGCGATAGTGCGTGCGCCGAACGCTTTGCCGCAGGCAATATCGCGCGGCGTGTCGCCGATCACGTCGATCTCGGATGCGGAAAACTCGCGGCTATGCTTTTCCTTTGCGCGCGCACGAGCGAACGGCCCGAGCCGGTTACGGTCCCGATGATCGTCCGCAAAGGCGCCGAACTCAAAAAAGTGCCAAACGCCATAGTGTTCGAGCTTGAGCTGCGCTCCGCGCGAGACATTCCCAGTGAGAAGCGCGAGTACGAGGTGCGGCCGCGACTTCAGTTTCTCAGGCAATTCCAGCGAAAGGAAATGCACATAGCTGTCCAGAAACGCGCTGACGTTTTCGTTCGTCGCAGGAATTTTATGCTTGCTTAGGATGCTGATGACGATTCCCGAATCGGTCATGCCCGCAATTTCGATGTCGTGCAGATCATCGACGATGCCGAAGCGTTCTCTAAACGCGGATTTGAGCGCGTGCACGCCGGCGCCACCCGAATGGATGAGGGTGCCATCAATGTCGAAAAGAAGCAGGCGCTTTTGAATTTTTGTCATGTCGAGCGGAGTTGAGACATTTCTTATTGCTCTTCAGCGAACGTGCAATTGAGTGCGAGCGTTCTTTTGCAAAGAGAGACTCCTCGACTGCGCTTCGCAGCGCTCGAAATAACAACTTACAACGCAGGCGCGTGCATCATGAGAACTGCGATCATGCTGCCAAGAAATACGAGCAGCACAATCGCCACGCCCACAAAAAAGGCTGTGCGGATGGGGTCCTTCTCGTCTTTATGGCGAGCGAACGGGGATGCATTGGCAAAATCGACCGGTACCGCGCTCAATTCCGCCGGTCTGGCTTTGATCTCCTCAAGCCGAGGCAACGTTTGCGATCCGCTCGTGTCCGGTTCGTAGCGGGCGTCGGCCGCGCCAAAACGAATCCGGTCGTCAAGGTGGAGCACCGTTTCCGTGACGGGGATCCCGTTGACGCGTGTGCCATTTGTCGAACCGAGATCCTTCAACCGGTAAGTTTCCCCGGCCAGCTGCAACTGCGCGTGATGCGTCGAGACCGATGGATCGTTAATGATTATGGTGTTGTCCGGGCCGCGCCCGATCGTGATCAGATCTTCGACGAGTTCATACACAGTCCCGCTGATGACTAACTTCGGCATATTGTCGATCTAATGTAGAATTGAGAACTGGCATGTCGAGCAGCGTCGCCAACATTTCTCATTGTTAATCGGATAAACTGAGAGTTGGCCCGGCTTCGTTCGGAATGACAAGGAAATGCCTCTCACGGTGAATTGACCCATCAGCCACGCGCTCGCATAGTGCGGCTCTCATGGCGATTGAGTTAACGCGCAATTTTTGCATCATCGCGCACATCGATCACGGCAAGACGACTCTGTCAGATCGATTGCTCGAACGCACAGGCACCATCCATGAGCGGGAGAAGCAGGATCAGCTTCTCGATTCAATGGATCTGGAGCGGGAGCGGGGGATCACAATCAAAGCGCATCCGGTGGCGATGCGTTACACGAGCAAGTCGGGCGAAACGTATCGGCTGAACCTGCTCGATACGCCAGGGCATGTCGATTTTGCTTACGAAGTTTCGCGTAGTCTTGCCGCATGCGAAGGCGCCCTTTTGGTTGTGGATGCGGCACAAGGTGTTGAGGCGCAAACGGTGGCCAACGTGCATCTTGCGCACAAACAAGGGCTCACCATTCTCCCGATCATCAACAAGATCGATCTGCCAAACGCCGATGTGGCTTCGGTGCGTCGACAACTGGAAGAAATCCTTGCGATCCCTTCGGAGGAAGCAATCGAGGCAAGCGCGAAGATGGGGATCGGCATCGAGCAAATTCTTGAGGCGATTGTGAAACGAATTCCGCCGCCGCAAAGACCGGCTGATGAGACCCTGCGCGCTCTGATTTTTGATTCCGTATTTGATGTTTACCGCGGTGTGGTCGGCTACGTCCGTGTGGTTTCCGGAACAATGGAGGCTCATCATGCGATCACATTGATGAGCAATAACGCGCGCTACGAGATCAAGGAAGTGGGCGTGTTTATCCCCAAAATGCTCGTCCAGCCGAAGCTAAATCCCGGGGACGTCGGTTATTTCATCGCAAACATCAAGACGACCGCCGACATGAAGATCGGCGACACCATCACAGACCAGCGGCATCCGGCCCGCGAGCCGCTGCCAGGTTTCCAAGAAATTCATCCGATGGTGTTCAGCGGGATCTATCCGATTAACACCGGCGACTTCGAACATTTGAAAGCAGCCATAGGGAAGTTGCGCTTGAACGACGCTGCGTTTGTCTATCAGCCGGAAAGTTCTGTCGCCCTCGGGTTTGGCTTTCGCTGCGGATTTCTCGGTTTGCTCCACATGGAAATCATCCAGGAACGGCTCCGCCGCGAATACAACATGGACATTATCGCTACGAGCCCAAGCGTCGTCTATGAAGTGCTGACCACGCGCGGCGAAAAACTGTTGATCGATAACCCCGCGCACTTGCCCAATCCGAGCATGATCCAGGAAATTCGAGAACCGATTGTAAAGGCCTACGTGCTTTGCCCGAATGAAAACATCGGCGACATCCTGCAGTTAATTCTCGAGAAGCGCGGCCAGATGGAACATACGGAGTCGCTCGATACGCGCCGCGTGATGTTGCATTGCCGACTGCCGCTGAACGAAATTCTCGTCGATTTTAACGACAAAATTAAAAGCATTACACGCGGCTACGGCTCGATGGATTACGAGCATGCCGGCTATCGTCTAGCGAAATTGGTAAAGCTCGACCTGCTCGTGAATGGCGAACCGGTTGACGCGTTTTCGACGATCGTGCACAAAGAGCGTGCGGAGGCGAGGGGACGTCAGTTAGCAGCCAAATTGAAAGAAGTCATCCCGCGACAGCTTTACCAGGTGGCAATCCAGGCGGCCATTGGTGGGAAAATTATTGCGCGGGAGAGTGTTTCGGCATTGCGAAAAAACGTAACAGCTAAATGCTACGGCGGCGATATTACCCGCAAGCGGAAATTGCTCGAGAAACAAAAAGAGGGAAAAAAACGGATGAAGAGCATCGGGAAGATCAACATCCCTCAGGAAGCGTTTATCGAGGTGTTAAAGGCCCAATGATTTGTTTTTGTGATTCGCAGCGAAGTCCAGGAATCTCTCACCGTTAAAGAAAACAGTAAGACATGTCTAAAATTCAGTATTCAACATCCAGATTCAGCATCTAGCATCCTGAATTATGTTCACACCCCGTCACGTCAAGCATAGCAGACTGCTCTTGCGGCATGCCCGCAAGTATCTGCGCTACAAGAACGATCTGCTCTGTGGCCCAGACCGCGAAGAGATCGTTGCTGGAATAAGAAACCTCCGTGATGCCTTGCATCGGCGCGACCACGAGAAGACACACAACGCAGCCGACGCACTCGATAAAACCCTACACAGGCTGACACCGGTAACCTGGGAATCGCATTGGCGGGAGAATTGTGAGGTGATTTTGGTGGCGATCGTGGTGGCGGTAGGCATCCGCTCCTATTTTTTGCAGCCGTTCAAGATTCCGACCGGCTCGATGCAACCAACTCTAAATGGAATCATCGGCCATCCTAGCACTGCGCCAGCGCCGAATATTCTGAGGCAGATCAGCGAGTTCATTATCCTCGGTCGCAATTACATCAACGTTGTCTCGCGTGAAGATGACCAGGTTTTTGAAATCGAGCCGAAAAAATTTCTCTTCTTCTTCACTTTTTCACAGCTGAACTGCGAACACCAAAATTTTCTTGTCTATGCGCCACCCGAAACGCTCACTCATGATTTCAGCGTTTTCCCCGGTCGGACTTATCATAGTGGCGACATTATTGCAAGAGGCGCAGTGGATACAGGCGATCAGGTTTTTGTTGATAAATTTAGGTACAACTTCGTTAAACCGCATCGCGGCGACGTTTTCGTTTTCCGGACAAATCATATCCCTGGCATTCGAGAGGACCCGGAAGCCGGGTCGCCGTTTTACATTAAGCGGCTAGCCGGCCTGCCGGGAGATAGCTTGCGCATCGACCCGCCGTTTCTTTTTATCAATGGAGAGAAAGCGGAAGGCTTTGGATTTGAGCGCGTCATGGCGGCAAAGCCTCCGTATCGCGGCTATGCCTCAGGCCATGATTATCTGGCACAACTAAATCGCTCGTTTACGGTGCCACGGCATGGCTATTTTGCCTTGGGCGATAACAGCTACAATAGCTACGACAGCCGTTATTGGGGACCGGTGCCGGAAGAGAACCTAGTCGGGCGCGGCCTCTTTGTTTACTGGCCGTTCAATCGACACTGGGGCTTGATTCGGTAGACAAGAAATTTCTGCCGCATGCTATCGGGCCTCTCGCGAGTATATCCGCTGCTTGGGCTCTGCAGCGGATATGCGCTGGTGATGCTTTTTAACCCGGTGCGGCAAGCGCTCGGGGACGGTTTCCGCTGTATCGGCCGCTATAAACGCGTCTGGCTCACTTTTGCCCTTCTTGGGTTCGCTTACTTTGTTTTCCAATTTGTCACCTTCACGCCCATCCGAAATTCCGCCGATCTCGATCTAAATCAGATCACCTCGTTATCGAGCTGGCATTGGCCGCGATTTGTGGAGATATGGAGGGAAACGCCACTGCCTGCCTTGGAAGGGGTCGCGGGAATCTTCGATAACGCGACTACCACGTATCCGCTCTCGGTCGTGGCTGCTGTGCTCATGATTACGAACTGGCGCGGGCTGCACGGCGCATTGCTCCGCGCCTTGCGGAGGCGATATCGTTTTTGGAGTTATTTCATTTACTTGATTTTGCTGCTGAGCGCCTTGGCGTCGCTTTTCAAGCCGATTGTATTCTGGCGATTGCCGGAGTGGGGCGGTCTCGTCCCGGCCGCCGGACTGCTGCGAATTTCGGCCACGGTAGATGCGGTCGCATTCATTTTCGAATACCTCTTCGGAGTCTACATCCAGGTGTATCTAATCACGGTATGTTTGGCCTGGGTAAAGGGCGCGAGTTTTGAAGAAGGAGAACTCTTCCGCTTCGCCATGCGCCGCTTCAGTTATGTCCTGAAGTGGGCTGGCATTGTCGTCTTTGTTGGCACATTGATCGTCCGGCTGCCACTCCTTCTTGCCTACTTCACAAACATTCCGGGTGTGCTCGATTACCTGCCGATGGAGCGCGCGCTCATGAGCGGTTTAATCATCGCTTTCTGCTCGGTTCAAATCTCGCTCGCATTACATAATGAAAGGCTGGGCAGAGCCATTCACGCGCACAGCCAATTCGTCCGGCAAAATGGCGGTCGTCTCGGGTGGTTTTTGATTATTTGCGGGATCCATTTCTTTTGCATCATGATTTGCGACGCGATCGTGCGGAGCGCAATCGCCGACAGGTTGGCTGCACTCTTCATCTGGAAATTCATCTTCGCTTGTCTCCGCGGGATAGTCACCGGTTGGCTCCTGGCCTCATGGGTCTGTTTATTTCGCCAATGCGAAACCGGTCGCGTTAACCAAGAGAGATGGATCCAGTATTAAGAGCGCCGCTGTGAAGACGCACCTGAATGCGGCCAAAATTACGCGCCAGAGCAAATCGAATCTGGCTCTGGCATTTATTTCGTTGGGACGCGAGCGCAAGCGCGACGTCACGATTTTCTACGCGTTTTGCCGCGTGATCGACGACATTGCTGATTCTTCCGAGCTTAACGTCGTGCAAAAAAGAGTGCGACTAAAAGCTTGGCGGACGATGCTTCGCGCCGCTGGTGCGGACGAGCCGTCGCTTGCTCGTGACGTACGGAGTTTGATCGACAAGTACTCACTGTCGCCCGGCATGCTGGAAGAGATTATCGCCGGAGTAGAGATGGACTTGAGCATTTCACGATATGCCACGTTCGAGGAGCTCCGCGTTTACTGCTATCGGGTCGCAAGCGCGGTCGGCCTCGTAAGCATCGAGATTTTTGGATATCGCAATCCACGCTGTAAAGAGTATGCGCTGGAGCTTGGGCTGGCTCTGCAAATGACGAATATTATTCGTGATGTTGGGAAAGATCTGCGCGACGGCCGCATCTATCTGCCACAGGAAGATCTGGCGCGTTTCAACTATTCCGAAGGGGAGCTGCAAGACCGACAATATAATGAGCGCTTCGTTCGTCTGATGGAATTTGAAGCGAGACGCGCGCGGGAGTTCTTCTCTCTCGCGGCGGCAGCGCTTCCATCCGAAGACAGCAGAGCGATGGCGCCTGCCGAGATCATGGGCTCGATTTACCGCGGACTGCTTCGCCGAATGGAGCTGGATAAATTTCGCGTTTTCGAAAAGGGGTACCACCTCAGCAAAATGGAGAAAGCAGGTCGGATCGCCGCGCAGCTACTGAAGTCTTTTTTGAATTTGCCACGCCGAACATCCGTCTGACTTCTCAGTTACGAAAACCTATCTAAGACGAAATATGAAAACGAATTCTCTGAAAATTATCTCAGCGGTTATGGCTGGGCTTTTTGTGTTCGGTACGACTGTTCACGCGCAAGGCCCTCTTGGTGCAGGGACGACGCATAACGTGATCGTCGGGAAGGCGATCACCAAAGCAGAGGCTGAGAAGAAATATCCGCCTCCAACCTCGGGATATCCGCCTGGGGAACGAGATCCCCATGATCCCTCTGGAGTCGTCGCTAGCCCGTACCCGCCGCATCAAAAGTTTGACTGCTCGAAAATTGCACACGGCGGACTGGTTGTTGATACGACAGCAAACAAAGTCTTTGTAAGGCCCTAGCATCGTTGCCAGACAGAGACTGTCTCGAGATCGCTCCACCAACACCTGCTGAGCTGCGCGGTTTAATCCCTCAAACGAAATTGCATCATGAGAAGGAATATTTTTGCAGTTACCTCGGTCATTGCTTTGAGTTCTTGCATTCTCATTTCATGTGAAACCCCAGTTGGCCAAGGCGCAGGGTGGGGCGCTGCGACCGGCGCAATCATCGGTGGTGCAGCCACTGGCCATGTTCGGGGCGCGGCAATTGGCGCGGCTGCAGGCGCAGCGGCTGGCACCCTGGTTGGTGCGGCCATCCAGGAAGATCAAGCTGCACGTTACGGTCCGCCGCCGCCTGGAGGCTTTCCATATGCGCGCTGGGCCGGAACACCGGGCTTTTACTACAGTCCTTACACCGGGCGCGTCTACGATCTTCGGGGAGTTCCGCCTGGCGGACTGACTCGCGACGTTGACACCGGACGGCTTTTTCGAAAACCGTAAACGCGCGCCAGCTTAATTCAGAAGTTTGTGCGGGGAGGTCAGCGCATTTGCGCTTGGAGCGCATCGACGAGTGCCTGCGCTTCTTCCGTCATCTTCAGTAATTCCGGCCACAGGCGGTGATAGTTTTCGCCCGGCAATTTACGCGTGGCATCGAATCCCATGTGCGAGCCGACGTTTTGATCTGTCGGCGCATGGTCGAGCGAGTCGCTTGGATTTTTGATGATGGTTGTGTCCCGCGCAGGATCGGTATTCGCGCACAACCGGAAGAGCACTTCGCTCGTATTGTGCACGTCGCAATCTTCGTCCACCGCGACAATATATTTGCTGAACATCATCTGGCCCATGCCCCAGAGGCCGTGCATTACCTTGAAAGCCTGGTAGGGATACTGTTTCCGGATGCTGACGAAGACCAGATTGTGAAAAACGCCTTCCGGCGGAAGCGTCATATCCACGATTTCCGGGAAATTCATTTTGAATACCGGCAGGAAAATCCGCACACAGGCGTCACCGATGTAGTAATCTTCCATGGGGGGGATGCCGACGATCGTTGTCGGATAAACTGCGTCGCGGCGATGGGTAATCGCGGTCAAGTGGAAAACCGGATAATCTTCGATCGCAGTATAAAAACCAGTGTGATCTCCAAAGGGACCTTCTGGCCGCATTTCACCGGGTTGAACATAGCCTTCCAGGACAAAGTCGACGTCTGCCGGCACATCGACATCGATCGTTTTACATCGAACGAGCTCGATTGATTTTCTTCGCAGAAAACCGGCAAAAAGCAGTTCATCCAAACCATCCGGCAATGGCGCAGTCGCTGCGAACGTATAGATGGGATCGCCGCCCAGTGTGACCGCCACCGGCATGCGCTCGCCGCGCTCATAATACCGTTTGCCGTGACGCGCGCCGACCTTATGAATTTGCCAATGCATTCCGGTCGTACGCTCGTCGTAAATTTGCATGCGGTAGATGCCGACATTTCGCGCGCCCGTCTCCGGATCGCGTGTGTGAACGTTCGGCAGGGTAATGAAGCGCCCGCCATCTTTCGGCCAACACTTGATGATGGGCAGATCGCTTAGAGTGATTTCATTGAGCGTTGGACGTTCGGCGTTGGGTGTTGGGCGTTCTGCGATTTCGTGCACCACTTCCTGACAAGCCCCTTCCTTCACATGTTTTGGACGCGCATGCAGGAGATGAATTCCCTGCTTGAGCAAACTCCAACCTTCGCGCAAATCGGTAGGCGGCTTCGCTTTTAGGATGAGTTGAATTTCCTGAGCGATGTCTCCTATGTCCGAAACTTGCAAGGCAAGCGCCATCCGGTGGCGCGATCCCATTGTGTTTATTGCGACTGGGAATTCCGATTTTTTCCCCTCGACAATCGGTTGCTCAAAGAGGAGAGCTTTTCCGCCGCCGGGCGACTTCATTTCGCGGTCCGCCCATTCTGCGATCAGCAGATCTGTGTCGACTGGGAGAGCGACGCGCTTCAGCGCGCCCGCTTCGTCAAGAGCGTCGAGGAACTTTCGAAATGAGCGGTAAGCCATTTGTCAGGCGCGCCGCGACTTTGATTGGTCTGTAATAGAACGCGAGAGAATTCTTAATCAGCGGTACGGCGGTGCGAGGTATTGAAACGACACTACCCGGCCACTTGCGAAGCTCACAGTCTTGGTCGGATACGGAATACTCGGCGGAATGTAGGAATAGTAAAATGGATCGTAGAAAGGGTCACCAAAAAATACGAATGTACGGCCGCCATGATGATGATGGCTGCCTACAAAGCCGACACTGGTAAAGCCGAACCCGTAACCAAAACCCGGACCGTAGTAGGGGCCGGGACCATAGTAAGGATAAGTTGTGTAATTTACGTAAATCCAAGTCTCGGTCGACCGGCCGCGCATGTTACCCATAATTTTCCGATCCGGGGAACCCCAGGCCAGCCACACTGCGTTTGGTGACATTCCGCTGCGAATTTGGCCCTGGCTTACCAGTGCCTGGTCGCGAGGAGAAAGGCTCTGGTAAATTTCAGGATGTTTCGAAATGCGCGTCTCGGTAGTTGAACAACTTGTAAGAATTAACGCGCTCGACGCGATGCCGAACGTCAGTACTCCGACAAGAATTTGACGCTTCATGCTGAAAATCATACGTACG
>Ga0209470_1001582_pt1 | contig 16813 bp, 18 predicted proteins | sample GraSoiAngelo_125_FD_185882 | JGI IMG/M metagenome (GOLD analysis project Ga0209470, IMG submission 185882) | Grasslands soil microbial communities from the Angelo Coastal Reserve, California, USA - 14_0927_05_40cm (SPAdes) (version 2) | ecosystem: Environmental > Terrestrial > Soil > Grasslands ... | reverse complement strand
GCGAATACTACTGATGGAGCAGCGTGGCTGCTCCGGAAAGCCGAAGGCGAAGGCGGAGGTCACCCGGCTCGCGCGGTCAGATGGTCTCGAGCAGCTCCCACACGCGGGCCTGCACGCGATCGGGCGCCTTGATGCGCGGCGTCCAGCGGCGTGCGACGACGATGTCCTGGCCGCGCCAGCGGGACGCAAGCGTAGTCAGCATGAGGAGCGCCGGCGCGCGTTCGCGCTCGTACCACTGCTCTTTGATCTGCGCCCGCGCCTTCGCGAGCCGGCGATGGAACCCCTCGATGCGCACGTGTAGCTCATCCTCAGGAAAGCGCTGACGGTCCATATCGATGCCCGTGAGGAAGACGGCGTCGAAAAGCTCGGCGTCGCGGAAGTCGTTGCCGCTGAAGTCGTTGCGCTTGCGCGGCGGATCGAGGCGCCTCTGCTCTGGACCCCACGGCGTGCCGTGGAACGTCACACCATCGATCGCACCGGCGAAACGGCACTCGACGAACTCGGCGGCCTCGGTGCGGCTGCCATCCAGGCGCGCATCGTCGAAGGTGCACCGCTCGAAGCGCGATTGGCCGAGCCGCGCGTGGCGGATGTCGGCGCCGTCGAAGTAGCAGTCGCGGAACACGCTGCGCGGCAGCGCGACGAAGAGCGGCGAGAGCTTGTGGTCGAGCCTCAGGCCACGGAAGTCGCAGCGATCGAAGAGACAGCCACCGAGCGAAAAGGTGTCGAAGCGCGCCCGACGGAAATCGACCGCGGTGAGAGTTGCGCGATGCAGCGCGACGACGCGTTCGTCGTCGTGCCGCCTACGTTCGCTGTCCGGCTGGGACACTGCGCCCCGGGGTGAGCTGCCCTTCGTGCGTCAGCTTTGGCGCCTTCTGCGAGTACGGCTCTTTGCCGTTCTCGATGAGGATCTTGTCGATCTCGGCAAGCAGCGCGTCCATGAGCTGGTCCTCGGGATACACACCGACGACCTTGCCCTTCCTGAAGAGCGCGCCCTTTCCAACGCCGCCCGCGATCCCGACGTCGGCGTCCTTCGCCTCGCCGGGCCCGTTGACCTCGCAGCCCATGACCGCGACCTTCATCGGCGTCGGCATCGCGCGGAGACGCTCCTCGGCGACCTTCGCCAGTGGGATGAGGTCGATGTCCGCACGGCCGCACGATGGACACGCCACGAGCGTGAGGCCCTGGTCGCGCAGGCCGAGAGATTTCAGCATGTCGAAGCCGGCCGTCACTTCCATGACCGGATCCTCCGAGAGGGACACGCGGATCGTGTCTCCGATGCCCTCGTACAGAAGGACGCTCATGCCCGCGGTCGAGCGGATCGAGCCGGCGACGAGCGTTCCGGCCTCGGTCACCCCGAGATGGAGCGGATACGGCACGGCCTTCGCGAGACGGCGGTACGCCGCCACCATCGTCGGCACGTCGAAAGCCTTCACGCTCACGACGATGTCGTCGAAGTCGAGGTCCTCGAGGATCTTGATCTCGGAGAGGGCAAGGTCGACCATCCGCTGCGGCTCGTCGCGGACGTCGCCGGGCTGGCGATCGCCGATCGAGCCGTGGTTCACGCCGATGCGGATCGGCGTGCCCTGCACCTTCGCGCGCTTCACCACCTCGCGGACGCCATCCTTGTTGTGGATGTTCCCCGGGTTCAGGCGCAGCTTGTGGACCTTCGCGTCGAGGGCCATGAGCGCGAGACGGTAGTCGAAGTGGATGTCGGCGACGATCGGGAGGATGCTGCGCCGCACGATCTCCCTCAGCGCCTCGCCGGCACGCTTGTCCGGCACGGCCACGCGAGCGATCTCGCAGCCGACCTCCTGCAGGCGCTCGATCTGGCGGATCGTGGCGTCGACGTCGTGCGTGAGCGTCGTGCACATCGACTGCACCGAGACGGGCGCGCCGTCGCCGATCGCTGTGCCACCGACCCAAACGCGCTTCGACTTCCGCCTGGCCCGCGGACCGACCCGGTCCTCCGGGAGGTTCAGGTCGACGCTCATCTGCGCACTCACAGCATCAAGTGTATGTGTGCACATGTGAGACGGAAGAGAATCCGAGCTGGCATCGCGGGCACTGGCGACGCCGCGCTCTGTCCCTCAGTGTTGCGTGGGTGACGCGCCAGGCGCGACCCGGTGAGACGATCGTGTGGCGATCGGTCGACCGCGAGAAACGGTCCGTCCAGACCGCTCTGCCGTGGAACGTCGTGCGGCACGACGAGCACAGCATCGTTCTCTTCATGCGCCCCGGAACCGTATGGAAGGTACGCACCGGCCGCTACGGGGGACCGCGCGATCGCATGCTCCTCGAATGGGACGGTGCGTATGCGGAGCGCATCTGGACGGCAACGAACGTCCTCATGTTCCACCGGTTCGGCGACGCACATTCGCTCTGGCTTGCGCGCGACGACGCGACCTCGCGCCTGGCGTGGTGGTACGTCAATCTCGAAGAGCCATGGCACGAGACGGCGATCGGCTTCGACTCGCGCGACAACCTCCTCGACCGCTGGTCCGGGCCCGACGGCGAGTGGCACTGGAAAGACGAGGACGAGCTCGCCTGGGCGATCGCACAGGGCTGGGTCGGCCCGGAGCGCGAAGCGGAGCTGCGAAAGGAGGGCGAACGCGCGCTGGAGCGCTTCAGGCGGCGCGATCCCCCGCTTGACGATGACTGGCTCGGCTATCGGCCGGATCCCTCATGGACGATCCCGACGTTACCCAGTGGCTGGCCTGATTACGAACCTCGCGCGGATTAGGCGCTCGCGCCGGTATAGCTCCGAAGACCGCGGCGCCACAGCGCGCTGGCGATGCCGACCGCGAGCACGGTGCCCGCACCCAGGAGCGCGACGCCGACGGCGTCCATGCGTCCGGCGATCGCGTTGGCGGGTGCCGTGACCGCGATGCCGATCGGAACGATGGTGCTGAGCGATACGCGCAGCCACAGCGGATAGACATCGACCGGGAAGCGCCCTGCCTCGGTGAAGGCCCAGAAGATGGCCAGCAGGTTCTCGACGCGCACGAACCAGAACGACAGCGTCACGAGTCCGAGGAGCAGCGAGTACACGAGCATCACGCCGAAGAACAGCGAAAGCGCGAACAGCAGCGACTGCGCGACCCCGATCTGCGCCCCGACCTGCAGCAGTCCGACGATGACGACGGCGAGCCCCAGCAGCAGGTCCGCCGCGCGCACGACGCGAAGGTGGCGAGTGCTCACGAGGAACTGCACGTTCACCGGCTTCAGCAGATGGAAGTCGAGCGTGCCGACGCGAACGTGCTCCATGAGCCGCTCGAAGGACGGCGAGAAGACGAGGTTCACGCCGCCCTGGATCAGGTAGTAGACGCCGAGCAGCACGATCATCTCCGGCAGCGTCCAGCCGTTCATGGTCGTGGTGTGACCGAACATGATCAGCACCGCGCCGATGCTGGTTCCGATCACGAGGAACATCTCGAAGATGCTGAGATAGAAGTTGCCGCGGTATTCCATCTCGAACTGGAACTCCGTCGCGGCGAAGGCGCGGAACATGCGCAGGTAGCGAACCATTAGGCGCCCACCGCGCTGTACTCACGCAGCCCGGCGCGCCACGCGAACCGGAACGCGACGATCGAGAGACCCAGCCAAACCGCCTGACCGACGAGGTAGAGCAGTCCGCGTTCGAGCGTCACGCCGCCGCGCAGGATCTCGGCCGGTATGGCGAGGACGTACGCGAACGGCAGCGAGTACGAGATGACCTGCAGCGCGGCCGGCATGAGCGAGAGCGGGGCGATCTGTCCCGCGAAGATGAACGACGTCCGCTGCAGCAGGGTGTTCACGGTGTTGATCCGCTGTAGCCAGAACGTCGCCGTCGCCACGACCCAGCCGATCATGAAGCTGAGCGCCGCGGCGAGCACGATGCTCGGCACGAACAACGCGAGGTGCCACCACTCACCGCTCCACCTCACCTGGAACGTGAGCGCGATGACGAGACAGACGAGCATGAGCGGAAGGAACGTGGTCACCTTCCAGATGAGGTTCTCGACCACCGAGTAGTGCAGCGGGTGCAGCGGCCGCAGCAGCTTCGGCGAGAGCCGGCCCTGCCGGACCTCGAACTCGAACTCGAAGGAGTTCCACGCCGTCGTGAGGTGTCCGACGATCGTGAGCGCGATGTAGTACGCGGCGAAGTCGCTCGTGGTGTAGCCGCCGACGCTGCCGCCCTGCGCGGTGGACACGGCGGTCCACGCGGCCAGGAAGATCACCGGGCGGATGATCGAGAAGAGCATCCACAGCAGGGCCTGGATGCGGTACTGCGCGGCGGCCTGGATCTGCGCGACAAGCAGCTGGCGATAGATCCGGATCATGCCGTCGTCTCCGCGAGCGGGCGCTCGGACGCGAAGACCTTGTCGATGACCTCTTCGATCGGCGGATCCTCGACGCTGATATCCGCGAGCTGATCGCCGAGCTCGCGCACCAGCCGCGCCGTGCGCTCCGCCGCCTGCGCGCGCGGCACGTGGATCGTCGCGAGGTTCTCGTTGCTCGAGACGACCTCGCCGAAGGTCGAGAGGTCGCCGACACTGCCCCGCAGGGTCACGCTGATGCGCTTGTACGGCGCCATGCGCTCGGCGAGGTCTGCCAGCGCGCCGTCGTAAAGGAGCACGCCGTGGTGGATCACGATCACTCGGCGGCAGAGGGCCACGACGTCGTCCATGTAGTGGCTCGTCAGCAGGATCGTGGCGCCGCTGCGCTGGTTGTACTCGGCGACGAAGCGGCGGATGCGGCCCTGCATCGAGATATCGAGGCCGAGCGTCGGCTCGTCCAGGAACGCGACGCCCGGCGAATGCAAGAGACCGGCGGCGAACTCCACCTTCATGCGCTCGCCGAGCGAGAGCCCGCGCACCGGTTTGTGCAGCAGCGGCCCAAGGTCGAGCAGCTCGGTGAGCTCATCGAGGGTGCGCTTGTACTGCACGGCGGGAACGGCGTAGATCTCCTTCAACACCAGGAAGGAATCGGCCGCAGGGATGTCCCACACCAGCTGCGAGCGGTTGCCCATCAGGAGCGTCATCCCGCGAAGGAAGTCGCCTTCGCGGCGCCACGGCACGTGGCCGAGTACGGTGGCCTCGCCGCTGGTCGGATGCAGGAGGCCGGAGAGCATCTTGAGCGTCGTCGTCTTCCCCGCGCCGTTCGGCCCCAGGAAGCCGACGACCTCGCCCGGATCGATGTGGAAGGTGATGCCGTCCACCGCGAGCACCTCGCGGTAGCGGCGCCTCACGAAGGAGCGGAACGTCGCGGCCAGACCGGTCTCGCGTTCGGTGACGCGATAGACCTTCCGTAGCGCGCGCACGTCGACGACGGGCGCATCCATGGGCGTCAGAGCGTACACGGGCGTCGCGGGAGCGAATGAGGACTTCGCGACAGTTCTAGTCGAGAAGCCGTTCGCGAATGCGCTGCATGTCCGCGCCCGAGAGGCCGGCGCGAGAGAGATACGCCTCGGCGCCGCCGTGTCGCTCGCGAAGATGTGCGAGCGTCGCGAGCATCGTGTCGGCGCGCGCGTCGTAGCCACGCTCGATGCGTGCGCGCGCCTCGTCGTCCGGCGCGGCCGCGAGCGCCGCCTCGAGCTCGGCCGCGAGGGCCGCCACCGACAGCGTGTAATCCGCGGCGATCTGCGCCTCGTCGACGCCGACGAGGCTCAGCAGCAGAGCGACGGCGATGCCGGTGCGGTCTTTTCCGGCGAGACAGTGGATGAGCACACCGCCCGGCGTGGCGTGAGCGAATGCGCGCGCCATCGCGACGATGTGCTCGGCGCGATGGTCGAGCACGAGCGCGTCGCGCTCGGCTCGCGTGCGCGCCGCGGCGATCGAGCTCCAGAACTGTTCGTCCTGCTGCGGGATGAGCATGTAGTCGACATCCCGCTCGCGCCACGCCGGATCAGGGTCCTTCTCCGCCTCCGCAGGGTTGCGCAGATCGATCACCGTCCGCACACCGTGAGCGAGGAGGTCGGCCCGGCCGCGGTCGCTCAGCCGGCAGAGCTGGTCGGAGCGGACGAGCGCGCCGTGGCGCACGCGTCGACCGTTCGTCGCGCTGAGACCGCCGAGATCGCGAGCGTTGAGGCACGCATCCCAGGAGAGCGTGCGCGTCGCCTCTTCCGCGTTAGCCCCCAACGACCCGGCGGATGTCCGCGATGCTGACCACGACGAGGAGCAGGAGCAGCAGGACGAAGCCGACGGCGTGGATGGCGGCCTCCGCCTGCGGCGAGAGACGCACGCGGAAGATGCCGCGCAGGAGCACGAAGAAGAGGCGTCCGCCGTCGAGACCCGGGAACGGGACGATGTTCAGCACGGCGAGGTTCACCGACAGCACGCCGACGAGCTTCAGGAAGGTCGGGATGCCTGACTGCGCGACCTGCCCGGTGATGCGAAAGATCTCGATCGGGCCGCCGACGGTAGGGCCGCCGGTCGCGGCCCGGGGCGCGAGGAGCTGGCCGGGCAACTCGGCGATCTGCACGACGACCTGACCCGAGAGAGAGAGGGCTTCTCGGAAGGCGTCCGGCAGCGCGAGCGTCTTCGCGCCCTGCACTTCCTCGAGACCGATCCCGAGCGGCCCCTCGCCCTCGGGCGGCTCGGCGCGCGGGATCGCCGTTATCGGCTGAAGCGGACGTCCGTTGCGCTCGATCTCGAGCGTGACCTCCTGATCCGGATGGAGCCTGGCCCGGCTCGTCACGTAGCTGACGAGATCGTTCGCGCGCGTGATCTGCCGGCCGTCGATGCTGCGAACGATGTCTCCGACCTGGATGCCGGCGTTCTGCGCCGGCGAGTTGGCCGCGACCGAGCGCACGCGCACGTCGCCCGTCGAGGCCGTGGTCCCCGTCGCGAAGGCGACCGTGAGCACGACGAGCGCGAGCACCATGTTCATCGTCACGCCGGCGGCGAGCACGATCGCCTGCGCCCACCACGGCTTCGAGGTGAACGAGCCCGGGTCACCCTCGCCCGCCTGATGGATCGTGAAGTCGTCCTGCCCGAGGATGCGGACGAATCCGCCGAACGGGATCGCGTTGATGCTGTAGTCGATGCCGGCGTGGCGGATCGCGGCGAGGCGCGGCGGGAAGCCGAACGCGAATTCGAGGACCTTCATTCCGAGGAGCCGCGCGGTCCAGTAGTGACCGAACTCGTGCACGGCGATGATCACAGTGAAGGTCAGCAGGAACAGGATCAGCGTCGGGAGGAAGTCCACCTCGGTCTAGGCGAGAGCCGGCGCGGCTGCGAGAGCCGTCCGTACCGCGCGATCGACGCCGAGGGTCTCTCCGAGATCCGGTGACGCGGGTGCGCGCTGCGCGGAGCCGAGCGCCGCGCCGCGCCGCAGATACGACGCGATCTCATCAAAGCGGATCTCGCCGCGCAGGAAGCGCGCGACGGCCACCTCGTCCGCCGCCGAGAGGCCGATCATCGCCGCGAGATCGCCGGAGCGCGCGATGTCGAGCACCGCGGCGAGGCACGGATATCGACGCTCGTCCGGCGCGCCCTCGAAACGCAGAGCGCGCACCCGCGACCAATCGAGCCGCGCGGCGGGCGACGGTGCGCGTTGCCAGAGCAGCGCGTACTGGATCGGCAGGCGCATGTCGGGCTCCGCGAGCTGCGCCTTCACGCTGCCATCGGTGAACTCGACCAGCGCGTGGATGACACTTTCGGGATGCACGACGATGTCGATGCGCTCGTATGGGATGCCGTAGAGCCAGTGCGTCTCGATGACCTCGTACCCCTTGTTCGCGAGCGTGGCTGAGTCGATCGTCACCTTCGGGCCCATCTTCCACGTCGGGTGGCGCAGCGCCTCGTCCGGCGTGACGGACGCGAGCTCCCCAAGTGCGCGCTCGCGGAACGGCCCGCCGGACGCGGTCACCGCGACGCGCGATACGTTCTCCATGCGCTCGCCGATCAGGCACTGCCACAGCGCGCAGTGCTCGCTGTCCACGGGGCGCAGGCGCTCCCCCGCCCCGCCGGCGAGCGGCGCGACAAGGTGTCCGCCGGTGACGAGCACCTCCTTGTTCGCCAGCGCCACGCGCTTACCGGCGCGCAGAGCCGCGAGCGTCGGCGCGAGTCCGGCGATCCCGGGCGTCGCGACGAGCACCAGGTCCACGTCGTCGCGCGTCGCGAGATCGCACAGCGCGTCGTCGCCGTCGCGCTCTTGCAGCACCATCGTGACGGGGCCGGTCTCGGTCGCGAGCGCCTCGAGCGCGGAGGCGTTGCGCGCCGACGCAAGCGCGGTCACACGCAGGCGGTCGCGGTTGGACCGGACGACATCGAGCGCCTGAACGCCGATCGAGCCGGTCGCGCCCAGGATCGCGAGGCGTGTCACCACCTGACCATCATCCCACCCGCCGCGTCGGGATCAGCTGAAGGCGCCCCGCGCGAGCCACAGGACGAACGCGACCGCGGGCGCGACCAAGATGAGGCTGTCGATGCGGTCGAGCACGCCACCGTGGCCAGGGAGCATCGTCCCCGAGTCCTTGGCGCCCGCGGCGCGTTTGATCGCTGATTCCAGCAGATCGCTCGCGAAGCCGACCGGCCCGACGAGCAAAGCGAGCAGCAGTGTCGGTCCCGTTTTGATGCCTGCGGATGTCGCGATGAGCAGCACGACGACCGCGGCGGCGCCGAAACCCGCGAGCGTGCCTTCCCATGTCTTCCCCGGGCTGATCCGCGGCGCGATCTTGCGGCGGCCGATCCGCGCGCCGACCACGTATGCGGCGACGTCGGCCGACCACGTGGGCACGAGCGCCAGCAGGAGCCACACCGGCAGCGTCCCGAGCCAGCCGCGTGTGCCCGCGTCGTTCGCGAGCCATAGCTCGATGAGGTAGCCGAAGAAGTACCCGAGGTAGAGCGCTCCGCCGAGCGTGATCACCGCGCCGAGGACCGCTGGCAGCGGACGGCCGCGCAACGCTTGTTCGAGGAAAACGGCGATCGCCACCGCGCCGAACGCGGCAACGAGCGCGAGGCTCAGCAGCATCAGCTCGCTCGGCGAGGCGGCACCGTACATGTGCGCGACGATGAACAACACGACGAACACGAGGCCGACCAGCCATGGTTGGTACGACCGGTAACGGAAGAGCGCGCGCAGCTCCAGATACCCGAGCACGGCGAGGATCGCAACGAGGACCGCGAACGTCGGCCACGGCGCGAACAGCGCCGCAAGCACGACGACGCCGTAGACAAGCGCGGTACCGGTGCGGCGCTCGAGGTCGCGCATGTCCATCGCGGGAACGCTAGCGCCCGAAACGGCGTTCACGTTTCGCGTACGAGCCGAGCGCGTCGTCGAGATCGCTGATGGAGAAGTCGGGCCACAGCACCGGCGTCGCCCACATCTCGGCGTAGGCGACCTCCCAGAGCAAGAAGTTCGATACCCGCAGCTCCCCGCCGGTGCGGATCAGGAGGTCCGGATCGGGATGGTCCGGCGCGTAGAGGCGCGACGCGATGGCGGCCTCGTCTACGGCATCCGGAGCGAGGCCATCGCCGACGATGCGCCGCACGGCGTCGACGATCTCGGCGCGTCCGCCGTAATTGAACGCGAGCGTCATCACGCCGCGCGCGCACCTCGCGGTCGCTTCGACCGCGCCGGCGATCGAGCGCTGCAGCCCTGGCGACAGCTCGTGCAGGCGGCCGATGACCTCGAGACGCACGTCGTCACGCACCAGTGAGTCGGTCTCGCGGCGGATCGTCTCCTCGAGGAGGCCCATGAGCCCCGTCACCTCTTCCGGATCGCGCGACCAGTTTTCGGTGGAGAACGAGTACAGCGTCAGGTACTCGACGCCACGCTCGCGCGCGGCGCGCAGCGTCTTGCGGATCGTCTCGACGCCGGCGCGGTGACCAGCGATGGCCGGAAGGCGGCGCTGCCGCGCCCAGCGGCGGTTGCCGTCCATCACGATGGCAATGTGCCGCGGGATGGCGCTCATTCGGCGGTAATCATGTCGTGCGCGAGACCCAGCTTTGCTGGGCCGAGCGAACACCACCAGCCTTGAGCGCTTCTCCTGGGCGCAGCCCAGAGATTGATCAGACGGCGAGGATCTCTTTCTCTTTGGCTGAGCCGATCTCGTCAGCCATGAGGATGTAGCGGTCGGTGAGCTTCTGCAGCTGCGCCTCGAGGCGCTTCACGTCGTCGGCCGAGACGCCCGCGCTCTTCTCCTTCGCGCGCATCTCTTCGTGCGTGTGCCGGCGCAGCGTGCGGATCTCGACCCGACCGTCCTCGACCTTCTTATGGAGCACCTTCACGAGGTCGCGGCGGCGTTCCTCATTCAGCGCGGGGATGTTGAGGCGGATGACAGCACCGTCGGTGTTCGGTGCGAGGCCGAGATCCGACGACTGGATCGCCTTCTCGATCGCCTTGATGAGGCCGCGGTCGTACGGCTGGATCAGGATCTGCCGCGGCTCGGGTGCGTTGATCTGCGCGAGCTGGATCAGCGGCGTTGGAACGCCATAGGCTTCGACCTCGAGCTGCTCGACGAGTGACGGCGCCGCGCGGCCGGTCCGCACGGTCGCCACGTCGTGCTTGAGCGCGTCGATCGCCTTCTTGAACCGCGTCTCGGTCTGCGCGAGGAGCTCCTCCAGCGCCATCAGCTATGGACCAGCGTGCCGACGGGCTCCCCCTTCGCGGCACGCAGCATCGCATTCTTCTGCGAGATGTCGAAGATGATGATCGGGATGTCGCGGTCCTCTGCCAGCGCCGCCGCGGTCGCGTCCATCACGCCGAGGCGCTTGTCGAGCAGGTCGCGGTGCGTCAGTTGGTCGATCTTCTTCGCGTCTTTCGTGGTCCGCGGATCGGCATCGTACACACCGTCGACCTGGTTCTTGCCCATGAGGATGACGTCAGCGCCGATCTCTGCCGCGCGGAGCGTCGCCGCCGTGTCGCTGGTGAAGTACGGATTTCCGGTGCCCGCAGCGAAGATGACCACGCGCCCCTTCTCGAGGTGCCGGATCGCTTTGCGCCGGATGTACGGCTCGGCGACGTCCTGGATCGTGATCGCCGACTGGACGCGCGTCTGCACATCGAGCTGCTCGAGCGCGGACTGCAGCGCCAGTGCGTTGATCACCATGGCCAGCATGCCCATGTAATCGGCCGTCGCGCGGTCGATGCCGTGCTCGGCCACGGCTGCGCCGCGCATGAAGTTTCCGCCGCCGATGACGATCGCCACCTCGGCGGGAAGCTCCTGCACTTTACGGATCTCCTCGGCGAGGTACTTCACGTACTGCGGCGAGATGCCGAACTTGCGGTCGCCGAGAAGAGCCTCGCCGGAAAGCTTGAGCAGCACCCGGCGGTATTTGGCCGCGCCCGCTTTCATCGAAGAGGAGTCTACCGATGGAGCGGCGAAGGCCGCTCCAGAAAGCCGGAGGCGGAGGTCAGGACTCGCCCAGGGCGAACCGCTGGAAGCGTCGCACGTGCACGTTCTCTTTGGTCGAGGCGGCCACCGTCGTGACGAGGTCCTTGATCGTCTTCGACGCGTCTCGGATGTACGGCTGACCCAGGAGCTCCTCGACGCTCGCCGGATTCATGGCCGCGACCTGCATCGCGATCTCCTGCGCGAGCCTCTGGAATTCGTCGCCACGCGAGACGAAGTCGGTCTCGCTCGCGAGCTCCACCAGGGCGCCGATGCGTCCGCCGGAATGGATGTACGACGCCACCAGGCCCTCCTTGGCCTCGCGCTCCGACTTCTTGGCCACCGATTGGATGCCCCGCTCCTTGATGAGCGCGAGCGCCTTCGCGTAGTCGCCGCCCGTCTCTTCGAGCGCGCGTTTGCAGTCCATGACGCCGGCGCCGCTCTCGCTGCGCAGACGCTGGACCTCTTTCGGATCGATCTTTGTCATCATCAGTTAGCTCTCCTCGCTGGTCTTGATGTCGGCGATAACTTCTGGTTCGACGTCCGCGGTGACGTCCTCCTCATCCTCTTCGGGCTCTGGCTCATATACGCGCGGCGTGCGCTTGGCGCGCGGCACACCGATGCCCTCGAGCTCGGCGACGGTCGTCGAAGGCGCGTAGCCCATGTCCTCGGGGCTCGCTTCCTTGCGGCTCGCATCGAACATCGCGCGACCTTCGATGATCGCGTCGGCCATCTTCTGGCAGATGAGCTTGACCGCGCGGATCGCGTCGTCGTTCGCCGGGATGATCACGTCGATGAGATCGGGGTCGCAGTTCGTGTCGACCATCGCCACGACCGGGATCTCGAGGCGCCGAGCTTCCTCGACGGCGATGTGCTCGCGATGCGGATCGACGACGAACAGCGCTGAAGGGTGACGCTTCAGCTCGCGCACACCCGAGAAGTAACGGTCGAGGTGCAGAAGCTCGTCGTCAAGGCGCAGCGCGTCCTTCTTCGGCATGGTCGCAAAGTCGCCGCGTTCCTTGCGCTCATGGAGCTCGTTGAGCCGATTGATGCGCTTCTGGATCGTGACGAAGTTGGTGAGGAAGCCGCCGAGCCAGCGCTGATTGACGAAGTGCATCCCGGCGCGCTTGGCCTCCTCGGCGATGGATTCCTGAGCCTGCTTCTTGGTCCCGACGAAGAGGACCTGTCCTCCGTCGGCGGCGAGGTCGCGAACGAATACGTATGCCTCCTCGACGCGCGTGAGCGTCTGCTGGAGGTCGATGATGTGGATCCCGTTCCGCTCCATGAAGATGAAGCGCTTCATCTTCGGGTTCCAGCGGCGCGCCTGATGCCCGAAGTGGACCCCGGACTCGAGCAGCTGCTTCATGGTGACAACGGCCACGTGGGCCTCCCTTTTTCCTCCGCCTCCGTCAACTCGCCTGGGGTCGCCGGCGCGCCAAGCGCGGAAGGCGAGGGCCGCAGCGATCGGGAAGGCGTGCGTGATACCGGACGAAACGTCCGATCCGATACCAGTGTACGCGAATTGGCACGCCCGGTGCCGCATGCGAGCGACGTGGCGAAGTACGACGAGAGACCGGTCCCGCGCGGCACGTCGCACCGATGGGAGGTTCTGATGGCGGTCGACGAGCACGCGGAGCGGCCGCCGCGCGACCGGCGCACGGCGCTGGAAGTACGCCACGACCACCGCGTTCTGCAGGATCTCGCCGCCGAACTGCTGCGCCAGATGCCACTCGTGCCTGATGGCGCACGCCTGACCCGCCGCGGCGAGTACCTCGACCTGCACGATCCCGGTCGAGCCGACTTCCGCGCGCTGGGCGACGAGGTCGTGCGGCCCGGCCAGCGGCTCATCGCGCGTTCGGACGTATCGACCGAGGCCTGGCGGGCCCTCCTCGACGGCTGCGACCGCGTCGTGGGACGCCGTCACCTGCCCCGCTCGGCATGAAAACGAGCGGCCCGGTTGCCCGGGCCGCTCGCTCGCTGCGATATATCGCAGACGCTTAGGTCAGGTTGTTGCCGATGTTGCTGAAGATGTTCTGGAGCTGGCCACGAAGGAAGATCATGGCGACGATGACGGCAATAGCGATGACGGCGATGATGAGTGCATATTCAACGAGGCCCTGACCCTCTTCGTCACGGAAGAAAGCGATCATTGGGAACCTCCTTTCCTTGCGTGCTGAGCGAGCGAACAGCCCACCCACTCGGGAAAGGATAGGTTGACGCGACCCCTGGAGAAGGACCAACAACGTGTATGACCCGGTCACTGATACGCCTGAGCGACCCCGTACTGCGGTACTAGGCTTCCACCTAGCGGAAGTCGGGGTGTCCCCGGGAGGAGACCTCCGCACGTAGCGATTCGAGCGGGCTGGGCGCGCGCTCAGGCGCCGGCACGTCGCCTCCCAGCGACGCGGCGATAGCGTCGCGCAGGTCCGGGAGCGTGCAGCCGAAAAGCTCGCCACTCGTCTCGAACTCCGCCCGTAACCGTAGGAAGCCGAAAGGGTTGTGGCGCGAGACGTCGAGTCCGCCGCAGAGCTCGTCGAGCAGCGAGTACAGCGTCCGGCGAGCGTTCACAGAGAGTCCGCTCAGCCACAGGGATACGAGCTGCGAGGCGCGCTCGTCCACGCCCCGATTATGGTGAGTCCGCGATGACCACCGTCAACGTCCGCTATATGATCGATGACGTCGATGCCGCGGTCGCCATCTACACGACACGCCTCGGCTTCACGCTTAACTCGAACGCGGCGCCCGCCTTCGCCGACGTCACGCGCGGCGACCTGCGACTCCTACTGAGCGGCGCGACGAGCTCGGCCGGACGACCAATGCCGGACGGACGCCGACCGACCGCCGGCGGATGGAATCGGCTTCAACTGATCGTCGACGACATCGCGAGCGAGGTCGCCAGGCTACGCGCGGCCGGGGTCACGTTCCGCAACGACATCGTCAGAGGTCCTGGCGGTCAGCAGATCCTCGTGGAGGATCCATCGGGGAACGTGGTCGAGCTGTTCCAGCCGCGCTAGCTCTTACTGCGGCGTGGGCGGAGCCCACACGCCAGCAGATGAGGGCAGCGAAGCTGCCCGATTACAGAACACCGCCACCGTCGCGGCGACGTCGTCCCGCGGAACGCGGTGAAGGCGGGCATCGGGAAGAGACGCGAGCATGCGTGCGCCGTACTCGCGCATGCTCGCGCGCCGAGCGAGCAGAACGACCGCGCCACGATCGGTCCGCGTCCGAATGAGTCGACCGAAGCCCTGGCGCAGCCGGAGCGCCGCCTGCGGGACCTGGAACTCCGCGAACGGATCCTCGTAGCGCTCGGCGCGACCCTGGACGAGCGGATCGTCGGGGACGGCGAAGGGCAGACGCGCGATGACGACGCAGCGCAGCAGATCGCCCGGGAGGTCGACTCCCTCCCAGAACGACTGCGTCCCGAGGAGCACGGCGCGGCCCGCGGCGAAGCGTTCGAGGAGCGCGCGCCTGGAGCCGTCGATCCCCTGCGTGAGCACGGCGATGCCGGTTTCCTCGAGCGGACCGAGGCGCGCCGCGACGTCGCGCATCGAGCCGTGCGCGGTGAAGAGAACGAGCGTGCGACCGTCGAGCGCCCTGCCGATCTCGGTGATCGTCTGCGCCGTTTCCTCCGCGAAGGGCGGTTCCGACGGGAGCGCGCCATCATCGGGCACGACGAGGATCGCCTGCTCGTCGTAGCGAAAGGGCGAGCCGAACGCGCGGGCGTCGCCGATGTCCGTCAGTCCGAAGCGCTCGAGCGCGAACGCGAACGAGCCAGCGACAGCGAGCGTCGCTGAGGTGAACACGGCCGAGCGACGCGGCGCTACGAGACCTTGCCGGAGGGCATCACCCAAATAGGACGGCGCGATCTGAAGCGAGACCGCGCCGCTCGAAGCACGCTCGATCCACACGATGTCGCCGCCGCGGGGCTTGCGCACGCCACGAGAGAGAGCGGACTGCACACCGCCGAGTTCCCCGAGCGCGGATTTCAAGTCCGCCTCTTCGTCCTCATCCCTCGTCATCGATCTGAGCCGCTCCGCCGCGACGGCGATGCCCGCGAGGGCGTCCTCCAGACGGTCCGACGCGAGCTCCACCGGGAGCCATTGCTCGTCGCTCGCGCGCACGCCGGGCGTGACGCGCAGCTTGTCCTCGGTCGGACCCAGCGGCTCGAGCACCGCGGCCAGCGCCGCGAAGACCTCGCCGCCGCGCTCGTGCGCCGACGCGATCTCTCGGCGCACCTCTTCGGCGACGAGCGCGCGATCATCGCGGAGGGCCGATGTGACCGTGGACGAGTGCGCGACGCGATCGAGCGCGCGGCGGAAGGCGCGGTCCTCGAGCGCGAGGCCGAAAGCGTCGGTCGCCACGTCCTCCAGGCGATGCGCCTCGTCGACGACGAGGTGGTCGGTCTCGGGTAACAGCGCCCCGCGCATGCGCGCGTCCTGCAGCAGCAAGGCGTGGTTGGTGACGACGATGCCGGCGCGCGCGGCCGCCTCGCGCGCCCGCTGGAGATAGCAGCCTCCCGCGACCCGTGCACAGCGGCGCGCGTCGCAGGTCTCGTCGTCGGCGGACACGCGGCCCCACAGATCGCTCTCCGTTCCCAGGAGGTTCAGCTCGGCGCGGTCACCGGTGCTCGTGGTGGTGCGCCAGACCAGCGTCTTGAGCAGGAGCCGTGCTTCGTCGCGAGTCGCGACGAGACCGCGGAACGACTGCCAGCGACGCGGACAGAGGTAGTTCGATCGGCCCTTCAGTACGGCCACCTCGACGGTCGAGTCGAGCGCGGTCTGCAGAGCGGGCAGATCTTTGCGCACGAGCTGGTCCTGCAGCGGCAGGGTGTGTGTGCTCACGATCACGCGTTCTCCGTCGAGGGCGCGCCCGATCGCGGGTACGAGATACGCAAGCGACTTCCCCACTCCGGTACCGGCCTCGGCGATCAGCGCGCCGCCGTCGCGGAACGCGCCTTCGATCGCGCTCGCCAGCGCGCGCTGCTGCGGGCGGTCCTCGTAGCCCGCGAGGCCGCGCGCGAGCGGGCCGTCCGCCGAGAACACCGCCTCGACCGTGACGCCGGCGCCCAGCGTCGCGGAGCCGCGGGCTCGCGGCGGCGTCGCGAGACGCGTCGGCTCCCACGCGCCGCGCGCGGCGCTGCGGAGCGCGCCGGCGAAGAACGCGGCGTACGCGGACCCGAGGAGCGGAGCGTATGCCTGAATCTCCTCGAGGACCGCGACCGGCAGCTCGCGCGCGCGACGCCCGAGGTCCCCCAGCACCGCGGCGCACGTAAGCGCGTCATCGAGCGCACGGTGCGCCGACTCGGGATGGATGCCCGCGTCGGCGGCGAGCGACTGCAGCGCGTACGTCGGCGCGGATGGAATCAGGATCGACGCAAGCTCGGCCGTGTCGAGCCGCTCGAACGGACCGAGCGCGGCGCGCTCGAGGAACGCGAGGTCGAAGCCGATGTTGTGCCCTGCGATCGGCGCTCCCGCGACGAGCGAGGCGATGCGGCCCGCG
>Ga0209470_1001581_pt1 | contig 16816 bp, 15 predicted proteins | sample GraSoiAngelo_125_FD_185882 | JGI IMG/M metagenome (GOLD analysis project Ga0209470, IMG submission 185882) | Grasslands soil microbial communities from the Angelo Coastal Reserve, California, USA - 14_0927_05_40cm (SPAdes) (version 2) | ecosystem: Environmental > Terrestrial > Soil > Grasslands ... | reverse complement strand
AAAGATCGTAAGCTTCCGTATCATGCGTTCGGGCTGAGGCCAGAACATGCGATTCGCTCGGCGAGAGATTCGCTTTCAAGGCCTCCGCGATTTCCTGTGAAACCTCGCTCTCAACCGCTAGGACATCCTTAAAGTCACGGTCATAACTGTTCGCCCAAAGATGCGTATCGGCGCGGGCATCGATCAACTGCACATTCACCCGAACTTTGTCGCCAGCTCTCTGCACCGTCCCTTCGAGGATAGTGGACACCCCAAGCTCTTGCGCGACTGTCTTTAAGTTGTCTGGCTTGCTCTGATACTTCGCCGTCGAGGTTCGCGAAATGACTTTGAGATCCCGTACCGTCGCTAATTTCGTCAGAATCTCATTCTGGATGCCCTCGGCGAAATACGCGTTTGCCTTTTCATCGGTCAGATTTTGAAAGGGCAGGACCGCGATGGACTTATCGATCTTGCGCGCTGATGCTCGAGGTAAAAGGAAGAAACCCGCTCCAGCAGAGATGATCACGCCGATGGCAATCAGCAGTATCACATTGCGACGCCGGTGCACTCCCGGAGTAATCCGGATCCCCTGGGGTGTGACGTCGTAGGCCCAAGCAAGAATTAGAGCGATCGGAAATCCAACGAGCAGCAGCACGACGACAAGACGCAACGTCCAGTTTGGCAACTCCCACGCCGGAAAAACCGCCGACCCGATCTGAATGATGAACCCCGCAGCGATGATGTAAGCCGCGGCGACGCGATAAACTTTTCGCCGTCGCAACTCCTGGAAGAAGCCGCTCATCAGATTGCTTCGCCCCTCGTAATCATAGTTCAACTACGAAATAAATACGAGAGCGTATTCTAGGCGGTTTCTCTGGGTTTGATCACGAGCGCCAACATAGGTCCCTAAAAACTTGCAGGGATACACAGAATACTGCCCGAAGGTACGCTGGCGGTTAATACCCGGACTCTTCTAAATGACCTGAAGCGAAGTTGTGCTGGGATGCGGGCGGAGCTAAGACTGCAGCATGCTACGGCGACAACTTTCGAGGCTGGAGGAATGCCGCGATTGCGTTTGCCTTGCTTTGCGGACCTGCGTGAGCGGCAGGAACAATCAAGGTTTCTTTTCGATCGCGATGTTTGGGAATGCCGGGGCTAAACGCGGTATTCTCACGTCATCTGGCTGATCGCGGTAAATATTGCGCCGCTTTAGCTCACCGAAAAAATTCGTTTGGTTCACTCTGCGCGCCTTGACGAAGCCCTCGTCACGGCAACAATCTAACTTAATGCGCGTGACATGAAAAGCGCGTGCAACGTCTCAAGGCAACGGGTTAAGACTGCCAGGCTGGCGAAGTAGCCCCCTGTTAAAACTTGCAGCTGAGACAGCCGCCACTACAACAAGACAATTCGCTGCGCTGACAATACCAGTACATCTAGACATTCGCTTGCAAAGGAGATTCATGCCGGAAGAGTTGGCAGCGATGGCAGCTGATGTTCAACAACTCAATACGAAAATCTCGCGAGCAGTTGCTGACGGAAAGTTAATGGAATCGGCAGCGAAAAACATTCATGCGTTGCTGAGCGGTGCGCCGTCTGATCTTTATTTGCGTGCTGTCAGGGAACTTGTTGATGCCGCCGAATGGTCAGAACTAAACGATCGTTTTTACCGGACACTGGCATTTGGAACAGGCGGTCTGCGGGGGCGCACGATCGGAAAGATCGTGACGACTGCAGAGCGCGGGAACGGGCGCGAAGGCGAGCGACCAGAATTCCCGTGCGTCGGAACGAATGCGATGAACTTCTTCAACATCAGTCGCGCGACGCAGGGACTGGTTGCATATCTGCACGATTGGAACGCACGCGAGAAGATTTCGGAGAGACCGAAGATTGTCATCGCGCATGACCCGCGATTTTTCTCGAAGGAGTTCGCCAAGCTTGCCGCCAAAGTCGCATCCGAGAACGGTTGTGACGCATTTGTGTTTGAGGGGCCACGGTCCGTGCCTGAACTTTCGTTTGCAGTGCGTTATCTCAGGGCGAATGCGGGCGTGGTGATCACGGCGAGTCATAACCCACCGCACGATAACGGCTACAAAGTTTACTTCAGCGACGGCGCACAGGTGATCGAGCCCCATGCGAGTGGGATCATTGGAAAAGTGAACGAGATCGTCTCCGAAGCCTATAAGCCAGTAGCAAAGGATCCACAGGGCAAGATAACTATCATTGGCAAGGACATCGACGACGCGTACATGCAGCGGCTCGAAACGCTCGTTCTGGACCCAACGGTCATTCGTGAGACGACATCGTTGAAGATTATCTATACACCTCTGCATGGAACCGGGGGCGTGATCATCAAACCGATGCTCAAACGACTTGGCTTCAATTTCAAAGTGGTGCCGGAACAAGACCATTTCGATGGACGATTCCCGACGGTGAAATCACCAAATCCGGAAAACGCCGAAGCGTTAACAATGGCAATCAATTTGGCGGAAAGGGAAGACGCCGACGTGGTGGTGGCGACAGATCCGGATTGTGACCGGATGGGCGCGGCAGTTCGTGCGCGCGATGGGAAGATGAAATTGCTCACGGGGAATCAAATCGGGTCGTTGATTGCCTGGTACCGAACCAGGACGCTATTTGAGAAAGGCGTGCTGAATAAACGGAACGCTTCCCGCGGAGTCATCATCAAAACCTTTGTTACAACCGATTTGCAAAAAGCGATCGCTGCACATTACGGTCTGCGCTGCGTCGAAACGCTGACCGGCTTCAAATACATTGGCGCGAAGCTCGGCCGTTATGAATGCGCAATTCCGGAACAGTTGCGACGAAGTTATGTCGATCTTTCCGAAGACGAAACACGGAAGCTGCGTCTGGAACATTCTTCATTTTACGTGTTCGGCGGCGAAGAAAGTTACGGCTATAGCGGCGCGGATTTTGTGCGCGATAAAGACGGCAACGGCGCCGTGATCATGTTTTGCGAAGTGGCCGCTTACGCAAAGGCGCACGGGCAAACGGTCGATGAGTTACTCGATGACATTTATTCCCAGTTCGGTTATTTCGCCGAAAAAAACGGTTCTCTCGCTTTCGAGGGAGCAGAAGGGGCAACAAAGATCGCTCGTCTCATCAAATCTTACGCCACCGATCCGTTCCAGGAAGTGCTCGGCTCAAAAGTCACCAACATTAGGAACTTCGAGACCGCCGAGATTAAGGATGTGGAAGGCGATCAAATTCCAAAGGAAAAAATGTTGATGTTCGAGCTACAAGATCCCGCAGGCGCGGGACGCATCACAGTGCGTCCGTCGGGCACGGAACCGAAGATTAAGTATTACCTGTTTGCGCAGCGCCGGCCGGACAGCGGAAAATTCAATTCCGCGGAACTCAATCAAATCAAAACGGAAGTGAACGAGAAACTCGATCGTCTGTGGGATTGGCTCCAAAAGGACGCTCAATCACGTCTGGGTGAGTAAATGCAGATCAACGACAATTTCATAACTGGATTCGCTACACGATTCTTACCACAAACAGCGTCGCCTCTCCGTGGTGCAGGATACTTGCTTCAGCTGTAATTGATCCGCCTCTCCCCTTGTTTGAGGGGAGAGGATTGAGGTGAGGGGATTGACACCGTACTGCTCGCAACGAATGAACCCTCACCCTACCCTCTCCCTTGTGAAAGGGAGAGGCGATAAACAGGCTGAATTCATGCGAGAAAGATTGAATCACCGCTTGGTCTCAAGGAAAGCGTAAGGCTTATCGATCTATGAAACCGCTTGTTGTCAAATTACTGCGGATTTGGCCATGGCTGGCAGCGATCTGCAGCGGGCTTCTTTACACAGGCTGTTTTGCGCCGTTTAATTTTACGTGGCTGTGCTGGATTGCGCTCACACCGCTCATCGCCGCAATTTGGTTTTCAGGAGGAGATTCGCGGCATCGCTGGCTTCGTAATCTTCTGCTCGGTTACATTGCTGGGCTGACATTTTTTTGGACGGCTTTCTTCTGGCTCACAACTGTCACTGTTCTCGGTTGGTTTGTTCTCCCATTCTACATGGCGATTTATCTCGCCTTTTGGGCGTGGTTTTGCGGGCTGCTGCAGCCACGAGAAAAAAAGAGAGAATCACGTTCAACGAAATGGGACCGAATGCTCGCTCAGGCGCGCACCGCCGCGCCTTCGTCGCGATCGCCGTGGATAAGATCAACGAATAATCTGCTCCTCGCCTTTCTTGTCGCTGCCGCATGGGTAGCACAGGAATGGTTACGCGGCTGGGTGTTCTCCGGTTTCGGTTGGAACGGCCTCGGGGTCGCGTTGCATGGCAACTGGCCGCTGATCCAGATCGCGGAGTTCACCGGTCTTGCGGGCTTATCTTTCATGGTCGCGTTTGCGAACGTCATCGCGGTCACAACCGTGCGCCGTTTGGTTGTTGAGGCGAGCACACGTACCGTGCGCCCACACTTTGACCTGACGCTAACATTGGCCTCAATCGTGGGCGTCCTCACTTTCGGGCTGCGCGCCACTCAGGTTTCTCCACCTACAAAGCCGCTCCGGGTTGCTGCCGTACAATCAAATGTGCCTCAAAATCAAAAATTCGATCCGCAGTTTACGCGCAGGATTTTCGATCAATTCCGGCGGTTGAGCGAAATTGCGCTGCGCTCTAATCCTCCACCCGATTTGTTGATCTGGCCGGAAAGTTCCATGCCCGGGCCTGTCCTCGCAGACCGGGAAAGCTACCAATTCGTGATGGACCTGGCGGCGTCGGCGGAGAGTGACATTCTCTTGGGCACGATCGACGAAGAGAACGGCGATGTGTATAACGCCGCGCTGCTTGTTTCCGATGGAGGTGAGCAGGTTCAAGTCTATCGAAAGCTGCATCTCGTTCCGTTTGGCGAATACATTCCGGGACGGCACCGGGTGCCCCTGCTTGCGCGAATTGTTGGCGACCAGGTGCCCGGCGATTTCAAACAGGGCAAAGACCACACAGTGTTCGAGTTGACAAATAACGACGTGAAAGTGGCGCCGTTGATCTGTTTCGAAGACACAATTGGCGACTTGACCAGACGCTTTGTGGCTCCGAACGAGAACAATCCCGGCGCGAATTTACTGGTAGACATAACAAACGATGGATGGTTTTTGCACTCCGCCGGTTCGCATCAGCATTTGGCGAACGCGATTTTTCGGTGTGTGGAAACGCGCCGCCCCATGGTTCGCGCAGCAAACACTGGAGTGACTTGTTTTGTAAACGAATTCGGACGCGTCACCCAGAAATTGCAGGATGATACGGGCAGCACATTTACCGAAGGTGTGCTGACAGGCGAGGTAAAGGTCCCAACTGAACACGAGTTAACCTTTTACACACGCCATGGCGAATTGTTCACGAAGCTGTGCGCGATCGTAACCGCAATTGCAATAGCAGTTAAATCCATACTACGAAAATTTGTGTAGCGGCGAACTGCTGCGAACGCCTGTTTCGTTAATGCGGCTGACACGGCCGCCACTACACCGAATCGCGAGAATTTCCGCCTTGTGTTAAAAGAACACCATGTCCGTCGAGTTGCCACTTGATCATCTGAGCGAACTTTGGCCGCAAACATTCCGCGGTGCGCGTGTCGGCGCGCTGCTTCATCCCGCATCGGTCTCAGCGGAGCTCGAGCATGCCTCGCGGATCCTTGAGCGACACAATGGTGATCTTTTTCGTCTCTCAGCGTTCTTCGGCCCGCAACATGGGTTTCTCGGCCAGACGCAGGACAACATGGTGGAATGGAGAAGTTATGAGCATCCGCGTCTTCACATTCCGGTTCATAGTCTGTACGGCGAACATCGCGAGCCGACTGCGGACATGTTGAAAGATCTCGATGTCTTGCTCGTTGATCTCCAGGACGTCGGAGCGCGTTACTACACCTTTATCTGGACGATGTATCTCTGCATGCGCGCTTGCGAAAAAGCGGACATAGAAATTGTCGTTCTCGATCGGCCAAATCCGATCAATGGCGTCACTACCGAGGGGCCGCTGCTTGATCTGAATTACAAATCGTTCGTCGGTCTTCATCCGATCCCGGTGCGTCCCGGAAAAACAGTCGGCGAACTTGCCCGGCAATTTCGAGACGAGACTTTTCTGGAATGTCGATTGTCGATCCTGCCGATGAAGAACTGGGACCGCAAGATGTGGTTCGATCAAACCGGTCTGCCGTGGGTGATGCCATCCCCCAACATGCCGACGCTCGATAGCGCGGCTGTTTATCCAGGCATGTGTCTTCTGGAAGGAACCAATATTTCGGAAGGCCGCGGCACCACGCGCCCGTTCGAGATTTTCGGCGCACCGTTTATTCAGGGCGAAGCATTCTGCCATGAACTCAATGCGTTAGGATTACCGGGCGTTTTCTTCCGCGAACATTATTTCCAGCCGACCTTTCACAAGTTCGCCGGTGAACTTTGTAGCGGCGCGCAGTTACACGTGACCGATCGAAACACTTTTCAACCATTTCAAACAGGCGTTGAAATCATTCGCATGCTCCGAAAATTAGAGCAGTTCGCCTGGAAACAACCACCCTACGAATACGAATGGAAACGACTTCCCATCGAGGTTTTGATCGGTGGGCCGATGGAATCGCTTTTCGGCACCTGATCATCGGGCTTGCGGCCTTCAGCTTTCTCGCTCGTTCGGAACTGCAAGCGGATATTCCGTGGCCCGAAGTTGTGCAGCGGCTTGCGAATGAGAACGAAAAATTGGCGCGGCGTCCTCAGGGACATAACGGTGAATACTTCGTAGTCTGCACTCTTTACTACACACCAAAGGAATCCGGCTTCACGTTCGAACGCGGATTTGACGCAACGCCGGTTACAAAACGTGGTTTGCGCGGGAGAAAATACCCGCGTGACTTTCTGCGCTCGGTGAAAAAGGAAGGCTTCGGCCGGATCATTACACCGGTCGACGGACGAAATTACATTCGTTACAACGGCGGAGATTCATATGCGTTCGCTTCGAACCCTACGGGTGGAGGCGGGGTTTTGGTCCCACACTTTTCCGCTGCGATGAAGTCGACTCACGGCAGTCTGCGCCATGGCGCGATTGTCGAGACTGAGTCTCCGGATGTGCAGAAGGTGTTTCGCAGTAATCGCTGGAAGATTATGGATACCGGCGGCGGGCTGCGCCGCTGGCAGATCGACTGCTATTACGGAGAAGATGAGCCTCTCGGGCCGGGCAAGCTCATGGGGCGACCGCGTGCGACTACCTTCGAGTACGCGTACGCGAACGTGCGAATCACGAATTGACATGAATCCGTTTACGGTTCGGCTCAATTTACACGGAGATCTGGATTTCTTTGTCCGCTCAGGAGCGCAGGGTCGACGCATCGAACGCAGCCTTGGTGAAAAGACATCGGTGAAAGACGTAATCGAAGCGTGCGGCGTCCCGCATCCGGAAATTGATTTGATCCTGGTGAATGGACAGCCGGTGGATTTTGATTACGCGATTGCCACCAGTGCGGATATCGAGCTTTATCCAGTAGGGGCCAGACCTACTACTTTTAAGGAGAAACGATTACAACTCTCTACTGATAGAGCGTTTGTCGCAGATGGACATCTCGGCAGACTCGCACGCAACTTGCGCCTGGTCGGCTTAGATGTCGCCTACGATCCTAAAGCGGAAGATGAGCAATTACTCTACACGATGAAGCGCGAAAACCGGGCGCTGCTGACGCGCGACCGGCGGTTACTCATGCACGCGGTAGTAAGGACCGGCTACTGCCCACGTTCTCAAAATGCTAACGAACAAACCGTCGAAGTAATCCACCGCTTTGATCTCCTTGGTTCGCTCGCTCCATTTACGCGATGTGTCCGCTGCAATGCGCCGCTGCAAATGGTGTCCAAGACGGAGATAATTGAGAAGCTCGAACCACTTACGAAAATTTACTACGAACAATTCCGGCGTTGCACGGGCTGCGGCCAAATCTATTGGCCGGGATCGCACTTCTCTAAACTTCAAATGCGTATCGACCAAATCCGCTTGAATTCTAACAGCTGAGCTGAGAAACGCGCTGGAACTTTCTGGGAAAGACGCGATTCAATTGTATCGTCGCCGTTCTGAAAATGAAATCCGGACTTCGGCGCACTGTGCTGACGATTTTTCTTACGGTGGGATTCGCAATTGCGGCGCACGCGTACGGCCCGCTTGGACATGAGATCGTCGGCGCAATCGCGGACGAACGATTGGCGAACACGCCCACGGCCGCAAAGATCCGCGCATTGCTGGACGGATTGACTCTGGAAAAAGCCGCGGTCATAGCCGACGAGATCAAAGGCTGGGACAAAAAGAGTCCGGATGATCCAAGGTCGTTTCATTATTCAGCGCATCGAAATATCGACAGACAGTTGCGCGATTTCTGGCGAGCAAATCCTCCGACACCCAGCATAAATCCAGGCGCGCCTTCACATCATTGGTTCCATTACACCGACGTTCCCGTCGCGCCGGCGCAACGATACCGCGACGGACGCGCCGGACGCAGCAAGTGGGACGTAGTCCATATGATTCCATTTTGCATTCAGGTTTTACAGGGACGAGTGCCTGAACAAAATGAACGAAAGATTACCAAGCCCGTAGCGCTTATCTTGCTTGCGCATTACGTGGCGGACATTCACCAGCCCCTTCATGTAGGTGCTGAATATTTCGATCAGCAGGGTCGCGTTGTAGATCCGGATAAAGATAAGTCGGCGCTTGGAGATGAAGGCGGAAATACGTTTACACTTGAACTGAGCGACGAGCCGCCACGCAGACGCGGTATCCATAAGAAGAAACTCCATGGCTTTTGGGATTATGACGCGGTAAACGCTCTTTTTCCCCAAGTGCCTGGCATGTTACGAAAAGACGAATTGCAGGCGCTCATCGAACCGCACAAGAGACAATTGGTTCACGAGATGGCGACGCATGAACCAAACAGTTGGCGAATGCCACCAGATGTTGCCGTCGAAGGTTATACCGAGATGTGGGCAGATGAAATTTTGCCAATTGCGCTCGAGGCGCATGCGCGGCTGGAATTCACGGATGTGCATCCGCAACAGGAGGAAGACCGTATCGTTGCCGCCGGTGAAGCAGTGGAAAAACCACATTCGGATCAAATGAACTATCGCGGGTGGGCAACAGGCGTCGTCCGGCAGGAACTACACAAAGCTGGTTGGCGGCTTGCCGATTTGCTGGAGAAAATTTGTAACTGAAAATGCGAGCCGTTGTCCAGCGTGTGAGCCGCGCGCGTGTAACCGTGGAGAGCAACGTCACGGGAGAAATCGCTGCAGGTCTCATGATCTTGCTCGGCATCGGGCGCGACGATACACCCGCCGTCGCGGTCAGTCTCGCCGAAAAGGTCGCAAACCTGAGGATCTTTGAAGACGATCAGGGAAAAATGAATCGCTCCCTGCTGGACGTGGGGGGCAGCTCGCTGGTTGTCTCACAGTTTACTCTTTACGGCGACGCGCGCGGTCAACGCAGACCGAGCTTTATTGCTGCGGCGCCACCTGAGCAGGCAAAGAAGCTGTATGAAGAGTTCAGCGAAGCGCTGCGCAGGTTGGGAGTCACCGTGGCGACTGGAGTTTTCCAGGCGATGATGTCAGTAGAATTGGTCAATGAAGGCCCGGTCACAATCCTCCTCGATTCTGACAAAACGTTCTAAAGTGCGGCATCACAAATAGACTTCCAGCGATCTATCGCTTCATCGCTCGTCGGGCAGCAAAAAAAATCGCGCCTGGATTTCTTCCACGACGCGATTTCATTTGAAAACTATCGATGCAAATCAGGCTTCTGTTTTCTTTGTCTCTTTAGCGGACTTCTGACATTGCTCTTTCAGCTGAGCGAACTGCTGTGCAGAAAGAATTCCTTTGGCCTGTTTTAGGAATGTCTGCCGGCTTTCCTTTGTACAGCCTGCCTTCATGCATTCAGCCTGCCACGCTTCTATCTTTGTCTTTTGATCCGACGTGAGATTGAGTGTCGCCAGATTAACGCATGCCATTGAATTCGCCTTCGAGACGCCGTTGGCGCAACACGCCTTGTCTCCGGCAAACGAACTGGATGCTGTAAGCATTGCAACTGCAATTAGAGCTATAGTGGTAATCTTCATCATGGTGGAGCCTCAGACATTCCCGATACAAGAACTGTTCAATTGTTTGTCGGTTATCCAGCTTGTCATTCTGAGCAAAGAGATGTTTCGCTTCGCTCAACATGACAAGACACGACCCGGAACTCGGATTGCAGCCGGCACGGCTGCCTCTACAGTGAGCCGATGATTCTCGAACCGGTTCGTCCGATCCAGCTGTCAGAAATACAGGAAGCACGCAAACGAATTGCCGACACGATTGTTCGCACGCCACTAATCCGCCTGGAGCTCGGACCGGATTTTCCCGACATTCGGCTCAAGCTGGAAAACCTGCAGCCGATTAATGCCTATAAGTTGCGCGGCGCGGCGAATGCCGTGGCGTTGCTTCCCGATTCGGAGCGTAAGCGCGGGGTATGGACAATCAGCGCGGGAAACGCCGGCCAGGGCGTCGCCTATGCAGCGCGACAAGCTGGTGTGCCATGCTCCGTCGTAGTGATTGAGACCGCACCCAAATCGAAGCTGGAACGGATGCGCGCTCTCGGCGCGAAACTCATTCCGGTATCGTACGATGTCGCATGGAAAACGCTGGAGGAACGCTCATTTCCCGGTGCCGACGGAACATTCATTCATCCGTTCGACGACGACAATTTCATCGCCGGCCACGGAACAATGGGATTGGAAATTTTGGAGGACGCTCCAGATACCGTAGCCGTCATCGCAAGCATCGGTGGCGGCGGGCTCGTCACTGGCGTTGGCAGTGCAATCAAGGCGCTCAAGCCAGCGACAAAAATTTTCGGTGTTGAGCCGGAGACTGCGGCACCCTCCGCGCTCTCGTTCAAAATGGGATCACCGCAAGTATTCAAAGATTGGAAAGCCTCCTTCGTCGATGGCGCGGGCGGCCAAAGCGTGTTCCCTCGAATGTGGGAACGAATGAAACCAGTCGTGGACGATTACTTCATTGTCAGCCTTGAGGAGACCAGGAAAGCGATGCAGCTCATGGCTGAAAAATCACGGGTGATCTCCGAAGGCGCAGGCGCATTGCCGCTCGCTGCGGCCTTGAGTGGAAAGGCCGGCAAAGGCCCGATTGCCGCCATCGTCTCAGGCGGGAACATTGATCTTAACAAATTCTGCGAATTGACCGCTAATTAGGAATTGTTCACCATCGCCACGCCAGTATTGACTTTTCCCTCAGAACTTGAGAAAGCCTTAGCCGTAGTACAACAGCGGAGGAAAACGTATGAAAATTGGCGATACAGCACCGGATTTTGAGGCAGAAACTACCGAGGGCCGGATTCGTTTCCATGATTGGATCGGCGACTCTTGGGCCATTTTATTCTCACATCCCAAGGATTTCACTCCGGTCTGCACAACCGAGCTCGGTTACATGGCTAAAATTAAACCGGAGTTCGACCGCAGAAATGTGAAAGTCATGGGATTGTCAGTCGATTCCACTGGCGATCATAAAGGCTGGGCAAAAGACATTGAAGAAACGCAAGGACACGCGCCGAACTATCCAATCGTCGGTGATGCCGACTTTAAGATCGCAAAATTATACGGGATGCTTCCGGCGGACGTTGCGGGCGACCCGAAGAAGCGTACCCCGGCGGACAACGCGACTGTGCGCAATGTTTACGTCGTCGGCCCCGATAAGAAGATCAAGTTGCTCCTCGTTTATCCGATGACCACAGGCCGCAACTTCGACGAAGTGCTGCGTGTGATTGATTCGCTGCAATTGACCGCGAAGCATCAGGTAGCAACGCCAGTGAACTGGAAGCAAGGGGATGATGTGATCATCGCGGGTTCGGTTTCGGACGACGAGGCGAAGAAGCGTTATCCGCAAGGGTGGAAGGCACCAAAGCCGTATCTTCGAATCGTACCGCAACCGCAATAAGACGCAGCCGGAGCGGTGGCATCATGCCGGCTGCTCCTCAAGCAACGCTCAGCTTTGTTGGGACGGAAGGATCACTAGGCGTCGTCCTCTTGGAGCAAAACAAGGGACCCAGGCTTCCATCGAACCGGAATGATTCCCGATAACCAGGATAAAGCCCTTCACCCGTGGCAAACCTCTGCGCGGTATTGGGACAAGTATCGCGCCCTGATCACAGAAATGTTTGCGCCGTTAACATCCAGTTTAGTCCAAGAAGCGCAGATTCGAATTGGTCAGAAAGTGCTCGATATCGGCGGCGGCAGCGGCGAGCCGTCGCTCACGATCTCAAGAATTGTGGGACCTGCAGGGTCAGTGATGTACACCGATCCTGTAGCCGGTATGCTCGAGAGCGCCGAGGCGGAAGCAGGCAGGCGCGGCCTGATGAACATCCACTTCAAGCAATGTTCTGCTGATGACCTACCGTTCGCAGATCGTACATTTGATGTAGCCGTAGGCAGGTTATCGGCGATGTTTTTCGTCGATCCTGCCACGGCAGTGCGGGAGGCGCTGAGAGTCATTCTCAAGGATGGATGTGTCGCGTTTGCCGTCTGGGGTCCAAAGGAAGCTAATCCTTTCTTTTCGAGTATCACTGATGTGATAGACCAATTTTTAGAGGTCCCTCCACAGGATTCCGATGCACCAGATACATTCCGTTTTGCCGTTCCCGGTACGCTGGCTGGAATCCTGGAAGAGGCTGACGCTAAAAATGTGCTCGAACGCCAGCTGAATTTTCAAATTGAAGCGGCGATCTCATTTGAGCAGTTCTGGCAGGTGCGCACAGAAATGTCCGAAACTTTGCGGGGAAAAATGGCCAGAGTTACGCCCGCTCAATTACCAACTATCAAGCAAGCTGTTGCCGATGCAGCGCGAAAATATTTCCTGAGCGGAACAATGAGTTTCCCCGCAGAAGCATTGATTGTTAGCGGTAGAAAACCCGCCTGACCATTGTCTTAATTCTAGACTGCCTGCTCAGCAGAATATTCCACGGGGTCCTGCTGAAAATATTTCTGCAATTCTGCGTATAGCCTTGGGTGATGATCGCGCAGCGCACGTGGCTGCTCGAAGAATGCCTCGACCGATACGGCGAAAAACTCAACGGGATCAGTCGCTCCGTAAGTGTCCAGTAAGGTGGGTATCCCGGTCTCGTCTGCAGCGCGCAGCGACGCAAACTCGGTTTTCATCACTTCGCTCCAGGCCAATTGCTGTTCCCGCGTTGTCAATGCCGGCACTCCGTCGCCTGCGTGATTTTCGTAATCGAGCTGGTGAGCAAATTCATGAAGGACAACGTTCTTACCATCGGCGGGATCAGCCGCTCCGTGTTTAACGGCGCCCCACGCGAGGACCAACGAACCCATTCTACGGCCGGTCTCGCCGAGACGACCCACAGTCCTCTCTTCCCAAACATGCTCACCGATCTGGTGGTCTTCCTGCACCATGTATGTCAATGGATAAACAAGAATCGTCAGGAGACCGGGGAAATAGTCCGTCTCGCGATGCAGCAACAGAAGACACGCTTGCGCAGCAATCGTGACGCGGACCTCATCCGTGATCTCGAAACCGCCACATCCTTCGAACCGTTTTTCCGCAAGGAATACTTGAATGTGACCAAGCAGTTCGAAGCGATCGGTCCCAGACAGTTTATGAAAAAAGACAACATGACGCTGAACCAACGCCAGCCATTCCTTCGGAAACGGCCGTGCTCGCAGGCGACGTCGCCTTCGCTTCTTCAGGAATTCAAGGATCATATGAAAATGTGAGCAGAATGGTTCACCACGTTCGTTTTAGCGGATGCGCTTCGGTATTAAAGATAACTTTATCGAATTGCAAGGTTTCAGGCGGCGCGAAGAGTAAATAGAAATATTTGAAAGTCTCGGCCAGGGCGAAGCTCTCCATTTCATCGAGCTGTTGTTTAGTGACCACGTCGGCGAGCGCAGCGTAACCAGCCTCGGCGCGGCAATACTTAACAAAGTCGCCGAATATTTTCTCGCCCATCCGCTGATACTCTGGGGCGCTTGTGTAATGACAAAGGTAATAAGTGGACTCAACGATTTCGGGACGCAGATGATAGCTTCCCGCGACTACGCGCATCGTTTTGTAATCGAGAGTTTCCGGCTCGATGCCGTGAAGATTCCACACCTTGAACGATGATGTTTGCAGACGCCGTGCTCGCGACACGTCGCCGGAGAGGGCCAGCAACCCGGGGAAGAATGCATCGAGCGCGCCGTACGTCGTGTTGGTCCGCTTGCCTGTCTGCATATCGGCGTGGCCGTACCACAGTTCGCGGCGGACCTCGTCGGCAAGATATTTGTTCACCGCGGGAATGCTCGCTTCCCACATCTCGCGACAATCGGTATCGCCGAACAGAAGCCAGCACTTCCACAGGTATTCGTAGTAAGAGTCAATGCCGCCGCTGATATGACTATCGGTGCTCGTCCAGGCACCCGTCTCGACGTTGATGCTCTCTCCGACGAGTCCAAGCGAAGAGCGTCGCTTGAAGGTTTCGACCAAGGCGCGTTTCGCTTTCTCGTAAAAAACGGGCCTGCCAGTTAATTTACTTAGCGTGCCAAATTCCAACAGCAGCGTGCCGGTCTCTGCCGGATTTGTTACCGGACCTCGTGTCTGGCCAGTGCGGAGGTTGACGTAAACATAAGGAAGGCCCGTAGGTGAATTGAAAACTGGAAGCAGCCGGTTGCCCAAATCTTCAGCCAGGCTCAGAAGACGTTTGTCGCCCGTGAATTGATAGCTGGAGAGCAGTCCACCGAGCAGACGAATCGTCACCTCGAAATTTTTGGCGTAGATGTCGCGATCGAATGAGAGATTACTCACGATGAGTGATCGCGTTCTTTCGGCCTCGGCATCAAGATGCATTAGGATGAGTGTGTCGAGAGCATCGACTGGAGTCATCAAGAGTGACTGTCCGTACCAATCGCGCGCAGTTTTACTTAAAGGCCGCAACGCGTCATGACCCCACGCATAACGCTCATAATTATTCCAGGCATGCAGAAATTCAGTTCGCACACGTGCAGCGAGTTCCTGCGCGTGCTGGTCCTGCCGCGATTTGCTGCATCCGTGCGTCCCGAACGCGGCCAGGGCAGCGAACAAAAACACGATTGGCGCAATTCGATCTGGCATTCCGTTCGAATCAGCCTAACAATCGACTAGGAGGAGTTCAAAAATGAATACGATATCTATTTCTCGACGTAGATTTGCACAGTTATTAGGCATAGGCGCAGCAACGGTGGTCGTTAGGCCGCCAGTTTCTTTCGCAAAGCCGACTCAGTCTGTTACCACACCTTTAACGGAAGCGGGCAGCATCATTCGCTTGAGCGCGAATGAAAATCCTTACGGACCTTGCTCGAAAGCATTGCAGGCGATCACAGAGTCCTTCGGCCTCGCCTGCCGTTATCCGGACGAACACAACAACGTGCTAATCGATAAGCTGGCGAAGTTGAACAATGTCGATCGCAGCGAAATCCTGCTCGGCGACGGCTCGGGCGAGATTCTCAAACTATGCGCCGAAACATTTACCGGGCCTCAGAAGGGAAAGCTTGTCGCGGCGGACCCCACTTTTGAAGCGATACTCAATAACGCCAGCGCCAATGGTGCTGAAGTAGTAAAGGTGCCGCTGACCAGCGATTTTGCGCATGACCTCCCGAAAATGCTCGCCGCTGCAAAGGCCGGCTTGATTTATGTCTGCAATCCAAACAACCCTACTGCGAGCATCACGCCCAAGGACGAGTTACGCGATTTCATCTCAAAAACTCCGCCCGAGACAATGATTCTGGTGGACGAAGCATATTTCCATTTCGCGGACAGCCCGGAGTACGAAAGTGTGATCCCACTTGTGAAAGAGCATCCGAACCTGATTGTTTCCCGCACGTTCTCGAAAATTTACGGAATGGCCGGGTTACGCTGCGGCTACTGCGTGGCGCAAAAGGAAACGATCGAACGCATGCGTACAAACCAAATGTGGGACAGCGTCAACTGCATGGCGTTGGCTGCCGGACGATCCAGGTCACGTCCCAAACGGCCAGCGTTTAAACAAAGAAGCGAAACAATTCACGACGTCTGAGCTCGAGAAGATGGGTTACAAATCAATTCCTTCTCAAGCCAATTTCATCATGTTCGATTGCAAGAAACCGGTCGTCCCGCTCATCAAAGCGATGAAGGAGCGCAATGTCCACGTCGGCCGTTTGTTCCCGGCGCTGCCGAATCACATGCGCCTGACGATTGGAAAGAAATCGGAAATGGAAACTTTTCTATCGGCGTTTCGAGAAGTGGTTGCGTGAACTAGCGCCTCCTTGCCGCGCCGTAGCCTTGGCTAAGGCGGGACCACCGGCAAAAATCTGAGATGGAGAGTCTTTCTGACAGCGTTCCGGGAAGTGATGGCCTAACAAGACCAAGTTAACCGGCCCGCCGCCACAATCGCTCGCGACAATCGAAGCCCGTACCGGCGGGTCCGGTTGAACGCCTGGTTAGGCCTGCGCGGCAAGATGCTTTGACAGCTTCGACACAAACGACTGGATTTCGGGTAGCGAGACCTCGGCGTGAAAACCATTTCGATCGCGAAACGCGAACCCTTTGACCGTCCCCTTCTCGTGCAGCGGGTCAATTTTGAAGTGCGCGACAGCATTACGCAGTCTCCGAACGAGTTGCCTAAGATTGGGCTTGTGCTCATCGCCATACTCGCAACGACCAAAGCGCTTAATCGAAGACGGGTTGATACCCCATTCAGCAAGAGATTCAAATCGTGACGTTGGCACCTTTTCGAATAGGGCTTCCTTCGGAACAATCAGCAATCCAAGGAGACAATTGATCAAGAGCGTCGCATCGTGAGGACCC
>Ga0209470_1001577_pt1 | contig 16825 bp, 22 predicted proteins | sample GraSoiAngelo_125_FD_185882 | JGI IMG/M metagenome (GOLD analysis project Ga0209470, IMG submission 185882) | Grasslands soil microbial communities from the Angelo Coastal Reserve, California, USA - 14_0927_05_40cm (SPAdes) (version 2) | ecosystem: Environmental > Terrestrial > Soil > Grasslands ... | reverse complement strand
CTCTGACAGAGATGAATCAGCTACAGATTCCGCTGGTAGAAAAAACAGGTTGGAAATTAATTTATAGGCATGCTCCAAAAAATCTGAAGCTTCTCAAATCTATGAACGAAATATTGCATTGCTCATCGGAAGAACGAATGTATTTTTACAAACGAGTTGGTGAAAAAATATTTAGACAAAAATTGTCTGGTTCTGAAGAAGCAAGTATTGTGTGCTTGGGAGGCTTTTCAGAAATTGGTAGAAGCGCATTGTTAATCGTTACTCACGAAAGTAAGATCTTATTAGATTTTGGAATTAAAAATTATGAAAATGAAGATAACGAATTACTGCCACGACTAGATATTTATGGGGTTGGCATGAACGAAATAGATGCAGTTATTATTTCACATGCCCATCTGGATCACTGTGGAGCCGTTCCAATTTTGTGCAAGTATGGATATGACGGACCCGTATATTGCACCGAACCCACTTTTCCAATTATGATATCAATACTCCGGGATTATGTTTCGAGTAGTAAAGAACCTTTATACTCTACAAGAGATATAGAAACTTTAATTACTCACGTAATTCCTCTAAATTATAGTGCAGTAACAGATATCTCTCCTGATGTTAGAATAACATTTGCAAACTCTGGACATATGATTGGCTCTGCCTCCACGCACTTGCATATTGGAAATGGAGATCACAATATTGTGTATACTGCTGATTTAAAATTTGGAAGACTGAATACCGTCGATAATGCATTTTGGAATTTCCCTAGAGCAGAAACACTAGTAATAGAAAGTACAAATGGGAATAGGGATGACAAATTTGTTACAAGAGAAGTTGCGGAAGAAACTTTAGTAAAAAGTATCAATTCAACTATTCAAGGAGGTGGAAGATTGTTGATTCCCGTCCCTATTCTTGGTCTATCACAAGAAATTTGTGTAACATTGGGAATGTTAAGAAGTATCAATAAAATAAATCCTGACAATATTTTTGTGGACGAAAAAATAATGCAATTGTTTAATTTTTATGAAATTTATTCGGATTATTTATCAAAGCCCCTTAAACAACGAATAAGTGACCAGACTGAAGATCCAATTTTTATTAACAGCTTAGTAAAACTAGAACCATCCGTTAAATGGGAGAGATCAATATTATTGTGTCCATCTTCAATGCTTACGGATGGGCCATCCGTGACATATTTGAGTCAAATAGCAAATGATTGTCTGAGTAAGGTTATTCTACTATCTGAGCAATTTCAATCTACGGCCGGAAAACTACTTCAGCAAGGAGAACGTAATATTACCATAGAAGGAAAAAATCTTGATATTAAATGCAACGTTGATGTGATACCAGGATTTAGTATCCATAGTGATTACAATCAATTATTAGCTTATATAAACCGGTTAAGACCAAAACTAAAAAAAGTAATAACCAATCATGGAGAAGGAAAGAAATGTCAAAACCTATCTAATTCTATTAACAAGATATTCAAGATCCAGAGTTTTCATCCACTAGTTGGAGAATCAATAAAGGTGTTGTGATTTTATAGAGAAGCTATTTGAGATCATGTACTCCCTTCCATATCTTTACGGCTGGTGGTGTAATGACTACGCGTTCTTCCCCCAATCTTGCAATATCTCCTCCGGCCGATTTAACGAAATTATATAAATCATCTATAGCCTTTCGTAATGTTTCAATATCTTTCTGGGCCATGGGTGTTATTCGTACTATCAAAATCATATGCTTTTTTGCATCATTTTTAATCAAATCAACATCGCTAATGTCTTTGAGAGTAATGGCCTTGAGATAAATGGGTTGATTTTGCAAAGTAGCACATCCTCTATTGGTAGCTTGAGAGGCTGAAAGTCAAATAGTTATTCTGGTCAAATATATTTTACTCGTTACGTCAATTTGTATAATCAAAGCCCAACAAGTCCTATTAGACGCAAAAATAAAACCCTATATTATTGATCTTTCTTAAAGATTTTTTCAAAATATTTTAATTTAAATTAATTTTTTAGCAAATAACAAACATAATTATTTTGCTTGTTAAGGCTAGTTGAGCCCTCATGGTTGAATCGGCCTTAATTTAAGTGAATTCTAGTTATATTTGATTAGAAAGTTCATCGGGTAGCCCACTTTAGATGGTGGCTATTCTGGAGTGAGAAAGACTCCTAGATTATCAAGTTATTAAATTGTTATTAGGAGGAGTTCAATTCTATTAGTAATCGATTTATCGTTGAATAAACCCCGTTTAGGTTTGTAATACACTGTCTTATGTTCTCAATATTATTTTTATTCATTTGAATTCCCTGATTATACTTTGTTTCAATCTTATTATTGTCGGTTTCCATATAAATAGTATAAATTGTATGATCCTGTTGAAAGGAACAGTGATGTACATATTGTCTAATTTCAAAGTTATTAATATTTATGCCGTCTACAACTTGTTTTTTCAATATTGTGATTTTCTTAGTTGGATCATTCTTCCAATGATTTAGATCAGCATCGCGTTTAAATGTCATCTTTTGTCATACTCTAAAAATCGAACCCATTCAGGAAACCATAAGTTATATTCTGAAATTCCGATACCTTTAGAGAGAATAGAAGGAGAATTGTAAAATACTTTATCCGCACCCAACTCTTTGGAAATCCTGGTATTTAATTCCTCGAGAGATGCTACTTGTCCAATGTATTTATGAGCAATCAATTCTCTATTTTGCGTATAAAGGCCTACTTGGCGTCCATCTACTGTAGGAACGTAGCTAACGATAACAGAAACTGATCCAACACCAACCCTTCTTAAATAATAAATAGATTCTTTGGTAGTTATTCCAGTTTGAATTGTTCCTTGAATCAGACCAATCTTTTTCTGACTAATTTTATGTTTAAGGATGTATTTTAAAGATTTTCCAGAAGTTATCATTTTATTCTTACTAATATTTTCAGAAAAATCAATCATGCGATCAGAATCATCGTATCTATCATTGATTATAGCCTCACCCAAGTCAAATTTTGGAAGGTGATTCCGATACTCTGCACTAAAACCAAGTGTCATTGGTCTGGGATAATCGGGTTCTGCATAAGCTGCTTCAATATCAATGTCAGTATATCTTGAAAGAAAATCTGCCTGCACTTTTCCAATTCTCTTTCTAACTTCATAAATTCCCTTTCCACCTATAGTTGCAGTAACATGAGATTCTCGTATGAATTCAAACGGATCTATCATTGTCCTGGTCGTAGGAAGTGATAGTATCTTTTCCTGTCCAATTTCAGTATCCATTTTGATTAATTCTCCTGGACCTACGTCTTGAAAATTCATTTTTGGAAAAGGAATGCGAAGCGAATTTTCTGAAGCTATTATAGATATTGATTTGTTTTTGTCGGCGGCACTTACAAGTGGTTTAAAACCAGTAGAATCTCTATATGAATAGGCTTTTCCATCATACATCATAGTAAGATTTCCTCTTAGATGTCTATCCAAAAACTCACAAGCTTTTTCAGGATTTTCTTTATCTATCAGCAACTTTTTGAAAATGCAATAAATCTTGTATAGCGAGTCAGCACTTGAAGCATTCCCTATGAGGGGGTGGAGATGTAATTTTTCAATGTCTACAAAGAAACCATCAAGAATCACATTAATTTTATTCATACTTTTAAATCTTGGAGTTCTCTTAGATAAATAGCCCAATCCTACCATATGTTGAAGGTTACTATTATTATCCACGAGCTTTAGAATTGATGTATCACCAGGGAATGGTCCAATACCACTCGAGACCAAATTATCTATAATTATTTTCCAATAAGCCTTGCCTCTATGTTGAAGCATTTGTAATGAATTAATGAAATATGAAATCAGGGTTTCTCTATCAGTTGTATAGTTTGCAATTGCAAAAATGCCGGCCAAGTATCAATATTATGATCTGAAAAGAAATTAAATTTTGTGTTTAAGCAAATATGATTTTTGATGAGATTGAAACAAAGCTCAAAACATTAATTTATGAATTATAATAAACTTACCAAGTGCTCATAGGGCTAATTGGTAAGGCAAATGTAGGCAAGTCTACCTTTTTTTCTGCATCAACAGAAAACATTGTCAACATTGCAAATTATCCATTCACAACAGTGAAACCTAACCTTGGAATTTGCCACGTGAGAACAAAATGCGTGTGTACAGAGTTTGGAGTTAAGGATAATCCAGTTCATTCTATTTGCGTTGATGGAATAAGGTATATACCAATTCAAATAATTGATGTCGCTGGTCTAGTCCCTGGTGCTCATGAGGGAAAAGGGCTTGGAAACAAATTCCTAGATGATGCACGGCAAGCCGATGCCCTTATACACGTAATTGATATCTCGGGTTCAACTGACTTTGAAGGAAGGCCCTTGACAGCAGGTACGGGCGATCCACTTGAAGACCTTAAATTCGTTGATGAAGAATTTGATTTATGGCTTGTTTCAATTATTAAAAGAGATTGGGATCACATAAGAGAGCTTGATTCTTCAGGTCTAAATACAGCTCAAATATTAAAAAAAAGATTATCGGGGTTGGGAGTCACAGAATCGACTATAGATAAGGTACTGAACATATTCAATCTACATAACAAGAAAATTAGATCTTGGACAGAGCAGGAATTGTTCAACTTTTGTCAAAGTATAAGAAGAATGGAAAAACCTGTAGTTATTGCAGCTAACAAGGCAGACCTTTTAACATCTCAAAATAATCTGGAAAAAATCAAAGAAAAATACACTCATGTAATCCCTTGTACTTCAGAGTTAGAAGTGTTATTACGAAAAGCTGCGAAGAATGGGTTCTTACATTATCTTCCAGGAGACGATTCATTCGAAATTAAAGAAAATATGCAATTAAGCGAAAAACAGATGCACGCACTTCAAATCGTCTCAAGTATTATTAAAAAATATGGCTCAACTGGAGTTCAAGAAATATTAAATGTAGCTTGTTTTGATCTGCTAAAGAAGATAGTTGTATATCCTGTCGAAGATGAGTCAAAGTTAACCGATAAAAAAGGCAATATTCTTCCGGAAGCTTATTTACTAAATGAGGACTCAACTGCAAAGGACTTAGCCCATGTTGTACACGACGAATTGGGAAAGGGTTTCCTTTTCGCCATTGATGTAAGAACAAAAAGGAGATTGGGAGCTGATCATAAATTAAAAAATAATGACGTAGTTAAAATTGTCTCTACAGCAAGCAGAAAGTGATATTAATGTTATGTCTTGGAATAGAAAGTACGGCACACACTTTTGCTTGTTCTGTAATAAAGTACTCGGATTATGAAAAATATCCTAATATTCTTTCTGACGTTAGAGATAGTTTCAAAGCCGCTGACGGATCAGGCATCCATCCCAGAGAAGCCGCTCGTCATCATGCATCAGTGGCAATAAAGGTACTGAAACAATCTTTAGAATCATCTAAAATTAAATACAAGGATCTAGACATTGTTGCCTATTCTGCTGGTCCGGGTCTTGGACCCTGTTTGAGGATTGGCGCTGTCATTGCTCGATCTATATCTTCATTTTATGATAAAAAATTAATCCCAATAAATCATGCATTAGGACACATTGAACTTGGAATGAGCCTAACCGGTGGTGTTGATTCTTTAGTCCTTTTAGTTTCAGGAGGCCATACTATGATACTGGTATTTAATAATAGAAGATGGCGTGTTATAGGAGAAACTTTAGATATCACATTAGGACAACTTCTAGATCAATTTGGCAGACACCTAGGATTAGCTTCACCATGTGGCTCAGAGATAGAAAGGCTAGCAAATAAATCATCTAAAAATTATATCTCGTTACCATATTCAATAAAGGGTAATGATGTTACTTTCTCAGGGATACTATCCGCTGCTAAGAGATTGATTTCAACTAATAAATACAGGTATGAAGATATGTGTTATTCAATCCAAGAGACTGCCTTTGCCATGATAACTGAAGCTGTTGAGAGGGCTCTCTCATCTACTGAAAAAAGAGAACTACTAGTAGTTGGTGGTGTATCTGCAAACAAAGAACTTTCCCATATGCTCAATCTTGCATGCCTAAGACATAAAGTAAAGTTCAATTCATGTCCGATTTCATTTGCAGGAGATAATGGAGTACAAATAGCATGGACTGGAATACTGTCTTATTTGAAATCAAAACTTTTTGTAGATATTCCCAATTCCTTTGTCAACCAATCATGGAGGGTCGATAGTGTGGATGTTTTGTGGAGAAACTAGGTTAAGGATACTATTGACACAAAATTTCGGGTAACTTTAGACCATCAAATTCGATGGATTTTTGCACGATTTTATTCGGGGTTCTGATAACACATATTACTATCACCTATCAAGTTAACAGGACCTTAATCCGGTAGCTTTTAATAATTTGTGAGTTTATGTAATATATGTTGAATAAACATTCTTTTCGAAAGTCTGTCTTTCTGTTTACGACACTGGTACTTGTAACAGGAAGCATAACTATAGCGATACCATCTTTGAATATTAGTGAAGCAAACCCAAATAAATGGCAGGATCACAAGGATATGGTCTTTGGAGGAATCTCAAGCATTCAAAATAACGATCAAGGGAAACCTGGATGGGTCCTATCTGGACATTGGTTCACAAATATTATAAATAAAACAAAAGATAGTTTCAATCAGACAAATCCAGCGAAGTTTGATTCATGGTTCTATATGGCCATGTTAGATGGATCTGCAATGCATAAACATGCAATATCTAATTTTTCACTGAGTGATATTAGCAGTCAAGGCAATACCACGTCGTATAAGGGAACGGTCACAATAACGCTAAAGGAAGGACCCGCTAAAGAAGTACCAATTGAAATAAAAGTAATGAACAATCACGTTATTGCATTATCACTGGACGCAACTAAAACGAAGAATCACTTTGGTGATACACCAATATACGGAATCATCCCAGCCAAAGCCGATATCATGAAGATGATGTCTCATATGGGTAACAAGACTATGGGTAACAAGACTATGACGGGGATGCATATGAATATGAGCCAAAAGTAAACAGTTCAATGATGATCAAATCCCCTGTGCGAAATCGATATTAAGCTGAAGGTGGAACCAAATTCCACCCACACTTTTTCTTGAATTTAGTAGAACTCAGCAAAAGATACTAATACCAACATTATTCTTGATGATATTTTCTCATTAACAATATGCAGTAGTATGATCAGAAGAAAAGCATTGTAGTAAATTGGTTTAGCAATATCATTGCGTTATAGTGACAATCTGCTATTGCTTTTTGAATAGTTCTTTTTGGGTTTCTATTTCTTTTGCCCACTTTTGGCTGCTAAATACACTGAATTTATATTTTGAATCACTTATTTCAACAACAACCTTAGTAAGAATGAAGCCTTCAGAATTGACTTTACTCACTCTATCTAACGTGGTATTCAATAAAACGTTTCCCATCTTTTTATTTAAAGTCGTAAGGTTCCCTTCTGTTTTTTCAAAAATAATCCTTTGATTGGTTAAACTTAAAATCCCACTACCAAGTTTTACTTCAGAGCAATCTTCTTCAAGAACCAATTTTTCTCCCGGATTTGGGTCTATTTGTGGTGCCATATTTTTATTTCCAGACTTTGGATATATTATGATTGCACTATTATCTCGAACTGTTGTTCAAAGGAGCCGAATCAAACATTTACTTGACTAAATGGTATGATAAAAAGGCAATTTCAAAAATTAGAATTCCAAAAATATATCGACATAGGGTACTTGATGACGACTTGAGAAGGAGGAGAACAATCAGCGAATCTAAGATGATTGCGCTGGCAAAAGAATTTGGTTTAAGAACACCATACATTTATTTCGTAGACACCGTTCGTGCTGAGATAGTCATGGAATTTATTTCTGGAACAAGGGCGAGCAAAGTTTTGACATCATCAATTTGTAATGAGATAGGAAGGTTCGTTTCCACCCTTCATTTGTTCAACATAATACATGGGGACCTTACTCCAGCGAATTTCATTGTAAATAGAAAAATTACGATGATAGATATGGGACTCTCTTTTCATTCAACACGTAGAGAGGACAAAGCTATGGACATAAGATTATTCAAGGAAATTCTGAAGAGTACCTATCATCGCAATTGTTCTGAATTTTTTGGTGATTTCTTGGATGGCTATAAATCTGTCAACTCAAAGGAATTGGATAAAATTTTGCAGAGGATAGATGAAATTGAAACAAGGAAAAGATATGCTCCTACATGAATATCTGGTGGCCTATACAATTTTTTTATTGTGCTGTAGCATCATTTGTAGGGATCGCAGAGTCAATAACTATTTTGACCTATTGCAAGCTGGAGATTTTGTTACTGACTTAAGAATCAATTAATCCCATGAGTATTTTTTCAAATTCATCGACATGTAGACCTTTTATGAATAAGGCACATGTCGAGATCTCTTATGAATACGCCACACAATTAAGATTACTACTCCTACAGCAACAGGATAAGAAAGAGGAAATGGAACGAACATGCCGACCACCAAGGCTACTACTGCCACCAATACAATTAACACTAATGTTTCCTTAAGCCAATTCTGACTATCAAACACGATGATCAAAAGATTTGTCTTCATTTAAGGTTTCTCCTAATTCTTGAGCAATCGATAATATGCACAGATAGCAAATAGAAAATTATTATTAATTCCAAAATCAATATTGACTGTGACCTTTATATACTGATAACTGCTGTTGTCATTGGGATTGTTCTACTCGTCATCGGATCTGTCGAAACTCAAGATGAGGATGTTTATGGATTACTGCTATTTAATAGAAAAATTATGGTTTGATTGGAAAGAATACTGTCTACATTTCTTCACGTTAAGTGAAGAGCGTTACAAGACCCCAGATTAAATAAAATTACTTGATCAGAGTAACAAACAGCAAATAGAAAATTATTTAAGATAACGCATGTAATAATCAGTTAGAAAAACTAACAAACACGTGGTTAAAATTGATAAAAAATGATAGTGTTCGACCGTTCATAATTCACTGTATGGTTCTGAAACTTTCTCAAAAAGAATCTTTAGCGTATTTGAAAGATAAAGGATTTGAAATAAGTATTCAACATTTTTACAGATTAAAAAAGAATATACAACAATCAAGGTTTGACAGACTGAATTTAATAGCAAAATCCCAATTTGTAGATCAGCATTTAGAACGAATAGATTAATTGGAATTAATCAATTAAGAAATGTGGTCTCTATATCACAACGAAAAGGACAATTACAAAAAAGTTTTGATACTGGAAAAGATTGCAGAACTTCAAACATACATTAGTCCATATTATGACGGTTCACGTTATGTAATGGAAAAATCAATTACAGCAAATCAAAATGAAACCGAAAAAAATAGTACCATGCCCGCTCTATAATACTGATAACCCTCTATTATCAGATCATGCAAATGAGTTGGACGTATTCTTGAACAAACCGTTTTGGATATGGGACGAAAAAGAACATTCTGAACAATTCATAAAAACAAATGGTAAATGCTGTCATGTTGATATTTTGGGAAGACCACAAAAGAACGGTATTGATTTTCCTATTTTTGATTATCAGAAATTAATCTTTGATGCCATTGAGCAAAACATGAATGTCTGGATTTTAAAAAGTCGTGGTATTGGATTAAGTACATTTCTTATATATTATCTAACCTGGAAGATATTATCATCTAACGAATTACAACACAGAACCATTCTGATAGTGTCGGGCACACGTGAGATCCATGCTAATTATTTGAAAGAAAAAATGGCTGGACTGTTTGAAAGAAACTTCCCATTACTAAATCTCTCCACCAAGTATACAGATGATCCTCAAATATACACGGATACTTTGCTTTCCTACAACTGCAATTAAGGACTTGCGTGGATATTTTGAGGCTGCGTATATTTGGTGTGATGAATCAGATTATTTTCCAGAATCAATCCAGGATGAATTAATTCATGCTGTTTCACCATATCAAACAAAATCTAATTGTAAAATAATTCTATCAAGCACATCGTACAAACCGAATGGACTAATGCAGAGAATAGAACAGGATAATACATAAGAATATGTTATCTAATCTTCACGCAGTAGTATTAAAACAATATCTTGCTATAGATCCAAAGTATGATAAGTTAATTACTAGTTTAAGAACAGCATACACAAACGAATTATCTCTTGGCAAGGACCAGACAAGTTACTCAGATTTACTGGATGCTCTTAGGCTAGCATTAAAGGCATATAATTTTGAATAAATTAATATTGACTTCTATTTATTCACTGACTAGAAGTCGCTAGAACCGGCTGCACTAAACTTGCTGCCTTTGATACTTATGATGTCGGGCCGGTCATTAATCCACTTCAAGAAATCCAAATTAAGTGTATGGCTTACTACCATTTTTGTACCGGATAGATAAAAGGATGGGGTCATTCCAGTCTTGTCAAGGACTTCCTGACGAATTGCTTTCATATCCTGCCCAGGTTTTAGTATAACCGCTAGTGTGTAGAGATGATTCTCATTGGCATTCCTGTCAAATATGAGAGAGATAATCAGCAAAGGATCAACTTTAGAAAATATGTTTTTTAAAGCACTATCAAGTACTTTGAATTTATTTACGACATCTTGAACTTCACTCATTAGAGATTTTTCAAGAAACTCCCTTATAAAATAAGTGAAGCCTCCCTCTCTTTAAGCGGCCTTATGTATTATGTCTTCATTTAGCCTATTTAGATTTTAAAGACTTTGACTGTAGAACAAATATTACAAAAAGAAATTGAAGAATCAAGGACATCGCTTGATCGAGAAAAGGAGGAATCTATATACAAACGGGAACTTCAAAAAAGGATTGAACTGATAAATTGGACTTTAGAAAATATGAAGAATCCCGACATCTATATTGTGCCCTTATTGAATCTAAAATGAATGGAATTATAGATAAAATAAACGAAACAAATTCTATAATAGAAGCCGATCCATTGCATAGTGAATTAAGAATTTTAGATTGGATTTTGTATCAGGTTTAGCAGTAACGAAATAAAACAGTTTGAAAGGATATTCTATTACCTAAACATAATCTGAAACGATTTTCTATTACCTAATCATAAAAGTTTTATAATTTGTTGAATTATTATGTTGCAAGCACAACGAAAAGTATGCGACATATTCATTCTGGTGGGCAATAATTGGGCCCACTGGTTGGTTAATCGAACCATCAAGCGTCTTTAATGCAGGTGAATCTAGGTGCTTTCGCTCAACCAATATATAGTATAGGATACTAGACGCACTTAATGAATATGAAAACAACACTAATTTTGATAGGAACATTTGCTCTTTCATTGGTTATGGCATATCCAATGATGAGTTTAGCGCAGGAAGAGGAAACAGGAAACCAGACATCGTCTCAATCACAGGTCGAGGTCCCAATGAATCTCACTCTAAAGGCAAAGGGTGGAGAGAAAGCAAAAGAAGGACAAGAGAATAAGAGTATTACAGTTGATGTAACAATTCAACAGGGTGAAGGCGGAAGCCCCACAAAAGTACCAGTAACAGCAATGGTACCAAATAATACTAAGATGCAGGATGTACAACTTTGTTCATCCATGAAAGAGGGAAAGCAATCGTGCCAGTCGTTAAAGGACTTCATGCCGAAAGAAAATCAATCATCCAGCGGATCATCTGAAGGTTCAAAGTCTTCTAGCAACACTAATGACAACGGCGGGCAATAATAACGGTAACGAAGACAACTAGGCAGTTAACCTAGTTAAAAATATTTTTTTTATACTTTTTCTCAATTAATGACTAATCAGTCTAATAAATCTAGTCCATTCTGTATGTTGAGTTTTAATCGTTTTATAATTTCTTGAAGAATGAATTTTATTATATATTGTTACCAAATAGGATTTAAGAGAAAACACAAGAACAAATAAAATCAGTTAGATTTAAGGAAGAAATGCATTTTAGATATCAATAATTCTTAACGAATTCTTCTATTCAATGATACCAATCGTATTATATAGTTGGCTCTAGTCTTGACACACAACGTCTAAACACGGCAACTGGTGGTGGACTCTATTGTTTCTTGTTCATTAGCGATGGTCTTGTCTAGAAAGCCATCAGTTGCCACATTCATAATGTTTGTTATTAAATATTCCAATCGAAGTTCTAGACCAAAGCAAAGGTGCAGTGCTTGCTGCCACACTAACTGTTTTGTTGATTTCTGACTTGCTGGTTACTAAATTATCCTTCTTCCTTTCCAGCCATGTTATCTGCACCAGCAGAGTCGACAGTTTTAACTTTACCACCACTTAGCTTTATTAGTCCTCTTATCTCTCCGGCTGGATGATCACTTGTGTGAACATTGACATAAGTCTCTTTGTTACCCATCGCCGTCTCGAGATCTTGCACCGTCTTTCCAGCCATGGGACCTTGAAGATCAGAGGCAGCAATTTCTCCTTGAATTATGACTCCTGTATCTGCTTTATTCTGTTTACCTGACTTTAATAGATCTACTACAGGTTCCCCGCTTTGTCCCTTCATACCTGCGTGTATATGCGCCGCAGTTACATCCGTTATTCCCGTTATGTTAATCTTAAATGTAATATCGTCGCCTTTTGCTTTGAATTTCGCCTTTGCTGTTGCCGATGAAGTTGTAGGTGGGACCTCACTGTCTCCTTTAAGTTTTGCTTTAAACTTCTCGTTTTGTGCATAGATGTAATTTGAGTTCACCGTAGCGATAAATACCAGCGATAACAGTGCTGCTGAGATACATGCGAAAATTAGTGTGTTGTTTAGTTGGAATTGCATGAAGTTATCTAAATTACAATGTATTTCAGGCTATGCAAAACAACATCTATACTTTTCCTAAAGTTTATTGTGATAGAACTAGTTTAGGTATTGATATTACACAAAATTTTCTCTATTGAGGTTGATATTCAGTGTAACTGATTAACGTGTTACATTTGCTAATTCCCTTTTGACTCGATCATCTTATGTATCATCTAATCCAATGATTATAGACTCTTAACGTGACTATTAAGAGAAATAATGATATTTGATGAATCAATCTAGAGTTTCGATAGAAGATAACGTTATCTATTCCTAAATTCTTATCACTTTCTACTATACAAAATTTTCATGACTTTCTACCAAAGGAATTATAAGTTGGTCAAGATAACCGTACAACGCCTAACACACAACTGGTGGGAAATTGGTTGTGTCTTGTTCATTCAATCAAATTACTTCTCCCATCAGTTGTTAATTAATAAGTTCCTTATAGAATCGATTAATATAAAAATATTTGTATTCTCAGTAGGTTACAGTAACAATATTTGTATTCTTAGAAGGTAACATTAAGAATATCTTAATTTATTCGTTGAGTCATAGTAATAGTATACTCTTCATATATTCACGTATCCGAACTTCCGAATATGAGATTATTTCAGGTCTAAAAGGTTATACTATTAAATTGTGTTGAGTTTAAATCATTTTATAATTTGTTGCAGATAACGTGATAACGCAACCCGGAAACAACTGGGGGAAATTGGTTGGTTCTTGTTCATTCAAACCTATAAATTCCTCCCATCAGTTGTTAATTATTAGTTATTAACAACGCCTAACACAAGCAACTGATGGGGGCTTAATTGTTTCTTGTTCCCTTCTTTAAAGATTTGGTCGGTATAAAAATATTCGTATTTGTTAGAACGTTATTGTAGAAATATCTGTATACTAACAAGGTAACGCTAAGAATATCTTAATTAAACTACTTTATAGTTTGTTGTGAATGATCCAACTAACGCAAAACTCACTGGTGGGGCACAGCCTCCATTAGCATCATACGGTCCCACCAGTTTAATATTAAAGGGGTTCAAGTTTAAATAGAAACGTCAGGGTTATGATGTCAGCCACTGCTCTTAGGTATTTGTAAATGGACTTTTCCAGTCTATTCCAATACGTTAACTCTATCGCCATAGATTCTTAGGAGATCATTTATTTCAGGATCATCATCTAGTTTGATTTTACTCCTCCTTTTCTTAGCCGAGGCTCTGGAATCAATTCCTAAGAATGAATTCTTAGCAATATCAAAATTCTTAGCAATATCAAAAGGATCTTCAACCGTTTCAACCACATCTTTTATCGTTGCTTCCTTTTCTAACTCGTAAACAGGAACGATTTCACCACAATTGTAACATTGTCTAAACTGATCATGATTTACTGAAATTGGTTCATTATCTGGGTATATTCTGTTTTTCAATTCGATCAAAAATTCGAATTTTTTACAACGTTGGCAATACGCTTTTGATTCATCATCATTATCGTCATCATTATCGTCATCGTTATCGTCATCGTTATCGTCATCGTTATCGTCATTGCCCTCACCAAAATCCATTATTCCATAAGTTGATCGCCTGTGCAATTTAGTATTACTTAATAATAATATTTAAAAAGGTTAGTCCCACTATTTTTTTATGATGTCTTGTAGATCTGAACTTCAGTTTAATGAAAGAACGTTTGAAGCGTACGGACAGCAGGGATTAGATCCACCTCATGGCATACTAGCAGTAAAGGCAAGGTATGAAAAATTCAAATCTAAATTTAAGGAAGACAAAGGACCGTTACAGATAATTATTAAATCTATGCATCGACGACCCAAAATAATATTTGATAAAGCTGGAAAAGCAATCAAGAAAGATTTTTTGACCTATACTACAGAATACATAGGTCATGACTGGTTGGGTAATGAGATGAGGGTAATAGACAACATTGAAGGTGTTTTTACAAAACCTAGAATGAGGGTTACTACAAAACTAGATCCGGAAACGGGTAACCATATTCGTAAAAAAGAATATGACGGGGAGTTGAAGAGTATTATATTGAACTAACAGAAAAAAACAGAAAACAGGTGATAGAAGATATCATAAACAAATGCAATGGCACTTTTATAGAGAACATCAAATTTTATGGGCATTTTCCAAGTTCGATTAAAGGTCCGCCGTCCAGGTGCGATCAATTTACTTACGATCAGTTTATCAATAGTAGTTTAGATGAATTAGAAAGACTAACACGAACATCGCAAACACCTATTCCTTATTCTAGTAAGGATAAGAAGGGATACATGGGATAATTATGAATGATAATATATTTGAAACATTGAAAGGATTAAGTCGTAAGAGAGAACAAAAAGATAATCAAACTTGTAAAAGAAAAGATCCTTCCTATATTTATCTAGATGAAAATAATCAAATTAAAGAAATCCCATTATCAAATTTAAATCCAGCAGCAAGTGTTTACATCAATATAACAATGAATTACAATTACAAAAATCCAGCAAAATTAATTCACGATTCTATATTTCATGACAGTTGAATTTAGATATAAACAACTTAATTATAGTGATTCCAGTTACCGATAATTCGGAATATTTATTGTAAAAATTTTATAAATTAGAAATTCTAACGTTTAATATTAAATGAACAACTTAGCCTTAAAATGATTGATCGAATGAAAACAAAACAAATCATTCAAAACATGCGTAGAACGCCGATTTGTCAAAATTTTTGTAGTTTATGTTATTGGCTGTTTCTTTTCCATTTTTAGTTATACGAATTTTTCCTATTAATTTTTTTATTAAACCGCGAGTACGTAGGTCTTCTACGGCACCATCAGTTTGGTCATTAGTAAATCTTAATTGATTTCCAATTTCATATTTATAAAAGGTCTTGTAATCTTCTCCTGTCATTTCATTTATCTTTTCCAGAAATTCGTCCGATCTATGATCATTATTATTATTTTCTTTTGACATTCTTGTTTATTGATACGTCATGCTATGAAAACTTTGTCTTTAGAAGTTCTAGCCTCGTAAACCTAGTATTATATAATAATCTGGGTTTGGCTATGATTAAATAATTGAGTAAAAGGTTATATCGTATAACTGGATTTAGCAGTTAATGGCAGACGATGAATGTCATAAATACGGGTTGTTCCCACTGTTGGGCTCCTGTAGATTGGGAAACAAAAAATTGTAAAAGTTGTAACGATCCCCAGGAAGCCTGCGAGTGTGAAATCGTGCCACACTTAAGACAAACATAAACAAGTATAATTAAGAAAAACAATAAATTAAATTTAGAAATTCTAACAAAATTTATAGTGTTTATGGATGCTAAATTTTTTATTTTGGTATTTGGTTTTTTTTCTAAGATTGAGGAAGATACTATTTGCAAGTACTAATGAAAGCAAATTTAATGAAATTTTTCTCTATCTGAAAACCTTTAACATCGAAATAGAATTTGTAAGATTTGAGAGTATTGAAATTCAATCAAATAAATTGGAAGAGATAGCATTGCAAAAATCTAAAGAAGCATATGGTAAGATAGGCGAACCATTAATAGTGGAGGATACTGGACTTTTTATAGATTCACTCAAGGGCTTTCCTGGCCCTTATTCCTCGTTTGTTCTTGAAACCATTGGAAATCAAGGAATTTTAGATCTACTCTTAAATAATACAAAAAGGTCTGCACTTTTTACATCAATCGTAGCATATAAGGACAGCAATAAGCATATGACATTCTCTGGTGATACAAAAGGCACCATAAGCGAGCATATTACAGAAGGTGGTTGGGGCTACGATCCAATATTCATTCCGGAGGGTTCAACAGCTACCTACGGACAACTGGGCATAACTAACAAAATGGGAGTGTCACACAGAACACACGCATTGAACAATTTTGCAGAGTGGTATTCTGGAAATTATTCTAGAGAACAAGAATTTTAATTACTGAGTAATTGGCTTTTCGTATCCCTCAATCCACCTTTCAG
>Ga0209470_1001576_pt1 | contig 16839 bp, 12 predicted proteins | sample GraSoiAngelo_125_FD_185882 | JGI IMG/M metagenome (GOLD analysis project Ga0209470, IMG submission 185882) | Grasslands soil microbial communities from the Angelo Coastal Reserve, California, USA - 14_0927_05_40cm (SPAdes) (version 2) | ecosystem: Environmental > Terrestrial > Soil > Grasslands ... | reverse complement strand
CGCCGTGTGCCCCGAGCAGAGTACCAATGCGGCCAACCATGCCGGGGCGATCGGTATTTTCGAGCACCAGAATCACCCCATGCGGCCGCGCTTCCACCGGGCGGGCGTTGATGCTAACGATTCGTGGAGTAATTCCAAAAAATGCGCCACCGACTGATATGTTTTTTCCCTCCGCATTGGCCGAAAGTTCCAGCATGTCGGAATAATCGCCGGGCGCGCTCAACCGCGTCTCGGTGATTTTCAGTCCCAGACTTTCTGCGAACGCGGGCGCGTTCACTTCATTCACTTCGCTCCCACCGGCGCTTTGCAAAAAGCCTTTGAGCACGGTGCGCGTGATGGCGGTGGTATCTACTTCGTTTACTTTTCCGCTGTAGTTGATGTTGAGCGAATCGACTCGTCGGGGTGCGAGCTGAGAGAGAAAGCGGCCGAGTTTTTCGCCAAAACGCAAATGTGGCCCAATCAGAGCGAGTGTTTTCGCGTCGAGCGTCGGCATATTGACGGCATTGCGAATCGTTCCCTCGAGCAAGGCTGCGCGGATGGACTGCGCGATTTCGATACCCACGCTTTCCTGCGCCTCGGCGGTTGAGGCACCGAGATGCGGCGTCAGAACAAGGTTCGGGATTTTTCGCAGCGGCGAATCGACGGGCAACGGTTCGGTTTCGAAAACGTCAAGCGCGGCACCGGCGACGTGACCGTTCGATATAGCATCGGCTAATGCCTGCTCGTCGAGCAATCCACCGCGTGCGCAATTGATGACGCGCACACCGCGTTTTGTTTTCGCGAGACGTTCCGCATTCAACAGATGGCGCGTTTCCGCGGTGAGCGGCGTATGCAGCGAAATAAAGTCTGCGGCGGCGAGCAATTCATCGAGCTCTTCCACCAACTCGACTTGCAAACTGCGCGCCCGCGAAACGGAAAGGTATGGATCGAACGCAAGCACGCGCATGCCAAAGGCAATGGCGCGCCGGCTGAGCTCGCTCCCGATACGGCCCATGCCAATAATGCCGAGGGTCTTGTTGTAGAGTTCGACGCCCTCCAGGTTTTTCCGGTCCCAGGTGCCGCCCTTCAACGTCGCATCGGCCCGCGCGATGTTCCGGGCAAGACTGAGCAGCAAGGAAAAAGCGTGCTCAGCCGTCGAGATGGTGTTGGCGCCTGGCGCGTTCAGCACCACCACGCCCCGGCGCGTTGCAGTTTCAACATCGACATTGTCCACCCCGACGCCGGCGCGACCAACCACGCGCAGTTTTTTCGCTGCGTTCAAAATTTTCGCGGTCACCTTTGTTTGGCTGCGAATGATGAGCGCGGCGAAATCTGGAATGGCTTCAGCTAATTGCGTTTCGCTCAATCCCGTTTGTACTTTGGCCTCGAGGGCGCCGTCACGCGTGAGCTCGTCGATCCCGCGCTGCGAAATGGAATCGGCGATGAAGACTTTCGGTGAAGACATGCGGCGACAGATTCAACTCCGAAGCCTTACGGAGCAAGGTGCAAGAAATCGGAACATAGACTCCAGTCTGTGCGCCCAGCGGGTTTGAAACCCGCTGAAAGAAAACGCTGGTGAGGACAGCGGACAGGATGTCCGCTGGGCGCACAGGCCAAAGGCCTATGTTCCTGCCGGAAGCAACCTCGGTCTCGGCTGTGCAAAAACATCCGGCCCTGCATCAGCCGTAAATGATCAGCCGAATGGTATCGGGTAACTGCGCGGCAATGTTGGTAACGACATTTCCCCGCAAGAGATTAGTAAGCGTAAGACGATGGGAGGTGCCGATCATCAAGAAATCAACACCGAGGGTGGCAGCGAGATCGAGAATGGTGGCGGCCGGATCATCACTCATTGCATAGACTGGCATCACTGGAATGTCGCGCTCGCAGCCGAGCTTTAACATCAGGGAAAGAATCGCGTTCGCCTCCGAGTCATCCTGCCATCGAGCGCGGCCCCGGATGGGACCGGCGCCGTAATAAACCGCGATTTCTTTGACAAAGACGACGTAAAGACTGGCTTTGCGCAGTTGTGCTTCATCAAGCGCGTAACTCAGCACCGGAGTGATGCCGCGTGCCGCTACCATAATGCGCTGGCCCTCTTCCAGACGCGGCTGCATGGACGCGGCGAGAGTGGGCGAAACCATTTCCGCCACCTGCCGCGTTACAATGAGAGTTGTGATGCCAGAGCGTTTCAGGGTGTAAGCGCGTAGAGCGAGTCCAACTCCAAGCACGCAACAGACAAAGAAAAGCGCGTCCGGTTTCGTATGCGCGAGCGTGATCTCGACCAGAAACAGAATGACGAAGGTGATGCCAAGAAGCACGCGATCGTGCAGTTTCATCGGCAACGTGCGATTGAACGAACAGGAGCCAACATTGACGGTGATCGCGCCAACGACGCCGATGGCATAAAGACCAGCCAATGCGGTGAAATTAGCGGTCGCGACAATGACGATGACGGGCAAGCCGATCGCGATCAGGATTGGCAAGCGCGGAACGCCGTGGCGGTTTAATTGAGTAAAAACCGGCGGCATTTCATGGTCACGCGCCATCATGTAAAGCAACCCGATCATCGCGACGATGGCGGTGTTGGCGGCGCTGACGAGAAGGAAGAAGAAAACAATGCCCACGATCCAGCCGAAGGCTTGACCGAAAAGCACACCGAAACTCTGGGTGCCGAACTGTTCGCCGATGAAGCGCAGGGTATCTTCACTGCGGAGATGGAGGGCTTCCCGCATGGAATGCGCGCCATCGGACAACATGACGGTCGCGTTCGGATTCAACGAAAGCATTGCCCAACCAAGCAGAGCCGTACCGACGACGACTTCGACGGCAACTGGCCAAATCGCTTTGGCGGATTCGCGGGCGACTTTCGGATGATGGGTTGTCGAATCTGGGTCGAGCTTCATCACGCCAGTCAGGTTCGCGATCGCCTCGACACCGCTAAGAGCGAGAATGACCCCTACAAATTGCACCCAGAGCTGCGCCGGGTTTTCGTGCGGGCGCTCGAGGTAATGGGTGGTTAAATGCGGCGCAGTGATCGCAATCAGGACTAGCACCACGATCACCGTTGGCAGCGCAAGCGTGACGGCAAAACTGCCGCTATGTTTCGGGCCGTACCAGTTGATCACCCCCATCGCCAGCAACATTCCGACCGTCGCCCAGACGATGTGTTCCTTCAAAATGGGAATGTTGAAATAACTCAAACCCGACCAGCCGCTGAGCGCAGCAGTTACGGTGAGGTCGGCGATCAAGAGCAGCGCGCCGACTACCGCGAGCAGTCGCCCTTGCGAACGCGCTGCGGAATAAACACCGCCGCCATCGGGAAAATAACGGCAGATGACAGCGTAATTAATTCCAACCAAGCCGGTGAGAACGCATACCGCAAGAATGATCGGCAATGACGCGTAACCGGCGGCGAGGAACGCCAGGCCGATGACATAGGCCTTACTCGTACCCCAGTCGCCGTAGAGCAACGCGGCCGCGCGTTTCCAATCCAAATTGCGCGGCCGATGCAAGCCTGCGCCTGGGCCAGAGATAAGTTCCGCCATCGCTCCTTCCGCGCACTCTTCGCGGTGCGGGAATAGCTGGCAAGCTCTTTTATCCCTCGCGAGTTTGCGGTCAGCCGCAGCTCCCGATTTTCATTGACGGCGCAAAAGACCGGGGGAGAGTCGAATCAGTTCTTTGTTTGCGCTTAATGGATCGCTGAGTTGTCGATCCAGCGGGGAAACCAATTTCTATTCCATGGACGTGGAAAAGATCGGGGCGAACGATGCGCGTCATCGAGAGCATTTAATGGCTCCAGCCCGACAGCTAACCTCGTCAGCATCATTAAAGGGCAAGGAAGTCGAAGGGAATCGACTCCGCAGAGTGAAGCGCCTCGTCGCGCGAGCGTCGCTTCGTTTGAGTCGAAAGAAAGCTAATTGAGAATTCACAACGTTGGACGTGCATGGCGGGGCGGTTCGCGGTGCGCTTGCATAATCTTTGTGCTCATCACGACTGCTAGTGCGCAAGCGGAGGACAATTGGTTTGGGCAACGATTGCTCAATGCGTTCGCGCAAGATTTACAAACACCGGCCTACACATCGCCGACCCCGGATGCTTCGCCCCCGCCACGGCGCCTTCCACCCGCGCCCTTCGATTCGCCACCATTTCCAAGTGGCGACTGGCAAATCGGCGGCACGCCCATCATTGGCGATCCCGGCAATCTAGCACCGTGGCCGTTGATGGAAGCGATCTACGCCGGACCAAACGGCGGAAGGTGGAAGAGAAGCCGGATTCAAATTTACGGCTGGGAAGATTTTTCCTGGAATGTGAGCACATCGACGAATAGCTCGCGCGGCCCGAATGCAAACTTTCCGCTGATTTACGATTTGCGCCCGAACCGCTTCGAGCAAAACCAGTTTGTTCTCTACATCGAGCGCATCCCGGACGAGTTCCAGACCAATCATATTGATTGGGGCTTTCGTATCTCCGGCGTTTACGGTCTCGATTACCGCTTCATGATTTCGCGCGGCCTTTTCAGCGATCAGCTGCTAAGGCACAACAATTACTACGGCTTCGATATGCCGATGGTCTATTTCGACCTTTATCTTCCGCAGATCTTCCAAGGAATGAACGTCCGTATCGGCCGAATCATTTCCGAGCCCGACATCGAAGCGCAGCTCGCTTCGAACAACCTCATGTCGAGCCACTCACTCGTTTACGGATTCGATAACTACACGCAGACCGGAATTTTCACGACCACGAAGATCGACAATCAGTGGACGATTCAAGCCGGCATATCGAACGGCACCGACATCGCGCTTTGGCAAAAGGATCCCGGTAATCAACCGACCGGCACGGTCATGATCCAATGGACCGCGCCTAACCAGAAGGACTCCATCTACGCGGGCGACAACGCCTTTAACAACGGCGAATTCGGTTACAACAACCTGCAACAGATCGTCGGCACCTGGACGCACAAATTCAGCGACAAGATCTACACCGCCACGGAAGGCCTCTACATGTGGATGAACGACGCCAAGACCCATCCGACTGATGCGGTTCCGTTTCAAAGCGGCTCATTTCCGGTGAAATCTGGCTACGCGCCCGAATGGGGAATTCTCGATTACACAATGTTCCGCATCTCGCCGACGGCATTTTTTACGGTGCGCAACGAGTTCTACAACGACATCGTCGGAAGTCGGACCGGCCACGCGACGGCATATTCCGAACACTCAGTCGGAGTGACGTGGTGGCCGGACAAAATCGTAACGCTCCGGCCCGAACTTCGTTTCGATCACTCGTACGACACGGCCGCGTTCGACAATGGCACGCGCCGAAACCAGTTCACCGCTTCGATGGACTTCATCATTCACTACTAATGATCCCGACCAACGTTAAACGTCCACGCAATGTCGATTGGAAACGGGCCGCTGCGATCCTCTACGGCGATTGGGGCACGAGCAAGGCCTACGTCATCGGTCTTGCCTTCGCCGTCGCAGGTTACGCCTCCTTCTGGCTCATCGCCTTGATGTGTGTGCTGACCGCGCTCGTCGGCGTCAATTACATGATTATCTGCCGCCTCTACCCCGACGGCGGCGGCGTTTACGCGAGCGTGCGCCATCGCAGCGAGGTCATCTCGATCGTCGGTGCGTTTCTACTCATCGCCGATTATCTGGTAACGGCGGCGATCAGCGCTCTGTCCGCCTTTCAGTATCTTGGCGTTCCGCATCCAGAAAAATTTGCAGCGCTGTCGATCCTAATAATTGGTTTGCTTAATTTGCTCGGACCAAAACAAACCGGCGGACTCGCGTTCTTGATTTCGGTACCGACTGCAATCGTTGTCGTCGTCCTCGGACTTTTCAGTCTGCCGCACATGGGCGAAGCGATCGGACATCTGCAACCGTTGGACGGAACGTTTGGTCAAAACTGGGCCGGGTTCGTCGGGATCGTGCTCGCGCTTTCCGGCGTCGAAGCTATCGCCAACGCCACCGGGGTGATGAAACTCGATCCCGGAAGCAGCGATGAGCGTCCCTCGGTAGTCAGAACTTCCACGCCCGCAATTTTGATGGTCATGATCGAAGTCTGCGTCTTCACCGCGTTGTTCGGACTCGCCGCGCACGCCTTGAGCGGATTGCAGATCACGGGCGGTGACGTCAACGCGCCCGGTGCTGAAGGCGTGCGCGACTACATGCTGCGCTACATGGGCCAAGTGTTTGTGGGTGGCGCGCTCGGGCCGCCTTTCGGTCACATCTTCGCGGTTGTCGTCAGCATCGTGTTTGGTCTTCTCCTTCTCTCCGCGAGCAACACGGCCATTGTTGACCTTATCGCGATCCAATTCCTCATGTCGCGCGATCGCGAGCTACCGAAAATTTTTCAGCGTCTCAACAAATGGGGCGTGCCCAGTGCCGGAATGTTACTCGCCACCATCGTCCCGATGCTGCTTGTCATCATCGTCAAAGACATGTCCGGCCTCGCCGATCTTTACGCCGTCGGCGTCGTCGGCGCGATCGCCACCAATCTCGGCGCCACTTCAACCGACCGGAAACTATCGATCAAGTCCTGGGAACGCACGCTCATGTTCGCGACGTTCATCGTCATGGCCGCGATCGAAATGTCGTTGCTCATCGATAAGCCGAACGCGCGCTACTTCGCCGTCACCATTCTTGCCGTCGGATTAATTTTGCGCGGCCTCGTCCAGGAGCGGCGTATGAAAAAGGAGGCTCAGGCCCTCCCCGAGCGAGTAGGTGTTGAACTTACGCCGGCGGCTGCCGCCGCAGCTGAGCTCGCAGTGCCTGCGCCCGCGGCGCCCGCTGCGGTCGGAAACTTGGCGGCTGAGTCCATCTTGTGCGCCGTTCGCGGCACCGGCCGCACCCTCGACTTCGCCTTGCGCGAAGCGCGCGAGACAGGTAGGCGTCTCTATCTGCTCTTTGTGCGCGAACAACCGTTCATGACTGAGCAGGATACTAAGCGCAAATGGGAGGAGGACCCCGAGGCTAGCAAGATTTTCGGCGAAGCCAAAGCCAAAGCGGCCGATCAACCGCCACTCTTTTGTTACGCGGTCAGCCCATCGGCGGCCGAAACAATTGTTGATGTGGCGGCAACGCTTGGGGCTGCGCGCGTCATCGTGGGCGCGCAGCAGCGCAACGCCCTGCTCAATTTAATTCGCGGCAGTGTCATCCGCGAAGTTTCACATCTCTTGCCCGAAGAGTTTGACTTGCTCGTCTATGCATGAAGATCCGCCGCTGCCTCGATTTCGGCTGTTTGTGGAAACATGTCGAGTGGGGTGATCGAATCGATCCGGAACGATTGTTTTAGAGTGGCAAGGTCTCGCGCGAGAGTGGCGGGATTGCAGGAAACGTAAATCAATTGGGTTGGTTGATATTCCATCAGGGTTTCGAGAATCGTTTTGCTCAGGCCGGTCCCGGGCGGATCGACTATGACCGCGTTGTTTCCTTCGCCCGAAGCAGACGCGATTGATCGCAATCGCGCGCCGAGCTCCGCCTCAACGTCTGCCGCAATGTACAGTTCGTTTTCGTTCGCATCCTCCCGCGCCGAGGCAATGGCATGCTGGTCCCAATCAATTCCAATCACTTTTCCAAAGCGCCCGCGCAATCGTTTCGAAAAAAATCCCGCGCCACAATAGGCATCGATGAGCATGCCGGTGGCTGAGCCGAGCAAACGATCCACCAGATCCAGCATCGCGGCCGCGACGGCATCATTCGCTTGCCTAAAAACGCGCGGGCTGGCACTGGCGCGCAATGTGTAATGGCCATCGCGCGGACGGCTTGCGCGTAATTCGGCCAGTTGCCTGTTCACTTCATTCAGCGCGATCGGACAACGCTCGATGTCGAGAAGTTTGTTCGATTCACGCCAGAAAAATCCGATTACGCCGTCGCGAACGTGCACGGTGATCCGATTGCGGTACTCGTATTCAACCGGCGAAGGAATGAATGGGCGCATCGGCGGCTCTTTCAACCCGCCAATCCGCCGCAGCGTTTCTTTCACCTGCCGCCATTTCAAGGCCAGTTGATGTTCGTAATCGATGTGTTGGTAAACGCACCCGCCGCAACGTCCGAAATACGGACAGCGCGGCTCGACCCGATGAGGCGAAGGCGTAACAATGCTTTCTAGTTCCGCTTCGAGAAATTTCTTGCGTTCGCGCGTGATGTTTGCCGAAACGATTTCTCCATCGATGACGTAAGGCACAAATACGGCCTTGCCGTTCGCACGCGCGACCCCTTTCCCGCCGAAGGCGACATCGGTGATTTGAAGCTCCACTCTACCTCTACCTCTTGCTCTTTATCTTCAATCTACAAACAAGATCGAGGAGATAAGAGGAAGACGAGTAATCGCGCATCTACAGCCGCACACCAAATCGGTCATCCCGAGCGTCAGTCGAGGGATCCCACAATGTTACCGTTAGGTTCCGCATCAGGATCCTTCACCCCGAAAGCTTTCGGGGCTCAGGATGACGAGCTGTCGGACAATCGCTCAGTAATCGCGGACGTAAGGATATTTCGTTTCGTTGCCGAGCTCAGGCGGGAACTCCGCGTAGCCGGCGTGGATCCACGGAATATCGCTTGGCAGCAAAGGATAATAGCTTTGCCGATACGCGGGCACTGGCCAGAGCAGAATTTCGAGCAAGCCCGCGATGTGTCGCGTCGCCGAACGTCCAAGACCACGTACGACGCCGTATCCGGCTGCAGCAGAATTGCCTTCGTTGGTGTTCACCGTCGCAATCGTCACCGGGATTTCCGCCGGGGCGAGAAAGAAATTAGAGAACCCGCGACCGAGTTTGCGCGTCGGTCCATAATCGTTTGAAGGCGGATCGTGAATATCTGCCAGTGCGGAACTGGCAAGGGCGAGGCCGGCGAGGAAGACGAGGATTTTCATACGCAACTCTGAATTGGAACAAAAAGGGAACGATTTCACAATCCTATTTTCGTGGGTCGCTGGTGGGTTGGTTCCGTGTCATAAAAATGGATGCGCAAATCGTGACGGCCAGAACCGCGACTATGACCACAAGCGAGATGTAATTCGGGATCGGAAAGAGCTTGGACAGAGTCATTTTAATTCCAACAAAAACAAGAATAATGGAGAGGCCGACCCGGAGATAGACAAACCGATTCATCAAATTGGCCAGCAAGAAGTAGAGGGAACGCAGGCCGAGAATCGCGCAAATGTTAGAGGTATAAACGATGAAGGTGTCCTGAGTGATGGCGAAGACGGCCGGAATGGAATCGACCGCGAAGACAAGGTCCATCACATCGATCACGAGCAAAACCAAAGCGAGCGGGGTGAGCATGAGCCGCCCATCGATCCGGGCGGTGAAATGGGAGCCACGAAAGTCGTGCGTCACCGGCATTAATTTGCGGCACATCCGCAGGAACCAGCTGTCGCCAAAATCGGTTTGCTGTTCGCTGAAGCCCATCCGGATCCCGGTTATGACCAGAAAAACGCCGAAAACGTAGAGGATGAAGTGGAAACTGGAGACGAGGGAGACGCCCAGCCAAATCATTAACCCCCGCATGACCAGCGCGCCCATGATGCCCCATACCAAAACGCGATGCTGTGAAATCGGCGGTACTTTGAAATAGGCGAAGATGAGAACGAAAACAAAAATGTTATCAACGCTGAGCGAATACTCGACGAGATAGCCGGTGAGAAAGTCCAAAGCACGGTCCGACCCCTGCGTTTGGGCCACAACCAGGCTGAAACCGAGCGAGAGCACCACCCAAAGCAGACTGCGTAACGTCGCCGCCCGCATCGACAGCGCACGATGGCGCCGCTTGAAGCTTGCCAGGTCAACCGCGAGGGCGATGAAAACGCCGATATGAAATGTGATCCAAAACCAAATACTGGTCGACACAGGCGGCAACGGTTTCATGTTGCGTGAGAAGCCGCAATCGGAAACACCAGGCGCACCTCCAATTTTCTCTCGCGCATCGGAACCTTTTTCGTAGGGTGAACGACCCCGAATGGATGCTGAGTTGGAAAAGCTTGTCGAATCAGGAAAGCTGACGAACAAAGCGGCCGAGCAATTGGAGCCATTACGTCCCGGCTCGTTTTGCCTCCACAAAAGTTGGGGATTCGGGCAGGTGGCGGAATGGAATCTGTTGCTCAATCAGATCGTGATCGATTTCAAAACCAAAGCCAAGCATCCGATGCAGCTCGCCTACGCCGCGGAAAATCTAATACCGATTCCGGCCGGACATTTTCTCGCGCGCAAAGTAAAAGAGCCGGATGTAATCAAAGCGCTTCTAAAATCGGATCCGGTGGCAGTCGTTCGCAACATCCTGGAAGGGTTCGACGGTAAAGCCACACTCGCTCAGATCAGCGAGGTGCTGGTGGGCGATTTGTTCACCGAAACGGAATGGAAACGGTGGTGGACGAACGCGAAAAAAGCGATGAAGAGCAGTGGTTACTTTTCGCTCCCGGCAAAGAAATCGGAGCCGATCGCACTGCGGGCCGAGCCGGTCTCGCGTGGGGACGAGCTCCTGACATTTTTTAATCAGACTCGCCAGTCCAAAGAGCAGGCGGCGGCACTCGATCAGATCATCAAGTTCCAGCACGAATTTAGTGATCCGAAAACCCAATTGCAGCCGATCGTCGAAAGAATCGAGAATACCGCTGCGCAAAATCAAAAATTGCATTCCCCGCTGACTTTCGAGCTTGTCCTGGCACGAGACGAATTACTCCAGCGCGTTCCGGAACTGAGGATCACCCGGCCCAACCTCACTCTCGAGCGTTTAATTTCAGAAGAGGAATCGCGCCTGACTGAGATTCTTCCGAAGCTTCCCTCAGCCAAAGAGCGCCGCGTTTTGCAAGCGCTGCCACGGGCGCTCGGCGATGCCTGGACAAGGCGCGCTTGGCAAATGATGGCGTCGAACAATCCCCGGCTCGTTGCACAAATTCCAAAGGTTTTCGCCGAAAACGGGAAGATTCACGAGTTGCGGGCATTGTTGGAACGGGCCGTGCACGAACATTCCGCCAGCAGCGAAATGATGGTCTGGCTCTGCCGCGAACGCGCCGCTTGGCCGGAGCTGATTACGCCGGAAATTCTGCCAGCAATCTTATCCGCGATCGAACGCGATCATCATAACGAGGCCTCACGCTCGTCCCGTTTGCGCGATTTGTTGCTCGATGATCGCGAGCTCATTAGCGATATTTTCAGGAACTCCGAGGTCGGCGCCGCGCGCGACGTGATGCGCCGCTTATTGCTTACTCCGGTGTTCGACAACTTGACCAAACGCTCGCTTATGGCGCGCGTCATCAAGTTATATCCGGAACTGGAAGGCATGGCGACCGGAGCGCAGCCGGAAGAAAAGACGGAAACGCTCATTGTTTCGTGGAGCAGCCTGCATAAAAAGCAGGAGGAATACGAGGAGATTGTGAACAAGAAAATTCCCGAGAATTCGAAGGAGATTGGGGTTGCGCGTTCCTACGGCGACCTGCGGGAAAATTTCGAATTCAAAGCGGCTAAACAAATGCAAGCCGTTCTAATGCGGCGTAAGTCCGAGCTCGAACAAATGCTGCACCGCGCCCGCGGCACCGATTTTTCCAATGCCGATACTTCCCAGGTTTCCATTGGCACAATCGCCCTATTGCGCGATGTGGAGTCAGCGCAGGAAGAACCTTATACTATCCTTGGCGCCTGGGACGGCGACCCCGATCGTCACATCATTTCCTATCAGACTGCAATCGGGCAGGCCTTGCTCGGCAAAAAACGCGGCGAACGCGTGACCCTGAACACCGATCACGGCAGTGCCACCTACGAGGTGGTCGCGATTGAGCCCGCGCCCGTCGATGTCGCGCCCGCCCCGGTCGAAGATCAGGGTGTGCCGCTGGGGGCAGGATAATCCGGCGGCGTTCTTGGTTCCGCCTCTTTGCGATTCAAGACCGAGAGCAGCAGCCAGATCAAATCAAAAGTTACCATGCTGACATTAACACCTCGTTTCAGCGAGGTGCATTGACTATTCTTGTACACCGCTTTAGCGGTTGTCTTGTTCACCGACAAAACACCGCTGAAGCGGTTGGGAGCTCCCTCACAGGCATCGTTAACACCCAGCTTAAGCAGGGTGTTTATGAGATGGTCATTCGACGCCTAAACGTATACAGGGCAAAGCCCTGTTTTCTCACTTGCGGCCAATTAACGCCAAGCAGATCTATGCCTGTTTCCCATCCGCAATCAGAAGATCGCCGGATGGATTAACAACATCCGGCGATCTAACTAACGAAACTTGGATTGTTATCCCAAAGTTACGACTTGGGCGAAGCAGCTGGGCTCGCTTTTTCCTTCTTTGTTCCCTTCTCGGCCTTGGCTGCCTTCACTTCCACATCTTTTGCCGTCATGGTGTAGCTGATATGAACCTTGTCACCAACTTTCACGTCGCCGGTGACCTTGGTACTGGAATCGCGATCCAGTTCCCAACGGTCCTTGCCCTTTTGCACAACGATCATCGAATCGTTTACTTCAAGGACTGGTCCGGTGACTTCGTAGGTCTTGGCGCCGGCAAACGCCATGCCGCTTAGCGCCAAACTCGCCGCTGCGATCAAACTAAATGTTTTTATTTTCATAGGTTGATCGATTAGACGGTTCGGGCGGAATCTATTCAAGGGTTTTTGCGACATGGCCTCTTCTGCGCAAGGCGAAACGACTCGAAAGATTATGGTTATTATGAACAAGCGGGTGCTCGGCTCGGCCCCCCCAATACTTTGGACACAATAGTGCCTATCCCTTCACGTTTTCGTTATAAATCAGGGCGAAGAGGTTGGATTTGGCGAACTTGGTTCCGCCGCAGTAGAGCTCGCCTCTACTTTGGTCGCGCTCATCACATAGGTAACAGTGACTTTCGCGCCAACTTTGAGATCGGCCGAACCTTTTGTCGTGGCCGGATCGATATCAATTTCGAATTTCTCCGCCCCCTTTTGCACTGTCACCATGCTGCCCGTGGCGGCTACCACCGTCCCAGCGACCTGATAAGTCTTCGCACCGGCGGCGAATGTTATCCCACTGAGGATCAAATTCGCTACCGCGACCAAGCTAAGTGCCATTTTCATTTTCATGTCGTCAATTACGAGCCGGCCAAAGCACGGCGCAAGATTTTAGAAGATATCGATCTTCGTGACACACGCGCGTCTTTTCGATTTAACGATGTAACGCTTTTAACGATTCAACGTGACGTCAGTCATTCCTTCGGGGGCTCGGGCATCGCTTTGACTCCAACAGGAGCGAGATACTCATCAGCCCCCTTGTCATGTCAAGCGAAGTCGAGACATCTCTCGATATTTCCGTCGAAAGCGTTAGCATCATAAGTAACTGTGTTGTTTTCAAGCGAGGCTAGGGATTGGTTTGAGTGTCTGATTGAGAGCGAGAAGTAGTTTTCGCATCACGGCTGTGAGAGCGAGTTTGTGCGGTTTACCTTTGGTGCGCAGACGTCGGTAAAAACGCGACAGGATCGGATTGAAGCGAGCGGCCGAGAGTGCAGCCATGTAAAGCCCGCTGCGCAGTGCCCGGCGTCCACCGAAGATGGCGCGTTTACCGCAGATTGATCCGCTGTCGTGGTTAAAGGGCGCCAAGCCGGCCAGTGCGGCGGCTTGGCGACGATTGAGTTGGCCAAGCTCAGGCATTTGCGCGAGCAAGAGCGCAGCCGTGCGTACACCTACGCCGCGGATGGCGGTGAGCTTTTGTGCTTTCTCACGGAGGGTTTGGTCCTGCGCGATTAAATCGCCAATGCGGGTATCGATCGTCTCAATTTGTTTTTTGATTTTGCTAATTAAACCGCGACTTAAATTGCGCAGCTCGGCGCAGCTGAGTTGCGCGAGGCGATTTTGTTCTGCCACCAACACCCTGCTCAGATGCCGGCGCTGGGCTTCATACTGACGCAGACGCTTTTGCTCAGCGCAGAGTGGCGGGGTTGGCGGCGGTTGCATCGCGCTGCCAAAAGCCGCAAGCACTTTTGCATCCATCTGGTCGGTCTTGGCCAGGATGCCAGCCGCCCGCGCATATTGACGAACACGCACGGCCTGCACCAGAGTGACTTTTACTTCGCTCTTTTCCAGGCTCTCGAGCAACCCTTGCTCATAGCCGCCACTGGCTTCGCAGATCAATTGCACTGGTGTAGCACTTTGTTTAATCCAGCGCACTAACACGGCGTGGCCGCTCCGCTCGTTAGGCAAACGACGGAATGTTCCCGCCCAAGCCACATCCAGATGCGCTTTGGCCACGTCGATCCCGATATAGACAACACTTTGCTTCATGGGTTAAATAACTCCTGCTTGTAAATGCGAGCTGGCCAGGCCGGCACCGCCCTTGGGTTGGACCGGCTTGGTCGCTCCAGTAACTGTTCGAGTTTTACTTAGCGCCAAGGGCAGGGCGTGGATCGAACTTACGAACGGTCTTGATTGATCATCACGACCTGCCGCTTTACCGGATCTCACACCCACCCTTGTTCTATCACAAGGAGGGCAATTCCAAGATACAAGCCGCTTATGATGCGCCGATCTTCTAAATTCGAGTATTGGGCGTTAGATGTTGAGCGTTCGGCGTTGCTGCTTGCCTTTACTCCTTCGGCGGTTCGGGCATCGTTCTGATACCGACCCGTGCGAGATACTCATCGGCTTGCAGCAAGTCGGCCCCGGCCCGCTCTACAATCTTGAGCAAATTATCCATCGACGAAACTTCTTCGAGCTGTTCGGTCAGAAACCATTGCAGGAAATTACTGGTGATGTAGTCGTTCTGCTTTCGCGCCAATTCCACCAGACCGTTGATTTGCTGAGTCACATGGATTTCCTGGTCGAGCGACAACTTCACCGCGTCCCGCGGCGTTTTGAATTTCGATTTCGGCGCGTCGATCGCCGGGATCACCACTCGCCCCCCCGCATCGACCACGTACTTAATGAAACGCAACGCGTGACCTTTCTCTTCCTCCGCCTGCTGGAAAAAATGCTGCGACAATTGGGGCAAAGCCTCCGCCGCGAAATGCGCTGCAATCGCGTAATACTGCAATTCGGCGCTAAATTCGTAGCCGATTTGCTCGTTGATTGCATCGATCACTTTTTGGCTGGTAAGCATGGGATCCTTTCTTTGGATTGGCGTTCTTTCACTTAGCGCAGGAAACCGCCGCGATCAATGCGGCACGGCTTTACGCTTCTGGCTTGCGCTGCTAAAAGATTTCACGGTGGGGGAGAAGCATATTCAAATTCCAGTACGATGTTTCGGTTTCTGAAGCAGCGGCGACGGCAGCGATTGCGTGCCCAGCCTTTTCCGCCAGCATGGCGATCGATCATCACAGGCAACCTTCCAATCTTCCGCCGGCTCCCGCCCGAGGATCAGGCCGAGCTCCTCGGTCACGTTCAGGTCTTTCTTGCCGAAAAGCGTTTCGAAGGCTGCAGCAGTCTTGAACTCACCGACGAAATCCGGGTCACGATTGCAGCCCAGGCATGCCTTCTTCTCCTGCATCGACTGACTACTATCCCGAGTTAACCTCGATTCTTGTTTATCCCTCGGGTTACACATCGTATGAAGCGCGGCACCTCGAGGGTAATATCTGGGACGAAGGTGGCGAACCACGGCTCGGTCAAACCGCGCGCCGGCTTGGATCGCTGGTGCTGGCTTGGGACGATGCGAAACGCGGCGCGGCGCATCCCTCGGATGGGAGGAACCTGGTCCTGCACGAGTTCGCGCATCAGCTCGACTACGAAGAGTTTCAGACAGACGGCGCGCCAGCTCTCGCCACGCGAGCGGAGTACCTGACATGGGCGCGAGTGATGAGCAGAGAGTTTGCGGCGTTGCAAAGCGCCGGGGAAACCGGAACGTCGACGGTGCTGGATACTTACGGTGCGACGAACCCGGCCGAGTTCTTCGCCGTAGTAACGGAGGCATTTTTCGAGCGCCCGCGCGCGCTCCGCGGCAGCCATCCGGAATTGTATGCCCAACTCGCCCGGTTCTTTCGCCAGGATCCCAGTCGCTACTCGGCCGAGGCTACAACAACACCTTAAGGCGAGTTCCACTGGGGCTGCTCACCGGTGGTTCATTAACATCCCAACGGTTCGCAGGGCCTACGAACTAGTCGGCGACCTGAAAGCGAAGTAAGAACCGGCCGTAACGCCGGCGCGCCACCTCTTTTTCAACCTGTACATCTCTGTGATGGCAAATTGTCTGAACTGATGCTGTGCAATCCGCCCGTAATCCTCCGCCAGGTCCGCCGTGTTCGAAACTCAATCGCCGATATTTTTCGTAAGACGAAAAGGTTTTCGTTCACGACGGAAGCTGTGTCGATAAGCCGGAAAGGAACGAGGTCAGACGCGGCATGCAATAGCGCCTCGAATCCCGCTTGAGTCCAAGCGTGGAAATGAGCGCCGTACTTTGGCCAAAGCCTGGCCGCTTCGGTCGCCTGGCGTTGAATTTCCGCTTCCGAGTAACGCTGGCCGGTAAGAATCGGATGCACATACCGCAAATGCTCCTCGTAGCCGTCTCGGCAGGTTCCGATGCCGCCATCGCTAAAATCGGCGAGCACATGCGCAACGCTAGTTTCCGGTCGGTCGCGATCGAAGGTTCGCCGCATGTCGGGCACAACCAGCAGATGGATCCCGCCATGCTCGAGGACCCTAATGGCGTTGACGATTGCGCCGATTGGATCGCGCAGATGTTCGATGACATGAGCTGAAATGACAAAATCGAGTGAAGCATCGGCGATTCCGGCGAGGGTTTGAGCATCGATCGGTTCGCCGCTTTGGACTGCATCGGTCTTGAAATAACTCTTCAGCGAAACGGGATCGCGAATGTCCCCGTACGAAACTTTCGCAACGGTGGCGACCGGGAATGGACGCGTGCCTCCGCCGATCTCGAGGCCGTGGCCCGAGATAAATCGTCGC
>Ga0209470_1001575_pt1 | contig 16844 bp, 13 predicted proteins | sample GraSoiAngelo_125_FD_185882 | JGI IMG/M metagenome (GOLD analysis project Ga0209470, IMG submission 185882) | Grasslands soil microbial communities from the Angelo Coastal Reserve, California, USA - 14_0927_05_40cm (SPAdes) (version 2) | ecosystem: Environmental > Terrestrial > Soil > Grasslands ... | reverse complement strand
GGACCCGGCGACTATCGGATTTTGTTGCGTTCGGGCGCCGGATACGTCCAATCGGCTCGTCTGGGCTCGGCGGATGTTTTGAAGGATGGCCTGCATCTGGACCATCAACCCGAGGATTACCTCGAAGTTGTCATCGCCACGACAAGGGCTTCCGTGGAGGGTCGTGTGACCGACGGGACGCAGGCCGTCTCCAATGCCATCGTCGTGCTCGTACCCTCCTCTAACCTGAGGCAGCGCTCCGACCTCTACTATTACGCCGCAACGGACGGCAACGGCCATTTTCAGATCCAACCACGGCCGGGCGACTACAAAGTTTTTGCCTGGAAAGATATTGAGCCGGGCGCATGGCAGGATCCTGAGGTTCTCGAGCGTTACGAGAACCAGGGGCAGCCGGTATCCGTAACTTCCAATAGCAAGCTGAACGTCGACGTGGGGCTCATTCCATGAAGAGACTCATCGTTCTGTTCTTTACTCTCATGCTGGCGGGTGGGACTGGTTTGTCTTCTGAGGCCGCCGGAGCCGATTTGCAGGGCGTTGTTGTTCGCGCAGGCGGTACTGAGCCGGTAACAAAGGCGAACGTCGCGCTTCAAGGCATAAGCGAAAACTCGAGAACGTTCACCTCTATAACCTCAGACGCCGGGAAATTCATTATTCGCAGCGTACCGGCGGGAAAATATGAGTTGACCGTGACACGGCCAGGATACGTGCAGTCCGATCAGTCATTGACACTGGAAGATGATCCGCGTGCGCGGAATGTGATCGTCGCATTAAATCCCACAGGAGCGATTTCCGGCCGGATTTTTGATGAGTTTGGCGAACCGGTGATTGGAGCTGAGGTTCGAGCGATGAAATCCTTCTATCAGCATGGGGGGCGGATCCTCGTTCCAATGCAATCCGCAGTGACGGATGACCGCGGCGAGTATCGATTGTTCTGGCTGCCGCCGGGACGCTATTTTGTGAGCGCAATTGGCCCAAAGATGCCGGAGTACATCACGACGGAGGTCCTCAACGATGTCAGGGGCGATTTCTTCTCCGCTTATCAAACTTTTCTACCGACATTCTATTACTCCAATCCAGTCGCGCCTATTCCGCAACCCAGAACCGCCGCGCAAGAAACCGAATTGTACATACCCGTATACTTTCCTGGCGCAAGAGATCCCCACGCAGCATCGCCAATCGAAGTGCGTTCGGCCGCAACGGCTGCCGGCATCGATATTACTGTTCAACGCGTGCGGAAGCATCGGATCCACGGGACGGTCATCGATAATCGGACAGGTGCGGCCTCGCAGGATTTTCAACCGTGGAGAGTCGATGATCCTCCGTCATACATCGAAGACGACGCCCTTTCAATTTCGTCTACGAACTTACCCGTCCCCGCGATACGCCGGCCGGCGGGCGAATTCGAAATGCGCGATGTCATTTCCGGAAAATACGTCCTGATTGCTCAATGCAACTCGCCGAATTGCCGACAATCCGGCGAGATGAGTGGACGCGTTGCAGTCGAAGTGCGGGACGCGGACTTGGAGAGTGTCGTGATACCTGTCATGCCCGGTCTCAATGTCACCGGTCACATCAGAATCGAGGGGCGAAAAGAACCGAAAGATGAGGCGGACCTGACAAAGCTCGAAGTACAGCTCCGGACGGATCCTCATGTTCCTCTGCTGGGGATCCAAGAACAGGCACCGGCAGCGGACGGGAGTTTTACGCTGAAGAGTGTCCCCGCCGGAGATTACCGAGTCCTGGTGGACTCCCTTCCCAATGGTTTTTACATACAGTCGATACGGCTTGGGAGCGAAGATCTCCTGAACGACGGCTTGCATATCGACCGGCAACCTGACGGCCACATCGAGATCGTGGTTGGAACCACTCCAGGCGCATTGAACGGCACTGTACGCGATGAAAAGCGTCAGCCTATTCCAAATGTCCGCGTCGTGCTTGTACCAAGCCGCCGTAACCGGATCGACCTTTTCAAAACTGCGCGGACCGGCGAGTCCGGCGAATTCCGCTTCGAATCTATTCCTCCTGGCGATTACAAATTGTTCGCCTGGGAAGATATCGAGGATGGTGCCTGGCTTGATCCGGACGTCATCGAACTCTACGAAAGCCGGGGAACCGCGGTCGCGGTCAGACCGGCATCGGACCAGACCGTAACTGTTGGTCTGATCCGATAGGCTGTGTCGAGGGTATTGAAGAGCCGGCTATACAGAGAACTACGGGCATGCGACGTTCACGGCGGCGCCTGCCTTCACGCGAGAATTGACTGCGCTCAATTGGGAGCAGATTATGAAACTCTGCAAGAAAAGGGGACCGGGACGATTTTCTCTGGAGGGAACGTGGGTCGCCTCGTGCGTTTTATCAATCGACAACAGGGACAAACTCAGCCATAGGAATACTTGTTCCGTATAGTTCTGCATATTCCTTCACACCGCAGTGCACGACGATGCGTGTGAACGTGACCGCGAGTTTACACCTCCGCGTATCGAATACCACTTAGCACAACGAATGCGATGGCACCTCAGTTGCTGACGATGCAGCCAACTCTCGGAAATGGGGTGGAGCGGTATGGGGCGTCGTGTGCCTTATCTTGAACCGCTCAGGTCGATGAGCCGGGAGCGCGGAGGATTTAAGACAAGATTTCCGGGCGTGCGGATCCGGTTAGGCTTCGGGGTAGGCAGACCCTGCAAAAGGTCTGACGGTCGACGGAGAAGTTGAGCCATGAAAACTAACAAGCGCAGTTTCGTTGTTTCTGCCGGCGTCTTGGTGCTACTAGCAGCATGGGGATCTCGCAGTGGCACGCCGGGGGCGGCTAAATCTGCTCCCGCAAGCGTAGTGAGCCCGGAGGCGGTCCGTCCCCGAGCCGTGCAAAACTATGGCAAGCTTCCCTTGAGTTTTGAGGCAAACCGGGGGCAGACGGATGCGCAGGTCAGGTTTCTGGCGCGGGGTCAGGGCTATACGCTTTTCCTGACCTCGCAGGAAGCCGTGCTATCGCTTCGGAAGTTGGAAGCGAGCCGGCGGAACGGTGCGAAATCGGAGAATCGAGGTTTGGAACTCACCCCTGGTCGCTTCTCGCTCTTCAACGATGACTTGCGTTTGGCGGCGGAACGCTCTAAGTCGCAGGACGCACAACGGACAACGAACGCGGTCCTGCAAATGCGGCTCGTGGGCGCGAACGCCAACGGGAAAGTAAACGCCGTGGAGGAATTGCCCGCCAAGAGCAACTACTTCATTGGCAACGATCCGAAGAAGTGGCACACCAATATTCCGACCTACGCCAAGCTACGAGTGGAAAATATTTACCCCGGTGTGGACCTGGTCTACTACGGCAACCAGGGGCAGCTTGAATACGACTTTGTCGTGGGTCCGGGCGCCGACGCGAGCGCCATCAAGTTCGCGCTCACCTTCGGACCCTCAGCCAAAGGAAAGGATTTCTCTGATTCGATCAATGCGACCCACGAGGCATCCATGAAGATCGACTCTGACGGCGACTTACTGCTTCAGGCAGATGATGGTGAGGTTCTCTTCCACAAACCAGTGATCTACCAGCCCGTGTCGCAAAGCGGGCGACCTATCTCGGAGAAGACACTTGTAGCTGGCGGCTACACCATCAACGAGCAAAAAGAAGTGGCGTTCGCCATCAGTTACTACGACAGGACAAAACCCCTGGTGATTGACCCCACGTTGGCCTATTCAACGTACTTGGGCGGCAGTCACAATGACGCAGGTGCTGGAATTGTTGTAGACAGCTTCGGAAGTGCCTATGTAACGGGGCAGACTAATTCAACCGACTTCCCCACTGCCAGTCCTCTACAGTCCACGAATCACAGCCTTGGTGACAACGCCTTTATCAGCAAGTTTACTCCTGATGGCTCCGCACTGGTCTACTCCACGTACCTGGGCGGCAGCGATAGTGATTCTGAATCTGGCATCGCCGTGGATAGTTCCGGCAATGCTTACGTGGCCGGGTATACTTATTCCACCGATTTTCCCACAACCAACGCATTTCAGGGGACGAATCATGGTAGTCCCGACGCCTTCGTGGCGAAACTCAATCCGGCGGGTTCTGCGTTGGTGTACTCCACTTATCTAGGGGGCAGCGGCCAAGACGAGGGCACAGGCATCGCCGTCGACAGCTCCAGCAATGCCTACGTAACCGGCGTGACTGGCTCGACCGACTTCCCCACCGCCAACCCGCTTCAGCCGACGAATCACAGCCATGGCGGTATTCCTTCCTTTACAAATGACGCTTTTGTGGCGAAAATCTCGACCCCTACTATGTGCGGAGCTTCCAGGCTGTGCTACGGCGGACCTATCGATCACCAACCGCGCCCCCAGTTCGACGCCGGGCGGCTTCCCGCTTATCTACACGATCGTCTTGGAATCGATGACGGGAACGGTGTCTCCGGCATAATCGAATTGGACTGCTTGTATTCCTGCCAAACCAATTGCAGGGTGACATGCTTTTGCCTTGGACTCTATAACGGCGCGTATGCTTCATGGCCGACCCTTGCGACTCTGAACGGAACGGTCACAAGTGGCAGCCCTCTTGGCGGCGATTACGTACCCGTTGGGCTGGCCGGTATCGGATATATCTCTCCGGGATACCAATAGAGTTCGAAGAAAAATGAAATAGCGCCATGATGATCGTCAGCGGAAAGAGCCTGGAGATGCATTCTTTCCAGCCACTTCACCGAGCTGGAATTCGAAAAGGTGGGCTGTCGAACCGTCGGAAAACCGAAGCGTGTATTTGTTGAATTGGCGAATCTCTTCCTCTGTGATGGCAACGATCACACCGGAATCGCTCGGATAGAGGTGGGCATATCGCGGCAGGATGCGGACGGTGTCGCCTATCCTGAAACCTTGCATCGGGTTCCTTTACAGCAGCAGCAGCTTGCTCGAAGCAGGACCATAGATACTTCCATTCAGCCCTAAACACCTAAGCTGCAGTAGGCTTCTTCGATGATGCGACTGAAGGGTTGCTGTATAAGTTAACGAAGATCAAGAAAACGCCCCGGCACAACTGACATTTATGAAGATGTTCTTGTTCCGGTTCCTCAAGTCTCGTAGTTCCGGCCACCGCCTCGAACAGCCGGCGCATTTTGATGCAATCATCTTTTTCGAAAGGTCTTTCCATGTTTGTATTCCTCAGTTGATAAGCTGGTCCATTACCTAAGAACTCATGACAGCGGAGAACCGAGAAGCCGATTGAGCAAATTCGTCGTGAGCCGCTATTCGGCAAAACTAGACCCGATGCAGGTTCCCGCAGCGCTTCTTAACGGTGATCTCCAACGCGTAATCTGCAACACAGGGACCACTCGGCAGTTACCGTAATCCATTGATTTGGTGTTGGTTGCCAGACTTTCAATCTTTCGTGTCTCGTGCATGAAAATTCCTATGTGAATGTGGCTGCATGTTTGTATGAAAAGAAGGTAAGGTGCGCACCGCGTGCACCTTGGTGCCCCCGCGACGATTCTCTCCATTTGCCGCTTTTTGCCGCATTCAAGAACAGCGGTGGTTGGAATTTCAAATCGCAGAGTGCGGGATTAAACCTTTTTTCTCAGAAGTCGGCCATTACATCTCAGATCTATAAAACTGGCCGGATATCCGGGCTATCGCAGCGGTGAACAGCGCCGCGCCCTCAGAATTGAGATGAAACGCATCCGGCTCGTAATGCCGTGCGGTGAGCGCGGCTGTGGAGCTGAAGCGAGTCTTCCACGCGGAGCCCATACGAGTCCGACCGCCCCATTCACTACAGCCGGCTGCACGAATCTCGCGACGGACGAGAATGCGAGCGCTCCCTCGGCCCAGTTCCGCGCGCCGCGGATCTCTCTTGGTGCGCCCGGAGGCGCTGTAGTTTCGTCCACTCGAAAAACCGCATCTGGGTCGAGCACCGCAAGGAGGGCTTCGAGATCCCACTTACGCAAAGCAGAAACCGGTACTTTGGGGATTTTTACACCCGCCGCGACAAGAAAGTGGTGGAAGTGCCCGATATCCGAGTCGCCAACGCGCGGTAATTTGCATGGGCCGCCTTTAGTCGTAATATTCCATACCCAAATGGGTGATCAGGTCCTCTCCTTTCAGGTAACGCAGGGTATTTTTGAGTTTCATCAATTGTATAAACAGGTCGTGCTCGGGGTACAACGCTGTAGCGCACATCGGGCTCTTAAAGTAGAAACTCAGCCACTCCTGAATACCGCGCATGCCGCATCGCTGTGCGAGGTCCAGGAGTAAAACCAAATCCAAGACAATCGGTGCAGCCAGAATACTATCGCGGCACAGAAAATTGATTTTGATCTGCATGGGATAACCCAGCCATCCGTAGATGTCGATGTTGTCCCATCCTTCTTTATTATCTCCACGCGGTGGATAGTAATGGATTCGCACCTTGTGGGTGAAATCCCTGTACAGGTCCGGATACAGGTTCGGCTGAAGGATCTGGTCCAGCACAGAAAGCTTGCTCTCTTCCTTCGTTTTGAAGGAATCCGGATCGTCCAAAACTTCCCCATCGCGGTTGCCCAGGATATTCGTAGAAAACCACCCACGCAAGCCGAGCATGCGCGACTTCAGGCCGGGGGCAAGCACCGTTTTCATCAGTGTTTGGCCGGTCTTAAAATCCTTGCCGCAGATCGGTACGCGCTTTTCCTGAGCCAGTTCCGTCAAGGCTGGGATGTCCACCGTGAGGTTGGGAGCGCCGTTCGCGAAGGGAATGCGTTTCGAAAGCGCGGCGTAAGCATAGACCATACTCGGCGCAACAGACGGGTCGTTAGCCTGCAGCGCCTTCTCGAAAGCGGCTAACGATGCGTGAGCGGCCCCGGCTTTCATATAAGCCTCCGTGCTCCCACACCAGACCATGACCATTTGAGCCACGTTGTGTTGCTTGCGAAACTGCTCGATGTCGTCCATCACCTGTTCAGCAAGCTCCATCTTGTTCTTGCCGGACTTGACGTTGGGACCTTGCAATCTTTTAACGTATTCCTGGCTGAAAACAGCTCGCCATGGCTTGATTTTTTCGATCTGGGGCCGCACCGCATCCAGCAAATTCCGATCAAGGACCCCGGCCTTGACTGCGCTCTCAAAGCAGTTGTCTTCATAAATGTCCCAGGCGCCAAACACCAGGTCATCCAGCGAGGCGAGTGGAACAAAGTCGTGGATCTTCGGGATCCGGCGTTCCGTGCGTTTTCCCAAGCGAATTGTGCCGAGCTGGGTTAAAGAGCCTACGGGTTGCGCGATTTTCTTCTTTATCGCCTCCACGCCGGCGATAAATGTGGTACTGACAGCGCCCAGCCCGGGTATCAGCACACCGAGCTTTCCGGAGGGCGCTTCGATTTTAACACCTTTGTGCACCATAACAGACCTCCCTCAAAAGCGATGCATTACCGTTAATACGACACTTCCAAGATTGCTCCTTGGATCCGCCGATGCGGCGATACGGCCTGCTCCGCTTCTTTTGCTTATGCTTCGTTCTCATGGTAGACCTCTGAGTTTCACTACAAGACGAGCTAGAAGAGCCACAGGTAGTTCAGCTTCACGAATACCTGCCGTCCCACAGACATTCCGGGCGAACCGGTGCGCTCGAGCGCCGGAGGGGTGCCGGGAAGCAGCCGAAAATTTTCGTAGCGATCGCTGTAGCCCATGTATAACGCGGTACCTGGGTTGACCAGGTAGGTGAACAGCAGGTCCGCTCCCCAGCGATGCGCCGGCTCCACCCGCGACAGGGTCGAGTCCCGATCCACAGTCGAATAGTCGACGATGGCCCGGAAGGAGAGCAAACGAGTGAACTGGTAGTTGAGCTTCTCGCGCAGAATACGGTTCGTGAGGATCCTCTTGGGAGAGTCACCCGCCGCGGGCGCGCCCGGTGTTGTCAAGCGCTCGTAGAGGAACGTGTGGTCGAGCCGCAGCGCGCGCATGGGCCGGAATGTTAGCCCGACAGACCCATCCTCGGCATCGGCGAGATAGGGCGCAAGCCCTTTGGGCGGTTTGTGGTTCACCGCTGTGCCGAGCCCGACCTTGGCGGACCAGGCCAGCCACTTCAACCATTCGCTCTGGAAAGTCACCGTCATCCGGTGCGTGTTGAACGGCAGGCCGTTGAAGAATTCGAATGCCTGCTCTCCGCCGGCCACGAACTTCGTCTCGCGGGCGAGCTTGACCTCGAAGGAGGCTCCAAGCGAGCGGTCCAGCAGGCGTCCCTGCGGGTCCCAGTCCAAGGACGTCGTGAATGTGGGGCCGAACCTCAAGACGGGACCCTTCGGCCGCCGCAGGATCTGGAGTTCCTGGTCGAACTGTCGGATTCCGACGCGTTTCACGAAGCCAAGCTGCGTTTCAAACGACGGACTAAGGTCGAGATAGGTGGCGCTGTAATCCAGGTTGCGTCCGTTGCGTAGCAAGTTCGCGTACCAGCCGGTTCCCGACGACCGTGCACCGCCCGTGTCCCGGGTGCGTGTCGCCATCACCTGGCCGGAGAAGAACCAGTTCTTGGTCAGCTTGAGCCGGGTGTCGGCAGAGACCACGCGGTTCCAGCCGCCGGCGAGTGACCGGTCGGTCGCGAGCATGCCGACTGTTGACTCTCCACCGAAGTCGCGCTGGACGCGCACGACCCCGATGCCGGCAGACTGGGCCCCGATTTCGACGGGCCCGGCCCCGAGCGTGGCGCCCGGTGCGCGGTCGTTGGTCCCGATCGCGCCGACCGCCCAGCGGCCCACTTTCCCCGTGAGCCGCATCCCCTTCCCGGGGTCCGCAATCCGCCGGGAGAAGAACAGGTTCACCGGCGTCTGGAAATATCCGGCGTTCTCGATGAAGAAGGGCCGCTTCTCTGGGAAGAACACCTCGAAGCGCTCGTTGATGGTCACTTGGGGCTGGTCGGACTCGACCTGGCTGAAGTCGGGATTGACTGTGCCGTCGAGCGTGAGCGCACCGCCCAACACCGCCTTGGTGTCCAGCCCGATGCGCGGGTCGTCCTCGCGGCGGAATTCCGGCACGCTCGTATCCAGGAACCGTGCGCCGGTGAACGCGCCGTAGGGGTTGAGCCGGACGTTGCGTCCAGGCACGATGTCCTGCAGTCCCTCCAACGTCGCGAATTGGGGCACGAAACCCGCTAGCCGCTTGGTAATATGCGGCCAGTAGGACTCCTCGTTGTAGCGCCGGATGAAACGGCCGAGGGCGATGCCCCAGGATTGCGCGGCGCTGCTTGCGAAACGCAGGCTCCGGAACGGGATCGCAAACCGCACCACATAGCCCTCCGGCGTCAGGTGTCCCTCCGATTGCCACACAGTATCGAAGCTGTAGTCGTCGTCCTGCCCTTCCGTCATGATGCCGTCCAGTTGCACGCCCAGCGGGTTGGCCCAGAACACGTAGGCGCGCTTGCGATCGTGGAAGGTGTCGAGGTACACGGCTACACCGTCATCATTATGGACGTCCTCGCGGTTGGCCAGGGTCGCCCGAACCTTCGCGGGGTCGTCCTTGCAGACGAAGAGCACATACAGGTTGTCATCGTCGTAGCTCAAGTAGGCGGTCGTCGGCGCGCTCACGGCGTTGCCGTCGCCGGGATCACGCTGGCGGAAGCCCGTCACCGCCGCCGCTCGCGTGCGGTCAGGCAAGTCCGCGCCGTCCCGGAAATTGTCGAACTGGAGGGGCTGGGACACGCGGATTATCCGCAGAGTTGGATTTGGATCCTGCTGCGGCGCGGGTTGGGAATCCTGCGCGAGCACCGCGGCCGGGGGCAGCGCGAGCAGCAAAATCCGAACGACTGACAAGCGAATTGCGCTTAGCATCGGCATAAAGTCAGGGGCACTTGATTTCCACCCCGAACCGGCATGTCTCAGCCGGAACGGGTTTCTGCGTCACCCTCGGAAAACTCGCGGATCGTCCGCGTAGCAGGTAACCTTACGGAGAAGGCCTCCAGTCGCTGTTGCCGGTTGATGAAGCCCACGAGCATCGTCGCGTAGACCTCGGTGAGGAGCGCCAGCAGAACACGTACACCCAACACGACCGGCACACCCCAAACGCTCCACAGGAAACCGGCCAGGACCGGGCCGGCGATCTCTCCGGCATCTTCTCCCAGGCACATGAAGCTGATCGTTCGAGCGCGGCGCTTCTTGTCCAGGCTCGAAACGTCGGCCATGAGGGCCCCCCAGGCCGGCTTGAAGGCGGCCTTGCCCAAGTCATCGATGGTTTTGCCCATGGCAATGCCGGTGAGGTTGGGAGAAGCCAGGAACAAGATGGAGGAGAACGTGTTGGCAATGCCCCTCACCATCAAGACCAGCCTCTGGCTCACGTTGTCCGACAACCAACCGAATAGCGGCCCGGCAAAGATCACGACCAGCGTCGAGACCGTGTAGATGACCCCGGTCTGCGCTTCGCTCAGGCCGGCATACTGTGTCGCCAGAATGGGGAGCAAGCCGCGCAACATTTGCGCTGTCCCGCTGATCATGACACCCAGTCCAACGTACGAGAATATGGCCAGCCCCGATCTCGAAGCCGCAATGGAGCTCCCCGCGGGATAGTCTTTGCGTTCAGCGGGAGCCGCGCCATCGCTTGTCATTACCGTTTCATCCGCTTCGTTCGTTTCACGTTTCTCCTGGACGTAGCGCCCCACCATGAAGACAGGCAGGAGCGACAGAACAAAGGCCACCACGAAGACCAGCGAGTAGTTGGAGGCGGTCAGCGAGAGCAAAACGCCCGCTGTGGCGCTTCCGAGGGAACCTCCCACACTCTTGGCCGTGGAGTACCATCCAAACGACGAGGCGACCATCTTCTTGCCCCCGTGCTCCGCAAGAAGCGCGTTGAGAGCCGGATCACGCACCGACTGGGACACTCCGTATGCGGACCGGAAAACGAGTAATTGCCATGGCGAACTGACGAACGCTAGCGCCAACGATACAGCGCTGCGAAGACCCGTGGCTGCGGTGAAGCTGCGCTTCAGGCCAAAGCGGTCCGCCATCGCGCCCATCAACGGTTTGAACGCCATCGCGACGACGAGGTTGATCGAGGAGAGGATCCCGATTTCCGAGAGCTTCATCCCCAGGCGATAGGCGTAGAGCGGCAGGGCGAAGCTGATCAAGCCGAAGCTGAGGCGGGAAAGGAAACCCTCCGCGACGATGGCCAGTAGCGCCGAATTGCTGAAGACCGATCTTGCCATCACTAAGCAACCTTTCCGGCGAATTGGTTCATGGCGAGCCTGGGGCAGTGCTCTTTGGCGTAGTCCTCAATGTAATCGGCGATCAGAGGAGCGGCATGTGGCACACCCCGATAGCTGGGGAAGTAATTCAAGTCCACGACCACTGGCCCATCGGGACCCTCAACCATGTCGAGTCCGTAGAGGCCCAGCCCGGAGACCTGGCCACACCGCAGTGCGATCCGGCGCACCTTGGGGCTGACCGGGCAGGCCTCACGCGGGCGGGCGCATCCGTTCGTCCAAGAGGGCTGACGCATGGCAAAGACTTCGTCGCCGATGACGTACACTTTCAGCTCGTCACCGCCGGCGACGTACTCCTGAACTAGCACGGGCCGCTGGGGAGGGCGTACGGAGGCGAGTTCGCGGGGCTCGTTCACAATCCGGATGCCATTGCCGCGCCTACCGTCGTAGGGCTTCATGATGAGCTGCTTCTCCGCAGCGAGGGACAGTAGTAACTTCAGGTCGCCCGTCACCCACGACCGCGGTATCGGGACCCCTGCGGAGCGCAGCCGCGACGCAGTCATGATCTTGTTCTGGGTGGCGACGCAGGCCAAGTACGGATTGAGGAGACGTGCGCCCTGAAAATGCAGCACGCCAGCGAGGCTCAGCCACAAATCGGTGTGCGACTTGAGAATGTAGAGGTCGTGCTTGACCGACAGCGCCTCCGGCCGCAGCAGCAGGCTTTCGGCGAAGCCGATCTCGATTCGAAACCCTTTTCGTTTCAGGATCGTGAAAACCTCGGCCACAACCGGGTTCGGTGCCGCTGAATTATTGCGGAAGGCCAGCAGGAAATAGAGTCTCATCTGTTGCATGCCATGTCGCTCCTGTGATGGATTGTGAGGTCAGCTGTGCTAGCTCTCACCAGCGACCAGCAGCGGCCCGCCTCTCAACACGCGCTGCGCGGCGGCTTGGATATAGTCCGCCAGGTGCCGTGGGGCATCGGGCACACCCATGTAGCTTCCGAACTTCTGCACGTCCACTATGTAGGGCTGACCAGCGCTCATCACCACGTCCAACCCGTAAAGGTCGATCCCAAAAACTCGGCCACACTGCAAGGCGATATTCCGGAGTTCCGAGGTGACCGCAAAGGGTTCACCGACTTTGTCCGCGTAGGTCCGGATCGGCCAAATCCGCTTGACACCGAACAGCTCTCCTCCAATGCAATAGATTTTGCGATCCGCTCCGTCCGGTTCCTGGTAGCGTTGGGCCAGGATCAGCCCGTTAGGTTTCGAGCCGTCCAGCTCCCGGGCGTCCCGGATGATCCGGATGCCTGCGCCTCGCGAACCGCGATAGGGCTTGAGGATCAGGGGCCCGGAATCCAGCAACGGCACAAACTCGCGGGGATCGGAAGCCACGTAGGACGCGGGCACCGGCAGCCCGGCGTGCTGCAGCATCCGCATCACGATGATCTTGTTCCGCATCATCGCCACAGTCGGGTACGGGTTGAGCGTCACCGCTCCCAGCGCGTGCAATGCTCCGGCCACGCTCAACGCGAGTTCGGTCCCCGACTTGAGAATGTACAGATCGTTCTGGACCCTCACGGTGGCCAAGTCGAGCATCTGCTTCTCCGGACAGATGAGGTCTAGCTTCACCCGCGCCGCGAGCTCCCGGAAGGTGGCCTCCATGGTAGGGTTCACCCAATCAAGGATCACACCGATTCTCACGGCTGCTCCGTGTGGTTCGTCTTGCTCGCGGGTCTTATAATCTGCGGCAATTCGACAACCACGGTGGGTTTCAGCGGGTTAGGTAAACGAGTGCGCCACAATGATCCACCAAAGAGACTCGCGACGTGACCGCAAACCTTGTGCATCTGATACCAACTCTCCCGTGTTGAGATGTTACGGAATTGTTACTCCTCCGGCAGGTTAGGTTCCACAGCCCGCCATTACTAAAACCGCAGAAAAACCTGAGCTGAACATGACTCATGTGACGCGACCTTCAGAGAAACGAGATTCACTTTGTGAACGGCCTTCCATGAAGGTGTGAAGCCGCGTTCACATCGAAAGCGCCGTCCTTGGATTAGCTCGGGGAACTTTGAACTAGGTCCGCCCGCAGCGGCCTTCCGCCACTCAAAGGTTCTATGAAAGGGGCTGTCAAAAAAAACATCTCCCCGCCAACCGGCCACCGGGGGAAAGAAACGGAGGGCTCGCGCTTCCTGGTGCTGGAATTTGTGGAAGGCGAGACGCTGGCGGAGCGCATCGGGCATGGCCGCTTAGGCCTCTGACGATTCCGGACGTGATGCCGATTGCCGAATATTGAACGTCTTGCTCTTTCAGGAATTCCTTGACATTGCGGACGATATACCGGCTGTGGTTATCTTCCCCATCGGTAATCAACGACAGCGCCTCCTTGGGGCTGTTCGTTTCATTCAATTCTTCCATCCTATGTAGGCAGCGTCGTACATCGCGGTCATTCCCTTGGTTTGCGTAAAAATAATGCGGTCCTGCACTTTCGTGATGTCCGTCGTGAAATCTTGAGCCAATGAGGGCCTGCTGTTGAATTCGATTAGAGTAAGAAATTCTGTGTCACGCCAGACCAACTCCTTAATGTTGTGAAAAGGGTTGGGCCTTCGGCCGAAGCCGTTGAACGCGAAATCAAGCGTTCGGCGTAGGCAACCGATCACCCGGTCCAAATGGGTACTGTGCTGTGACGTTCGCTCTGCGTCGTCGTGATGCGATATGCAATATCGTAATGCGATGTCTTTTTCTTGAAATCTACGCATTACTGGGATAGGCTACCCGAAGGCTCAGTCGAGACGATTGCGCCAATCGACACTGACACCCATTCCTGCCTGCTGGAAGATCCCTCCCAGCAGGCATTTCTTTCCGGCAGTCCGAGTCTCGCGGCCGCACTATTTATAGGTTGGTGTAACGTCGTTGCGGAAAGAGGTAAGCTGTCGCAGCATGCCCAACGCCCTGTCTCCGATGATGACGCTGCGCGACTTCGAGAACGGCTATTGGTATGTCGACCAATTGAAGGACTTCGCGGAGGGCATCGGCATCCCAGCTGCGAAGAAGCTGCGAAAAGACGAACTCGAAAAGGCCATCGTGGCGTTCCTGCGCACGGGCAATGCTCGTTTGCCCACGAAGCGTTCACTGCGCAAGACGGGCGTAAAGGACGTTGAACGTGGCCTCAACCTGAAGCTCCGGATTGAGAACTACACGAGCAACCGTGAAACGAAGGACTTCATCGTCGAACAAGCCCGTTTGATGGCGCCGGGTGTGCGTGAGAAGTCCGGGGTCTGGTATCGCCTGAACCGCTGGCGAGAAGAACAGATCACGAGCGGCGAGCACCCCACGTACGGCGATCTCGTCCGGCAGTACATTGTCCTGAACAAGATGCAGCGATTCGAGAGGATCCCTCACGGTCGCTACATCAACTTCGTAGCTGACTTCCTCAAAGCCGATAAGAGGGCGACGCGTGCCGAGGCAATCGCCGCGTGGACCGAGCTCAAGCAGATCGACGTCTCCAAGGACTATGTCTCTTGGGTCAAGGCGCGGGCGAAGCGTAAGGGAAAGAGCAGGTGACACCGGTGGCGCTGGCCACAAGATAGAAGCAGGCGCACCCAGGTTCGCGCTCGTCGTGACAGAAGGCCGAATGTGTAGCCTGGGACGGCCCGGGAGTCACTAAAGTCGAAAATTTAATTTCGGTAGCCGCGTAATCCGACCGCACTGCTGAAAAACCATTCGAAACGACGAATGCGCGGTAGGGGCGGTCTATGACCGCGCCCGGATCCCTTTGATTCGCAGAAGAACGGGCGCTCATCTCTTGAGGCTGCGCGCTATCGCGCTTGCGCTTCGCGGAGCGCCCCTACATTACACCTTAATCAAGGCCCCAACTAAACTTCTTCTCCGGTATTAGTTCGATGATGACGGAATCATCTGGTTCGAGTGCTGCATCCGTGTGGTAGCTAGGATATGTCGCATAGAGCTTGCGGCGTATTCTCTTGAAGTCTTTTTCGTCGACGAGGCGAGCGCTACATTGCAGCATGATTCCCTGCAAACCCCTCCACGAATCGCGATACACGTCGAAGACAACGGTTGCTTTTGGATTTGCCTGGATATTCTTGACCTTTGCGGCGTCCTTTTCCGAGCCGATGTATACATGCTCGCGATCGAATACGGGACAGACTGGAACGTTGTGTGGCATCCCGGCAGGGCTAACCGTGGCCACTCGAGCGACTCTTTGCGATTTGATGAAATCCTTCTCAGTTTTTGTAAGCGTCATTCAAGTTCTTTTCGAAGTTCTAAGGACAATTTAGGGGCGAGTCTCCTGACCCGCCCTGCGCGTTAGAAGCTAAGTTTCAGCGCAAACTGGAGCTGGCGCGAAGTCGTGGCTGTGCTGGTGATGACCCCCGCCGAAGGGCTGATGTTGGTGCCGGCGTAGACTCCGATACTTGGCTGCCCGAAGTTGGCCCGATTGAGGATATTGAACGCCTCCGCCCGGAACTGCAAATTCAATCCCTCCCTGATGCGGATCCTCTTGAACAGCGAGGTGTCGAAATCAATCAGGTTAGGTCCCAGAAACTGATTGCGTCCCGCATTCCCATATGTTCCGGCCATCGGGAGCAGGAACGCCTGGGGGTTGAACCAGCGATTGGGATCTCCTGTAATCACTGGACCGCTGAACGCAGGATTCCGGTTGGGTACGTCCGGATTGGCCGTGTCGCCAGAGCCGGAGCGGTTCGAGCCCACCGTCGGCGTAAAGGGTAACCCCGATTGCGCCGTCAAGATGCCATTCCATTGCCACCCGCTAATGAGCTGGTCTTGGAGCCCGCTAGCCGAGCCGCCGATGGCCTTGCCGCTTCCAAACGGGAACTCATAGCTGAAATTGCCGTTGAACTGGTGCGCCAGATTAAATGCGGCAGGCCCCTTGCTCAGAACCAAGTTATAGGGATTCGCGACGTCTGACGGCGCGCTCAAGTTGAAGTCGGTGTCGAGCTGGGAGTTGATATCCAAAACCTTGGCATGTGTGTAGTTCGCCTTAAAGGCGAGCCCGTGGCTCAGGCGTTTGATCAGAGTGACATGCAGGGAATGGTAGCTGCTCGTGCCCAAGAAGTCCCTCGCGAAGGTGCGATTCACAAAAGGATTGGGACGCCCTCCCGGAGGCGAGTACAAAGTTCCCTGTGGCACCGTCTCCCTCTGAGCTGGCGGGAGGGTCCCGCCGCTTAAACATCCCAGCGGGTCCGAACATACCTGCGGTCGAATCGCGTTGGCGTCCAGACCTACCTCCAGATGGTACGACTGCGAGCCAACATAGCCCACTTGAAGCACCATGTCCTTAGTGATCTCCCGTTCCACCGTCAAGCTCCATTCCTGAATGGTGGGCGTGTGCAAGGCCGGGTCGAGTTGGCCGGGCTGGAAGGTTGCACAACCGGTGCTCCGCGTCGGGCTGCAACTGGGCGGCGGCGGCGTTCCATCAAGGAGCGGAATGGTGCTGAGCAGCGGAGTGAACATAGTCAACCGGGCGTTGAAGGGCGGGTTGCCGCCGAACGCTTGATCCAGGTTGTCCTGGAGGGTATTGTGAATCCCGGCGCCGGCGCGCACGGCCCAGGTGCCGGTACCGGCCGGGTCCCAGGCCAAACCAACGCGCGGCTGCCAGAGCGCTTTGGCGTTGTTCTCCAGCAGACAGGAGTGGCCGATGATCGGATCGCTTTGGATCACGCCATTGCGGTCGG
>Ga0209470_1001571_pt1 | contig 16851 bp, 16 predicted proteins | sample GraSoiAngelo_125_FD_185882 | JGI IMG/M metagenome (GOLD analysis project Ga0209470, IMG submission 185882) | Grasslands soil microbial communities from the Angelo Coastal Reserve, California, USA - 14_0927_05_40cm (SPAdes) (version 2) | ecosystem: Environmental > Terrestrial > Soil > Grasslands ... | reverse complement strand
GCCTTGTGACGCTAACTGCTTGAACGCGCAGAAGAACGGCTCGGCAAGGGCGGCTCGAGTCGGGCTGCGGCGGACCCCGTTGCGGAGCCTCCTGAGCTTCTACCCACACGAGACCCTGAAGAGCCAAAAAAGTCGTGGGGCGAGCGCTCTTGACGAATCGCTCTGGCGCGTACACAAATACGTACATGACGCGCGGCTACTCGCGCGCAGCGGTCTGCACGAGGGTCGGGCTCCAGCCGCGGCAGGTTATCGACTGGGCGGAGAAGGGCGTCGTGCGGCCCGAGATCGCGGACACTGTCGGCGCCGGGAAGCCGCGCCTCTACTCCGAGGACAACCTGATCGAGTTCGTGCTGGCGAACGAGCTGGTCGGTCTCGGGCTGCCGGTCCGGGGGGCTGCGCGCTTCCTCCGCTTCTTGAGGACCCGGCCGCCCGGGTTCCTCAACACCATCGGCGCGCTCCGGCTGGCCCGTACGCGCGACGGGCGGCTCCACGTGGCGGGGCTCAGCCCGCGCGGAGCGCGGCACTGGGAGATGCTCGCCTCGGCGCGACGGAGCCCACGCCCTTCCGACGATATCGTGCTGTGGGTGGTCCTCGACCTCGACGCCGCCAGGCGGCGCCTCAAGGCATGACGCGTGTTGTCGCTGGTGCGGACGGGCGATGGGGGGCGAGGCTGCTTGACGGTCTCCTCGACCCGTCCTAGGGTGGCTGCCCGGCTGGGCGTGAAAGTGCTGCTCCCGTCCATCCTCGCCCGGTCGGGAGGCCTCACGTTGGCCACAGATCCGTTCCCGGGGCTCGGGAAATGACGCACGGCGCCTCGCCCGAGGACGCCGCCTTCGACGTGGTCGCGTTCGCTGCGTCGGCCGGAGGACTCACCGCGCTCAGCAGCGTGCTCAGCGACCTGCCGGCCGGTTTCCCGGCCTGCATCCTCGTGGTGCAGCACCTCGACCCGCGCCACCGCAGCCTCATGGCCGACATCCTGAGCCACCGCACGCGCCTGGAGGTGAGGCAGGCGGCGGACGGCGACCGCCTGGCGGTTGGGCGGGTCTACATCGCCCCGCCCAACCGGCACCTGCTGCTGAACGCCGACGGCAGCCTCTCGCTCACGCAGTCCGAGCTGGTGCACTTCGTGCGCCCCTCCGCCGACCTCCTGTTCGAGTCGGTGGCGGCGAGCTACAGGGACCGTGCGATCGCCGTCGTGCTCTCCGGCAGCGGCGGCGACGGCTCGATGGGGGTCAAGGCCATCAAGAAGATGGGCGGCACCGTCATCGCCCAGGACCAGCACACATCGGAGTTCTTCGGCATGCCCGGCGCGGCCATCGACAGCGGCAACGTCGACTTCGTCCTGCCCCTCGAGGAGATCGCGTCCGCGCTGGTGACGCTGATGAAGGGGCAGGTGCAATGAAGGACGTGGAAGACGGCCGGGCGCTCGAGGCGCTGCTCGAGCATCTGCGGAGCAGCCGCGGATTCGACTTCACCGGGTACAAGCGGTCGAGCCTCGCGCGGCGCGTGAGCAAGCGCACCCAGATGCTCAACCTGCAGGGCTACGGCGACTACCTCGAATACCTCGAGACCCATCCCGGGGAGTTCACCAACCTCTTCAATACCGTCCTGATCAACGTCTCGAGCTTCTTTCGCGACTCCCCCGCGTGGGAATACCTTCGCGCCGAGATCCTCCCGCAGCTGCTGGCCGCCAAGGCCGACGCGGAGCCCATCCGTGTCTGGAGCGCCGGGTGTGCCGGCGGCCAGGAGGCGTACAGCCTCGCGATGACGCTGGCGGAAGTGCTCGGCGCAGACGCGTTCAACCAGCGCGTCAAGATCTACGCCACCGACGTCGACGAGGACGCGGTCACGCAGGCCCGTCAGGGAAGCTACAGCGCCCAGGATCTCGAGCCCGTCCCCCCCGACCTCCGCGACAGGTACTTCGAGCGTGCGGCGGCCCGCCACGTCTTCCGCAAGGAGCTGCGCCAGGCGATTATCTTCGGGAACCTGAACCTGGTCCAGGACGCGCCGATCTCGCGTCTCGACCTGCTCGTGTGCCGCAACACCCTCATGTACTTCAACCTCGAGACCCAGCGCCAGGTCCTCGCCCGTTTCCACTTCGCGCTCAACGACGCGGGCTTCCTCTTCCTGGGGCGGGCGGAGATGCTCCTCATGCACACCAGCGTGTTCAGTCCGGTCAACCTGAAGCACCGCGTCTTCGTGAAGACCGCGAAGATCAACCTGCGCGATCGCCTGATGATCCTCGCCCAGACCGGCGATCAGGAGGCCGGGAGCCGCGTGTCACGCGAGGTCAGGCTGCGCGAGCTCGCGGTCGACGGCATCCCGGTGGCGCAGGTGGTGGTCGACACGAACGACGCGATCGTGCTCGCCAACGAGCAGACGCGTGTCCGCTTCGGGCTGAGCGCCGCGGACATCGGGCGCCCCTTCCGCGATGTGGAGCTGTGCTACCGGCCGGTCGAGCTGCGGCCGCTGATCGAGCAGGCGGTCGCGGAGCGCCGGCCGGTCGGGATGGCGAACGTCGAGCGTCCCGGCCCCAACGCGCAGGCGCGGTACTACGACGTGCAGGTGGCGCCGCTCCTCGACGACGGCGGCCCGGCGCTCGGGGTGGCGATCACGTTCACGGACGTCAGTCGCTACGCGCAGCTCCACGAGGAGCTCGAGCGGTCGAACGCCGAGCTGGAGACGGCCTACGAGGAGCTGCAGTCGACCAACGAGGAGCTGCAGACCACCAACGAGGAGCTGCAATCGACCGTCGAGGAGCTCGAGACGACCAACGAGGAGCTGCAGTCCTCCAACGAAGAGATGGAGACCATGAACGAAGAGCTGCAGTCGACCAACCAGGAGCTCCAGACGACGAACGACCAGCTGCACGGCCGCACGGGCGAGCTGAACCGCGCCAACGTCTTCCTCGAGTCCATCGTCGCCAGCATGCAGTCGGGGGTCGTCGTCCTCGACGCGAACCTCGCCGTCCAGATCTGGAACCGCAAGGCCGAGGACCTCTGGGGGCTGCGCGCCGACGAGGTGCGGGGGCAGAACTTCCTGAACCTCGACATCGGCCTGCCCGTGGAGCAGCTGAGGACGCCGCTGCGCGAGTGCGTGGCCGGGAACAGCGGCCCGCACGAGCTGAAACTCGAAGCGCGCAACCGGCGTGGCAAGGCCTTCAGGTGCCCCGTGGTGTGCTTCCCGCTCGCCGCGCCCGACAACCAGCCGCACGGCGTGATCCTGCTGATGGAGGAAGGCGGGTAGGCGCGCAGCGAGGGGCCCGCCCGGCGGAGCGCCCTGGCGGGCAGGCGCTGCCATGGCGCCCCCGTGCGCGGAGACGTGTCCGCCCAGCGCCCATCCGCGCCGTGCCGCGGGGAGGAGCACGAGCTGGATCGGGTGAAGGAACCGCCCAGCTGGCCGGTGTTTCCACCCCGACCACGTGGGCACCGGGCCCTACCCGAAAGTGGTGATTGACCGATGGCGCTTCGGACGGCACGAAACCTTTCATGCACTCCGGGACGATGGTGCGTCCGTCATCGACGTCGAAGACGGGTCTGGAACCAAGGACGCGTACCCGGGTACTCCTCGTCGATCCCCAGACCATCGTCCGCCAGGGCCTCCACCGCATCCTGGAGACGGACGACGCGATCGAGATCGTGGGTGAAACCGGAGACGGGCGCACCGCGGTCGAGATGACGGAGCGGCTCCGTCCCGACGTCGTTGTCATGGACGTGACGCTCCCCGAGCTGAACGGCATCGACGCGACCGCGCGGATCGTGGAGCGTGACAAACGCGTCAGGGTGCTCATCCTGACCTCGGTCTCTGACGACCTGGCCGTCCGTCGCGGCCTACGGGCTGGAGCGTCCGGCTACCTCCTCAAGGACTCGGAGGGCCTGGAGCTTCTGAAGGCGGTGAAGGCGGTCGCACGCGGCGAGTCCGCCTTCAGCCCCATGGTCTCGCAGATCCTCCTCAAGGACTACGTCGAAAACGAGGACGGAGGGGCCCTCGAGGATGATCTCACGCTGCTCACGGACCGCGAGCGCGAAGTCCTGCAGCTCGTCGCCGAGGGCAAGGTGAACAGCCAGATCGCTGGCGTCCTCTCGATCAGCGTCAACACCGTCGAGACGCACCGCAAGCGGATCATGGAGAAGCTCGACCTCCACACCACCGCCGACCTGGTCCGCTTCGCGATGCGGAAGCACATCGTCGCCTGAGGCCGCGGGCTCGGGTCGCGCCCTGGCGGCTGGCCGGTCCCTGTGCTTATCGGGGCGCATGACCCAGCTCGCCACCACCGCGGCCTTCCGGGAGTTCATCGACCTCGCCGTGGCGCAGCGAAGTCGGTGATGCGGACGGCCGCCCGCATGGGAGCGGCCTGTAGCGACCCCTCGCGCCCGACGTCAATCCAGCCCGGCGTCGGCGTCGGAGGGATCGGTGTCGGTGGGATCGACCGCGTACGGATCGACGGCAGGCGCGCCGGGCCCGAGCTGCGGCCTGTCGTTCTCCGTGCCTGCCTCGTCCTCGGACGGATCGCGCGGGTCCGGATTGGCTTCCGGCCGTGCGGCCTCGCTCTCCGGCGCGCCGAGCTGCGTGGAGTCGTCGCCCGGGGCCGCCGGGGCGACGCTGCCGCCCGGGGCCGGAGCCTGCCCGTGCGCTGGGCCGCCCGTCACCCCGGGAGGAGACGCGCTCGCATCGTCGCCCTCCTCGGCCAGCGCGCGTGGTGCCGCGCCGACGAGGAAGGCCGTGAGCGCCAGGAGCGCGACGATGATTCTCATCCCTCATCAACAGATCCTCCGAGGACAGCCCATGTCAAATCGCGGCTCGATGCCGGCAACCGGAAGTCCGCGCCGAGCGGGGCCCTCGTCGTCGCCTGGCCGGAATCCCGAGGGCCCTCCGCGCCTGCGCGCCGCAGGGGGCGCCAGCGGCGCCGACGCATCCGCGACGGGGGTGGCGGTTTTTGACCACCTGCGCGCCGGCGGTCGCGGGTTTGTAGTCACGGACAAGCGGCACAGCGGTTGCAGTCGAATCGTGTCGCAGATGGGCATCTTCCGCAGGTTGCAGCCGCGTGCGTCCGCGGCGATGGCTCTTGCTGCGGACCCCGCCGCGGTGCTCGCCGACCGCTTGCGCGCGATCGCTGCCAGCGAGGTGCCCGAGGACGCGCTCCAGCCGGCGCTGCAGGCCATCCTCCAGGCGAGCGGCGCGCAGGCCGGAGCGCTCTGCCTCTTCGACGTACGCTACCGGCTCCTCCGGCTCGCCGCCGAGGTCGGGCTCTCGGACGAGGGCTGCCGGTTGCTGCGCAGCGTTCGGCAGGGCGATGCCCGGGGCTGGGAGGTGCCGCTCCGGAGCCTGCGTGATCGCCGGATAGAGCGCATCGAAGCCGCCCCGGGTACCCATCATCATCTGCCGGCACTCGTCGAGGCACCCATCCGCAGCGTCGCCTGCGTGCCGCTGTGCGCCGGGGAGACGCCGTTCGGGAGCCTGGTCCTGGTGGCGCTCGAGCCGCGCGCGCTCTCCGAGGGGGACATCCAGCAGCTCGAGGGCCCGCTCGGCGAAGTAGTGCGGATGATCGCGGCCGCACGCCGCGTGCGGGCCGCTGAGGCGACCCCGGCGGCCGAGGATGCGGTGGCGGCCGGCGCCGCCGAGAGGGCCGAGCTGCTCGCGGTCGCCGAGCGGGAGCGCGCGGAGATGGCCGTTGCGCTCGAAGAGGCCGCCGGGCAGGCGCGCGCGGCCGAAGCGGCGCGGGCGGCGGTCGAGGCGGAGCTGGAGAGCGTGCGGAACGAGCGCGGGCGGAGGGATACGGAGCTGGCGGAGGTCCGGGCGCGCTTCGACGAGCTCGCCGCGCGCGGCAGCGCGGTCGAGAGCGAGACGGGCGCGCTGCGCGAGACGGTCGCCGCCCTGCGCACCGAGCTCCAGGTGCTCACCGCTGGGCGCGATGAGCTGCACGCTGCGCTGGCGGAGCTCCGGGCCGAGCGCGACCGTCTCGCCGCCGACGCCGAGGTGGTGAGGCCAGCCCATACGCCCTCCGAGGACGTGCTCGGGTCCGAGACGGCCGAGTTGGACCCCGAGGTCATACCCGTCGTCACGGTAAGCGCGCCCGTGGGGGAAGAGTTCGAGCCGGTGGAGAGGTCCCATGTGCCGGCCGCAGCGCCGGCCCTCGCCGCCGAGCCGCTCGCGGGTGAGGCGGGCAGGACGCGGCGCCTGGTCGCGGTGCTCGACACCGACCCGGCGTGGGCGGGCGCAGCCATCGACGGGACCGACGTGGCAGTCGTCGAGCCAGCAGGCGACGTGGTCACCCGACTCACGGGGGTGACGCCCGCGCGCCTGGTCGTCAACGTGGCCGCCCCGGGCGCGCTCGCAGCCATGAGCGCGCTCCGCGCGGCCGGCGCGAGCGGACGCTTCTGGGGTTGTCTCTCCTCCCCGACGAGCGACAAGGCCCTCCCGCTCGGCATGATCGAGGCGACGACGCGCCCCCTCGACCTGGACGTGGTCCTTGCCCTGCTCGCCGGCCACGCCAAGCGCGGCACGCGCGTCGTGACCGCGGGTGCGGACGGCGACACGCTGATGAGCCTGCGCCACGCCCTCACGCGCCAGGGGCTGTCGGTGTCGATGGCGTGGGATGCCAAGCAGGCGGTGGATCTCTTCGACGCGGTCCGCCCCGAGGTGGTGGTGCTCGATCTCGACCTGCGCCCACGCAGCGCCTACGAGCTGGTTGTCCGCCTGGCCGGCGCGAGCCCGGTGCCGAGCCTCGTGCTCGTCTACGGCGACGAGGACGACACCGCCGCCGGCTTCGCTGCCGCGCTCGCGCGCAAGGCCCCGGCGAGCCTCCCCGTACCGCGCGACCGTCTGCTCGCCGACGTGCTCGCGCAGAGCGAGGCGTCGCCGGGGCAGCGGCTGGAGAAGGTCCGTGCGCTGCAGGGGGGGCGGTAGACGGCCAGTCCCGGCGGCCCCTCAAGTGGGCGCCCTTTTCGCCCGACAAATGGAGGGAGGACCCCGGCGGGAGGCGCTTGCCCGCGGGGGGTCGGAGCGAAGGACGCAGCGTGGAGAGTACCCCTGGGCCCCAGGTCCGCCGCGGCCCGGCCGGTCCGCGTCCGGCCGAGAATCCGGTGGCCTCGCGCCTCGCCGGGCAGCTGCGCGAGATCGCCACCGGCGCCGCCGCTCCCGAGGACATGCTCGAGCCCGCGCTGCGGGCCGTGCTCGAGGCGAGCCGTGTCAGCGCCGGTGCCGTCTGCCTGTTCGACCAGCGCCACGACCTGCTCCGGCTCGCTGCGGAGGTCGGGCTCTCGGACGAGGGCTGCAAGCGGCTGCGCCAGGTGCGCCGTGGGGGGACGGCCGGGTGGGACATGCCGCTCCACGGCCTGCTCAACCGCCGCGTCTACCTGATCGAGAGCGCGGCGCGGAACCGCTACGTCCCGCCGCTGGTCGACGCGGCGACCTCCGTCAGGGCGGTTGCCTGCGTGCCGCTCTATGCCGGCACGACACCGGTCGCGAGCCTCGTCCTGGTTGCAATCGCGCCGGAGCGGATCACCGAGGAGCAGCTCGCGCCGCTCTCCGAGCCGCTGCGCGACCTCGCGCACATGATCGAGGCCGCGCGCCGGCGCGGGGCGACGGCAGCGCCGGCCGGCACGCCGCCCGCGCCCGTCCGCCCTGCGGCTGAACGCGACCGGAGGGAGGCGGCGCGGGTGCAGTCGCCAGTCACCTCGGTGGCCGCGGCGGAGGCGCGCGAGGCGGCGGCCGAGCCCGTTGGGAACGAGACGCGCGAGGCCGAAGAGGTCGAGCGCCTGATGGCCCGGCTCGCCGAGGCCGAGGCCGCCGCCGAGCGCGAGCGGGAGCGGCTGCGCGCCTCGGAGGGCGAGCGGGAGCAGCTCGCGGCCCAGTTGCGCGAGGCCGCCACGCGCGAGGAGCGGGCGGGCGACGAGATCGCGCGGCTCATGGCGGACACGGGCACCTTCCTGGCGGAGCGGGAGCAGCTGGCGGAAGCGCGGGCCCGGGAGGACGAGGCACGTGCGCGCCACGCCGATCTCGAGATGCGCGTCGAGGGCCTGCGCGCGGAGCGCGAGGCGGAGGTGGTAGCCGTGAGCGCCCGGCTCGAGAGCATCGCGGCCGAGCGCGACCGCCTGAGCGCGGCGCTGGCCGAAGTGCAGGCCGAGCGCGACTGCCTTGCGGCCGAGGCGACGCGCCATGTGGCGGGTGAGGCGCGGCCGCCGCAGTCCGGCCTCGCGCCCGCGGACATCGTGGTCGTGGACGACGAGCCGGCGTGGGCGGCCGCCGCAGCCGGGGGACGGCAGGTGAGGGTGATTCCGCCCGGGGACCCCGCGCTCCAGTCTCTCGGCGGAACGCCGCCCGCGTGCGTCGTCGTCAACCTCGCCGCACGCGGCGCGCTCGCCGCGCTCGCCACGCTGCGCGAGCCCGGATCGAGCGCGCGCATCTGGGGCTGCCTCGCGACGCCGGGCGCGGGGCGCGCGCTGCCCCTCGGCCCGGTGGAGCCCGTCGTCCGGCCCGTCGAGCCGGGCGCGGTGCTCGCCACCCTCCGGCGCCACGCCGCGGGCGGCGCTCGGATCCTGACCGTCGGGGCCGACGCGGATGCGCTCATCAGCCTCCGCCTGGCGCTCGTGCGCGAGGGCATGTCGGTCTCGATGGCGTGGGACGGCGCGCGCGCCGTCCAGCTGTTCGGCACGGAGCGGCCGGAGATCGTGGTGATCGACCTGGCGCTGCCCGGACGGGCGGGCTACGCCCTCGTCGCCGAGCTCGCGGCCTGTGACCCGCCGCCGGTCGCCGCGCTCATTCCCGGTGACGACGACGCAGCCACCGCCTTCGCCGCCACGCTCGCCGGGCAGGCGCACGCCGAGCGGACGCTGCCGCTCGCCGACCTCGTCGCCCGGCTGCCTGGGCGGGAGTAAGCCGGGCCCGCCGGCGCGTTTGTTTGTCGGGCAGCGGCGGACGTGGTACGCGCCCGTCGTCGCGGCGGGCGCCCCGGCGCCCGCGCGCTCGCCGCCGTGCCGCCCACTCTCGACCTGATCGTGCAGCCCGGGCTCTCTCCAAGCCAGAGCCTGGCCGCCGATCGGCGGCTGCTCGACGAGGCCCGGACGGGGCAGGGGGCGCTCCGCGTCTACGACCTCGCTGGCGAGGTGCTGTCGCTCGGCCGCTACCACCTGGCGCCGGAGGCGCCCGCCGGCTCGGGGGTCGACGTCTGGCGGCGCCGCTCCGGCGGGCGCGCCATGCCGTGGGGGGAGGGGTTCGTCGGTCTCTCGCTCGTGCTGCCCCACCGCGGAGCGCTGGTGGGGTCCGATCCCCTCGCGCTCGCGCCCGAGCAGGTCATGAACCGCTGCGTGCGCGGCATCCTCGAAGCCTGCGAGCTGTGCGGCATCCCGGCCCTCTACCCCGGCCGAGACCTGATCACCGTCGGGCGCCGCATCCTCGCCCTGGTGTCCTTCGAGGTCGAGGCCTCGGGGGTGCTCCTCTTCGAGGCGGTGATCGCCAGCGGGCGAGACTTCAGCGTGCTGCCGGGCCTGCTCGACCGCGCGGACCCGCGCGGCGTGGTGAAGGCCGGCATGCTGACGCCCGGGGACACGACCAGCCTGGCACGACTGCTCGGCCGCGCGCTCGACGCCGCGGAGGTCGCCGACCGCCTCCGGCGCGGCTACGAGCGGCGGCTCGGCGTGAGCTTCCGGGAGCGGACGCTCGAGCGCGGCGCCGCCCGCGACGAGGCGGGGTGGCTCGGCCAGCGCCGCCTCGGCGCGCACCTCGACCGGCACGCGTCGGCCGCCACCCAGCTGGGCGTCCTCGAGGCGCACCTGGCGCTCGCGGGCGGCCGCATCGAGGAGGCCATGCTGGCCGGCGACTTCATCGCCAACTCGCCGGCCGTCGAGCGCCTCGAGCGGGCGCTGCACGGCTGCCCGGCGGAGCCGGCCGCGGTGGAGGCGATGGTGGCCGGCGTCTTCGCCCGGCCGGAGAACTTCATCCTCGGCGTCGGCCCCGTCGAGACGGTGGCCGGGACGATCGCGCAGGCGCTCGCATCATGACCCGGGCCGAGCGCCTCCGTGCGCCGGATCCCGAAATCTGCCGCGCGGCCATCGCCGAGCTGGCCGAGCGGGGCAGGGCGACCCCCGAGGAACTCGCCGCCCTCGCCGACTGCCTGGGCGCCGGCCGCAAAGTGGTGGAGCGCCCGGCGGCCGAGGCGTTCGCTGCGCTCGCGGCGCGCGGCGCCCCGGTCGAGGACGTGCTCCTTGCCGCTCTCGCGTCGCCGCTCCCGCGCCGGCGCTGGGGCGCGGCCTTCGCGCTCTCGCTCGTGGGCAACCCGCCGGCGGCGACGCTCCCCGTCCTGCTCGAGACGCTCGGCGACGACGACGGCGACCTGCGCTGGGCGGCGGCGGCGATCGTCGTGCGTCTGGGCGACCGGGCCGCGGTGGACGAGAGCCTGCGCGCGCTGCTCACCACCGGCAACGCCGTACAGCGCAAGATGGTGCTCTACTGTCTGCGCGACCTGGGGGCCCGGACGCCTGAAGTCGAGCAGGCGGTGCTGCACGCGCTCGGCGACCAGGAGCGCGACGTGCGGCTCGCTGCCGTCGCCGCGCTCGCGCGCCTCGCGCTCGATCGCGGTGGGGCGGCGGCGCAGCTCGTCCGTGCGCTCGAGACCGGCGACGAGCGCGTGCGCCGCGCGGCTGCGGCGGGGCTGGGCGCCCTCGGCGAGCGGAGCGCGCCGGTGCTGGCGGCGCTGCACGCGGCGAGCGCCAGCGCCGACCGCTCGCTCCGGCGCGCGGCGGAGGGGGCGCTCCGCCAGCTCGGGGGCGAGTAATATCAGTGGACGCGCGCGTCCGCGTGCCCGTTGCCGCGCGCCCGGGTGGGCTCGAAGGTGAGCCCGCCCGCTCCGGCGTTCACGACCAGCCGGTCGCCGTCGCGGATCTCCCCCGCGATGAGCTTCTGCGCCAGCGCGGTCTCGACCGTGCTCTGCACGACGCGCTTGAGCGGCCGGGCGCCGTAGACCGCGTCGAACCCGCGCTCGGCGAGGAAGTCCTTGGCCTTGTCGGTGAACACGAGCTCGAGGTGGCGGTCCGCGAGCCGGGCCTGGAGCCGCGCGAGCTGGATGTCGACGATCTGCCGCAGGTGGGAGCGCGTCAGCGGGTGGAAGACCACCACGTCGTCGACGCGGTTCAGGAACTCGGGGCGGAAGTGTTGGCGGAGCGCCTCCAGCACCTCCTGCTTCATGGCGTCGTAGGCGCCGGGGTCGTCGCCGCCGCGGTAGCCGGTGAGCAGCTGGCTGCCGACGTTGGAGGTCATGATGACGACCGTGTTCTTGAAGTCGACCGTGCGGCCGTGGCCGTCGGTCAGGCGGCCGTCGTCGAGGATCTGGAGGAGCACGTTGAAGACGTCGTGGTGGGCCTTCTCGATCTCGTCGAAGAGGATGACGCAGTACGGCCGGCGGCGGACGGCCTCGGTCAGCTGCCCCCCCTCCTCGTAGCCCACGTAGCCGGGCGGCGCGCCGATCAGCCGCGCCACGGTGTGCTTCTCCATGTACTCGGACATGTCGAGGCGGACGAGCGCCTGCTCGCTGTCGAAGAGGAACTCGGCGAGCGCGCGCGCGAGCTCCGTCTTCCCCACGCCCGTTGGCCCGAGGAAGATGAACGAGCCGATCGGCCGGTTCGGGTCCTTGATGCCGGCGCGGGCGCGGAGGACGGCGTTGGCGACCGCCGTCACCGCGTCGTCCTGCCCGACCACCCGCTTGTGGAGGTGCTCGGCCAGGTGGACGAGCTTCTCGCGCTCGCCCTCGACCAGCTTGGAGACGGGGATCCCGGTCCAGCGCGACACGACCTCGGCGATGTCCTCTTCGTCGACGCGCTCCTTGAGCAGCCGCCGACCGCCGTCCTCGCTCGCCGCGAGCCGCGATTCCTCCTGCGCGAGCTGCTTCTCGAGCTGGGCGAGCTTCCCGTACCTGAGCTCGGCGACCTTGTTGAGGTCGTACTGCCGCTCGGCGCGCTCGATCTCGAGCTTCGTCTGCTCGATGTCTTCTCGGAGCGTACGCAGCCCGGCGATCGCGCCCTTCTCCCGATCCCACTGGGCGCGGAGCGCGCTCGCCTGCTCGCGCAGGTCGGCCAGCTCCTTCTCGAGCCGCGCGAGGCGCTCGCGCGAGCCGGGGTCGGCCTCCTTCTTGAGCGCCTCCCGCTCGATCTCGAGCTGCATGACCTTGCGGTCGACTTCGTCCAGCTCCTCGGGCTTCGAATCGATCTCCGTGCGGAGCCGCGCCGCCGCCTCGTCGACCAGGTCGATCGCCTTGTCGGGCAGGAAGCGGTCGGCGATGTAGCGGTGCGAGAGCGTCGCGGCGGCGACCAGCGCCGCGTCCTTGATCTCGACGCCGTGGTGCACCTCGTAGCGCTCCTTGAGCCCGCGCAGGATCGAGATGGTGTCTTCGACCGAGGGCTGATCGACCAGCACGGGCTGGAAGCGGCGCTCGAGGGCCGCGTCCTTCTCGATGTGCTTGCGGTACTCGTCGAGCGTGGTCGCGCCGATGCAGTGCAGCTCGCCGCGCGCAAGCATGGGCTTCAACAGGTTGGAGGCATCCATCGCTCCCTCGGCCGCGCCCGCGCCGACCACCGTGTGCAGCTCGTCGATGAACAAGATGATGTCGCCGCCCGAGGTCTGCACCTCCTTGAGCACCGCCTTGAGTCGCTCCTCGAACTCGCCGCGGAACTTGGCGCCGGCGACGAGGGCGCCCATGTCGAGCGCGATGATGCGCTTCTGCTTGAGCCCTTCGGGCACGTCGCGCTTCACGATGCGCTGCGCGAGGCCCTCGACGATCGCCGTCTTGCCCACGCCCGGCTCGCCGATGAGGACCGGGTTGTTCTTCGTGCGGCGCGACAGGACCTGGATCACGCGCCGGATCTCGTCGTCGCGCCCGATCACCGGGTCGAGCTTCCCCTGCGTGGCGAGCCTGGTGAGGTCGCGCCCGTACTTCTCGAGCGCCTGGTAGGTGGTCTCGGGATCGGGCGAGGTGACGCGCTGGTGGCCGCGCACCTGCTGGAGGGCCGTCATGAGCCGCTCGCGCGAGAGGCCGAGGCCGCGGAAGACGCCGCCCTCGGCCAGCATGGCGAGGAGGAGGTGCTCGACGCTCAGGTACTCGTCCTTGAGCGCGCGCATCTCGTCCTCGGCCTTGGTGAGCAGCTGCGAGAGGCGCTGGGTGATGAACGTCTGCGAGGGGCCGGCGGCGGGGCCGGAAACCTGCGGGCGGCGCGCGAGCTCGCGCTCGACGGCCTCGAGAGCGGCGCGCGGCGCCACGCCGGCCGCCTCGAGCAGGTTGGGCGCGAGGCCGTCGGGCTGCTCGAGGAGGGCCAGCAGCAGGTGCTCGACGTCGATGCCCTGGTGGCTGCGGCGCGTGGCGATTCCCCCTGCCGCCTGGAGCGCCTCCTGGGCCTTGTGGGTCATCCGGTTCACGTCGACCATCGAGGCCCAAGCTGCGCACGCGCGCCTGCCCCGTCAAGGCAGGACGCGGCCGAGACCGGTCAGCGGGCGGCGCGCGACGCCTCGCCGGCGGGCCCGGAGACGAGCCGCGGGGCGCGCGTCCACAGCAGATCGATCAGGCGCGCCAGGAGGAGCACCGCCTCGTCCCACACGGTACGCGTGATCTCGCGCAGGCTCGCCGCCACGCCCGACTGGCTCCGCTTCAGGCGCGAGGAGCGACCGCAGCCGCCCATCTGGAGCGCGAGATGGGCCGCCACGGCGTCACGCTCGCGTACGCACAGCTTGTAGTAAGTGCCCGACGGGCGGCGCTCGGCCGCGATATCGAACGCGATGCCGGCCAGCTTGAGGCAGCGCTCGCGCCGTCCGAGCGCGGCGCCCTCGCGGTCGCACACGAAGACGACGGCCCGGGGCTCCGCTTCCACCGCCTTCTCCATCCCGTCACCTCCGCGGCTCGATGTGCCGGCCGCTTGTAGCGCGCGCCGGGCGGGGGCGCAACTCGACGATTGCCTCGCGCGGGCGCGGGTGGTAACCCGCGAACGTGCGGCGCCGGGACTTCGCCGGGGCGACCGTCGAGCTCGTGCGCGGAGACATCACCGCGCAGGCGACCGACGCGATCGTGAATGCGGCCAACACGACGTTGCTCGGCGGCGGCGGGGTCGACGGCGCGATCCACCGCGCCGGCGGGCCAGGGATCCTGGCCGAGTGCCGAACCCTCGGCGGCTGCGCCACCGGCGACGCGAAGCTCACGCGCGGGGGGCGGCTGCCGGCCCGCTTCGTCATCCACGCCGTCGGCCCGGTCTACCGAGACGGCCGGCACGGGGAGCCCGAGCTGCTCGCGAGCACCTACCGCCGGAGCCTCGAGGTCGCGGTGGATCACGGTCTCGAGTCGGTCGCGTTTCCCTCCATCTCGACCGGCGCCTATCGCTTCCCCATCGCAGAGGCCGCGCCCGTCGCCCTCGGCACCGTGGCCCGCTTCTTCGCGGCACGGCCAGGCACGCTCACCCTGGTTCGCTTCGTCCTCTTCAGCGAGGCGGACCTGGCCGCGTACGAGAGGGCGCTCGCGGCGTTGCCCGGCCCGCCGGCCTGAGCCGCGCCGGCTTGCGACCCCGGTCGCGGCGTGGCACAGGGATTCTAGGCCGCCGCGCCGACGCGGCGGGGAGGAGAGAACGGCGATGCGCAGAGTCCTCGTGGCCCTAGTGATCCTGAGCGTCGCGCTGGGCCGGCCGGCGTCCGCCCGGGCGGAGGGCGCGGCCGCCGAGTTCGGGCTGGCGGTCGGCGCCGCGGCGGGCAACCTCGTCTACCTCCCCGTGAAGGGGATCGTGGCGCTCGGCGGCCTCGCGCTCGGCGCCGTAACCGGCCTCCTCACCGGCGGCGACCTGCGCGCCGCCTACGCCGTCTGGGTGCCGGCGGCGAGCGGGACCTACTTACTCACGCCCGCCGAGCTCGAGGGCACGGAGCCGATCGAGTTCTTCGGCTCCGACTACGTCGATCGGCCGTCCACGACGACGGCTGCAGTCGAGGCCGCGGGCATCTATGAGATGCAGTACTCGAAGTGAAGCGTCACGAGCGCCGCGGCCCACGGCGCGAGCGAGCACGCCGCGTAGACCGCGGCGCTGAAGACGAGGGCCGGTGCCGCCAGCCGGCTCCGACGCACGTGCCAGAGGAGCAGCAGGCACGCGCATGCTTGCAGCTTGAAGAGGAGGAGTGCGAAGCCGGGCCCGACGTGGGCAAGCGCCCACACGAGCAGCGGGTTCCCTTCCGGCACGCCGGCGTGGATGCCGACGTAGCTCGCGATTCCGTCGAACACCTGCAGCGCCAGGTTCACGCTCACGAGCGCGAGGATCCCGCGCTCGGTCTGCGGTCGCATCGGAGCCCCTCCTTTCGACCCGGACCGCCCTGCACGGGGGTGGCCGAGCCGTGGGCGGACTCTCGCGCGGACCCGTGCGCGCCGTCAAGGGCGTCTGCTGTGCGGTCTGCGCGGTGAAGATCCCGGGAATCAGCCGGCGCCGGCGTCGCGCTCGACGCGGCGGAGGAAGTAGGTACGGGAGCCGCCGTTGACGAGGCCCTCGATCCGGACCGCGGTCCCGGGAGGGGCGTCGCGCAGCTGGGCGACCAGAGCTTCCGGTCCCACGACGAGGAAGTTCGGCGTGAAGGGTGCGACCACGGCGAGCACGTCCTTCCCGTCGAGCGGCTGGTCGCCGCCCACGGTGCGCGCCTTGGTGACGCCGAGCCAGCGCTGCGCCTCCGTCTTCGCACCGAGGAAGGCGAGGGAGGTGACCGTGAAGCCGGTCCGCTTGGCTGCCACCTCGGTCGGCTGGATCACGCCCTCGAGCTTCAGGAGAAGCGGCGGCCCGCCGGGAACGGGACCGGGGACGCCCGGCGCGCGCTGGGCGGCCGCGCCGGCCGCCGTCGCGAGGAGCGCGAGCGCGACGATCGCGAGACGCGACATGCGACGAGGATACCCCCGCGGCCGCGCCGCTCAACCGGGCGCACCGCGCGCGGTGGCGACGTGCCCGGCGACGTGGTATCCGAGTCCGCCGCGCTTGGAGAGGTGACCGAGTGGTCGAAGGTGCACGCCTGCTAAGCGTGTGTAGGGGTAGTACCCCTACCGAGGGTTCGAATCCCTCCCTCTCCGCTCACGTTTACCGGCTGCCGAGCCAACGGTCGGCGGCCATCTTGGCGTTACGGAACTCCGTCGCGATGGATGCGGCGCAGCCCGGTGATATCGTCCCCTTCTTCGCAGCCGTGGCGGCGAGCCCGGCCGCCTGCTTCAGCGCCCTGATGCCTCTCCGCATCAGTCGCTTGGCCTTCTTCTTGCCGCTCGTGCGCGCCGCCCGAGAGAGCAACTGCTGCGCTGTATCGAGTCGCTGGACCAGCGCCGCCGGCAGGCTCTCGCCGGTGCAGAGAGGCCGCGTAACGGCCATCTCGATGGCGCACCCGCCCGTACACGCCCCCACACACTTCGGTCCCGTCGAATCCACCAGTGATCCCTGATCCGCACATGCTCGGCCCCTCCCCTGGTCGTGCGGCACACACACCGTGACGGTCCCCGTACAGCGCCCGCCCCGACCATCGCCGGCTGTGAAGCCGATGTGGTAGACGCGGCCGTCGCCGCCTCCTTGGCGCTCAGCGCGCAAGCTGGCGGTCGGGCTCCCGACACCGCTCGCATCAGGACAGGTGTTCCCCTCGCCGCGACCATTGAATGGTTCATCCTGCGTGATGCCCGTGATGGTAACGGCAACCGGGTCCCCGTCCGGGTCCGTCACGCCAACGACGGACACGTTCACGAACCGGTGGTTCGGCGGCCAGAGTACGGCGGGGCTGGTGGCTGCGGCGCTGCAATCCGGCGGGAGGTTCCCCGGGATGGTGGTGGTGGGCGGCCGCGTGCTGGTCGCGGAGGTGGTGGATGTCGGTGTGGTCGGG
>Ga0209470_1001569_pt1 | contig 16859 bp, 17 predicted proteins | sample GraSoiAngelo_125_FD_185882 | JGI IMG/M metagenome (GOLD analysis project Ga0209470, IMG submission 185882) | Grasslands soil microbial communities from the Angelo Coastal Reserve, California, USA - 14_0927_05_40cm (SPAdes) (version 2) | ecosystem: Environmental > Terrestrial > Soil > Grasslands ... | reverse complement strand
AAGAGTCCCGCCGATCTCAAGGGCAAGACGGTCGGGGTCGCGAGCATCGGTGGCTCCGCGTACATCGCCGCCGTGACGGCGCTGCAGAAGATGGGGCTCGACCCGCAGAAGGACGTCAACATCCAGGCGTTCGGCAACACCGCGAACCTTGCCGCAGCGATGCTCGGTGGCGCCGCGTACGCGGGCCCGGGCCACCCGCCGGACACCGTGAAGCTCCTCGCCTCCGGCTTCAAGGTCGTCTACGACCTCGCGGCCGAGAAGGTCCTCGCGACCGACAACTGCACCGTCGTGCTGAAGTCCTGGGCGGAGAAGAATCCGCAGGCCGTGCAGGCGTACATCGATGCGGAGATCGAGGCGCTCGGCATCGCGAAGAAGGACAAGGCGAAGACGCTGCCGATCCTCGCGAAGCTGCTCAAACTCGACATCAACAAGGCGGACGACGCGGCGGCGGTCTCGCAGACCTACGACTTCTACGTCCAGTCGATCTTCCCGCTCTATCCGCACCCGACGGTCGCGTCGTTCAACGCGTCGCGTGATGCGCTCGTCGCGCAGAACCCGAACGTGAAGGACATGGACGTGACGAAGGTGTTCGACGACAAGTACGTGTCGGACGCTGAGAAGCGAGGGGTCGGCAAATAACCCAGGTCGCACCCGGATCGAGGACGGGGCGGGCGCAGAAGCGCTCGCCCCGTTTCGGCAGCGACGTCATCGTCGATCTGCTCCAGGGCTTCGGCATCGAATACGTCGCGCTCAACCCCGGCGCGACGTACCGCGGGCTTCACGACTCGCTCGTGAACTACGGCGAGGGCAAGCCCGAGATCATCCTCTGTACGCACGAGAAGGTCGCCGTCTCGCTCGCGCACGGCTACGCGAAGACCACGGGTAAGCCGATGGGCGCGATCGTCCACGATGTCGTCGGCCTCTTGCATTCGACAATGGGCGTCTACTACGCACAGCTCGACCGCGTGCCGGTGATCGTGATGGGCGGCACCGGGCCGATGGATCGGCGGCGGCGCCGACCGGCGATCGACTGGATCCACACCGCGCAGGTGCAGGGCGAGGCGGTGCGGAACTTCACGAAGTGGGATGACCAGCCCGCGTCGATCGACGACTTCCCCGCCTCGTTCGCGCGCGCGTTCCGCATCGCGACGACCGAGCCCGCGGGCCCGGTGTACCTCTGCTACGACGCCGGTCTGCAGGAGGACGAGATCGGCCATCCGCTCTCGGTAGAGAGCGTCGTGAACGCTGGCCGGCCCGCGCCGGTGCAGGCCGAGCCCGCGTCGCTGGCGCGCGCCGCCGACATGATCGCCGGCGCGCAGCGGCCGGTGATCGTCACCGAGTTCACCGGGCGTCATCCCGATGCGTTCGACGAGCTCGTCGCGCTGGCCGAGGAGATCGGCGCCGCCGTCGTCGACATGCACGGTCGCGTCAACTTCCCGAACCGCCATCCCCTGAACGTGTCGTTCGCGGCCGACGAGACGCTCGCGGAAGCGGACCTCGTCATCTCCGTCGACGTCGGCGATCTGCATCGTGCCCTCAACGAGCTCGACCGGGACAGCCGTGAGCGCGCGAAGCGCTCGCGCGTCCCCCCAGGCACGCCGGTCGTCGACATCGGTCTGTCCGAGCTGCGCCTCTCGAAGTGGGCAGAGGACCTCGGCGACTTCCAGCCCGTGACGCTCTCGGTCGTCGCGGACACGCGCCTCGCACTGCCCGAGCTGCGCCGCTTGCTACGCGACCGGATGCGCGGACGCGATGTGTCCGCGCGGCGCCGCGCGATCGCGGCGCGTCACGAAGCGATGGTCGATGAGTGGGAGCGCGATGCGAAGGTCGACTGGGGCGCATCGCCGATGACCGCGCCGCGACTTGCCTCGGAGATCTGGTCGGTCATCAAGAACGACGACTGGGTGCTCACTGCGAACACGCTCGAGGACTGGTCGCTGCGCCTGTGGGACATGGACACGCCAGCGCGTCATCCCGGCCGGTCCTTCGGCACGGCGACGCAGATCGCCGTCTCGCTTGGCGTCGGACTCGCGTATCGCGGCACGGACAAGCTCGTCGTGGACATCCAACCGGACGGCGACCTCATGTACGACCCGGGCGCGCTCTGGACCGCGGCGAACAGCCGCATCCCGATCCTTGCGGTCATGTACAACAACCGCGCCTACTACAACGACTTCGAGCACCAGATCCGCGTCGCGCGGCATCGCGGCACGCCCGTGGAGAACGCGCGCGTTGGTCAGGAGATCGACGATCCCGCGCCGGATTTCGCCGCGATGGCACGCAGCATGGGCTGGTACGCGGAAGGGCCGATCAACGATCCTGATCAGGCCGGTCCCGCGATCGCACGTGCCGCGGCGTACGTGCGTGAGAAGCGGATGCCCGCGCTCGTCGACACGATCGTCCGGAGGCGCGTCCAGAAGCGCTTCCGCTAGCGATGCGCATCTCGATCCAGGGCGTGGGAATCCAGTTTCGAAAAGGCGTGAAGGTCCTCGACGACGTCTCGCTCGAGGTCGCGACCGGCGACTTCGTGGCCCTCCTCGGTCCCTCGGGCTGCGGGAAATCGACGCTCCTGAATGCGGTCGCGGGTCTGCTCGACCCGGCCGAGTGCGCGATGCTCGGCCGTATCGCGCTCGACGGAGGCGCGCGGAACGGGACGCGCCTCGGTTACGTGTTCCAACGCGACACGCTGCTTCCATGGCGGACGCTTAGCGAGAACATCCACGTGGGCATGGAGATACACGCGGTACCGGTCGCTCACCGGGAACAGCGCACGCGGGAGCTGATCGCACTCGTCGGACTCGATGGCTTCGAGCACTACTACCCGCACCAAGTGTCCGGCGGCATGCGCCAGCGTGTGCAGCTGGTACGCACGCTCGCGTACGAACCCGAGGCGATCCTCATGGATGAGCCGTTCGGCGCACTCGACGCGCAGAACCGCATGCTTCTCCAGGCCGAGCTGCTACGGATCTGGGAACGACGGCGGACGACGATCCTCTTCGTCACGCACGATCTCGCCGAAGCGATCACGCTCGCTCAGCGAGTCGTTGTGCTCTCGAAGCGACCAGGCCGTGTGAAGCGCATTTACGACATCCCGCTGCCCTCGCCTCGTGATCCGTTCGAGATGCGCGCGTCACCGGCGTTCGCGGAGCTGGAGACACGTATCTGGAAGGATCTGCGCGACGAGTTTCGCGCGGTGCCGGCGTGAGGACGCTCAGTCTCGTCTCGCGGCGCCTGGCTTTCGTCGGAGCGTTGTTGCTCCTTTGGGAAGCGCTCACCGGTGGGCTCGGGCTGCCAGCGATCCTCGATCCGATCATCGTCGCGCGGCCCTCCGCGGCGCTCCAGGAGATCGCTCGCTATTCGGCGTCGGGCCTGCTCGTGAAAGACGTCACGGTCACGCTGCAGGAGGCGACGATCGGCCTCCTACTCGGGATCGGCGGCGGTGTGGTCTTCGGGCTGCTCCTCGGCTACCTGCGACCGCTCGCGGAGACCGTCGAACCGGTGCTCGTGGCGTTCAACTCGTTGCCACGGATCGCGCTCGCGCCAGTGCTGATCATCGCGTTCGGCCTGGGGATCGCTTCGAAGATCTTCCTCTCCTTGTTCACGGTGTTCTTCGTCATCTTCTTCAACACGTACCTCGGCATCCGCTCGGTCGACCCGGAGCTCGTGAAGGCCCTCCGCGTCATGGGTGGCGATCGATGGGACCTCGCCCGCTACGTCGTGCTGCCCTCGGTCTTCGCATGGATCTTCGCGGCCCTTCGCACGAGCGTCAGCTTCGCCCTGTCCGGCGCCGTCGTCGGCGAGTTCGTCGGATCGACGTCCGGGCTCGGTTACCGCATGGTGATCAGCGCCGGCCTGCTCGATACGAACCGCACGTACGCAATCCTGTTGCTCCTCATGGCCATCGCCGTCGTCCTCGTCGAGATCGCCAAGCGTGTGGAGGACCGCCTCCTACGCTGGCGCCCCACCGCGATCCTCGCATCATGAAAAAGGAGGCTGGTCATGCATCATTCCGCTCGCATCGCGTCATTGCTCGTCATCGCCGCCCTGCTCGTCGCGTCGTGCGGCGGCACGGGCACGCCCTCGGCTACTGGGTCGGCCGGCGCGAGCGCCGCCGCGGCATCGGCGACACCAAGGCCGCCGAAGGATCAGGTCAAGCTGCCGAGTGTCGTCTCCACGGAGCTGAATCTCGCCAGCCTCATCGCGTACGCGAAGGACTACTTCGGTGAGGAGAACATCGAGGTGACGGACTTCGTGCTCGGATCGAGCAGCACACTGCGGGCGGCGATGATCGCGAAGGAGTACGACTTCGGACTCTTCGCATTCGTGCACGATCCGATCGCGCGCATCGCGGGGTCACCATGGAAGATGGTGATCGCGACCTACGACCGCGAGATCTTCAGCCTGCTCGTGCGCACGCAGCTGAAGGATTCCGTGAAGGCGGTCGCGGACCTCAAGGGGAAGAACGTCGGCGTCACCGGCGCTGGGTCCGGCTCATGGGCCATGGCGAACGTGTACCTGAAGAAAGCCGGGCTCACCGCAGCGATCTACACCGCGCTGCAGAGCGGCAAGGTCGACGCGATCGCGGGTTGGGAGCCGATCACCAGTCGCGTGCTCGAGACGAACGCCGGCTACGCGCTCGTCCCGATCTGGGACCCGAAGTCACATCAGGAGTGGACCGGATCCGACCACGCGCTCGCGCTCGGTCTCATGACGCGCGAGGACGTGATCGCGGCGAAGCCCGACCTCGTGAAGCGCATGGTGAACGCGCACAAGAAGGCGCTCGACCTCATCAAGACGAGCGCGGCATCGGCGCTGGCGGACGTGATCCTCGGCAACAGCAAGACGGCGGAGCAGTTCGCGGGGCTCGACAAGGCGCTCGTGGTGAAGCTCATCGAGCGCATCAAGCCCGGATACGGGTCCGGCTGCCTGTCGAAGTCGGGTTTTGACGTCGAGATGAACATCGCCGTGACCTATCAGCTCGTAAAGCAGCCGATCACGTTCCAGGAATTCGGGAACACGACCTATGCGGGTGAGTGCCCCTGATGTAGCTCGGCGAACACCTTTTCCGCGGTGATCGGCAAGGAATAGACCCGCGCGCCCGCATTCGCGACGGCGTTGGCGACCGCACCGGTGATCGCAGCGTTCGCGAGCTCTCCCACGGACTTCGCGCCGAACGGTCCCGGGCCCGGCGCGTCGGTGATGAGCACGAGGCGCAGCTTCGGCACATCGCCGATCGTCGGGATCTTGTAATCGCCGAGGTTCGCCGTCACCACGCGGCCGTCGTCGATGACGAGCTCCTCCATCGCCGCCTGACCGAGGCCGAAGGCGAAGCCCCCCTCGAGCTGACCACGAACGGCGACAGGGTTGATGACCGTGCCGACGTCGGCGACGAGCGTGGCGTCGGTGATCTTGAACGCGCCGGTCTCGCGATCGAGCTCGACCTCGATGGCGTACGCGTACGCGCCGTACATGTGCTGTTGCTGCTCCGCGGTACCGGTCACGGTGATCGGCGCGGCGCGGCCCTCGGCGAGCGCCGCCTTGATCTTCCGCGCCCCGTCGAGTGCGGCGTTGCCGTGCACCGGCGTGACCCGGCTGCCGCCGACGCCGGGATCGACGGGCGACGTCGCCGTATCGAGCTGCTCGATGCGAACTCGCTCCGGCCCGAGATCGAGTTCGCGCGCGACGACGCGCTGGATCATCGTGTGCGCGCCGCCGCCCTGGTCGGGCGCACCGGTCTTCACCTCCACCGAGCCGTCGGGCCCCAGCGTCAGCTCCATGCTCGTCTTCCCGCGACCGACGTGGCGAACGCCGAGCGCGACGCCGCGCCCGCGTCCCTGAGCAGAACTAGGGTGCGAACTCGCGAGCGGCGCATCCCATTTCGCCTCGCGCCGCAGCGTCGCGAGCACGCGCGGGACCTCCGATGCGTGCCACTGGTCCCCGTGGATGTCGATCTGTCCGGCGCGGATGGCGTTTCGTTCGCGGAAGTCGAGCGGATCGATGCCGAGCTCCCGCGCGATGAGGTCGATGTGCGACTCGGCGGCGAACGAGTTCTGCGGCTGGCCCGGCGCGCGATCGTGCCCGGCCGGTAGATGGTTCGTGTACACGGCCGACGCCTCCACGCGCGCAGCCGGGACGTGATAGCCGGCGAGGGTGAGCATCGCGTCGCCGGGCATGAGCGAGTTCACCGGCTTGCCCGCCGCATACGCGCCGCCATCGAAGATGACTCGCGACTCGTGGGCGGTGATGCGGCCGTCGCGATCGATCCCCGTGCGGAGATGGATCACCGCGCCGTGCCGCGTATTCGAGATCTGCAGCTCGTCGGCGTACCGGAGCAGCGAGCGCACCGGCTGCTTCGTGGCGCGCGCGAGGAAGACGAGCGCGTGCTCGTCGAGCGAGAGGCCTTTCCCGCCGAAGTCGCCGCCGACGTGCGGCGTATGCACGACGATCGACTCCGCCGGCAGGTCGAGCGTCTGCGCCATCTGCTCGCGCAGCGAGAACGGCGCCTTGTTCGTGCTTACGACGTGCGTGACGTCGCCCTCGATCCACACCAAGGCCGCACGCGGCTCGATGTACGCCTGATGGACTGGCGGCACGCGGAAAGTGTGTTCGAAGATCCGCGCAGCCTTCGCGAATCCGCCGGCAACATCGCCGTGTTCGTGGACCTCGTGGCCCTGCAGGTTCGGATGCGGCACCGGCGATCGCTTCACCTGCTCCCCGCGACGTGCGACGACCGCGTAGTCGGCGGCATCGGGATGCAGCACCGGCGCACCGTCGGCAAGCGCCGCCTCGGCGTCGAAGATCGCCGGCTGCTCTTCGTACTCGACGTCGACGAGCGCGGCCGCGGCCTCAGCGTGCTCGAGCGTGTCGGCCGCGACCGCAGCGACGCGGTCGCCGATGAATCGCACGCGATCCCAGGCGAGCACCGGCCAGTCCTGAAGACGCCGGCCGAACCGCGCGGGCCGCACGTCCGCGCCGGCGAGCACCGCGCGGACGCCCGGCGCGGTGCGCGCCCCGGACACGTCGACACGGCGCACGAGCGCGTGCGGATACGGGCTTCCAACGAAGGCGACGTGCAGCATCCCGTCGCGCTTGATATCCGCCGCGAAGTCCGCGGCACCGGTGACCTTGCCGTGCCCCTCGACGCGCCGCTCCGGCGTCGCGAAGACGTCGGTCGACGTGCGCGCGCCCGCCGGCGCGCTCGTCGCGGCGTCGCCCTCGATCACCCCGTGGCCGTCCGTCCGAGGCACTGCGCGAACTGCGCGAGCAGCTGATCGGATTTGCGCTGGATCACGGGCTGTCCGAACTCGCCGATGCGGCCGGCGATCTGCACATCGCCGTCGATGCGCATCTCGCAGCCGCTGGCGACGTCCTTCAGCGCGACGTCTATCGTCGCGCGCACCGTGCCGCCGAGCCGCGTGTCCTTTGCGTCGGCGCGGAACGCCGCCTTGTGCGTCCCGTCGTCGCGCGACACGATCGCGATCTCACCGTCGAGGACCAGCCGGACCGGGCCGATCTGCACGAGCAGGCTGCCCTTGTACTTGTCGGGCCCGAGCGGGTCGACCGCCGCGACGCCGGGCACGCATCGCGCCGCGGTCGGGACGTTCATGACGACCGACCACACGCGCTCGGCCGGCGCGGACACGGTCGAGCTGTGCGACAGCTTCATGCGACGAGCGTCCGCAACGCGCGCTCCACGAAGACGCGGGCCATCTCACGTTTGTACTCTGCCGAGCCGCGCACGTCATCGATGGGGTCGATGTCGGAGCGGACGAGCGCGGCCGCGTCCGCGAAAGCGCGCGCTTCCGTGCCGTCGCCGAGTGCGGCCTCGACGGACATCGCGCGCATTGGACGGCCGCCGACGGCGCCAAGGAAGATGCGCGGCGCGCGCAGCGTGCCTTCCTCGACCTCGGCGCGAGCCGCGACCGATACGGTCGCGTAGTCGTCCACGCTCCGCGGCGTGTACTTCAGATAGACGGCCCGTGTGTTCGGCCCCCTGCCGGCGATCTGTATCGACTCGATGAATTCGCCCGGCGCGAGTGAGGTCGTGAACGTGTCGATGAAGAGCTGGTCGATCGGAACCCGCGGGGCGGCGTTCGGCTTGCGGACGATCACCTGCGCGTCGAGCGCGGCGAGCATGACCGGCACGTCCGACGCGGGATCGGCGTGCGCGACGCTACCGCCGATCGTCGCCTGGTTGCGGATGCGCAGCGTCGCGACCGTCGCGGCAGCGTCGGCGAATTCGGGCCAGTTCCGCCGTACCTCGGGCGATCGAACGACAGTCGAATGCGTGGCCATCGCCCCGATCCATAGACCGCCGTGTGAGTCAGCAAGGATCCTGTTCGCGCCGGAGATGCGGCGGAGCGACACGACGGTCGTCGGCCTGATCAGCCCTTGACGCAGGAGCAACGTGAACGCGGTCCCGCCGGCCAGCATCGTCGCATCCGGTTCTCGAGCGATGAGATCCTGCGCTGCCGGCCATGTCGTCGGCTCGTGGTAGGTGAAACCGTTCACGTGACCGCCGCCTTGTGGATCGCCCGCCTGATGCCGTGATAGCCCGTACAGCGGCAGAGATTGCTGGTCATCCACTCGTCGATCTGCGTGTCGGTCGGGCGCGGATGCGCGGCGAGCAGCGCCGTCGCGGTGATGAGCTGGCCGGGCGTGCAGATCCCGCACTGGAAGCCGCCCTCGGTGATGAACGCATCCTGCAGCGGCGTCAGTTCGCCGCCCCGCGCGAGCCCTTCGATGGTCGTGATCGTCGTACCGTCCGCATACGTCGCGGGTAAGAGGCAGGACGAGATGACCTCGCCGTCGACGAGCACGCTGCACGCGCCGCAGATGCCGACCGAGCAGCCTTCCTTCGTGCCGGTGAGGCCGCAGTCGTCACGCAGGACGTCGATGAGACGGCGCTGCGCCGCGACGTGTTGCTCGCGCCGCACGCCGTTCACCGTGAAGCGGATGATGTGTTCGCTCATCGGCCGCGCAGCTTGAATCGTTGGATCTTGCCGGTCGACGTCTTCGGCAGCTCATGCACTCGCTCGATCCACTTCGGTCGTTTGTATGACGGAAGCGCCTCCTCCGCGAGCGCAAGCAGATCGGCAGCCAGGGTATCCGGCGCGTCGTCGCGTGCGACGACGAACGCGACGGGTCGGGCGATGCCGTCGTCACGCGCGCGCGCGACGACCGCACACTCACGTACCGCGGGATTGCGCAGCATGACGCTCTCGACCTCGAGCGGCGAGACCCACATGCCGCTGATCCGCAGCATGTCGTCTGAGCGCCCCTGGTACGTCAGGTAGCCGTCGGCGTCGCGGGTGTACCGATCTCCCGTGAAGACCCAGCCGTCGCGGAACGTGTGCGCCGTCGCCTCCGGCTTGCGCCAGTACTCCTTCGCCGTCGACGGCCCGCGGACGAGCAGGTCTCCGATCTCGCCTGGGGCGGCATCGGTGCCGTCCGCGCGCTGCACACGAGCCTCGTAGCCGGGGATGAGCTGTCCCGATGTGCCCGGACGCACGCGGCCCTGAAAGTTCGAGATGCAGATGTGTCCGATCTCGGTCGATCCGATGCCGTCGAGGATCTCCTGTCCGAAGCGCGCCTTCCACCGCTCGAGGATCGGCGCGGGGAGCGCCTCCCCCGCCGAGACGCAGCGGCGCACCGAGGACAGGTCAGCATTCGCGCCGGACTCGGCCGCGGCGAGCATGAGCGCGTAGCCGGTCGGCACGTTGTAGAAGAGCGTCGGGCGCTCGATCGCGATGATCTCCAGCGCGCGCTGCGGTGTCGGGCGCTCGGGCTCGAGGATCGCGCACGCGCCGTAGTACAGCGGCACGAGCAGCGAGTTATTCAGGCCGAACGAGAAGAACTGGCGAGGCACGGAGAACACGACGTCGCGGTCGGTGACCTCGGACACGTGACGCCCGTGCAGCTTCGCCGGCTGCACGCCGTTCTTGTGCACATGCACGACGCCCTTCGGCTTTCCCGTCGTCCCGCTCGAGTACTGGATGAACGCGGGGTCCTCGGGCTTGGTCGGATGGGTGTCGACGTCCTCGACCTCGCCCGAGACGAGCTCATCAAACGGGATCGTCGGCGACGCGACCGCCGTCGGCATCGCGGGATCGCTGACGGTGACCGCAGCGCCCGAGTCGTCCAGCAAGTACGCGTACTCGTCGGCAGGGAGATACGTCGAGAGGGTCACCGGGATCGCGCCGATGCGTAGCGCGCCGAGGAACGTGGCGACGAACGCAGGCGAGTCGGGCAGGACGAGCGCGACGCGGTCCCCCGCGCGCACCCCGCGCGCGCGGAGTCCGTTCGCGGCCCGGTTCGCGAGGAGCGCGATGTCTTCGTACGTGAGCGTCTTGCCGCGCACGCGGAAGGCGGGTCGGGACCCGCGCCCGGCTTCGAGATGCGGATCGAGTAGCGCGGACGCGAGATTGAACACGGCGACCTGTACGGCTAGAGGTACTTCCTGCCTTGGAGACGGTCCGGCACGCGCAGGCCGATCGCCGCGATCTTCGGCTCCATCTCCGCGATGTACTGCTGACGTGCCTCTTCGTTCGTCCGCCGCTTGAGTCCCCATTCGATGTAGCGCTCCGTGCGCGACGAGCCCGACTTGCCGAACATGTCGAGCCCGGTGACATACCACTTGTCGATGGCCGCCTGCGCCTGCGCGCGGCCCGCGTCGCCGCTCTTGACGAGCTTCTCCAGTTGCTGCTCGCCGTATGCCACGTGGCCCTTCTCCTCGCGCAGGATGACCGGCAGCGCGTCGTCGATCGGCGCGTATGTCGAACCGATCATCTCGTCGAGCTGGTACTCGCCGACCTTGTCGATGAGGAAGCCGAACGCCGCGAAGTCCGCCCAGGTCGGCATATCCTCCTTGAACGCATCGACCTCGCGCTTGCTGCGGGGGCGTTCGAGGATGTCCGAGCGGTCGACGTCGATGAGTTTGAGGAGCCGCAGCATCTTGCGGCAATGATCGATCTCCTCGGCGGCGATGCGCGCGACGCGCCACTGGTCATCGACCGTTGGCGCGCGCAGCGTCCAGTGGTCGACGTAGATGTGCGGACCGCCGATCTCGCAGTCGGCCTGGATCGTGAGGAGACGGACGAGGAGATCGCGGTACTCGTCGGGCATCTTGAGGAAGTCCTTGGGGTCGACCTTGTCGTTGAACTGCGCCACGTCGTAAAAGTACAGGAGCGAGGAGCGGTTCACCCGCGACGAGCGAGTCGACGAGCGGTGTCGAGGCGGCGAGCTGCGGGCCGCCGAAGGCAGGCCGAAGCGAGCGCAATGACTAGGGAGCGAACGCCTCCATCGCCGCGGCCACCGGGCGCATGTCGCCGGGCCGGGGTGTGAGCAGGCGGACGACCGCGACATCGAGGCCGCGCGCCATCTCGCGGAACCACTCGCGCGCGCCGTCGCCGCGGCCCGCATAGCCGAACGTCGTGAGCATCCGCTCGGGCATCGCGCGGATGAGCTCGTCCTCCGATTTCCCGACCGCCTTGAGCGCCTCCAGCTTCGCGACGTCGTCGCCGAAGCCCATGCGCTCGAAGTGCTTCCGGTAGCCGCCCGCGCCGGACGGACGCACAAGAAGCGCGTACGCGAGGATCTGCTGCGCGAGCGCGCGCCGCGCCGCGGCGAGGTCTTCGTCGACGCAGACACGGATGTAGTCGACCATCTTCGTCTTCGCTTCCGATCGACTCCATTCGACCTGGGCCGGCGTGCACCAGTTGAGCGCCGCCCCCTGCGCGTGTTTGGCCGCGAGGTGGAGCATCTGCGGACCGAGCGCACCGACGATCAGTGGGACGTCGCGCGCGACCTGGCGGATGCCAGCGATGTAGCCGCGCACCGCGGCGATCGGCCTCTCGGTCACGCTGCCGGCGCCGATGCCGAGCGTGAACGTGCCCGAGGTGAGCTCGTGCGCGGTGCGCGCCGCGAGGCCCACGACCTCCGCCGGACCGCGGCCGATCGGGATGACCGAGATGCCGGTGCGCAGCCCGGCTTCGGCGTGCCAGGCGATGCACAGCGCGATCGGGTCGTAGTCGAGGCTGGAGTTCGTCCACAGGCTCTGGTAGCCGAGCGACCGCGCCTCGCCCGCAAGGTCGCGCAGCTGCGCGATGCTCAGCCCGAGGCGCTGATCGACGCCGAGCCCGATCTCCACGCGCGTATTGTCGCGACGCGAAAGTAGGCACGCCGTCTGCTCGGATCGGGGATCAAAGGAGGCATCGCATGGCGAGATACGGCAAGGCTGCGAGCCGCTCCGTCGAGACGGAGATGCGGCACAAGATGACAGGTAAGCACAAGATCAAGTCGCGCAAGCAGGCGATCGCGATCGGTCTCTCGAAGGCGCGACGCAAGGGCGCAAAGGTCCCGGCCAAGCCCAGCAGCCGCAAGAAGCGCTAGGCCGCAAGGTCGCGCGCGTACGTGGGGGTGGTTCCCGCTAAGGGTTGAGGCGCTCGCCTCCGCCTGACGTTCCTTCGGGAACGTCCATCACCCACCGCACCGACTTCGAGCACGGGCACGCACCGCCGACGCGCGCGAGCCGCGGCATTGAGTTGATCGCCTTCTTCAGTTCGATCTCGCCCCTACTGACCTTGCGCTGCATCTCGATCCAGTGTTTGACGTCGATCGAGGCGCGGTACGCCTCAGGCAGGTGCGCGAGCACGTGCGCGATGTACTCCTCGACGTCGGTGAACTGCTCGCCGTCGTGACCGATCATCTGGAACGCCGGCTCGCCGCGGCGTCGGAAGAAGCGGCGATCCGGTAGACGCAGCAGATCGTCGCGCCGGATCCCCTCGACCGTCTTGCCGTCCTTGATCCGTGCGTACGCCTTGTCCGCGTCATCGCGCGACAGGTGCGCGAGGCGCGCGCGCACGAAGCGCGTGTTGATGTCGTCGAGCATCTTCCCGCATTCCGCGATGTACAGGTCCTGCGCCTCGCGGTTCGTGAGGTCCTTCAGGCCGAGCTTCACGTTCGTCGCGCCGCCACGCTCGTCGCCGAACATTTCGAGGCCGCGACCGTACCACTTCGCGCACATCTTCTGGATCGTCGGCACGTCCATCGTCGCGTTGCGATCCCTCGCCGCCGCTTCCATCCAGCGGCGCATCGGGATGACGCCCGCCGCGAGATGGAACGCCTCCTCGCGCAGCATCGGCGGCATCGAGGCGGCCATCGGTGCGTACGTGTTCACCTTTTGCATCGTGAGCTGGTACTTCCCCACGCGGTCGATGAACGCGGCGAACGCGATGCTGTCGCCGAACGAGTCGTACTCAAGATTGAATGCCGCGAGCACGTGCGAGCCGGTCTGCATCGAGAGGATCTCCTCGACCATGTCCTGCGGCTTCGTGTCGGTCCACTTCGACCAGTCCGCGGACGTGAGGAGGTGGATCATCTGGTACCCGTGGCGGAGCTCCTCCGCCATGACGCGCAGCACCCAGGTCTGGTCCTGTGGATCGTTCGCGCGCTCGAAGGTGCCGTGGTGCTGCTGGATCGAGCCGAACTCTGTCGATGCCTGCGCGCGCACGATCATGAGCAGCTGCTCCGCGGCCTCCTTGTCGAGCTCCTTCGGCGCGAGCGCCTTCGGCTGTCCTTTGCGGTCGCCGACCTGGATCTCCGTCGGCATGTCCTTCTCGAGGCGCGCGCAGAGACAGAACTCCGCGTCCTTCGGGAAGTACTGCTGCCAGCGCTCCGTGAGCTGCGGGTACTCGGGGAAGTTGTGCCGCTGCCAGTGCTCGACGGCGTCGTGGTAGGCCTTCGGAAGCATGCGGATCTCGTCGGTCATCGCTTTAAGCGTACCGGCCAGCACGTCTCATTGTTGTGTCCCGTTCGCTCAAGCGAACGCTTCAGGACGTCGCGGGCGCGCCGCCCCGCTGCTGCCAGCGCCAGCGATCGTCGATACCGAGCAGGCTGCGGAGATGATTGATCTCGCCGGCGTGGTAGAAGTCGTGTCCGATCATCGCCGCGAGGATCCAGCGCGTCGGTCGCCGCTCGCCCCAGTTCGTCATGCGCGGCGCACCGAGCTCAGCGTCATCGAGCGCGGTCACATGATCGATGAGCCGCTGGTGCGACTCGCGAAGCCAGCGCAGCGCGTCGGCCATCGGCGCTGTTCCCTCGGACCACGGCTCGACGTCGCGCGTTCCCCACTGCAACGTGCCGCGTCCGAACGCGTAGTCGTCGTACATGACTTTGCAGGCACCGATGTGCACGACGATCGACTCGATGCTCCGCGCGGCGCCCGCGGGGAGCGCGCGCCACTCACGCTCGCCGACGGTAGCGAGATTCGTCATGAGCGCCTGGCTCTCGTTCGACTCCTCGATGCCTCGTCCGTTGAACGCCTCGTCGAGGAGATAGAGAGCCTCTCGCACCGCGGGCCCGGCCATCGCGCCGCCTAGAGGCGCTTCTCGAGCGCTGTCACTGGCGCCGGGGCGAAGCCGTTGCGCCGGATGAATGCGTCGATGTCCTTGTCTTCGCTACGCACCATCGTCCGCGCGACGTGCGCGCCTTGGGACTTGAACCGCGCGAGCAGCGCCTCGATGAGCGAACGTCCGACGCCCTTGTCGCGCGCATCGGGCAGGACGCCGAAGAACTCGACCCAACCCGTGGGCTCCTCGAGCCCGAACTCACCGCCGCGCACCTCGCCGAGCATGAACCCGACGACTCGGCCGCCGATCTCAGCGACCTGAGACGAATCGGGATCACGGCGGATGTAGTAGATGACGCGGTCCTCCCAGGCGTCGGGTCGGTACTTTCCGGTGATGCGCTCATCGATCCTGCAGATCGCCTCGATGTCGAGCTCGGTGACCGGACGGATACGGACGTCAGCCATCGCCGCGAGTATGCCGGAGTGAGCATCGGCGAGCCCCGGCCCTTCGATCGCGGCCGCGACCTAGAGCGGATCGTGCGTCTGATGTCGGACGCGCACGCGTTGCGCGGCGACTATCTGCATCCCGGCGGCATGCAGTGGTGGTTCCGGCGCACCCCGAAGGACACGTTCAGGCTGCTCGTGTGGGACAACGGCGAAGACATCTCGGCCTGGCTCATGGACGACGCTGGCTATGTCGTCGTCCGCGGTGCGCGCGACGATCTCGCCTCCCGCCTCGCGCTCGTCGCGTGGGCCGAGCGCGATCTCCGAGCGCGCGCAGCGTCGTCGATCGAGGTCTCGGCCGGCGATGACGAGCCCGCGCTCATCGAGGCCCTCCTCGGCCGCGGGTACGCCCGCGGAGAGACAGCGGGCGACCTTCTCGTCTACGACATCGACGGGAGGCCACCTGAGCCTGAATTACCTGAAGGGTTTCGGCTCGTCACACTCGCCGATCTCGGCGACGACGACTACATCGCGCTCCATCGCGCGGCGTGGTCAACGGTGAAGCCCTCCGAGTACGACCGTCAGCTTCACGATCTCGTCACGTCATCGCCGGACTTTCGGCGCGACATGGTGCCCGTCGTCCTCGCACCCGGCGGCATGCCCGCGGCGTACTGCATCGCGTGGCTCGACGCGGCGTCCCTCCAAGTCGAGATCGAACCGCTCGGCACGCATCCCGACTATCGCGAGCGCGGGCTCGGTCGTGCCACCGTGCGAGACGTCCATCGACTGGCATATGAATGCGGCGCTCGGTCGGTGATGGTCTGGGGCAGCCACGACAACGTCGCGGCGCGGAAGCTCTACACCTCCGCTGGCATGACCCCGCGGCGCACGGTCCGCGAGTACCGCAGGACGCTTTAGAGCCGACGCTCGAACACGTCCATCGCCTCGTGCCACCGCCGGCGGTAGCCCGCGGCGCTCACGACGGACCACAGCTCCGAAGGTGGCGCGATGCCGGCTCGATCGACGCGCGCGACGCGCGCCTGCCCGCGCAGCGCGACGAGCAGCTCACGCACGTCGGAGCGCGCGCCGGCTACGAGGCGGATGCGCAGGCGCGATCGACCCATCCACCGACTCCGGCGTTGCGCCGCGGCGATCGCGACCGCGCTCGGGCGACCAGGCGGACCCACCGCAAAACACTCGCGTCGCCTGATGGCGCGCGCGATGTCGGAGCGAGCCAACGCGCGCGCGACGTAGTCCTCGTGAAAGAGGCGTCCCCGCGACAGACGCCACGCCTCAGCGAGCTCCCTCGCGCGCACAAGACGCGGTGGATCGTCCGACGTCGGTCGTGCGTGGTAGTACTTGATCCGCTCGACGCGCCGGAAACCGTTGCGGCGCATGAGCCGATGGATCGCCACGTTGTCCTCGGCGGTGTCAAGCCGCGCGACGCGTGCGCCGAGGCGGCGCGCGCGCGCAAGTCGATGCGCGAGGAGCGCGGTCGCGACTCCGCGCTTGCGATGGTCGGGATCGACGCGCAGGGCATGGAGCCACGCCTCGCGTTCGCCCATCACCGTCAATTTGGCGACGCCGATCACGCACTCGGCCGCCACCGCGACCCAGAGCCGGCCGCGACGATCACGGACCCAGTCGTCGAAGACTTCGGGGACATAGTCGTCGGGCCATATGCGCGCGCACAGCGCTTTCACGCCGCGTCTGTCACGCGGCCGGGCGGCGCGTATCGAAAACCCTTCCGCCACGAGCGGAACGGTACGCCGCCCCGTCAGCTCGCTGTGCTAGTCGGCTTTGTCGCGCTTCTGCGCGAGGATGCGCTCGGCGTCGTCCGCGCGCGCGTCTGCGAGCACGACGACCTCGATACCGCCGCGCACGAACGTGCCGTCGGGCTCGGTGTGCCCGCCGTGCGTCGTCAGCGTGATCGTGTCCTCGTTGAACCCCGCCGCCTTCAGCCGCTCCACGGCCGCCTCGGCGTCCGCGAGCTCGTCGAACTTCGCCTGGACTTTCTCACCTTTGGTCGCCTCGATCTGCTGTCGTTCGATCATGCCCGCCGGACGTG
>Ga0209470_1001565_pt1 | contig 16877 bp, 15 predicted proteins | sample GraSoiAngelo_125_FD_185882 | JGI IMG/M metagenome (GOLD analysis project Ga0209470, IMG submission 185882) | Grasslands soil microbial communities from the Angelo Coastal Reserve, California, USA - 14_0927_05_40cm (SPAdes) (version 2) | ecosystem: Environmental > Terrestrial > Soil > Grasslands ... | reverse complement strand
GATGCGCACCACGTCCAGACCGGCGATCTTGCCGGCGTCCTTGGTGGCCTGGCGCTGGGAATCGTTGAAGTAGGCGGGCACGGTGATGACCGCCTTCTCGACCTTGTGGCCGAGATAGTCCTCCGCAGTCTGCTTCATCTTCTGCAGGATCATCGCCGAGATCTCGGGAGGCGTGTACCGCTTCCCCTGGATCTCGACCGAAGCGAGGCCGTTCGGCCCTTCCACGACCTTGTAGGGGACGCGCTTCGTCTCCTCCACCACCTCGCCCATACGGCGGCCCATGAAGCGCTTGATGGAGAACACCGTATTCTGGGGGTTGGTTACCGCCTGCCGCTTGGCCACCTGTCCGACGAGTCGCTCGCCATCCTTGGTGAAGGCGACCACGGACGGGGTCACGCGCCCGCCCTCGGCGTTGGGGATGACGACCGGATCGCCACCCTCCATCACCGCGACCACGGAGTTCGTGGTCCCGAGGTCGATGCCGATGATTTTCTCAGCCATGACGAGTGCTCCTTATCCTGGGGTTGATGCGCGCTGCTAACGCCCCGTCGCACAAGCAATCCCCGTGCCCGACAAAGATGTCATTATGGCAGGGCGGTGGAAAGCGGTGAAAGGCGGTGAGCACCGGATACGCCCGCCTTCCACCGCGCTCCACCGCCTTCGACCGACCTTATCTTTTCCCTGTGATCCCGTACAAAGATGAAAACCCCACCGAGCTCACCCCGGTCGTCACTGTCGGCATCATCCTCACCAACGTCGTGGCTTGGCTGTTCGTTCAGGGTGCCGGCGCGCCGGAGCCACTGGCGCGCTCCGTCTGCCAACTCGGACTGATCCCCGGCGAAGTGCTCAAGACCGTACCGCCAGGCACGGCGGTACCGCTCGGTCCGGGGTTGCAGTGTGTGCTCACGGCAGACCCGCACTGGTGGACGTTGCTCACGTCCATGTTCATGCACGGCGGCTGGCTGCATATCATCGGGAACATGTGGTTCCTCTGGGTCTTCGGGAACAACATCGAGGACTCGATGGGGCACGCGCGGTTTGTCGTCTTCTATCTCTTGTGTGGGGTGGCCGCGGCAGCGACTCAGATTCTGGTCGACCCCGGCTCGCGAGTCCCGATGGTGGGTGCCTCCGGGGCGATAAGCGGGATCATGGGTGGATACATCCTGCTGTACCCGCGGGTGCGGGTGCACACCCTGGTGACCCTGGGATTCTTCATCACCACGGTGACGCTGCCCGCGTATGTGATGCTCGGCTACTGGTTCGTGTTGCAGCTGCTGCTCGGCGCCGCGACGGCAGTGTCGCGCGCGCAGGGCGGGGTGGCCGTGTGGGCGCACGTCGGGGGCTTCGTCGCGGGCCTGGTCCTCATCAAGGTGTTCGCGAACGCCGAGTATCTCGAACGACGCCGCGGAGGGGTGCTCATCCTTCCGCGTGATGCTTGATCGTCTTTCCCTCCACGACGAACACGACATCTTCCGCGATGTTGGTCGCGAGGTCGGCCACGCGCTCGAGGTTGCGGCTGACCAGGAACAGATCCATGGCCGCGCCGATGATGTGCGGGTCCTCCATCATGTGCGTGAGCAGGATGCGGAACACCGAGTGGTGGAGGGCATCCACGGAGTCGTCGCGCCGGCAGATCTCGCGCCCCAACCCCGCGTCCCCGCGGACGAACGCGTCGAGCGCGCCCGACAGCATGGCGCGGGCCTGCCGGGCCATTTCGAGCAGCTCTGGCTCGGGCGCGATCACCCGGGCGGCGAGCAGCCGTTCCGCCGACTGCGCGATGTTCACCGCATGATCCCCGACGCGTTCCAAGTCGTTCGCGATCTTCGTCGCGGCGACGAGGAGCCGAAGGTCGCGGGCCATCGGCTGCTGCGTCGCGAGCAGGTCGATCACGGTCTCCTCGATCTCGAGCTCGAGCGCGTCGACGGCGTGATCGCCTGCGATGACCCGGGCGGCGAGGTCGGCGTCCCGCTTGAGCAGGGCGTCGAGCGCGTGCCCGAGGGCGTCCTGGGCCTCGCCGGACATGGTCAGCAGCTTGGCCTTCAGGTCCGAGAGCTGGTTGTGGAAATGTCGATGGGCCGCACCTAGAGTAGCGCTCATCCGAACCGTCCTGTGATGTAGGCCTCGGTGCGCTCATCCGCCGGCCTGGTGAACAGCTGCTTCGTCGGTCCGAATTCCATCAGCCGACCGAGGTAGAAGAACCCCGTGAAATCCGACGCGCGCGACGCCTGCTGCATGTTGTGCGTAACGATGACGATCGAGTAGCTGCGCTTGAGCTCGACGAGGAGCTCCTCGATGCGCTGGGTCGCACCGGGATCGAGCGCCGAGCACGGCTCGTCCATCAGGAGCACCTCGGGCTCGTTCGCGAGCGCGCGCGCGATGCAGAGCCGCTGCTGCTGGCCGCCCGACAGACCCGTGCCCGGCGTCTGCAACCGGTCTTTGACCTCGTCCCACAGTGCCGCCTGGCGGAGCGCGCGCTCCACGCGCTCGGGGATATCGCGCTTCGGGGCCAGGCCGTTCAACCGCGGCCCGTACGCCACGTTGTCGAAGATCGTCTTCGGGAACGGGTTCGGCTGCTGGAACACCATCCCCACTTCCCGGCGCAGCGCGACCGGGTCGGTGCCTTTGGAGAACACGGACACGCCCTCGAGGAGAATGTCGCCCGAATGCCGGGTGTGCGGGATCAGCTCGTTCAACCGGTTCACGGAGCGCAGGAACGTGCTCTTGCCGCAGCCCGAGGGCCCGATCAGCGCCGTCACCGCGCGGCGGGGGATCGCGACCCTCACGTCGAACAGCGCCTGGGTGAGGCCATACCAGAAACTGTAACCCCGTACATCCAGAACAGGCGTCGGACGGTCGGGCAGTCGGACGGGGAGGCGTTCGTTGGCCGGCTGTCCGACAGTCCGACCGTCCGACAGGGTTGTTGTCATCCGAACCTCCCCGTGATGTACGCCTCGGTCTGCTCCTTGGTCGGCTTGGTGAACAATTGCTCGGTCCGGCCCAGCTCGATCAGGTCGCCCAGATAAAAGAAGGCCGTGTAGTCGGAGATGCGGGCGGCCTGCTGCAGGTTGTGTGTCACGATCACGATGGTGTACCGGGCCTTCAACTCGTGACATAGCTCTTCGATGCGCTGCGTGCCGGTCGGGTCGAGCGACGCCGTCGGCTCGTCGAGCAGCAGGACCTCGGGCTCGGGCGCGAGGGCGCGGGCCACGCACAGACGCTGCTGCTGGCCTCCCGAGAGCGCCAGCGCACTGTGCCGCAGCCGGTCTTTCACTTCGTCCCACAAGGCGGCGCGGCGCAACGCGGTTTCCACCGCCGCGTCGAGCTGGGCGCGGGGCCGGCGGCCGTTGACGCGCAAACCGGCGGCGACGTTGTCGTAGATCGTCATCGTGGGAAACGGCGTGGGCCGCTGGAAGACCATGCCCACCCGCCGGCGCAGCTGGATCGGATCGACGTCGCGATCGTAAATGTCCTCACCGTCGAGCAAGACCTTGCCCGTGACCCAGCCCCCCTCGGCGAGCTCGTGCATACGATTGAGGCAGCGGAGAAAGGTGCTCTTGCCGCACCCCGACGGACCGATCACCGCCGTGACCGTGTGTGTGGGGAAAAGAATCGAGACGTCCTTGACCGCGGCCCGGCGGCCGTAGAGGGCCGTGAGCCGCTGGGTCTCGAGCCGCACGCGGCCGTCAGCGGGCGGCGCCATGACGCGACCGGAGCACCCAGCGGGCGAGGATAGCGAGCACCAGCACGAGTCCCATGAGGACCAGGGCCGAGGCCCACGCCAGGCGATGCCACTCGTCGAACGGCCCAGTGGCATACTGAAAGATCTGCAGCGACAGCGCTTCCATCGGCTCCCCGATATGGGTATTGAAATTCACGTTGCCCAACGCGGTGAACAGGAGCGGCGCCGTCTCGCCTGCGATGCGCGCCACGGCCACGAGGCAGCCCGTCAGGATCCCGGCGAGCGCGGTGCGCGCGACAATGCGGAGGGAGGTACGCCAGCGGGGATAGCCCAACGCGAGGGCGGCCTCGCGGAGCGAATGCGGCACGAGACGCACCAGCTCTTCGGTGGTGCGCGCGATCATCGGCACCATCAGGATGGCGAGGGCCACGCTCCCCGCGAACGCGGAGAAATGTCCCATCGGTCTCACCAGCCACGTCCAGACGAAGATGCCGACCACGATGGACGGCGTGCCGTTCAGGACGTCCGCTACGAACCGCACTACCCAGCCGAGTCGCCCCGACCCGTACTCGGCGAGGTACAGGCCGGTGCCGATCCCGATCGGGAGGCCGATCAGCGCGGCCAGTCCGACGATGATCCCGGACCCGACGATCGCGTGGGCCACGCCGCCTCCGGTCTCGCCGGTGGGGACCGGGTTCTTCGTGAAGAAGCTCCAGTCGAGCGACGACGCGCCCTTGGCGACCAGATGCCCGAGGATGAGCACGAGCGCCAGTACCGCCACGAACGACAGCGCGCCGACCAGCGCGGTCATCGTGCCGTTCACTAGGCGGCGGCGCAGGCGGCGCGCGTTCACAGGGCCCGACTCCCCACGGCGGTGCCGCGCGCGACGCGCCAGATCAGCAAGCGCGCCAGCGCGTTCACGGCCACGGTCACGACGAACAGGATCAATCCGACCTCGAACAGCGCCGACAGATAGAGGTTCGTCGTCGCCTCGCTGAACTCGTTGGCGATCGCCGCGGCCATGGTATAAGCGGGTTGCAGCACCGACAGGCTGATGTCGTGCCGGTTCCCGATCAGCATCGTCACCGCCATGGTCTCGCCCAGCGCGCGGCCCATGCCCAGGATCACGGCGCCGATCAGTCCCGCGCGCCCGTACGGCACCACGGCGGTCCAGACCGCCTCCCACCGGGTGGCGCCCATCCCCAGCGCGGCCTCGCGCTGGCTGGCGGGCACGGCGAGAAGCACCTCGCGGGAAACCGCGGCGATGTAGGGCAGAATCATGATCGCGAGAATGACCGACCCCGCGAGCAGCGAGCTACCATAGAACACGCCGCTCAAGAACGGTGTCCACCCAAACAGCGCCCGGAGCGGCGGCACGACATACGTCCGCAGGAAGGGGATCAGCACGAAGATCCCCCACAGACCGTACACGACGCTCGGGATCGCGGCCAGGAGCTCCACCAGGAACGCGATCGGCTGGCGCACCCATTTCGGGGAAAACTCCGTGAGATAGATTGCGACGCCGAGCGCCAGGGGTACGGCGATCAACACGGCGAGAAAGGACGACGCGAGCGTGCCGAAGATCATCGGCGCCGCCCCGTACACTTCGGCGACCGGGTCCCATACCGAGGTGACCAGGAAACGAACCCCGAAGTGCCGGATGGCGGGCCAGGCGCTCGCGCCGAGCTCTCCCAGGAAGGCGACGAGGAGCAGGGGGAGCATGAGCGCGAGCGCCGTCAGGGCGCCACGGTACAGGCGGTCACTGGCGTTTCGCCCGCGCAGGACACGCCAGCGGGTGTCGGGAGCCGCGACTGGCTCCAGGGGCACGGTGGTCATCGCGCGGAACGTATCCGTCGTGTGTCACGACTCTGTAACGGGGGACAGAAAAAAACACCCCCCGCCGGCGAATAACGCCGTACGGGGGGGCGGCAGTCGGGTTGGAGGGGTTACCGAGCTGCCGTCGTCCAGACCGCCTTACCACCAGCGGTGATGGTCTTCAACCGTGCCTCGATCCAGGGCCGCAGCGGCTTGGGCAGGGGCGCGTACCCGAGCGGAGCGGCGCGCGACTGGCCGTCCGTCTCCGCCCACCACACGAACTTCACCAGCGTCGCGGCCTTGGTCGCGTCCTCGTACTGCTGGTGCAGCAGGAACCACGTGAAGCTCGAGACAGGATAGGCCGCATCGCCCTCGGGGTTGGTAATGGAGACCCGGAAGTCAGTGCTCGGTCCCATCTCCTTCATCGCGCCGGCTGCGGCGGCGGTGATGCTCTCGAGCGATGGGGTGATGAACTTTCCGGCCTTGTTCCGCACCATGCCCGCGGGCAGCTGGTTGGCCATGGCGTATCCCAGCTCCACGTATCCGAGCGCGCCGGGCGTTTGCTTCACCGTGGCCGTGACCCCCTCATTCCCCTTGCCCCCCAGGCCCACCGGCCAGTTCACCGACGTGCCCCGGCCCACCTTCTGGTCCCACTCCGTGCTCACCTTGGACAGATAATCCGTCCAGATGAACGTCGTCCCCGACCCGTCGGAGCGGTGCACGACCACGATGTCCTCGGCGGGCAGCTTGACCCCCGGGTTCACCGCGGCCAGGCGCGCGTCGCTCCATTTGGTGATCTTGCCGAGGAAGATGTCCGCCAGGATGTCCGGCGTGAACCGCAGCGTCTCCTTGATCTCGGGGAGGTTGTACGTCGGGACGTCCCCCCCGAGCACCGTGGGAATGTGGAGCACGTTGCCCTGAATCGCCGCGATCGCCGAATCCTTCATCGGGGCATCGGTCGCCCCGAAGTCCACCGTGCCATCGGAGAACTGGCGAATCCCGCCGCCCGACCCGATCGACTGGTAGTTGAGCTGGGCATCGGGATGCGCCTTGTTATACGTCAGGATCCAGTCCTGATAAATGATGTTCGGGAACGTCGCGCCCGCGCCGTTGAGCTTCACCTGGGCGGCTGCCGGGACGGCGAGCGCCAGGGCGGCGAGGGCGAGAAGCGGCTGCTTGGTCATAGCTGATACCTCGTCGTCGCTAGAAGTTGAACTGAGTCTGGAACAGGAGTTGTGACCGCGCCGCCTCTTGCGCCGGAGTCGGCGTGGTCGCGAGGTCGAGGTAGTCCCAATCGAGCAGCAGCCGCCAGTTGGGGCTGACCTGGTACGAGGCGCCCCCGATGACGCGGGTTTGCTTGTCGTCCACGCCGGCCTGCGGGTCCTCGACATCGACCCGCGCGAGCAGAGCGGCCTTGCTGTGGGTGAGCTTGTACACGCCGAAGACGCTGTACACGTGGCCGTTCACCTGGAGGGCACCAGCCGGCCAGTCTTGCGTCATCGCCGCCTCACCGGCCAGGGTGATCTGGCGGCTCTTGTAGGATACCATGCCGATGAAACGGTTGCGCTGGGCTCCGCCGCTCGCCTTGCCGTACTGCGCGTAGCCGGTCAGCCGCAGCCCGCCGACGCGGGTCGAGTCGTTGGTGTCCTGCAGCCGCACCGACAGTCGGGCCTGCGCGTCCTTCCCCTTATCGCCAGGGCTGGTGTTGTAGTTCTCGCCGTTCACCACCACAACCTGCAGGTTCGCTTTGTCGGGTCCCCACTTGCCGTCCACGCCGACGCCGAAGTCGGACGAGGACAGGTACCCCTGCTGCGCGCCGGCGGCGGTCATGAAGCCCCGCTCCAGCGCCATCGAGCCCTGCATGCGGTAGTCCCACAGGGCCTCTTCCCAGTCGAGCCAGGACGTATGGATCAAGCCCACCTTGTAGGTGAGCGGGCTCTTCTCGGGTGTGTACGCGGCGTAGGCGTACTTGAGGCGGTAGCTGAGTGATCCGTTGGACGGCGCGGCCGTGTTGCGGTAGATGTCGGCCGTGACGCGCGTGTACAGGCCACCGGAGAACCGGCCGATCACGTTCACATATGCGCGCGTGATGTCGAAGTTGTTGACGTGATTCAGCGTGTCCTTCAACTGGTAGGCGAACTGCGTGTACACCAACGCGCCGACGGAGATCTGCGGCGGTGACGGCGCTTGCGCAGCGGCCGTCGAGGCGCCCAGCGCGCCCAATACGGCGAGCGGGAGCCAGCGAGACAGTCTTGCGTGCACGGTGAGTTCCCCAAGACTGAGGTTGGAAGCGCGGGTCGTGTCGCCGCCCGGGCGGCCTGTCGTGGCACGGCAAACGTGCCCGCCGCACATCACCGCGACGACGCGAGTGTGTCACGAGACTGTAACGGAAAAAAGCAGATAGCGGAGCCATACGGGCCTCCGCTACCTGGCACCCGGTCAGCGACCGTGCCGGCGCTGGCGGGCGTCGACGTGTCGGTGCTGCTGCGCACGGTGGCGTTTCCGGGCACATTGGCGGCGCTGCATCACGAATCTGTCACAGCGTCGCGCTCCGTCAGTAACGAAGTCGAATGCCACCACGAAGGACTGCAGAGTCACCGGGCGCGTCGCAGCTTGGAGCGGCCGCTGTTGTTCGATGGTGTAGCCCCGTCCCAGCGCGTCGAGCGATGGCATCACGGACTAGGGACTGGGGACTCACCGTCGGGGAAGAACAGGCGAATCGTCGTGCCCTTTCCGAGTGTGCTACGCGCTTCAACGCGTCCCCCGTGGGCTTCGACGAGGTGCTTCACGATCGCTAGGCCCAGGCCGGTCCCCCCCTCGTCCCGCGATCGGCCCGGGTCGACGCGATAGAAGCGCTCGAAAATGCGGGACAGATGCTCCGCGGCAACACCGCTCCCGGTGTCGGCCACCGACACGGTCATGCCGCCCGGGGCCTTTTCGACGGCCACGGTGATGCGGCCGCCGGACGGCGTGTATCGCAGGGCGTTGTCGAACAGGTTGGTGAAGATCGCCCGCAACGCATCGGCATCGGCCGTGACGCCGCTGCCGCCGGCTGTCGTCGCGAGCTCCACCCGCCGCTCCCGCGCGCGATCCGCGAACGCCGCCCAGGCATCGGCCGCGACCAGCTTGGCGTCGACCCGAACGGGCATGGGCTGCCAACGCCCCGACTCGATGCGCGCCAGATCCAGCAGGTCGTCCACCAGCCGCTGCATGCGCCGGGCGTTGCTCAGGATCGTACGGGCGAATCCGTCCGCCTGGGTCCCCGGGCTTCCCTCGGTCGCCAGGGTCTCCGCGTATCCCGCGATGGACGTGAGCGGCGTCTTGAGCTCGTGGGACACGTTGGCGACGAAGTCCCGGCGCACCGCATCGATGCGCCGCAGCTCGGTCACGTCACGGATCACGAGAAGCGCACCCCCGTTGGGAAGCCCGCGACCGGTGACGAGGAGCGTCCGGCCCGCACGCTCGAGCTCCTGCACCTCGGCATTGTGTCCGGCGAGCACCGCGTCGACCAGGTCGCGGGCGACCTTCTCGTGGAACAGTCCGTCGAGCGCGGGAAGCGGATCGGCGTGCCCGTATCCGAGTAACCGCCGGGCCGCGCGATTGAGGGTGACGATCGTGCCGCGCGCGTCGGCGGCGAGCACGCCGTCGGCCATCGTCTCGATGAGAGTCGTGGTCTCCTCGCGTTCGCGCACCAGGTCGGTGAACCGTTGTTCGAGCTGCTCGTGCATGGCGCGCAGGCTCAGGATGTGTTGAGCGACCTCGGGCACGCTCGCGTCGGGAAAGGCCGGGGGCCGGCCATCGGCGATGGCCTGGGCGGCCCCGCCGAGCTGCACCAGCGGCCGGGCCACCTGGCGGGCGAAGAGCCACGCCAGCGCGCCCGCGCCGAGTAGCGCCGCCAGGCCCGACAGCGCGACGGCGCGCTGCACGGTGGACACCCGTGCGTCGATGGCAGCGAGCGTGGTGGAGACCCGGACCACTGCGATCCCCGGCGGGCCGCCGCGCACCGCCACGTACATCCGACGCTCGTTGGTGGAGGCGCTGAGCCGGGCCGCGCGGCCGACGCCGGTCGAGAGCGCCTGCTGCACCTCGGGACGCGCCAGATGATTCTCCAGCCGCGCCAGCGCCCCACGATCGAACTCGGTGTCCCCCCGCACGACGCCGGTCGGGTCGATGAGGGTCACGCGTTGACCGACGCGGCTGCCTAGCTCGCGCGCCACATCGGGCCAGCCGAGAGAGTCCCCGGGCAGCAAGGTGGCGAGGAGCCGCGCCTCCCGCTCGAGTTCCCACGCCACCTCGTCCTCGAGATTCCGTCGGAGCAGGCGGTCCGCCGCCACGACGAGTCCGACCACGGCGACGGCTACGAGCAGGCTGGTGGTGAGGAACAGCCGCGTGGCGAGCTTCACGAGCGCTTGCGCGCCCGTTGCTCGGGCTGCGGGCGGCGAAACCGATAGCCCGCGCCCCGGACGGTCTCGATGCAGTCACCGCCGCGCCCGAGCTTCTGGCGTAACCGCTGGACGTGCATGTCGACCGTACGCGTCTGGATGTCGGGGTGCGCCTGCCACACGGTTTCGAGGAGTTGCGCCCGGCTCTGCACCCGGCCTTCGCGCTCGATGAGCGTGCGCAGCAGCTTGAACTCGGTGGCCGTCAGCTCGACCTCCGCCGCGTCCACCGTCACGCGGTGTGCGCTCCGATCGATGGTGATCGGCCCGGCGGTGACGAGGCCGCCCGCGGCGACCGCGGGGGCAGCGAGCCGGCGGAGCACGGCCCCGACCCGGAGCACGAGCTCTTGTGGCGAGAATGGCTTCGGCAAGTAGTCGTCGGCGCCGAGCGACAGACCCTTGATGCGGTCTGGCTCGTCCTTGCGCGCGGTGAGCAGGATGACGCCCAGGTCTCGCGTCTCCTCGCGCCGCCGCAGCTCGGCCAGCACATCGTAGCCGGAGATGCCGGGCAACATCAGGTCGAGCACCACCAGGTCGGGGCGCTCCTCGCGCGCCGCCCGGAGCCCGTCGCGTCCGTTCGCCGCCGTGGTCACGCGGTACCCCGACTTCGCCAGGTGGTAGGCGACGAGTGCGGTGATGTCGGGTTCGTCGTCGACGACGAGAATCCGATGCGTCGTGGGCTCGCCCATTGGCGACGGAAGGTAGCGCAATGCGCGCGCCCTCCGCAATTTTCAGCGCACTATGCTCTGCCCGTTCGGCCCGCCGTTGGCCACTCGCGCCCTCCTCTCTCTTCTTCCCTCTTCCCAGACTCCCAATTCCCTTCACGCCGTGATGGCGGTGTCGCGGACCGACACCGTCCCGGCTGAAGCGAGCGGATGGGACCGGTGATCAGCGTCTTCGTGAACGAGCGCCCGGTGTCGGTGGCGCGCGGGGCGAAGGTGCGCGACGCCGTGGAAGCGCTCGACCACGCGCTCGCGGAGCTGGTGGGACGCGGGGCGGCGTACGTGACCGACGGGGTGGGGCGGCCGGTGGACGCCGGCGATCCCGTGGGCGAGGGCGGAGCGATCTTTCGCGTGGTGGTGAGCGCCCGCCAGGGTCCACCCCGTCTTTCCAAGGACGCGCTGCGGCGCTGGCCCAAGGCGGAACTGCACGTCCACCTGGATGGCTGCCTTCGTCCCGCCACGATGCTCGAGCTCGCGCGTGCCCAGGGCGTGCGCCTCCCGGCGGATACGCCCGAAGGCCTGGCGCAGGCCCTGTTCGTAAAGCACGCCAGGAGTCTCGAGGAGTACCTCACGAAGTACGAGATCACGCTGTCGGTGATGCAGACGGCGGCGGCGCTCGAGCGGATCGCCCATGAATTCGTGCTGGATGCCGCCGCCGATGGCCTGCGCTACGTGGAAGTGCGCTACTCCCCTCTGCTGCACCGGCCGGCGCTGACGCTCGCGCAGGCGATCGAGGCGCCGCTGGCCGGGATCAAGCGCGGGGAGGCGGAAACGGGCGTGAAGGTCGGGCTGATCGTGTGCGCGATCCGCACGCGGCCGCCGGCGGAGTCGCTGGAGCTGGCACGCGCCGCGGCGGGGTACCGCGCGGCGGGCGTCTTGGCGTTCGACCTGGCGGGGCCGGAGCGGGGCCACCCCGCGGGCGATCACGCCGCCGCGTTCGCGTACGCGGCGCAGCATGGGATGGCCTGCACCTGTCACGCGGGCGAAGGGGACGGACCCGATTCCATCCACCAGGCGCTCCACGCGTGCGGCGCCCAGCGAATCGGGCACGGCACCCGGCTCGGGGAGGATCCCGCCCTGCTCGAGGAGGTGATCGCGCGCAAGATCCCCCTCGAGATGTGCCTGACGTCGAACCTCCATACGCACACCGTGGCGTCGCTCGCGGAGCATCCGTTCAAGCGGTACCTGGAGCAGGGAGTGGTCGTGACGCTGAACACCGACGGGCGGCTCGTGGACGGGATCTCGCTGACCGACGAGTATTTCCTCGCCCAGAGCCTGGGCCTGAGCCAGGCGGACCTCGCGCGCGTGGTCCTCAACACGTGCGAGAGCGCATTTCTTCCGGACTTCGAAAAGGTGGCGTTGGTCTCCCGCGTGCAGAGCGAATTGGAGGCTCTCTGATGTCCTTGCGCCGCACCATCATCGCCTTCGCGGTCACGTTCGTGTGCGCGCTCGCGGTCTTCACGCTGCCGCGCTTCGTATGGAATACGGTCCAGGGCGCCCCCCCCCCCCCCCCCCCCCCCCCCCCCCCCCCCCCCCCCCCCCCCCCCCACCTTCCCCAGCCCCAGCAACCGGCGGTGGATAGCGCGGCTCGCGTGACGCCGCCGGTCGCACAGCCCATCTCGCGCTCCCTTCCCCAGCGTCTGACCGGGATCTTTGGGATCGCGCTCATTCTGGGGATCGGCGTCGCGTTGTCGCGCAATCGGCAGGCGATCAGCCGGCGCGTGGTCGGCTGGGGCCTGGGATTGCAGCTCGCGTTCGCAATCTTCGTTCTGCGGGTTCCCGTCGGTCAACTGATCTTCAAAAAGCTCGGCGACGCCGTCTCGGCGCTGCTGGCGTTCTCCTACGCCGGATCGGGGTTCGTCTTCGGGGAGATCGGCAAGCAGCACTCGAGTCTGGGTGTGGTGTTCGCGTTCCAGGTGCTCCCGGCGATCATCTTCGTGTCCGCGCTCTTCGCCATTCTTTATTACCTCGGCGTAATGCAGGTGGTCGTCAAGGCGTTCGCGGTCCTGATGAACAAGGTGATGGGCGCGAGCGGCGCGGAAAGCCTGAACGTGGCGGCCTCGATCTTCATGGGGCAGACCGAGGCGCCGCTCACGATCCGTCCGTTCCTTCCCAAGATGACACAGTCCGAGCTGATGACGGTGATGACCGCGGGGATGGCTCACGTCTCGGGGTCCATCATGGCCGCCTACATCGCGTTCGGCATCGAGGCGCGGCACCTCCTCACGGCGGTGATCATGACCGCGCCGGGAACGATCATGATGGCGAAGATCCTCGAGCCCGAGACGCTCGTTCCGGAGACGCTCGGGGGCGTCAAGGTCGAGATCCCGCGCACCGACGTGAATGTCGTGGACGCCGCGGCGCGGGGCACGAGCGAGGGCCTGCACCTGATGCTCAACGTCATCGCGATGTTGATCTCGTTCATCGCGCTCATCGCGCTCACCAACGGCATCCTCGGGTGGGTACACGGGTTCGCGCCCTGGTTTCCGAGCGATCTGCAGTCGATCCTCGGCTGGATCTTCCGCCCGATCGCATTCGCCATGGGCGTGCCGTGGCACGATTCGGGCACCATCGGCGGCCTCCTCGGTACTCGCATGGTGCTGAACGAGTTCATTGCCTACGCGCAGCTCGGACCGTTGAAGGGGCAGCTCGACCCGCTGTCCTTCACGATCGCGACCTTCGCGCTGTGCGGCTTCGCGAACGTGAGCTCGGTGGGGATCCAGATCGGCGGCATCGGCGCACTGGTGCCCGACCGCAAGCACGACCTCGCCCGACTGGGGTTCCGCGCGATGATCGCCGGGACGCTGGCCAACTTCCTCTCGGCGACCCTGGCCGGGATGCTGCTGTGAGCGGTTCCCTCCGGTCGGCGGTCGATGTCGTGTCGCAACGCCTCGGCAACCTCAAGCCCCACGTCGCGATCGTGCTCGGCTCCGGCCTCGGCGGCGTCGCCGATGCCGTGCGCGACGCCGTGCGCATTCCCTACAAGGACATCCCCGGTTTCCCCGAACCGGGTGCTCCGGGACACAAGGGCGAGCTGGTGGGCGGCACGCTCGCCGGCGTCCCGGTGCTGGTGCAGAACGGCCGCTTTCACTTGTATGAGGGTCACGCGCCCGACGTCGCCGCACTGCCGACGCGACTGTTCGCACGACTCGGCGTCACGACACTGGTGGTCACCAACGCTGCAGGCGGCATCCGGCACACCTTCCGGCCTCCCACCTTGATGCTCATCGCTGACCACATCAACCTGATGTTCAGGAATCCGCTGGTCGGTCCGGTGGTCGAGGGGGACGAGCGGTTCCCGGACATGAGCGATCCATACGACCCCGCGTTACGTACCCTCGCCCACGAGGTGGCCCGAGCGGAGCGGATTCCTCTGGAAGAAGGAGTGTACGCGGCGCTGCTCGGGCCCTCCTTCGAGACGCCCGCGGAGATCCGGATGCTGCAGCGACTCGGGGCGGACGCGGTCGGCATGTCGACGGTGCCCGAAGTGATCGCAGCGCGGGCGCGCGGGGTGCGCTGCCTGGGGTTCTCGAGCATCACGAACGTCGCCGCCGGGCTGACGACCAACAAGTTGTCGCATCTCGAGGTGCTCGAGGCGGGGAAGCAGGTGGCAGGCCAACTCGAACGGCTGATTCAAGGCGTGGTGACACGGCTCACCAGACTCTGACAATCCTCGTTGCAACCATCTGCAGATCGCTGGCGTCATATCTCACGTTACCGCGGCCCGCCCCGGGCGCCGCCACCGGGACCAGCACCGACCATAGTCTCGGGGGTGCGCATGAGTCTCGTTCTCCGTGGACAACCTCGTCCTCATCGCTGTAACCTGCTGCTGCAATCCGTGAACGCCGTGCTCGCGCTGGGTGGAGTCTTGGGATGCTACGTCTCTGGGCCGGCCCCCGAGCCAGCCCGGCAGATGGAAGAGACCGTCGCGACGCGGCTGGCGTGGATCGACCCGCGGGACGTGCCGCGCCAGTACCTCCATCTGATGTCAGCGCCCTTGGCCGGTCCCTACTACATCCTCGTGAGCGTCTCCGGGCATTACTGTGTCGTGCCGGCCACGGTGTACGTCGTGGTGCAGGAGAACCAAGGCTGGCCCTGCAACTGGAGACTGGCGCGGCCGGTTGGTTAGGGCCGACCGACCTGCACGGGCGGATAGACGGCGACCTCGGACCCCGCGGCGAACACGACGCCCGTCGGCGGTGCACGGTTCAAGAACTCCCACTCGGCCCCGTACAGCGACCCGAAGTCGAAGCGATAGTCGACTCCCCGGACCTCCCGCACCTGCCACGGAGGATGTTCGACGCGGAACGTGCGCAGCCCGCCCTCGGCCCTGGCCCGGCACGCGAGGACGCGCTCCGCGAAGTGGTGCTCCGGTGACTCGAGGGCGGGGAGCGCTGCGTCCCGGGAGCCGGTCACGTTCACGTGCCATCCCAGCGCCTCAGGACCCACGCCATATTCGACCGCCAGCTCCGTAGCCGCGTTCACCACGCGGCTGCGGATGGGCATGGGCCAGAACGGTTCGTCGTAGCGCAGCCGGCCCACCGCCGCGATCAGGCGGCTCGGCACGAGCTGGCGGATGAACCACACGCCTGGCTCACCGCCGACGCGCACGTAGGTGCGAAAATTGACCTGCGGGTGCGAAGTGAATCCGGGTATGCGCCAACCCATGATGCGCACGTCGAGCATGCGGAGCGCGACGAGGCTCACATGCGTGCGCCCATTCCACCGGTCGAGTTCGACGCCCGATGGAAGCGCGCGGCGAACCAGATCTTCCGGTGCCTCGAAGGTCAGCAGCACGATGTCCGACCAGCGGGCGGTCAGAAACGGGCGTCGCGTCACTGGCATCCGGGGATTGAATGTCAAGGAGCCTAGAGCCCGTCCGTCGGTGGTCGGGGCGGCGCCGGGACGAAATGGTTCAGCGGACCATGTCCCGTGCCGAGCCCGGGGGCGGCAGCCATCGCGCGGTGCACGAAGTCGAGCGCGTCCGCGACCGCGCGCTCGAGCGGGCGTCCGAGCGCGAGCCCCGCGGCGACGGCAGCCGACAGCGTGCACCCCGTGCCGTGAGTGGACGTGGTGTCCAGTCGCGGCCGGCTGAACCGTCGCACCACGCCATCGGCGACGAGCACGTCCACGACCTCGGGCCCGCGCAAGTGACCGCCTTTGACGAGCGCCGCCCGCGCGCCGGCCTGCACGAGGGCGCGACCGGCGCGCTCCATCTCCTCCGGCGTGCGCGTCGTACCGCCCACCAGGACCTCGGCCTCGTCGAGGTTGGGCGTGACGAGCGTCGCGAGGGGTACGAGGCGCGTCGCGACCAGTCGCTCGGCAGCGCGCGCGAGCAAGCGGTCGCCCGAGGTCGCCACCATGACGGGGTCGAGCACGTAGTGCGGCGGCCGTCGTCGTGCGATGAAATCCGCGACCACCTCGACCGTTGTGGCGGAGCCGAGCATTCCGGACTTGATCGCCGCGGGCGGAAGATCGTCGGCAAGCGCGTCCAGCTGTTGGGCGACGAGCTGAACGGACACCGGCTCCCACGCCCGGACGCCGACGGTATTCTGCGCGGTCACCGCGGTGATCACGCTGGTACCGAAAACGCCGAACTGGTGGAACGTCTTGAGGTCGGCCTGAATGCCGGCGCCACCGCCCGAATCCGATCCCGCGATGGTCAGGGCGATCTTCACGTAGCGCCCCGTCCCGGCTTCGTCGCATATTGAAGGCCCGGCCGCGGCCGGCAATGCCCGAGGGGACTCATCGCCACTAATCTGCAATCGACGGTCCGTGATCTCCAACGCCGCAAGGCGCGCGGTCGACGCGGGCTCGCGCTAATCGAGGGCGTCCGACTGGTGGAAGAGGCGCTGGACGCGGGAGTCACCTTTCAGGGGGCGCTCGTGGCGCCCGAACTGTCGCGGACCGCGCGTGGCAAGGAGCTCGTGGCGGAGCTGGGACGGCGTGCGGTGCCCGTGGAGGAGGTCGCCGCGCGCACCTTCGCGCAGCTCGCCGATACCGAAACGCCGCAGGGAATTCTGGCAGTGATCGAGCCGCGGCAGTGGAGCGCCGCCGACCTGGCGCTCCGGCCGGACGGCGTCGTGCTGGTGATCGACGGTGTACAGGACCCGGGCAACGTCGGGACGTTGATCCGCACCGCGCACGCGCTGGGAGCGGTCGGTACGGTGCTGCTCCGGGGCTCCGCCGACCCGACCAGCCCCAAGGCACTGCGGGCGGCCA
>Ga0209470_1001561_pt1 | contig 16917 bp, 24 predicted proteins | sample GraSoiAngelo_125_FD_185882 | JGI IMG/M metagenome (GOLD analysis project Ga0209470, IMG submission 185882) | Grasslands soil microbial communities from the Angelo Coastal Reserve, California, USA - 14_0927_05_40cm (SPAdes) (version 2) | ecosystem: Environmental > Terrestrial > Soil > Grasslands ... | reverse complement strand
GACGTGAAGTCGGACCTGGATCATGAGCTCTCGGTGCAGCGCCGCGAGAAGGGCCGTCGGGCTGACGGTCGGGAGGAGGCGCTGACCTTCGTGTCAGACTACCTCTCCAGCCTTATTACCGCCACCGAGATCGAGTCCTCAAAAAGTTCCGTCTGACCTCGTGGGCGGGCGCTTGCGGTTTCCTCGTCCCCTCCGTTGCGGAAAGCCGGACCTCCCGACGAATCCAATCCGATGAGGCCGTTTCAGGTGACCGGGGTGGACGTGTCACGGAGAACCAAGCTGGTCCGTGAATGGATTGTGTTTGCGATCTGTCTCGGGCTTGGAGGCCACATCGTCCTCGGCGTGATCCTGCACGCTCCGGAGAAGTGGCCGTGGAGGGACGCGGGCGTCTATGGCCTTCTGGTTGGTCTCTCGGTGTATGTGGCGGTGCAACTCGTTCGCTCCGTCTGGTGGGTCATGAGAGGCAAGACGAAGCGGCCGATGTCCTGATCAGGATCGGCTCCGCGGCCGGTCCACGAACTCACGCGAGCGGACGAGGTCCTCGTGCGTGCAAAGCTGCTTCTCGACCAGCAGATGTTCCACCGCCGCGATTCGGGCAGTCAGTTCCGGCAGCATGATGTCCAGTGTTTCGGCCAGCTCGTTCAGGCGGCGGGTGGCGACTCCCTCCGGTCGCGACGCGACCGAGCGCCGCATTGTTCGCGGTGAAGCCTGGCGGCGGGGCTGCCCCCTCATCTTCTTCTTCGACGGCATCGCAACCTCCCACTCAGCCTTCCGCGGCTCGCGACGACAGGGCCGCGCCATGCTGCGCGCGGCCATGATTCATCAACCAGCGGATGGCCTCTCAAGGCCGCCGGGCTAGACTTCCTGAAATCGTTCTATCGCTCCAGCCCGCTCACGGAGAAACTCTAACAGGCGCTTATTTTCACGAGCCGACCGAAGAAAGTTGAACCCGATGCCCTTGGACGTGACCGACCGAACGATCGCGGCTTCCTCAATCGGGAGCTGCTGCTCGGAAACAAAGAGCTTCAGGTAATAGATCTCGTCCGTGCGGACCGGCGCATCGCTCTGGATCAGGCAGCCTCCCGCAGAGATGTTGAGCACGGTTCCATCTCCGCTGATTCGTCCTCCTGAGAAGGCCAGCGCGAAGCGTACCGGAATGCGCGTATGCTCCCTCCGATCCACGGGATGGGGGGGATAGCGGCGGCCCCATCGGAAACTCAGAAATCGGTGGCTGCAGATCTGACAACGAAAGGGGGACATGAGGAGCACGCCAGCGAGGCGCTCGATCAACGAGACGCAACGCGCTCGGAGCACAACGTCCGTTCCGCATTGTGGACACCGAAGGGGCTGTGCCATCGGGCAGCCTCAGTGGATGACAGCCTGTGCCGTCTTCTCTATAGGACAAGACCCGGTGATGGGGCAAGAACTTTCTCGCCGGCTTGACCGCGAGAAACGCTTTTCGATAGAATCGCCTCGTGCGTCCGCCCCGTCCCCAAGGCCCTGGTTTCAGCGCGTGGCCCACTGCGCCTCGTTCCCGGCGCGCGGTTCGGCCCGGCGGCCCTTCGCCGAGGGAGGAGAGGGGCCAGCCGCCCCGCGACCAATACGGGTCGTTTCGCGCCTCGCTGCTCTACTGTCCGACGTGCCGTCAAGCCACGCCCACCCGAGAGCGTCTGCTTCTCGTCCTCCCAACCGGCGACCTCTACGAATACCTCTGCGCGCAGTGCGGCACTTCCACTGGCTCCAAGACCGACAAGGACCAATCCGAGGTTCGCCTCTTCATCCCGTGATCGGTCCTCCGACCGATCCCGCTCCGATCGAGGCGAAGAAGCATGACTGACGTGTGGCTCGTGGCTCCAGAGTCCTGGTGTGGCACGGGAGAGCGGCGGGAGCACGACAGGCTGAGTGGATGAAATCAGGCGAGACCCTCGATCGGAATCCCTTCCTCGATCAGCATCACCGGGATGTCCTCCCTGATCGGATAGAGGATTTTCTTATCAGCCCGGATTAGGCCGCCGTCGAGTTTCTCGCTCACGGGCTGGCCCGCTTTGTTCTTGAGCTCCCTTTTCGCGATCCGGTCATTCAACCGGGCGATGAGCGCGTCGTTGGCGAGGACGACATCCTGCTTCGTTTCAGGGCAGCACAGGATCGCCAACAACTCCTGATCGATGTTCACTTTCCCCGAAAAGTCCTTCGTTTCTGCCATGACACCTCCCTGGGCCCGACGAAGCCCCTCACCGAAGCGCATCGAGACGAGATAGAGCAGGCTCTAGGGTAGATGAATCTCCAGGCAAGATCAAGGGAGGAGTGAGAGGGAGGATCATATTGTGCTCAGATCGTGAAGGACGCGCCGGAATCTGGTAGACTAAAAACTTGCTTCCCTACAAGAGGTCGCTCGGTGAATTGGCCTGTTCGGGTCAGACGATACTGTCTCACGGGGCTCCTGGTCCTGGTCCCTGCCTGGGGAACATTCCTGATCATGCTCGCGCTGTTGAGCACCGTGGATGGCTTGATCGCGGATCTCCTCGGTCCCGTGCGCAAGCCCGGCATCCCGGGGCTGGCGGAGGTGTCCCTCCTCGGCCTAATCCTATTGACCGGTGTCGTCGCGACCCGATTTCTAGGCCAACGGATGCTTCGCTGGACGGAGGAACTGATGCGACGCATCCCCGTGGTGCGCACCATCTACGGCATCTTGAAGGGAATGACGGACCTGTTTAACTTCAAGGCCCGCTTCGGCCGGAGCAAGGTGGTGGTCTTTCCATTCCCCCGCGAGGGCCTCTGGGCGCTCGGTTTCGTCATGGGGGCGGCCCCCGCCTCGCTGCAGGTGGCTCCTGTGGGACCGCTGGTGATGGTCTTCGTTCCGACCGCGATTCATCCCTTCACCGGGTACCTCGCGTTTATGCCCCAGCACAAGATATTCTCTGTGAATCTTCCGGCCGAAGAGGCGATGAAGATGGAGTTCTCGGCCGGCCTCTACCGCCCTCGGCCCGGGTGGCTGACGAAATTGCCCGGACCGGGCCCTGGGGAGGCTGGACCGCCATAGGAGCGCGACGATGCCAACCTCAGCGCTTGATCGGCTCATCGTCCGCCCGGCCCGCATGGAAGACGTGGACATGCTGGTGACCTTCAGCGCGGCGATGGCTCTGGAGACGGAAGGCAGAAGGCTGGACATGGATCGGCTGCGCCGTGGAACGCAGCGGGTGTTCGACTCCCCGACGCGAGGCTTCTACGTCGTCGCCGAACTCCCGCAGGAGTCCTCGCCTGGGGTGATCGGCCAGCTTCTGGTCACCTACGAATGGAGTGACTGGCGGGACGCGACCTTCTGGTGGATCCAAAGCCTGTACGTGCATCCGGACTGGCGCCGCCGTGGCGTGTACCGCCGGATGCACGAGTACATCAGGCAGCAAGCCCGGAGCCGAAGCGATGTGTGCGGCCTCCGCCTCTATGTCGAGGCCGGCAATACAGGGGCCCAGGCAGCCTATAGGCAGACCGGACTGTTTCCTTCGAGCTATCGCATAATTGAGGAAGACTTTGTGTTCCGCAACAAGATGGTCTAAACTTTAGTGTAGAGGCGAAAGGTGCCCGCGTCCGTGGCGGTTGGCGGGACGGTGACCAGAAAGGCAGGCGGCCATGAAAGCACACAAGGCGACCTGGATGACAGCGACCCTGATCCTTTCGCTGAGTCTCCTAGGAGGCTGCGCGTTCATTCGCGGGAGTATGGGGGATGCATTCAAGGACGAGGACGTGGCGGCTTTGAAAAAAGGGGTCACGACGCGAGCTCAGGTCGCCGCCCTCATGGGTGCGCCCGAGCGGATCCTCGAGGCCAACGGGTATGAGATTTTCCAGTATTACCGCTACGACGTCAAGTCCGGTATGATACTGTTTTTCTCGCGGACGAACGTCATGGGCGACGATCTCTACGTGATGTTCAACAAGAAGGGCGTGGTCGATGAGGTGGTGTTCGGCAAGCGGACCAATCGGCTCAAATTCCAGTTCTGGCCCTTCGGTGACTGAGCGCCAGCCGGCCCGAGCCCCGATCGAATGGGCCCGCCGTGTGGTCGGGTTGATGGCCGTCGCTCTTGTGCTCTCCGGTTGCCCTCTCCAATGGCAGAGGATCGCGATCAACGAGACGATCAAGCCGGAGGACGTCACCTTCATCCGCGCTGGGAAGACCACGTTATTCGAGGTTGTGGCGGAACTCGGCGCGCCCGACGACATCTCGGACTCGCTTGGTGGGGCGGTGGCACGCTACCGGTTCCGCGACGCCAGGTATTTCCGGGTGAATTTCGGGTACGCCGTGAAGCTCCTGACCCCGCCGGGGATCCCAGATGACATGGTGCTCGCCGGCGGCGGCACCGGGACCCAAGAGTTCCACGTGATGTTCGACGCGAACTGGGTGGTGCAATATCACGCCTTTGCCCTCCATTTAAGCGCCTCGCATTACAGGTTCTGGCCGTTCGATACCTGGCCATTTTACACCTATATAATCCCCGTGGAAGAAGGCCGATCGCCTGGCGCCTTCTGACCTACTGTCCCGTGCTCCGCCGTTGTGGCCGCTCCTCCGTCCCGCTATAATGGCCCGCGGTGAGCATGGAGTCTCGCAATCGGCAGAAGCTGCTGGAGACCCTTTCACAATCACTGTCCTATCGGCGGGCGGATGAAGGCCTCGACTTCCTGGGGCGTCCGGAGCCGCGCCCGATTCGATTGCAACTGGAATTGCTCAAACCCGAACTGGTCCAGCAAGAAGAAGGTATGCACTCCAGCATCGTGGTGATTGGAAGTGCCCGGCTCGTGGAGCCAGTCGAGGCGCGGTCTCGCGAGCATGAACAGCGATGAGTGAGCAGCCACCGTCCCCTTCCTATCGTCGAGCGGATCAGGACCTGGAGTTCCTGAATCGGGAGGAACTCCGGCCGGTTCGGCTCCAACTCGAGCTGCTCAAGCCCGAACTCATTCAACGAGAGGAAGGAATCCGCTCGACTATCGTCGTCTTCGGAAGCTCCCGGTTGGTCGAGCCGGCCGTCGCGCGTGAGCATCTGACGAAGGCAGAAGACTCACTGGCCCTGAAGCCGAGCGATCCCGACAGGCAACGGGCGGTCGCCGTCGCGCGGCGACGGCTTGCCCTGGCGCCGTATTACGACCAGGCTCGTGAGTTCGGACGTCTCGTTTCTTCGACCTGCCAGGTGGGCGGCCGTTGCGATTTTGTGGTAATGACGGGCGGCGGACCTGGCATCATGGAGGCGGCGAATCGGGGCGCCGCCGAGGTCGGGGCGAAGTCGATCGGCTTGAATATCACGCTGCCTCGAGAACAGCAGCCCAATCCCTACGTCACTCCGGCGTTGTGCTTCCAGTTCCGGTACTTCGCGCTCAGGAAGATGCATTTTTTGCTGCGGGCGCGGGCGCTGGTGGCGTTTCCGGGAGGATTCGGCACGATGGATGAACTGTTCGAGGCCTTGACGCTGCTTCAAACCGGGAAGGTGACCGGCGTGACCGTGGTGCTGGTGGGCCGCGCCTTCTGGGACCGGCTCATCAACTGGTCCATGTTGATCGAGGAGGGGTTGATCGGTCCGGAAGACCTGCGGCTGTTCCACTATGCCGAAACCGGCCGGGAGGCCTGGGAGACCATTGCCGCCAACCATCGGGTAACCTCCCCAGCATGAAGATCTCCTTCCATGGCGCGGCGCGCTCCGTCACCGGCAGCCGGCACTTGATCCAGGCCGCCAACTCGCGCGTCCTGCTGGACTGCGGGCTGTTCCAGGGCCGTCGCCAGGAGCAGGACCGGAAAAACCGCGACCTGGGATTCGACCCCAGGGCCGTGGACGCGGTGCTCCTCTCGCATGCCCACATCGACCATTCCGGGGCGCTCCCCACCATGGCGAAATTGGGGTTCCGCGGACGGGTGCATGCGACCCAGGCGACCGCCGACCTGGCGAAGGTCATGCTGGAAGACGCGGCCAACATCCAGGCCAACGACTGCGAGTACGTCAACTGGAGGGAGGGCCGGCGCGGGAACCAATGCCGTCAGCCCTTCTACGACGCCGGGGACGTCCTGACCACTGTCAAACAGTTCGAGGCCGTCGAGTATGGTGGTCCAATCCTGATCGGGCCGAGGATCCGGGCCTCCTTTCACGATGCGGGGCATATCCTGGGGTCGGCGGCCATTCGGGTCACGGTCAAAGAACGGGGAGGCTCGACCACCGTGCTCTATACCGGCGATCTGGGGCGCAAGGACATGCCGATCCTGCGGGATCCGGAGGGGCCGCCCCCCTGCGATGTGTTGATCATCGAATCCACCTACGGTGATCGCGTCCACGAAGAGGTGGGCGCGGTCCTCAAAAAAAAGATTCTGAACCTGGTCGCCTACGCCCTGGCCCACCGGAGCAAGATCATCGTGCCGGCCTTCGCCGTCGGGCGGACCCAGGAGCTCATCATGCGCGTCAAGGAACTGGTCAAGGAAGGGCTGGTCAAGCCCATCCCGATCTACATCGATTCTCCGCTGGCGACCAAAGCCACCAAGGTGTTCCGGAACCATCCGGAATGCTTCGATGAGGAAACCTATCAGGCTCTCACCATGGAAGCGGACCCCTTCGCGGCCCGCTATATCCGGTTCGTGTCCTCGGTCGAGGAAAGCAAGCGGCTCAACACCATGAAGGGCCCGTGTATGATCATCGCCGCCTCGGGGATGTGCGAAGGCGGCCGGGTGCTGCACCACCTCAGGTACGCGATCGGTGACGAGGGGAACATCATCGCGATCGTGGGTTTTCAGGCCGAGCACACCCTCGGCCGCAAACTGGTCGAGGGGTGGGAGATGGTGCCCATCTTCGGGGAGCTGAGGCCCCAGCACGCGCAGGTAGTGCGGCTCAACGGCCTGTCCGCCCATGCCGACCGCAACGACCTGCTGGCCTACGTCCGGGCGATCAAGCCCGTGCCGTCGAAAATCTTCGTGGTCCACGGGGAAGAGCGCCAATCGTTGTCGCTGGCCACCGCTCTGCGGACCGAGCACCCGCGCGCGACGGTGGTCGTCCCTGAGCCGGGATCGACGTACGAAATCTGAAGTGATGCGTGATGGATGCTGACCGAGGTTCACACGGGTGTCGGCTGCTAACCTCCTCAGCGGCGACTCCGGGACAGTGAGCGAAGAGAATTCAAACTGGATCGTCTCGACGGGGCAGGCCTGGAAGCTCTACGTAGCGATCGCGGGGTTTGCAGGCTCGCTCCTCTGTTTTACGGTCGCGTTCTTCTCGCTCGGCGCCGGCGGGGGACGGTTCCTGGGCCTGACCGCCTGTGGGATTTTCCTGGCTGGTGCGACGTTCGTGTGGCTGACCGCCGTGCTTCGTTGTCCGCACTGCCTGGCCAAGCTGGTCTGGACGATGGTTGTTAGCCGCCCGCATACGTCATGGCTGATCGACCTGGCGGCGCTCGATCGCTGTCCGGCTTGCGGCCGCCAGCTCACGAAATAGACACGGCCTCAGGGGGAATGGAAGATGCACATTCGACGTCCGCCGGTTCCAGACCTGTGGCCCGGTTGCCTGTTTGCGATCATGACCGGGTGGCTGCTGCTGGCTCCGGGGCCCGTCTCGGGAGCCGACCGCGCCGGAGGCGGCGGGGCGGAGGAGCCGCGGCTGCGTGCCCGCGAGTTGGGCATTGTGATCGGCCGGTATCAGCCCGGCCCGCTGAACGCGATCACGGACGTGGCGGGGGTGAAGGTGGGGCACCTAACCCTGATCCGCGGGCAGGGCGCGCTGAAGCCCGGTGAAGGGCCGGTCCGCACCGGTGTCACCGTGGTCATTCCGCGCGAGGATGTCTGGCGCAAGAAAGTGCCGGCCGGGGCGTTCGTGCTGAACGGCACCGGCGAGATGACCGGCCTGGCCTGGGTGGCTGAATCCGGGTTTCTGGAATACCCCATCGCCTTGACCAGCACCCTCAATATCCCGCGCGTGGCCAACGGGGTGATGAACTGGATGATCGCCCGATACCCGGACATCGGAATTCGCGACGATACGCTCACACCCGTGGTGGCCGAATGTGACGACAGCCGCCTCAATGACAGTCAGGGCCGGCACGTGTCGGAACAGGACGTCGTGACGGCGTTGGACAGCGCGTCGGGCGGACCGGTGGCTGAGGGGAGCGTGGGGGCCGGGACCGGCATGGTGTCCTATGGGTTCAAAGGCGGGATCGGGACCTCCTCCCGACGGCTTTCAGATGAGGACGGTGGCTACACGGTGGGGGTGCTGGTCAACGCCAATCACGGGCGACGGGAGGAATTAACCGTCGGGGGCATTCCTGTCGGACAGGTGTACGGCAAGGACACTGGTTCTCCGCTCGCGGGAGGGGAAGGCTCGGTCATCGTGATACTCGCCACCGATGCGCCTCTGGACGCGCGACAACTCGGACGGCTCGCCAAACGCGCGGCGCTGGGCCTGGCCCGGACCGGCTCCACGGCGCGTCACGGCAGCGGGGACTTCATGCTGGCCTTCTCGACCGGGAACACCGTTCCGCACTATCCCAAGGAACGCACGTTCGTCATGACGCACCTGGCCGACACTCATCTCAATCCCTTGTTGAGCGTGACGGTCGAGGCGACCGAGGAGGCGGTCCTGAACGCGCTGACCGCGGCTTCGACCATGGTGGGGAGGGATAACCGCCGGGTGGAGGCCATCTCGTTGCCCCGCCTGCGGGCCTTGCTGGCCCGGGGTCGCTGATCCGGGAGGGCTCTCATCGCCGCACACCGGACGACGGTTGCGGGCAACTTGCATTTTGGCCAGATGCGCGTCTATGCTTCCCGCGGTCAGGTTCGGAGGGGCACGGTCACAGGTTGAGAACCGCGTGTAAGGGGGACCATGGGGGACTATCAGATCGGCGGCGGCTTGAAGCTGTTCACGGCAATTGAGAAGACCAGAGGTTTTTCGGAATTTCTTCACAAGCGGATGATCCATGCGCTCGAGATGGAAGATCCCGCCGAGCTGCACTACCTCTTGGCACAGCTTGACGACTATCACTCGTTTATGTGGCGTTATTACAAGAAGCTGAGGACGCAGCGGGGTGAGCGGTCGGACCTTCCAGGCTAGATTGCGAGATTGAACCGTGCTCACCCGCAAGGACACCAGGTTGCGATTCGCCGTGGCGGTCTCACGAGACTCCAAGGCGGCCCTGGCAGGCCGGGCCATCGCACAGGCTGCACGAAGCGGGTTGGGGCCTGGCGCTGCCGACCTGGCATGTCTGTTCTTCTCCTCCCATTATGCCGAGCGGGCCGAAGAGCTGTCCGCCGCGGTCCGCGAGGTGCTCGGGCCACGCGTGTTGCTGGGGTGCACCGGAGAAGGGGTGATCGCAGGCACAGAAGAGATCGAAGGCACGGCCGCCGTGACCCTGTGGGCGGCACGGTTCCCGGGAGCCCATCTGACCCCCCTGCGACCGTCGTTCACCCAACAACAGAAGGAAGAGATGCTCGCGGTGACCGAATGGCCGGACCATGTCGGCGCTGGGCCGGAACCGCCGGTCTTCCTCTTGCTGGCCGATCCCTTTTCGACGCCGGTGGACGAGGTGTTGGCACTCATGGCGGACCGCTGCCCCGGGGCGACCGCGATCGGGGGGCTGGCCGGAGGGGGGCACGATCTGGGCGAGAACCGCATGCTGCTCGATGATGAGGTGTATGAAGGCGGACTGGTCGGGGTCGCGGTGTCGGGCCCCGTACGCATCCGCACCGTGGTGTCGCAGGGCTGCAGGCCGATCGGGGAGCGCTACGTCGTGACGAAGGCTGAGCGAAATGTGATTTACGAGCTGGGTGGTACCCCGGCGTTGGACCGCCTCCAGGCTGCCTTTGAGTCTCTCAGCGAGGAGGAACGACGAATCGCCCACCGAGCCTTGCACGTCGGTGTCGTCATTGATGAGCACCACAATCGGTTCGAGCGGGGCGATTTTCTGGTACGAAACCTGATCGGGGCGGACCGCAGCTCCGGCAGCGTGGCGATCGGCGATGTCGTCAGGGAAGGGCAAACCGTCCAGTTCCATGTCCGCGATGCGCGGTCGGCCAGTGAGGATCTCAATCTCTTGTTGGCTGCCGAGCAGTCCAGGCAAGCGCGGCCGACACTGGGCGCGCTCGTGTTCAGTTGTTGCGGCCGGGGGCAGGGGCTCTTCGGTCGACCCCATCATGACGTGACGGCGGTGCGCGAACGGGTAGGTGATGTCCCGATTGCCGGCTTCTTTGCCCAAGGCGAGATCGGGCCGGTGGGCGGCAGCAACTTCCTCCATGGCTATACCGCCAGTGTCGCGCTGTTCTCGGAGCCGGACTCCTGAGCAGCTCCTTCTGACTCGTGACGAACGCCACCTTGACCTTCGAAGTGGAGTTGTTGGGGCTGCGCTGACGCGGAGCCTCCTGCCGCATGAACCGGACCCCGCTCTTCGCCAAACACGCTGCGCTGGGGGCCAAGCTGGTGGACTTCGCCGGCTGGGAGATGCCGATCCACTACTCCGGCGTGGTGGACGAGTATCAGGCCGTCCGCACCGCCGCCGGCCTCTTTGACGTGAGCCACATGGGCCGGATCAACGTGGCGGGCCCGGGTGCGCTGTCGTTTCTCCAGCGCGTCACCGTCAACGACGTGGCCAAGCTGGCGCTGCTCGACTCCCACTATTCCATGGTGTGCAACGAACGCGGCGGCATCATGGACGACGTCTTCCTCTACCACCCCACGCCGCAGGAGTATCTCCTGTGCGTCAACGCCTCCAACCGAGAGAAGATCATGGCCTGGTTGCTCAAGCAGGCCGCCGGCGCGCCGTCAGTCACGATCGTGGACCGCTCGGTCGAGATCGCTCAGATGGCGCTGCAGGGGCCGGCATCCCGGTCAATCCTGAGCGAGCTGGGCGCCACCGAGATCGCCTCGTTGAAACCGCGGCACTGTCTGGAGGGAATCCTCCTCGGTATCCCCTCGTTGATCACGCGGACCGGTTACACCGGCGAGCTGGGCTACGAGCTGTACGTGCCGGCCGGCGGCGCGCCTCGGATCTGGGCGGAGCTGCTCAACCGGGGGCGTGCGGCGGGTCTCAAGCCGGTCGGCCTCGGCGCCCGGGACCTCCTGCGCCTGGAGATGGCCTACCTCCTGTATGGGAACGATATCACCGAAGAGACCACCCCGCTGGAGTCGGGGATGGACTGGATCGTGGCCTTCCACAAGGGGCAGTTCGTCGGGCGGGAGGCCTTGCTGAGCCAGAAGGACCGGGGCTTGGTGCGGCGCCTCGTGGCGTTTGAGCTTCTACAGAAGGCCGTGCCTCGGCATGGGTTCAAGATTGTGGCCAACGGTCAGTCCGGCGGCGGAGTCATCGGGGAGGTCACGAGCGGTAATCTCTCCCCGCTCCTCCAAAAAGGCATCGGGCTGGGCTACGTCCCCCGGGCCCTGGCCACTCCCGGGTCATCGTTCGCGATTGGTATCCGGGGTCGGACCGTGCCGGCTGTGGTGGTCAAGCCGCCGTTCTATAAGAAGCGCGTAGCGAACAGCGAGTAGCTGGCAGCTAACAACTAGGATCCCCGAGGTTCTCCTCTCCAGCTATTCGCTACTCGCTATTGGCTATTAGCTACCATGAACAAGAACATCTACAAAGGACGGGTCGTGACGCTCAATCTGGAAACCGTGACGCTGCCGAATGGCGCCACGGTTGAATTGGAAATCATCCGTCATCCCGGTGCGGCGGCCATTGTGCCGTTGAAGGACGAGCGCACGGTGGTGCTGATTCGACAGTACAGGCATGCGGCCGGCGGCTTCATCTACGAAATTCCGGCGGGCAAGCTGCATCCCGGTGAGGACCCGCGGGCCTGTGCCGCGCGCGAGCTGGAAGAAGAGATCGGATATCGGGTGTCGTCGCTCGAGCTGCTGACCAGTATCTTCACCGCCCCCGGGTTCGCGGACGAGGTGATCCACATCTATCAGGGGACCGGGCTGACCCCGGGCACGCAGAATCTGGGGCACGATGAGGTGCTGGAGGTGCTCGAGCTCTCTCTGGATCGAGCCATCGCCATGATCCACGACGGCACGATCCGCGACGGCAAGACCATCGTCGGCCTGCAGACCGCCTATTTGCGACAGCGGTCACGCCAAGCCCGGCGTCGTCCATAGCCCCTGAACCACCGCCCGCATGTACGAGGTACACGAAAACTACTTTATGACCTACTTCGATTTGCTCTCGTTGGAATTATCTTCGTCAATTTTGTACCCGCTTCCCTTGTCCGGCCGCTTGACGTAAAGACACCTTGTATTTACAATCGAGCGTGTGAGGTTCGAATGGGACGAAGCGAAGCGTCACGCCAACATCGCGAAGCACGGCGTCGATTTTCTTGATGCGCCGGAGATGTTCGAAGGCCCGATGCTCGTGGCACCTGACACAAGAAAGGAGTACGGCGAATCGCGGCAGATCGGCGTCGGGTTCATTCAAGGGCGGCTGATGGCTGTCGTCTTCACTGAACGTGACTCTGACACTATCCGGATCATCTCCATACGAAAGGCGAACCAGCGTGAAGAGGCACAATACAAAAAGGCGCTCGAAGACCAATTGGGCAAGAATTGACAGGATGCGGGACGAGGAGATCGATTTCTCCGACCTCGCGGAGCAAGGCAAGGACTTTTTCAAGCGTGCTGTGCTGCGGCTTCCTCAACCGAAGGCGACGGTGACCATCCGGCTCGACCGGCAGGTGCTGGAATGGTTCAAGGCGCAGGGACGTGGCTATCAAACACGGATCAACGCGCTGCTGCGGGCTTACATGGAAGCGCATAGGTCTTGACGCGCGTCCGCTCTCGCCCCGCGGGCACCTTGTCCCCCCTTCCGGAAATGGGGACGGGCAGCCGCCGAAGCCGTGGCCAAGGCGGGAGCCAGTTCCCTACCCCCAATCACCAAATCCCTCAACTCACCGAACGCTCAATAAACAGACTCTTGCATCGGCCCGCGCACACACCAGGCGAGGTTGCTGCTGACGGTCTTATTCTGGCCAGTCACGCCGCCATTTTGGAAGGACACGACCCGCGCGAAGTCAGAAGAATCCGCAACTGTCGTCGCCGACCAATAGTGGTCTGACTGGACATTGGTAAAGGGATGGCCAGCAGGTAAGGTTGGACCCGGAGCCCCCACGGACGGATCCACCAGGCTGGCCAGCTCAATTTGGGACGGGAGCCGCCAGCCTTTCCGGCCGCCGATGGCATGGTCGGCGCAGGACGAGTGAGTAGCCACACCCCACAAGACGGCGGTCGTGTTCGGCGATTTTTCCCACACGAGGCCGGTCTCGGTGTCCCGCACCGCCGCGCCGCCCATGACGCAGGTGAACCGGCTGGAATTGCTAGGGCATGCCCCGCCGGGATCGTTCGCCGGCAAGGTCTTATCCCAGTCCTGCGGCAGCCCCTGAATCGCCTCAAGTGTCGGAGATGCAGCTGGGGCTGGCCCGCCACCAGGCACCAGCAGGGCCAGCCCTCCAACGGCAATCGCAAGGGCGAGGGATTTGATGACTCTTTCCCAATGACGATCTGAATGGTGAGTGAGCTTCATAGTCACGTCCGCCTTTCTATCTGACTGTGGCGGCACAACCGCCAGTTCCTAGGGAACCCAACACAAAAATGCCCATCCGGCTCCTCTGCCGCATGGGCGTCTGTTCGACTCCCCTTGCTGATGAACCCGGCGACCCTATCGCGTCACTCAGATGATCAAGTCGGCGATGCTTCGGAGCGGCCGCGTATGGCACAGGAACGCGACAGTACGTGGGTCTACACAGTGAGTCAATCCCCTCTTTCGTAGGGGGTCGCAGCCACGAAGGGGACCGTCGCGCCGCTCAATAGAGTTAGGAGATGGCGGGGTTGCAGGCGGGAAAGCCCTTTATTTTTCACGGAGGCCTGCTCTACCATTGATGGCTTATGAGTGAGAATCGGCCCAAGAAGCCGCGCGCTCGCCGCTCAAGCTGAACGCACGTGCGTCACGCGACACGGCGAGAACCCGACCGATCAGGCGCTCAGAGAGCAGGTTGTTCGCGGGTGAGACAGTGAAGGGTCCCGAGCCCCCAGACCAGGTCAACCGCATGGATTCCGATGACCGGCCGATCAGAGAAGAGCTCGGACAAGATGCCGAGGGCGAGGCGGTCTTTGGGATCGTTGAAGGTCGGCACGAGGACGGCCGCGTTCGCGATGTAGAAGTTCGCATAACTGGCCGGCAGGCGTTGCTTGTGTAGGAAAAGCGGCGCGGGCATGGGGAGCGCGACGATCTCAATCTTGGATCCGTCTTCGAGGCGCATCCCTTCGAGCCGCTCCCGGTTTTCCTGCAGGGGCCGGTAATTGGCGTCGTGAGAATGATCCTCGCGGCAGAGGATCACCGTGTGCGGTCCGACGAAGCGGCAGAAATCGTCAATGTGACCGTGCGTGTCGTCTCCGTCGATGCCTTGCCCGAGCCAGAGCACGTTCGTCACGCCGAGATACGCGCAGAGCGTGGCAGTGATCTCGGCCTGGCCGAGTCCCGGGTTGCGCACCTGGGTGGAGGGGTCTAGGAAGCAGGCTTCGGTGGTTAGCAGGGTGCCCCGGCCGTTGACGTCGATGCTCCCGCCTTCAAGGACGACCGCCCGACCCTTGGCGCTGGCGTCGAACAGGCGGCAACCCAATGCGCGCGCGACATGTCCGGGGATGGCATCGTCCTGCTTCCAGTCCGGGTAGCGAGCCCAGCCGTTGAAGCGGAATCGGGCGATGGCCAGCCCGGGGGTCTCCCGCTCACGTCGGATGAACATCGGGCCGAAGTCACGCGTCCAGCCACGGTTGGTCCTGAAACGGTAGAATTGAACCCTGGAGCGATTGACGCCCACGCGGGTGAGGATGCGCTCCGCCTGCGCCTGATGCGCCCCGGAGTTGACGAGAATCCGCACCGTCTCCCCCGGCGCAATCTTCCTGGTGATCTCGCCATACGCCCACGGGACCGTGGTGAATTTGCCGGGCCAATCGCTCCGGTTATGGGGCCACGCGAGCCACGTGGCCTCGTGCGGCTCCCACTCCGCCGGCAGGCGAAAGCCCAGCGCCGCCGGTGTTTGTTTCGCCTCTCTCACCGGTCCCCCCACGGCTCCTCTTGGAGGAACCGCTGGGTGATCCCGTCATAGGCGTCAATCCGGCGGTCACGAAGGAAGGGCCAGTTGCGCCGTACCTCTTCGATGCGTTCGAGATCGACCTCGGCGAGCAGGATCTCTTCCTTATCGGGTCGGGCCTCCGCCAGCACGATTCCCTGCGGGTCGCAGAGGAAGGACGAGCCCCAGAAGTCTATCCCTTGCCCTTGCCCCTGTCCTGAGTCCGGCGGTCGCTCATAGCCGACGCGGTTGACCGCCGCGACATAGGTGCCGTTCGCGATGGCATGCCCGCGCTGCACGGTACGCCAGGCATCGAGCTGGACCGCAGCCTGGGCCGTCTTTTCGTCCGGGTGCCAGCCGATCGCGGTCGGATAGAAGAGGATAGTCGCGCCCTGGAGCGCGGTCAGGCGTGCCGCCTCGGGATACCACTGGTCCCAGCAGATCAGCGCCCCGACGCGCCCCACCTGAGTCTGGATGGCGCGGAACCCGAGATCACCGGGAGTGAAGTAGAACTTTTCATAGTAACCAGGGTCGTCGGGAATATGCATTTTGCGATACAGACCGGCGACTTCTCCGGTCGCATCGATCACCACCGCGCTGTTGTGATACAGGCCAGGGGCCCGGCGCTCGAAGATCGGGGCGATCACCACCACGTGCTTCTGTCTCGCGATCTTTGCGATGGCCTCGGTGGTCGGTCCCGGCACCGGCTCAGCCAAGTCGAACCAGGTCGCATCCTCGCGCTGACAGAAGTAGGGGTACCTGAACAGTTCCGGCAGGCAAATCACCCGTGCGCCACTACGTGCTGCCTCCTCAACGCGGGCGATCGCTCGCGGGAGGCCTTCCTCGCGCTTGGGTGTGCAGGCCATCTGGATGAGGCCCACCGTGAATCTTGTTTGATTTTCCATGCCGGCGAGGTTACACGATTCCGCCGGTCCTGACAAGAAATCCTGCCGGGTGTGGGTTGCGGTACGCTGCTCACACCCTCCTTGTCCATCTCACATTCCGTGCCCCGTTCCCGCCTCGCTCCGACCGCTCGATCTCTTCGACCCCAGGTGTTTGGGGTTGAAGCGGCTCCAGAATGGCCACACCAGGTCAAGGAGCGGCGCGGCCATCAAGGCCAACGCCAAGGTGAAGAAGGGCCAGTTGAACCGTGTTGGTACGACCTGACGAATCGCCTCCATGCCCCCGCTCAGGGCCTCAATAGAATCAGCCATAAAAACGTAGAGCGCCAACACCGCGCCGGTGAAACTCAATGTCCACAGCCATCGGCCCGGCCACCGCGCGTCTGGCCGGTGATCGAACTGGCTCATCAAGGTCCCTGCCACAATCATCAGCGCCGCGATGCTGGTCGGCGCGAGGACGGGGCCCCACCACGGGAGCGGGATCAGGAAAAGAATGTCCCAATCCAGCAGGGTGCGGGGCCAGCCAGTCAGGAATCTCAGGAAGACATAGTAAAAGAGGTCCCATAGGCCGAAGGCGATGAAAAAATGCCCGAGGCGGCTCCGCCAGGTCCGCCCGGCCAGCCACCCAACAGCAAGCAGCATCGCCACCGTGGCCGCTTCTCGTGCGATTTCAGTAGGGATCAGCCAGGCAGGCACTGCCAAGGGGTTCGGCGGATAAGGGTCGATTTGGTTCACCAGCACACGCAAATACATGACCACTGCCGCTTCGACATAGGCCATCGCCACCGCAAAGATCATGATCACGGTCCAACGGGCTTTCTCCGTCATGGCATTCCCGGGGGTCTCCTTCCTCTGCGGAGTCTTGGCTCACCCCAATCTTTGTCGTGGCGCCGTGCGCTCTCCAATCGTGTCCCAATGTTTCTGAGCTAGCGTGCCTGCGGACACAATTCCTCG
>Ga0209470_1001557_pt1 | contig 16960 bp, 11 predicted proteins | sample GraSoiAngelo_125_FD_185882 | JGI IMG/M metagenome (GOLD analysis project Ga0209470, IMG submission 185882) | Grasslands soil microbial communities from the Angelo Coastal Reserve, California, USA - 14_0927_05_40cm (SPAdes) (version 2) | ecosystem: Environmental > Terrestrial > Soil > Grasslands ... | reverse complement strand
GACGAGGAGACGGACAAGAGGACCCTGTGGGTGGAATTTCGGTCAACTACATGTGTCCGCGCCCAGGGCCCTGCCGGGGAAAGCCCGTTCCGCCGGGCGTCAGCCTGTTGAGCACGGTCGTCTTGCAAGACATCGCGGGTGACGCGCAAAATACCTCGCGCCACCTATACCGGCAGCATCTGGCACCAGATCGATACGAGCTGCGCGTCGAATTCCGCGCTCGCGGCGGAGCGCTCGGCACAACGCCGCTTGCGGTGCAAGCCGCCCCGATCGTCTTGCGGATAAGAACGCGTACCGCCGCCGAAGAGGACGAAGTCAAAGAGCTCGAAGGGATGTGGCAAATGCGGCAGGACTCAACGCGTGTTGAGGGGTATCCCCGCGCCCTGCGTTACCACGCCCGGCTCATCAATTGGGTTGAGGAGCGTCTGAACGAGCAGCCCGACGATCCGTTCCTGCCGTTCCTGCTCTACAACTGGATATATGCGGGGGGGAAGATCCTGGAAGAGCAAGTCCTATCGGGTAAGGTGCCGCGGTTCGACCCTGATACGAGCGCGATCGTGAGTCGATTGCGGCTCGGCGTCCTTGAGAGGAATAAGCGCTTGCCCGCTGGGGCACACCTCGTCCAAGGCATGTCTGCTCGCCATAGGGGCGAATTCCAGCCCTTAGCAGAACGGTTGGGGCCTTCGCCCGCCGCGGACATGGCGCGATACCAGATATGGCTGGGGCCCTACTGGCCCTAGTTGGGTAAACTCACACCGCCACGGGCGTCGTTTCCGCGGGCGCCGCCACGGGAACCGGCGCCGCGTGGGGCACCACCTTGCGAAACAGCGGCCCGTGGCGGTCCCACGAGTCGAGAATCACGCGTCCTTTCGCGCTACCGGTCTTGGCGCAATGCTCGCGCAGCAGCTCGAGCACGACCTGCTCGTCCGACGGCTCTAGTGCTCGCACGGCCACCATGTCCGTGTTGCAGCGGGCCGAGAACGTCTCCGTATCATCGAGTACGTAGGCCGTGCCGTTCGACATTCCTGCGGCGAAGTTACGTCCCACGGGCCCGAGCACGACGACGACCCCGGCGGTCATGTATTCACAGCAGTGGGCGCCAGCCCCTTCGATCACGGCGATCACTCCGGAGTTGCGCACGGCGAACCGGTCCCCGGCCCGCCCGGCGGCGAACAGCTTGCCGGCAGTCGCCCCGTACAGCGCCGTGTTGCCCAGGAGGACGTGCTGGTCCGTGCCGCCCCCGGCGGCTGCCTCGCGGAACGGCCGGATCACGATCTCCCCGCCCGTGAGCCCCTTGCCGACGTAGTCGTTCGCTTCCCCCTCGAGCTCGAGGTGCATCCCCGGGAGGGCGAAGGACCCGAAGCTCTGCCCCGCGCTCCCCCGGAACCGGAGCCGGACCGATCCCGGCGGCAGCCCGACGTTGCCGTGACGCTCGGCGATCCGCCCGGCGATGCGCGCGCCCACCGTGAGGTGGTGGTTCCCGATGTCGTACACGCCGGCGAACGGGCGGCCCGAGTCGAGCCGCGGTTCGAGCGTGCTGAGGATTTCATCGTCCAGTGACTCGACGCCCGGGCGATCGTTGCGCTGTACCGTACGGCGCCGCGGCTCCTCGCGTCCCGCCAGGGGATCGGTCAGGAGCAGCGACAGGTCGAGCATCTGCGCGCGGGGCACCTCGGGGTGGTCCACGCGCTCCAGCAGGTCCACCCGGCCGATGGCGTCGTCCATGGAGCGGCAGCCCAGTCCCGCCAGGATGCGGCGGACGTCCTCCGCGATCCAGGTGAAGTACGCGACCACCTGCTCCGGGGTCCCGCGAAACTTCGCCCGCAGCTCCGGCTTCTGCGTCGCGATGCCGGTGGGGCAGGTGTTGAGGTGGCACTGCCGGGCCATGTCGCACCCGATCGCGACGAGGGCGGCAGTGCCGAACCCGTAGCTCTCGGCGCCGAGCAGCGCGGCGATGACGACGTCGCGCCCCGTCCGCAGGCCGCCGTCCGTACGCACCTCGATGCGGTGGCGCAGGCCGTTCTCGATCAGGATCGCCTGGGTTTCCGCGAGCCCCAGCTCCCACGGCGATCCGGCGTGCTTGATCGACGACAGCGGTGAGGCGCCTGTCCCGCCGTTGTGGCCGGAGACGAGCACGTAGTCGGCATAGGCCTTGGCGACGCCCGCGGCGACCCGCCCCACGCCCGCTTCCGCCACCAGCTTCACGCCGACGCGCGCGCGGGGGTTGACCTGCTTGAGATCGTGGATGAGCTGCGCCAGGTCCTCGATCGAATAGATGTCGTGGTGGGGTGGCGGCGAGATCAGCGGCACGCCCGGTACCGAGTGACGCAACCGCGCGATCAAGGCCGTGACCTTGTGAGCGGGGAGCTGGCCGCCTTCGCCGGGCTTCGAGCCCTGCGCGATCTTGATCTCGAGCTCGTCCGCACGCATCAAGTAGTGCGTCGTGACCCCGAACCGCCCTGAGGCGACCTGCTTGATGCGGTTGTCCGCGCGGTCGCCGTTTTCGAGCGGGGCGTACGTATCGGGGTCTTCGCCGCCCTCGCCCGAGTTCGACCGCGCGCCCATCCGGTTCATGCCGATGGCGAGCGTGCGGTGCGCCTCGGGGGACAGCGCGCCGAGCGACATGGCCGTTGACACGAAGCGGCGGCGGATCTCCTCCGCAGGCTCGACCTCGTCGAGCGGAATCGGAGGCACTGCGCGGAACGCGAGCAGGTCGCGCGGGCTGGCGGGCAAGCGGGCCGCGACGCGGGCACGGAAACCGTCATATGCCTCGGGTGTGTCCGCCTTCACGGCGGCCTGCATCGACCTCACCAGCTGTGGCGACCAGCCGTGATCCTCACCGTCGCGCCGGTAGCGCACGCGCCCGTGGTCGGGCAGCACCGGCTCCGCCGCCGCGACTTCCGGATACGCGGCCCGGTGGCGCGCCAGGACGTCCTCGGCGATCTCGGTGAACCCAATCCCGCCGATCGTCGAGACCGTGCCCGTAAAGCAGCGGTCGATCACCTCGGCGCCGAGCCCTAGGGCCTCGAAGATCTGGGCGCCGCAGTAAGACGAGAGCGTCGAGATGCCCATCTTCGACAGGATCTTGAGGAGACCGGCCTCGGCCGCGGCGCGGAACCGGAGGCTCGCGTCGTCCTCCGCGACTTGCACCTGCACCGCCTCGAGCGCGAGCCACGGGTGCACCGCTTCCGCCCCGTAGCCGATCAGGGCCGCGAAGTGGTGGACGTCCCACGCGTCTCCCGCTTCGGCGATGAGGCCGAGGCGTGTGCGCAGGCCGTGCTCGAGCAGGTGCTGGTGCACCGCCCCGACGGCCAGGAGCATTGGGAGTGGGGCGCGCTCGCGACCGGCGGCCCGGTCGCTGAGAATCACGATCCGTGCCCCCTCCCGCACCGCATTGCCGGCGGACCGACACAGCCCGTCGAGCGCAGTGCGCAGGGCGTCGGGGCCCCCCCCAACGCCGGCGGAGGCGCTCCAGGTCGCGTCGAGCGTAGTGACCTGCGCACCCGCCCCCGTGCGCAGCGCCGCGATCTCCGCCGCGAGAAGGACGGGGTGCTCGTTCCGCACGAGCCGGAGCCCGGCCGGCCGGTCGGCCAGCAGCGAGCCCCGGCGCCCGATGTGCATCCGCAACGACATGACCAGCGTCTCGCGCAGCGGGTCGATCGCCGGGTTCGTGACCTGCGCGAAGCGCTGGCGCAGATACGCGTACAGGCCGGGCGGGATGCGCGCGAGCGGCGGGATTGGCGTATCGTCGCCCATGCTCCACACGGCGTCGTGCCCCGCGCTACCCATCGGCTCGAGCACGTAGCGCAAGTCCTCGAAGCTCCAGCCGAAGGCCACCTGGCGGGCGACCCGCTCGGGCTCCGGTGTGGGCGGCGCGTCGGGCACGGCTGCCGTCGGACGCAGCAGGCGGATGCCCCGCGCGGCCCACCGGCTGTAGGGACGGCGCCGGGCCACTTCGCGCTTCGCCTCCCCGTTCCGCAGGATCGCCTTGCGGCGCGTGTCCACGACGAGCAGCTCGCCCGGCCCGAGTCGGCCGCTTTCCACCACGTCGGCCGCGTTCAGATCGACGAGCCCCGACTCCGAGCCCGCCACCACCAGTCCGTCGCGAGTGATCTTGTAGCGGCACGGCCGCAGGCCGTTACGGTCGAGGGCCGAACCCACGAACACGCCGTCCGAGAACGCCAGCGCGGCCGGCCCGTCCCACGGCTCCACCAAGCATTCGTGGAACTCGTAGAAGCCTCGCAGGGCAGGCTCCATCTCCACGGCGCCCTCGTGCGCCTCGGGGACGAGCATCATGAGGGCGTGCACCGGGTCGCGCCCCGAGCGCACCAGCAACTCGAGCGCGTTGTCGAGACTGGCCGAGTCGCTTCCCTCCGACCAAATCACGGGCTTGAGGCGGTCCACCGCGTCGCCCCAGGGCGGCCCGGCGAGCGCCGGCTCGCGGGCCAGCATCGCGTTTCGGTTCCCCCACAGGGTATTGATCTCGCCGTTGTGGGCGAGCATGCGGAACGGCTGGACGAGCGGCCAACTCGACGTCGTGTTCGTCGAGTAGCGCTGGTGGAAGATCGCGAGCGCCGTCTCGTAGTCCGGGGACTCGAGGTCGGGAAAGAAGCCGGCGAGCTGGGTGCCGGTGAGCAGCGCCTTGTATACGAGCGTGCGGCACGAGAGCGAGCACACGAAGAACGGCTCGAGGCCGGGCCCCGCCTCGGCGATGCGGCGTTCGATCGTCCGGCGCGCGAGATAGAGCGAGCGTTCCCACGTCGTGTCGTCGTGGCGTCCGCCGTCAGGCGCGGCGATGACTGCCTGCCGGATAGTGGGACAGGAGGCGCGGGCACCCGCGCCGAGGACCTCCAGGTCCACTGGCACGTCGCGCCACCCGAGCACCGGGAGGCCCTCGCGGCACAGCACTTCCTCGATGATGGCGGTGGCGCGGCCGAGGGCGTCGTGCTCGCGCGGCAAGAAGAAGGAACCGACGGCGAATGGCTGCCCGGGCGCGAGCGCCAGTCCGCGGCTCGCCGCCTCACGGTAGAACAGCGGGGCGGGGATCTGAGTGAGCAGCCCAGCGCCGTCGCCGGAGCGGTCGGTGGCCGCAGCGCCGCGGTGAGCGACCCGGGCCAGCGCCCCCAACGCGAGGCGCGCGATATCGGCGGAGCGTCGTCCAGACGCGCGGGCCACGAACCCCACGCCACAAGCGTCGTGCTCCCGCCAGGGGTCGAGGCCACGCGCGCGGGCTTGGGCCCAACGCGATCGGTCGGCTGCGGGCATCGTATCTCCTGTTCACGCCCGGTCAACAGAAAGGCCCGCTCAACTGGGAGCGGGCCGGGGGGTTTGCTTTAAGTCGTCTACGCGCTTACGCCCGCTGTCCGCTCCCGTCGGTGGGAGTCGCCGGATTCAGAATTGCGACGGCCTTCAGCGTACAGTTGTGCGACATGTCGGAGCCACCCGAAAGTATTAACCCGAAAGCATTAATATTCACTGAACGGTATAAATATACCCGCCCGTTCGAACCCGTCAAGGGGTGGGCGCGACCAGGCGTTGCAGCTCGGCGAACGGGATCAACAGGTCGGCCATCGTCTCGTAGGTGCCTCGCTCGCGCAACTCCGTCGCCGCGCGGCGTACGAGACCGAGCGCGGCCTGGACCACGCGGGGACCGAGGCTCGCGCGTCTCACGCCGAGGCGCTCGAGCTCGGGGATGGCTGGGGCGGGAGGGCCGGCAATGACGTTGAGCGGCCCTTCGATCTCGCGGGCGAGCCGTCCAATTGTCGCCGCGTCGCTCACGTGCGGAACGAACAGGCAGTCGGCTCCGGCGGCGCGGTAGGCGTTGGCGCGTCGCACCGCAGCGGTGAGCCGCTCCGTGGGCGACCAATCCTTGACCTCGAACGCGTCCGTGCGCGCGTTGATGACCAGGGGGACGCCGGCCGCCGCCCCGGCCTCACGCATGGCGCGGATCCGGTCCTGCTGCAGACCGACGTCCGCCAGGCGACCGTCGTTGGTCCTGTCCTCGAGGTTCAGCCCTACGGCGCCCGCCGCGATGACGCCGCGCGCGGTCTCGGCCGCGGCTTCCGGGGTCGTCCCGTACCCCGCCTCCATGTCGGCGGTCACCGGCACGCTCGCGCTGGACGCGATGCGGCGGACCACGGCGAGCATCTCGCCGCGACTGATGCGCTCGCCGTCGGCGTAGCCGAGCGCCCAGGCGACCCCGGCGCTGGACGTGGCGATGGCGGCGAACCCCGCACTCTCGATCAGACGGGCGGTGATCACGTCCCAGGCGTTGGGGAGCACCAGGATCCCCCCCTCCCGATGGAGCCGTCGGAACGCCTCCGCCTGCTCGCGTTGACTCGTCCGTTTCATCGCGCCTCCTGGTTCACAGCTTGTAGGTCTGCTTCACCAGGTCGTAGGCGAGCGCCCGCGCCATCTGGTGTGCGTCGCTCTTGTCGATGACGTGACGCGCGACGAGCCCCGCGAGGAAGTTCGCGTCCACGCGGCGGGCCAGGTCGTGGCGGGCCGGAATCGAGCAGAACGCGCGGGTGTCGTCGTTGAAGCCGGCGGTCTTGTAGATCCCAGCGGTCTCCGTGGTGCGCTCGCGGAAACGCCGCATGCCTTCGAGCGAGTCGTGGAACCACCAGGGCGGCCCGAGGCGCAAGGCCGGATAGTGGCCGGCGAGCGGCGCCAGCTCCCGGCTGTAGGTGGACTCGTCGAGCGTGAAGGCCACGAGCGTGAAACGCGGATCGTTACCGTAGGCGTTCAGCAGCGGGCGCAGGTTGCGCGTGAACTCGGTGGCGACTGGAATGTCGCCGCCCATATCGGGGCCGAACCGCTCGAACAGGGGTCGGTTATGGTCCCGCAACGCGCCCGCATGAATCTGCATCACCAGCCCGTCCTCGAGCGACAGCCGGGCCATCTCCATCAGGAGGTGGCCCGTGAAGCGCCGTTCGTCCGCCGGCGTCACGTCGCGCTGCCTCGCCCGCTGATACAGGACCTCCGCCTCGTTCGGGGGGAGCCAGGTCGTGTAGGGCTCGAGCACGGCGTGATCGGTGGCCGTAGCCCCCATGCTCTTGAAGAACGTGCGGCGATCCGCCAGGGCGTGAAGGAACTCACCGTAATCCACCAGGGGCGCGCCGTGCTCCCGACCCAGCGCTTCCAGCTCGGCCGGCCAGCCGGGGGAGGCGATCTGGAACACCGCATCGGGGCGGAAGCAGGGGATCACCCGTCCCTGCCACCCGGACTCCCGGATGGCATGGTGGTGCGCCAGCGGATCGCTGGCCTTGTCGGTGGAGGCGAGGACCTCGATGGCGAAACGCTCGAACAGCGCCCGCGGCCGGAATTCTCGTGAGGCCAGCTTCTCAGCGATTTCATCGTAGACGCGCGGCGCCGTCTCAGGAGACAGCCGTTCGCCGACGCCGAACACCTCGTGCAGCTCGTACTCGAGCCACGCGGCGGTGGGCGTGCCGCGAAACAGGTAGTAGTGGTCCGCGAACCGCTGCCACACCTTGCACGGGTCGCTCTCGACGGGCGCTCCATCCCGGCGCGGCACGCCCAATGCCTCGAGCGGGACGCCGCCGGCGTACAGCAACCGCAGGACGTAGTGGTCGGGCTGAACGATCAGCGCCGCGGGCCCCGGGAAGGGCTCGTCCCGGGCCAGAATCTGCGGATCCACGTGACCGTGGGGAGAGACGATGGGCAGCCGGCGGGTTTCCCCGTACAACTCGCGCGCGACACGGCGCACCGCGGGATCGGGATCGAAAAAGCGGTCCGGGTCGAGGACGGTGCTCACGGGTCAGACGACCGGCGCCCAGCCCGGGGCGTACTCCCGCTGCCACAGCTTCATCGCCTCCTCGTCGCCCGTTGGACGGCCCGACGCCGCATCGATGCGCAGGGCGCGGCCGGTCCACTGCGCCATGTTGCCGAGGTGGCCCAGTAGCACGCTCTTCGCGCCCTCCTCGATCGGCTGCCGCAGCGCGGCGCCGGTGCGGATCGCGTCCACGAAGTTGGCGATGTGCAGGGCGGTCATCTCGTCGTCGGCGGTGGTGTTGAGGCCGTCTCCCGCCTGCGCGGCGAGAGACGACTTCATCACTTTTTCCTTGAGATCGTACATGGTGTAGCCGTCGCGGTCGAGCACCACGCTGCCGGCGCTGCCCAGGATCGCGGTGCCGCGCGAGCGGCCGAACGTGCTCAGGCCGTTGCAGCTTTGCCCCTGCCAGATGATGGTCTTCCCGTCCGCGAATTCGAAGCAGACTTCCTGCGTGTCGGGGAATTCCCAGTCGTCGGCGTAGTGATAGCGGCCGCCGACGGACGTGACGCGCGTGGGGTAGGCCACGCCCAGCGCCCAGCGCGCGACGTCGATCTCGTGCGTGCCGTTGTTCAAGATCTCGCCCGTTCCCCAGCGCCGGAACCAATGCCAATTGTAGTGAATGATGTTGTCGTGGTACGGGGTACGGGGCGCCGGGCCCTGCCACAGCTCGTAGTCCAGGTTCGCCGGAACGGGCACCGTCTTCCCGCGGCCGATCGTGCCTCGCGTGTTGGCGTACCAGGTGCGCGCGAGATAGGGCTGCCCGATGGCGCCTGCCTTGATCGCCTGCATGATGTCGATCGAGCGTGGCGCGGAGCGCTGCTGCGTTCCCATCTGCACGACGCGGCGATGCTTGCGCTGCGCTTCGACGAGCAGTTCACCTTCGCGCGGGTTGTGCCCGCACGGCTTCTCCACGTAGACGTGCTTCCCCGCCTGCATCGCAAGCAGGGCGGCTGGGGTGTGCCAGTGGTCGGGCGCCGCGATCACTAGTGCGTCCACGTCCTTGTCCTCGAGCGCCTTCCGAAAGTCGCCCAGCCCTTTGGGAGACTTGCCCTGGACTTGGGCGACGGCGGAAACGCCCTTCGCGAGCACCACCGAATCGACGTCGCACACGTACGCCACCTCGGCCTGAGCCGTCCGGGCGAAGCCGCGTGCGAGCACGGTGCCCCGTCCGTTCATGCCCATGACGGCGACTACGACCTTGTCATTGGGAGAACGGGCGAGGCCGAAGAGCGGTGATCGCGCGGCCGCCAATCCGAGCCCCGCCGCCGAGGCGGTTTTCAAGAACTTGCGACGCTTCATAGGTCCCGAACCTTGATATTGCGGAAATAGACTTCGTCCCCGTGGTCCTGAAGGACAATGTGCGCCTTGCGGCGCGTGGCGAACCCCTGGATCGAGCGGAACTTGCTGGCCGCAAGGGCCGAATCCATCCGCGCCGTGCCGAGATCGAATTCCACGATCCGCTCGCCGTTCAACCAGTGCTCGCCATGATTCCCGCGGAAGATCACCACGGAGCGGTTCCACTCGCCTACCGGCTTCAGGTGTTTCTTCTCGTTTGGTGGGAAAAGGTCGTACAGCGCTCCGGCCCGGTGGCTCGGCAGCGCTCCATCGGGGTGGCGATCGTCGTCGAGGATCTGGTACTCGAACCCGAGCGCGGCGTGGTTGGGCGCCTGAGCCATCGAGATCTCCTCGGACACGTTGTACTTGACGCCGCTGTTCGTGCCGGGGGTGACCTTCCACTCCCAGCTCAACTCGAAGTCACCGAACGTCTCCACCGTCATCAGGTCGCCGCCCTGGGCGGGTTGTCCGTCCGCCAGCTTGGGGACGTCGCCGCTCGCAATCTTCTTGATTGCTCCGTCCACCACCACCCAATGGGCCGTGGGAACGGTATCGTAGCCCAACCCACGCCACCCGCGCAGGGTACGACCGTCGAACAGCAGCCGCCAGCCGGCGGATCGCTCGGCGGCGGTCAAGTCGTTCGAGCGCGTCTGGGCGCCGAGCACTGCGCTGTGGGCCGCCAGGGCGAGGACCCACCATCGAGCCTTGATCATATGTTGCCGCGTTTCAGTTCTGCCACGGCGTAGTCGCAGGCGCGCGCGGTCAAATCACTGTTCACAGCGTCACTCCTTCGAGATAGTGATCTCGCGGTACGGGTCAAGAATGGGGGCTCCGGCGGGCGGCGTCGAGCCCGGCGAGCGCGCCGCGCATGTAGGCAAGCGACTGTTTCATTCCTGGCAATGGATCATCGGCGTCGATCTCGTACTCCAGGTTGACGTAGCCCCGATACCCGATGGTCTCGAGCTCCCGAAAGATCGCGGCGATCGGGATGACACCCTCGCCCACGATGCACTGACTGGCGGCTGTCGTCGGATCGCGCAGGTCCTTGGCGTGCATGTCGAGGACGCGCGGACCCGCGTCGGCGACTGCCCGTACCACGTCCGTGCCTGCCCGGACGGTGTGCCCGATGTCGATGCACAGTCCCATTCGGCGATCCATGTTGCGCACGTGTTTCAGTGCGTCATACGGGGAAGGGAACCGTGTGTCCTCCGGGCCGTGGTTGTGGATCGCGACCTTGATGTCGTACTGCTTGGCGAACCGCTCGATACGGGGCAGGATCTGCGCGTCCGCGTGCGCGGCGATCAGCGGCATGCCAGCCGCCTTGGCGTATGCGAAGTACTTGCCCACGTCCTCGTCGGTATCCTCCTCGAACGTGATCACACCACCGCCCACGATGTGCAGGCCCGCACCCTCGATTTCGCGCCGCGCGGTGGTCAGCTCCTCGGGCGACAGCTCGTAGGGCAGGTGCACCGACTTGAGGTTGACATACGGCGTGCCGAGTGCCTTCACCATTTCGATCGCTTTGTCGCGCGAGAAGTTGCGGAGCGAATAGCTCGCCACGCCCAGCCTCAATGGCTCGGGCCTCACCCCCTGTCCCCCTCTCCACAACTTGGAGAAGGCGAACGAGGGGGTCAGAGCTGCCCCCGTTACACCCACGGCGGTGGCGGTGAGGAAGGCTCGTCGCGGCACGGGTTGGTCGGGCATGTTCGGTACCTCGTAGCGGTTCATCCAGTAGCCGCGGGCTCGAGCCGCGGGGCGAGGAAGTGAATGATGGTCCAGGCCGCGACATAGGCCAGTCCGCAGACGATGAAGATGGGCGTATAGTCGTTGCCGTTCGCCTGGAGGATCCGGCCCGTGACACGTTGAAACGCCCAGCCGCCGATGCCCCCGGCGAACGCGCCGATACCCACCACCGAGCCCACCGCCGCGCGCGGGAACATGTCGCTCGCGAGCGTATACACGTTGGCCGACCACGCCTGGTGCGCCGCCACGGCGACGCTGACGATCAGCACGGCGGTCCACATGCTCCCTGCCAGTGGTGCCAACGCCGTCGGCACGATCAAGAGCGCCATCGCGAGCATCGCAGTCTTTCTCGCTCGATTCACCGTCCAGCCTCGCTTGATCAAGGCGCTCGAGAGCCACCCCCCACCGATCGAACCGACGTCGGACACCAGATAAATGACGATCAGCGGGAGCGCGACCTGCGCAAGCTTGATGCCGTAAGTCGAATCCAGGAATTTCGGGAGCCAGTAGAGGTAGAACCACCAGATGGGATCGGCCAGGAATTTCCCGGCCGCGATCGCCCACGTCTGCCTGTAACTGAGCAGACGGATCCACGGCACGCGGGTGTTCTCGGGGTCGGGTGGGTCGCTGCGGATATGCGCCAACTCGTCGCTCGTAACGCGTGGATTCGTTCCGGGACTGCGGTATACCGCGAGCCAGAGGAGCAGCCAGATGAACCCGAGGGAGCCCGTCGCGATGAAGGCCCACTGCCAACCCCACTTCAGCGCGATCCAGGGGACGAGGAGGGGTGTGAGTATTGCCCCCGTGTTCGTGCCCGCGTTGAAGATGCCGGTCGCGAGCGCCCGCTCTCTCTTGGGGAACCACTCGGCCACGGCCTTGATGGCACCGGGAAAGTTCGCCGATTCGGCCACACCCAGCAGGGCGCGCGCCCCGGAAAACAGGGCCGTCGTACGGGCGAACGCGTGCGCGATGGCGGCGAGACTCCACGCCACGACGGCCGCCGCGAAACCGCGCCGCACCCCTATCCGGTCGAACAGCCGCCCCGCCGCGAGGAACCCGAAGGCGTAGGGCAGGGTGAACCACGACACCACGTCGCCGTAGGCGGCCTCGGACCACGCGAGCTCGCGCTGCAGCGTGGGCGCCAGGATCCCGAGCACTTGGCGGTCGACATAGTTGATGGTGGTGACCACGAACAGCAGCGCGCAGACCGTCCACCGGTACCCGATCCGCTGGGGCGCGACCGCCGTACTCACCTGTCGCTCCGGGAGAGGGCTTCCCACAGACCTTGCAGGTACGTCACGCCGAGCGCCCGATCGTACAGTCCGTACCCAGGGCGTCCCGTCTCGCCCCAGATCATGCGGCCATGATCGGGGCGCATCGGGCCCGCGAATCCGACGTCTCTGAGGGCGCAGAGGACCTGGAACAGATCCACGCTGCCGCAGGGCGAGGGATGGGCCGTCTCGTGAAACTGGCGGTCACCCGTGACCCGGACGTTGCGACAGTGTGCGAAGTGAATGCGCCCTCCCAACCGACGGACCATGGCCGGCAGATCGTTCTCGGGACTCGCGCCGAGCGAGCCGGTGCAGAAGGTCACACCGTTCGCCGGACTGTCCACCAGTGCCACGAGGCGCTCCAGGGCTCGGGCATTGGTGATGATCCGCGGGAGTCCGAAGATCGACCAGGGAGGGTCATCCGGATGGATCGCGAGCCGCACGCCGGCCCGCCCGGCCACCGGCACGACACGCTCCAGAAAGTACGCGAGGTTGTCCCACAGGCGCTCCGCGTCCACGTCGTGGTAGGCGGCGAGCAGCGCTTGGAGATCGGCGGGTTGGTACGCCGTGGCCCACCCCGGGAGCTGTCCGGTGCCGCGCGACAGATCGACGGCCGCGAGTGCTCGGTCGTCGTACGCGAGCGCCGTAGACCCATCGGGCAGCCGCATCGCGAGATCGGTGCGTGTCCAGTCGAACACCGGCATGAAGTTGTAGCACAACACGGGAATGCCGAGCTCGCCCATACTCGCAATGCTGGCGCAGTAGTTGTCGATGAGCCGATCGCGCCCGGGTCGTCCCAGCTTGATGTCCTCGTGCACCGGGATGCTCTCGACCACGGCAAAGCGGAGCCCGGCGTCTTCGATCTGCGCCATCAGCGTGCCGAGGCGCGCCCGGGTCCAGGGGTCGCCGACCGGCACATCGTACAGCGCGCTCACGACGCAGGTGACGCCGGGGATCTGTCGAATGTGGGCGAGCGGGATCGGGTCGGCCGCGCCGAACCAGCGGAAGCTCGGGATCATGTGCGGAGCAGCTCCTCCACCTCTTGAACGCTGGCGCGGCTGAAGTCGCCGGGAACGGTGAGCTTGAGCGCGCTCGCCGCCACGGCGAACTCGAGCGCTCCGGCCGGCGGGTCCCCACCGAGGAGCCGCGCGATCAGGGCCGCGGCGAAGCTGTCGCCGCCGCCCACGCGGTCCACGACCTCCACGCAGTGCCGCCGGCTCTGCGCGAACGAGCGGCTCTCCGCATCGTACAGCATGGCGCTCCAGCCCTGCCGCCGGGCCCCGAGGATCTCGCGTCGCGTGAGCGCGACCCGCTTGACCCCGCAGCGGTGGGCCAACCGCTGCGCCAGCTCCCGCGCGAGCTCGGGAGTCGCGAGCGAAGTTTCGTCTGCGTCGATCCCGAGCATCGCACGCACGGCCGTCGGGTTGGCGATCAGGACCGTCGCCTGTCGGGCCAGGGGCTCGACGAGCGGTCGCGGGTCGCGGTCCCGCCACAGCGCCTCGCGGTAGTTCAAGTCGAAGCTGACGGGTATGCCCTGGGCGCGCGCACGGGCGATTGCGTCCGCGAGCACGGCGGCCGGTCCGTCGCCCAGCGCCGGGGTGATTCCCGACGCGTGGAACCAGTCGGCGCCCGCGAGCACCCGAGGCCAGTCGACGGCACGCGGCTCGATGCGAGCCAACGCGGAACCCGCGCGGTCGTACACGACGCGCATGGCGCGCAGGTCCGCGCCCGGCTCGACGAAGTAGATCCCGAGGCGCTCACCACCCCGCTGGATCCACTCGGTGCCGACTCCTTCTCGCTCGAGCGCCGCGACGCCCGCGTGCCCGATGGGATTGTCGGGTACGCGCGTGACGTAGTCGCATCGCACGCCGAAATGGCTCAGGGCGACCGCCACGTTCGCTTCTGCTCCGCCGAAGCAGGTCACGAGGTCGCTCGACTCGAACAGTCGCTCTTCCCCGGGCGGGCTGAGCCGCAGGAGCAGCTCGCCGAACGTGACCACACGCGTCATGGCGTCTTGCCCCGGTGGCGCCGGGCCTCCGCGACGCGCTCGACGAACGACCGGGCGCGCGCCGTCAGCTCCGTCGCCGAGCCCTCGGCCAGCAGGGCGGCACTCGCGAGCGCGCTTCCCACGCTCACCGCGGCCGCGCCGGCGCGGATCCAGTCCCCGACGTTCTCGAGCGACACCCCGCCCGAGGGCACGAGTCGCAGGAAGGGCAGCGGCGCAAGCACGTCGCGGATGTAGCCGGGGCCGACCGCCGAGGCAGGGAACAGCTTCACGACCAGCGCGCCCGCGCGCCACGCCGCGAGCAGCTCGGTCGGGGTGAACGCCCCGGGCATGCACGGCACCGCGCGGTCGCGGCACGCGCGGATCACGGACGGATCGAGTGCCGGGCTCACCACGAAACGTGCGCCGGCGTCGATGACGTGGCGGGCCGCGGACTCGTCCAGCACGGTGCCTGCACCGATGACGCACCCGGCCAGCCTCTGATCGGAGGCGAGGTCGGCGATGGCATCGATCGCGCCCGGCGTGGTCAGTGTGACCTCCACCGCGCCCACCCCACCGGCGGCCAGCGCACGGGCGGCGGGACCGAGCCGGACCGCCTCGGTCAGACGAACGACCGCGATCACACCGCTCTGGAGCAGCGGATCGAGCCCCGGGAAGTTCGTCGCCGGGAGGGTCATGATGAGGTGCGGCCGGTGGCGGCGTGCTCCAGCGTGCCGGGCAGCGCGGCGAGCGCCGCCTCCACGCCGTCACGCTCGAGCAGCACCAGCCAGTGCGTCGTGGCGTCGAGGAGTCCCGGCAGTTCGGCGAGATTCACACCCCATAGATCCACGTCGGCCAGCGCGCTACCAGGCAGGCCTTGCAGGGTCGTCGCGGTGCGCCAGTGCCGCTCGATCAGCGGGAGGTCGGTGTCGCCCGCGGGGTGCGAGCGAGCCCACTGCAGATATGCCGCGAGACCCAGTGCCAACCCCTGCGGCGTGATCCCGCCCGCCCCCCGCTTCCGGGCAAACCCTGTGAGCGACGGTACCACGCGAAGCCGCAGCTTCGCCGTCTGATTGGCGGCGATCACCCGCCACTCGTGATCGAGCCAGGGGTTGCGAAACCGGTCGATCACGGTGCTCGCGAACGCCAGGGCTGCGTCGAGGGGCAAGTCCGTTGCGGGCACGATCTCTTCGAACAGGATGTGCCGCAGGAAGGTGCCCAGCCGGGGATGCTCGACTGCCTCGCGCACCGTCCGCACGCCCGCGAGCAGCGCGAGCGGCGCGGTCGCGGTGTGCGCGCCGTTCAAGAGGCGCAGCTTGCGTTCGCGAAAGAATCCGATGTCGGGCGCGATGATTACGGAATCGGGGGTGGCGTCGATCGCAAACGTCGCCCGCAGCTCGGCGGGATCGGCCTCGATCGCCCAGAGGGCGTGCGGTTCCGTGACGGTGAGGAGTGCGTCGCTGTACCCGAGCCGCTGCTCGAGGGCCGCGCGCACCTGTGCGGCAGGCATGCCCGTCGTGATCCGATCCACGAGCGAGGAGCAGAACCGCACCCGGGCCCGGAGCCACTCGCGGAACTTGGTCCCGTGCTCACGTCCGTCGGCGAGGTGGTGGACCATGGCGGCGAGGCGCGGACCGTTCTCGTCTACCAGCTCGGTGGGGATGACGAACACGGGCGGACCGTCGGGCAAGCGGACGAACCGCGTATGCAGGAGGTCCGTCAACCGGGCGGGGAACCCGGCGTCCGGGCGAAACCCCGCCTCCGTGACGTTACTCACGATCACCTGCAGCTCCGGCCGCGCCACGAGATCGCGCACGGCCGGCCACTCGGCGTCCGCTATCAGTGCGCGTGAGATCGCTCCGATCAGTCGCGTCCTTTCGACCGGGGCTCCGTGCTCGAGCCCGCGCTCCACCAGCGTGAATAGACCGTCCTGGGCGTTGAGGGCCCGTGCCTGGCCGTGGGGTGTGCTCTGAATGACGACGCTGCGACCGGAGAATGTGCCGGCCGTATTGGCGGCGTCCACGAACGTCGCGCACAGAGCGCGCAGCAGCATGCCCGTTCCGAACTGCAGCACGCGCTCCGGGAGGTCCTCCCGACGGTAAGCGCCGGTGGGCCAGTGTGCGGCAGACAGGCGAGGGAGTTCGGCCTTGCTAGCGTGCACCATCCCAGCGATGGAAGAGGAAGGTTGCCGGAAACGTGCTCCCAAACCGTGCGTCTGTCCAATCTTCCACGATCGGTCGCGGCGGGTAGGTTTGGGGCACCCCCAACCTCTCCCCGAGGGCCATCATGGTTCCATCCGCGGTTCGCCGGTTCCTCGCCGTCTGCGCCGTCATCGCGTTCGTCGAGCCCCTGGCCGCCCAGGGCGTTCAGGCGCCGCCGCTCACGGTCCATGCGATTTGGGGCTCGCGCGAGTACGCGAGCGATCTCGTGGACATAACCTGGATGAAGGACGGCAAGGCGTACACGGCCATCGAGCAAGATGCTTCCGGCAATACCGATCTGTATCAGCTCGATGCGCTCACGGGGACGAAGCAGCTGCTAGTTCGCGGCGCCGACCTGGTCCCGCCCGGGGGCGGGAAGCCGATTGTGATCGAGGAATACCGCTTTTCCGGGGACGGCTCGAAGCTGCTCCTGTTCACAAACTCGGCCCGCGTCTGGCGGCAGAACACCAAGGGCACCTTCTACGTGTGGGACTTGGCGGGGAAGCGCCTCGTGCCGGTGAGCGCCCGCCCCGGCTACCAGCAGTTCGCCAAGTTCTCGCCCGACGGGCGAATGGTCGGGTTCGTGCGCGACAACAACCTCTACGTCACCGATCTCGCCACCGGCGCGGAGACG
>Ga0209470_1001553_pt1 | contig 16993 bp, 16 predicted proteins | sample GraSoiAngelo_125_FD_185882 | JGI IMG/M metagenome (GOLD analysis project Ga0209470, IMG submission 185882) | Grasslands soil microbial communities from the Angelo Coastal Reserve, California, USA - 14_0927_05_40cm (SPAdes) (version 2) | ecosystem: Environmental > Terrestrial > Soil > Grasslands ... | reverse complement strand
TGATCGCGGCGAGCGCCGGCCGGCGGCGCTGGGCGGTCGCCGGGCTGTCGATCGCCCTGTACATCTTCTGCCCGCAGTGGGGCTGGCGGCTCAAGGTCGGCGACATGACGCCCGGCGCCGCCCTCCTCTTCCCCGAGCATCCCTACAACGTCGCTTACGCCAAGCTGAACGACAAGTTCCTGGGCGCGAGCCAGCTCGTCGTCATCGCCGACACCGGCAAGGAGAACGGCATGAAGGACGTCGGCGCGCTCACCACGATGGAGGAGTTCGCCGACCACATGGAGACCGTGCCCGGCGCCGGCGCGTCGGTCACCATCATCGACATCGTGAAGCAGCTCTCGCGCCTCTTCCACGAGGGCGAGCCCAAGTGGGCCTTCGTGCCCGACCGGCAGAAGTACATCGCCGAGCTGTTCTACCAGTTCACCCAGTCCGCGCAGGCGGGCGACCTCGACCGCTTCCTCTCCGCCGACGCGCGCTATGGCACCGTCATCACGCTCTTCCGCGGCTACTCGCACGACGTCATCATGAACGCCATCGAGAGCGGCAAGCAGTGGGCCGCCGAGCACGGCGGCGAGAACGTGCGGTTCCTGTTCGCGGGCGGGCTCTTCGGCGTGCTCGCGGCGGTGAACGAGGCCGTCGAGCACTCCTACTGGTTGAACCTCGCGCTCATCATGGGCGTCGTCGCCGCCTGCCTCTACTTCACCTACGGGTCGCTGGTCGCGACCCTCATCCTGATGATCCCGGTCGTGCTCTCGCAGCTCGCCTGCGAGGCGTTCATGTACATCTGGCGCATCGACCTGAACGTCAACTCGCTGCCCATCGCCGCCGCCGGCGCCGGGGTGGGCGTCGACTACGGCATCTACCACTTCAGCCGCATGATCGACGCCTTCGACGAGGGACGGAACATCGAGCAGGCGGTGGACTACGCGACCGCGACGACCGGCAAGGCGATCATCTTCACCGCCACCACGATGGTGGCGGGCACCATCTTCTGGTGGTTCTCGGCCCTCAAGTTCCAGGCCGAGATGGGCCTCCTGCTGGCGCTGCTCATGCTGTTCAACACCTTCGGCGGTCTCGTCATCGTGCCGGCCTGGGTGAAGATCCTGAACCCTCGCTTCCTGACCGAGCGGCGGCGCGGGGTCGAGCGGGTCCCCGAGCGGCTGGCCGTCGGGTGATCGTCGCCGAGCAGCTGACCAAGCGCTTCGGCGCCCGCACCGCCGCCGACCGCGTGTCCTTCACGGTCGAGCGCGGCGAGGTGGTGGGCCTCCTCGGCCCGAACGGCGCCGGCAAGACGACGGTGATCCGGCTCCTGGCCGGCGTTTTCCCGCCGACCTCTGGCCAGGCGCTGGTCGACGACCTCGACGTGGTCGCGAGCCCCCTCGCCGCGCGCCGGCGGCTCGGCTACGCGCCCGAGCGGCCGGCCCTGCACCGGGAGATGACGGTGGCCGGCTTCCTCGAGTTCGTCGCCGGCATGAAGGACGCCGGGGGCCGGCGCGCGCGACGCGCCGCGGCCGCGGCGGCGATCGAGCGCGCGGCGCTCCGCGACGTCGGCGACGAGCGGATCGGCACGCTGTCGAAGGGCTACCACCAGCGCGTCGGCCTCGCGCAGGCCCTGGTGGGCGACCCGCCGATCCTCCTCCTCGACGAGCCGACCGGCGGCCTCGACCCCGCGCGCTCGGTCGAGACGCGCCGATTGATCCGCGCCCTCGCCGAAGAGCATGCCGTGCTGGTCTCGAGCCATGCGCTCGCGGAGGTGGAAGGTCTCTGCGACCGGGTCGTCATCCTGCACCGCGGCCGCGTGCTCGCCGCCGACCGGCCTGCAGGGCTCGCGGCGCGGCTCCGTCAGACCTCGCGCATCGAGGTGGAAGCGGCGGCGCCGGGGGACGCGCTCGCGGCGGCGCTCGCCGCCGTGCCGGGTGTGCGACACGTCGACCTGGTGGCGCGCGCGAACGGTCACGCGCGCTGCCGGGTCGAGGTCGAGCCGGGCGAGGACGTGCGCGCTCGCCTGGCGGCCGACGTCACGGGGCGCGGCTGGGGCCTCCTGGCGCTCGCGCCGCTCGAGACGTCGCTCGAGGAGGCGTTCCTGGCGCTCGTGGGGCCAGAGAGGTGAGAAAGACGCTCCTCATCTGCCGCCGCGAGCTCGCGGCGCTGTTCGGGGGCCCGCTCGCCTACGGGCTGGCCGCCGTCTTCGTCCTCCTCACCGGCTACTTCTTCTACAGCGACCTCGTCTTCTTCGTGCTCTTCGGCGGCGCCAGCCTGCCGGCGGGTCTCTGGCGCTTCGTGTTCCTCGACTACCGGCTGGTGGCGCTGCTCGTGCTGCCGCTGCTCAGCATGCGGCTCCTGGCCGAGGAGCGGAAGCTCGGCACGCTCGAGCTCCTCTGGACCTATCCGGTACGCGACCGGGAGGTGCTCGCGGGCAAGTTCCTCGCCGCGCTCCTCGTCTACCTCGCCCTGCTCGCGCTCACCGTCTCGGGACCCATCGTCCTCTACGTGCTCCACCCCTTCGCGCCGGGCCCCGTGCTCGCCGGCTACGTGGGCCTCGTGCTGCTCGGCACGGCCTTTCTCGCCTGCGGCACGGCGGCGTCCGCCGTCACCGAGAATCAGGTGGTGGCCGCGATGCTCACCTACGGCGTGCTCGTCTTCAGCTGGTTCGTGTCGTGGAACGAGGCGGCCGTCGGCGAGACGGTGGCGCCGCTCCTCCTCCAGCTCTCGCTCTTCGATCGCTTTTACGGCTTCGCGCAGGGCGTCATCGACAGCCGGGACGTCGTCTACCTCGTCGCGTTGACGACGCTCTTCCTGTTTCTTGCCGCGCGGGCGCTCGGCACGCGCACCTGGCGGGGAGTGGCGTGAGCCGGCCGCGTTTGTTGCTCGGCGTGCAGATCGCGACCGTCGTCGCGATCCTCGCCTGCGTGGTCGCGCTGGCGGCGTTGCATCCCCACCGGCTCGACCTGACCCCCGAGCGGCGCTTCACCCTGTCCGCCCACACCCGCGAAGTGCTCGCGCGCCTGCACGACGACGTGCGCATCACCGCCTTCTACTCGAGCCAGGAGGGCGTCATCCGCCGGGAGATGGCGGACCTGCTGGCGCTCTATCAGGAGGCGCAGCCGCACATTGCCGTCCGCCTCCTCGACCTCGACCGGAGCCCCGGCCTGTCCCAGCGCCTCGGCGTCAGCTCCTACAACACGGCGGTGGTGGAAGCGGGCGAGCGGCGCGAGCGGCTCGACCTCGTGACCGAGGAGACCTTGACCGCCACGCTGCTCGACGTCGCCGGCACGCCGCCCGTCGTCACCTACTTCGTCGTGGGTCACGGCGAGCGCGACCCGCGCGACGGCGACGAGCGGCGCGGCGCGTCCGAGGCGGCGCGCGCGCTCGCCGCCGAGGGCTTCCAGGTGCGCGCGCTCGAGGGCGCGGCGGAGATCCCGGCCGACGCCGGCCTCCTGGTCGTCGCCGGCGCGACGCGCGAGCTGCCGCGCGCCGAGACCGACACGCTGGCGGCGTATCTCGGGAGGGGGGGCCGCGCGCTCGTCCTCTGCGATCCCGGCACGCCGGCATCGGTGGCCGGGCTGCTCGAGCGCTTCGGGATCGAGCTGGCGCTCGACGTCGTGGTCGACGAGCAGGCGCGTCTCTTCGGCACCGACGGCCTCTCGGCCCGGGTCGCGTACCTGAACCAGGCACTCATCCCGACGCCGCTCGACGCCCAGGCGCTCCTCCCGGTGGCGCAGACCCTCCGGCTCGCCGACCCGGCGCCGGCCGGCGTCCGCACCGACTATCTCGCGATGACGGGCGAAACGGCCTGGGCCGACGTGGATCGGCGGGCGCTCCACGACGGCCACGCGGTCTTCCGTCCCGACCACGACCGCCGCGGCCCGCTGCCGGTGGCGGCGCTCGCCCGCATCGACGGGTCGGACGGCCGTGAGGGCCGGCTCGCCGCGCTGGGCGACGCCGACTTCGTGTCCAACCTGCACGCGAACGTCCTCGGGAACCGCGACCTCCTGCTCGCCGTCGCGGGCCTCGTGGCGCGCGGCGACGCGCTCACGGGCGCCCGCCCGCCCGCACCACCGGGCGGCACGTTCTCGCCGCTCATGCTGACCGTCGGCGAGGCTCGCGCCATCCTGTGGGGCGGCGTCGTCACCCCGAGCGCGCTCCTCGCGACCGCCGCCCTGTGGATGGCGCGCCGGCGGCGGCTGGCATGACGGTCCGCGGCACCGCATTGCTCGTCGGCATTCTGGCGGCTCTCCTCGCCTACCTCTGGCTCGGCGAGATCCGCCCGCGCAGCGGGCCGGCGCGGGCCAAGGTCCCCGCCCTGCTCGCGGTGCCGCCGACGGACGTGGCCCGCATCGACCTCGAGGAGCACGGGAGACGGCTGGTCGCCATCCGGCGTGATGGGAAATGGGTGGATGCGCAAGGGCGTCCATGGCGCGGCGACGCGGTCGGCGACCTCCTCGACACGCTCGGTACGCTGTCGCCGATCATGGTCGTCGACCCGGATCCCGCCGAGCCGAGCGACTACGGGCTGGAGCCGGATACGCCGCGGCTGCGGGTCATGGCGGCGAAGGGCAAGGAGCTGCTCAGCCTGGAGATCGGCGAGCGCAACCCCGCCTGGACGGGGCTCTACGCGCGGCTCGCTGGCCAGCGGGAGGTCATCCTCGTCGGCGCGGTGCTCCACTGGGAGCTCGAGAAGCTGCGCGACGCCGCGCCGGAGGCGGAAAACTCTTGACAATCGAGCGGCGGATGGGTGAAGCATCGCCGCTCGCCGCAGGGAGGGATCGATGAAGACCGCCCCACGTCTCGGCGTCGGGTTGCTCGCGACGCTGCTGGCCGGCGCGTCCCGGCTCGCCTGGCCCGCGCCGCCCACCGACCAACCGTGGACGCTCGAAGCCGGCAACTGGCAGGACGGCAAGGATCTCTTACCGGAGCCCGTGCTCAAGCACCTCCAGAAGGGCGACTACTGGTTCAAGGTCGTACCGGTCGACGCGAAGAAGTTCCACGACAACTACGCCAAGAAGTTCTGGGACCTGACCGCCGCCAACGAGGGCAAGTACGAGCTCGACGAGGCGACGTGCGGGCTGAAGGACAAGGCCACCGGCAAGAACCCCGAGTTCGTCGTCGGGCTGCCATTCCCGAAGGTGGATCCGAATGACCCGCAGGCCGGCTGCAAGATCGCCTGGAACTTCACCTTCGCTGGCAGCGGCGCCGGCGGCGGAGGTGCCACCTTCACGCTGAACGGTGTCGATTCGTCGGGCGAGTTCCGGCGCATCAAGGCCTTCGTGCATACGATGGGTTACCAGGGACGCCTCGACGGGAAGCTCAAGGACAACCCCGAGAAGCTCGAGGGCCAGGGGGTCACGGCGGCCCTCGAGCCGCAGGACGTCGAGGGCTTCTCGGCGCTCACCAAGCGCTACTGGGACTGGGACAGCCAGGACGCGATCTGGGCTTACGTGCCCCAGACGCGCCGCGCCCGCCGCGTCAACGCCGCCACGCGCTCCGAGCCCGTGCAGGGCCTCGACATCTTCGCCGACGACCTCAACTGCTACGGCGGCAAGGTGGAGTACTACAAGTGGAAGCTGGTCGGCCAGGGCACCATCCTGGCGCCCGTCCTCAAGCCCACGCCGTTCCAGATGCGGCAGGTGAACCCGAGCCGCTACGTGGTCGAGACCCCGTACATGAAGGCCGGCTACGAGCTGCCGGGCAGCCGCGGCGCCCCCTGGTGGATCCAGGAGAACCTCGTCTTCGTGCAGCGCCCGGTCTGGATCGTCGAGGGGCAGTCGAGCGACCCGTACTACAATTTCGGCAAGGTCATCATGTACTTCGACCGGGAGATGTATCGCATCTACTGGAAGCTGGTGCACAACCGGGCGGGCGAGTACTTCTACACGGCGGCCTGCGGCTATCACTTCGTGAAGAACGACGAGACGTTCTCGGCGGTGTTCCCGAACCTCGTCATCGGCGTCAACGACAAGATCAACCGTGCGGCGCTCGGGGGGCGCTACCAGAGCTCGTTCATCGAGCGCAACTGGGACCCGGGCTACTTCTCGCTGCGCACGCTGACGCACATGTCGGACTGAGCGGCCGTGCGAGTCGCGGCGCTCGCCCTGCTCGTCGCCGCCGCGTGGGCCGCGGGGCCCGACGCGGAGGTCCTCGAGCACCACGGCCGCTGGGAGTCGGGCTACGGCGCTCAGTTCTACAACGTCGTCGGGCGGCTCAGGAACACGAGCGGGCACGCGCTCGGCTACGTGAAGCTCCGCATCGAAGTGGTCGACGAGCACGGGAAGGTGGTGGCGTCGACCGAGACGTACAACGAGAGCGCCGAGGCGCTGGGGGTGCCGGACGTCGACGCGAAGACGCTGCTCGCGTCGGGGAAGGTGAAGCCGCTCGCGGCGGGGGCGGAGGAGCGGTTTCGAGGGAGCCTCCTCAAGGAGGAGACGCCGGCGTTCACGGACTACCGGGTGAAGGTAGTGGACACGCCGGCGGCGAAGTAGTGGATCGGGCCCAGCTCGCGGTCGCTACTACGGCTCGCGCCACCAGCGAGTCGTGACGAGCTCGACGGCTTCGAACGGCTCGGCACGGACGTGCGCGCTCCCTGCGTGCGTGCCCACCACGACCCAGCGTCCGTCCTCGAGGCGGTAGATCTCCCGGGTACGTGGGCTCGGGTCCACGATCCAGAGATGTCCCAACCGCTCGCGAGCGTAGACCTGCATCTTGCGCCCGCGATCGAGCGCGCCCGTCGAGGGAGATATGAGCTCGCCGTCGATGATCTCGGCCACGAGGTGGTCGGGTACCTTGCAGAGGTCCTCGTAGGTGGCCCGGCGCCGCTCGCCGCTCACGTGCACGAAGATAGCATGGGGCCCGGCGCGAGAACCACGCAAGGCACTGCCGTTACCTTCATGGGCGGCTCGGGCGAGCCGAGTGCAGGGCTGCGTCCGCGTTCACCGTCTCTTCTATTCCCGCGGCCGCGTACTCGAGATCGGCGGTCGAATGGCTCGCCATCACGAAGCATCTCAAACGCTCCGCGCCCTTCGGCACCGCCGGGTAGATGACCGGGTTCACGAAGATGCCCCGCTTGAGCAAGGCTGCCGCCACATCCAGGGTAGCCCGGCTGTCGCCGATCCTGATCGGGACGATGGCGGTCTGGCTCCCCAGAATGTCCAGCCCTCGCCTCTGGAGCGCGTCCCGGAAGAACGAGGCGTTCCGGCGCAGCCTTTCCACGAGATCCGCGTCGCTTCCCAAGATCTCCATCGCCGCCATCGCCACCGCCACGTCCGGCGGCGTCATGGCCGCCGAATACAGCGCGCCATGCGACGTGTATCGGAGAAGGACTGCAACATCCCGCTGCGTGAGCGCAAACCCGCCGACTGCAGGCAGCGCCTTGCTCAATGTTCCAATCCGAATATCGATGAGCTCCGGGTCGAGGCCGAAATGCTCGACCGTCCCTCGTCCGTGAGCCCCGAGCACCCCGATCGCGTGCGCATCGTCGACGAAGAGGAAGGCGCCGTGGCTCCGTGTCAGACTGGCGACCTCCGGGAGCGGGCAGATGTGTCCGTTCATGGAATACACGCCGTCGACCGCTACCAGCCGCCTCCGAACCGCGGACGTCCGCTTGAGGACGAGATCCAGATGGTCGAGGTCGTTGTGAGCGAACCGACGGACGGTCGCGCGAGAGAGAAGCGCGCCGTCGTAGATGGAGCGATGTGCCTGCCGGTCGATGATGATCAGGTCCCCGGGTCCGAACAACGCGGAGATCAACGACACGTTGGTGACGTACCCGCTCCCGTACGTCACCACGCTCGACGCTTCGAAGAAGGCCGCCAACCGACGTTCGAACTCCCAGTGGATCTCTGCCGTCCCGCAGAGCAGGCGGGAGCCTCCCATGTGAGTGCCGTGCCGCTCGACCGCGGCGATGGCGGCGGCCTTCACCCGCGGGTCGTTTCCCAGCTCGAGGTAGCTGTTCGATGCGAGGTTGATGACCGGGACGCTGGCATCGGCGACTTCGTTGAGCTCGCCGCGTCCTGGTGGTCCGAGGACGGTCCGGGCGGTTGCCGCGTGCAGGTTCTGCCGATCGAACAGCGCGCCATGAGAGGAGCCGATCGCGAGCAGCCGGCTCAGGTCGGCGTGGAGGCCACGAGAGCTGGCGACCAGCCGCGACACGGGGAAGGTCCCCCATGATCCGTCAGCCAGCGGACCCATCGCTCTTCAATCGGGCGGCTCGAGCCTCGCGGACCACGCGTCCGTCACGAAGCTCGACGGTGCGATCCCCGTAGGTGGCAGCCAGCATGTTGTGGGTGACGAGAATGACCGTCACACTCTGTTCCACGTTGAGCGAGCGAAGAAGATCGAGGATGGCTCGGCCGGTGCGGGAGTCGAGGTTCCCCGTGGGCTCGTCGGCAAGCACCAGGCGAGGCCGCGTCACGAGCGCCCGCGCGAGCGCCACCCGCTGCTGTTCGCCGCCCGACAGCTCCGGCGGCCGTCGAGTCCGGGCCCCGATCGCGACGCCGACCCGGTCCAACATTTCGGCGGCGCGCTGGCGGGCCACACTCGTCGGGATCCCCAGGAACTCGAGCGGACACAGGACGTTTTCCTCCGCCGTGAACGTCGGAAACAGGTTGAAGGCCTGGAAGACGAAGCCCATCTTCTGCAGGCGCAGGTCGCTCCGAGCCTCGTCCGAGAGCTCGGCGAGGGCCTGGCCCTCGACGAACACGCGACCTGCGCTCGGCGTGTCGAGCCCACCGACGAGGTTGAGCAGCGTGCTCTTGCCCGAGCCGCTCGGGCCCACGATGGACAGGAACTCCCCGGCCGGAACGTCGAGCATCACCTCGCTCAGCGCCTCGACGGCACTGGCTCCCGCGCCATAGCGCTTGGTCACCCGTTCGAGAGCCACGACCAGCGTCGCCGTCATCTTCTACTCGTAGCGGAGCGCCGCCACGGGCTCCAACGCCGCCGCCCGTCTCCCGGTCAGAAGCGCAGCCAACAAGGAGACGAGGAGCGTCGCGGCGATGCCGGCCACCAGCTGCATGACGGGCACATGTGTGCTGAGCATCCAGCCCAGCAGGTACCGAAAAGTGGCTCTCACCCAGATGATCCCGAGCGAAAGACCGCCCACCAGGGCGAGCGCGAGGCCCAGGAGCGCGAGGAGAAGGGCTTCGACCACGACCATACGACGCACGTGCCGTGCCGCGATGCCGATTGCGCGCAGCATGCCGAGCTCGCGCGTCCGCTCCAACACGTCGCCGGCCAGCGTATCCGCCAACGCCACGAGGATGATGATCAGTATCAGCCCGGCGAGGACATTCACTCCACGGAAGGCGCGGCGGACCTGATCGGCATAGTAGTCGACGAGCTCCCGAGACGACAGGATCCGCAGCCCGTATCTTCGCCCGAGCTTTCTCGCGATGGTCTCGCGGAGGAGGGCCGGGGACGAGAGAGGCGATGACATGAGGAACACGTAGGTCACCCGACGGTCATGCCAGAGGCGTTCATAGATCCGACGGCTGATCTTGAGAGTCCCGCGTGGAGAAGCAAAATCGACCGTCACGCCGGCGACCCGGAGGGACAGTGGCCCGCCCGGAGTGTCGAGCGTGATGACGTCTCCGATCCGGCAACCGAAGTTCGAGACGAAGCTGCTCGAGACCACGGTCGCGGTCCCCCGCGCAACCATACCCCACGCATCCGCGAGGCTCGAGCCGTACAGCGGCCACTGCCCGAAATCCCCCGTGGTGTAGTAGGCATCGTCGTATGCCTCGATCGTTACCGGACCGCCCCTGTACGGCCACTCCCTGACGCGTTCACCGGCAACCGCGCGCACGCCGTTCATGCGCCGGAGGCGCACGGCGAGCCGCTGGTCGACGGGCGTTTCAAAAACGCCGGATTCGACGTGCACCGACCCAGCGATGAGGTCCGCACGAAAGGCGGGTGTCAGAGCCTCGATCACCGAGCGTTCGAAGCTGTACGCGGCGAATCGCAACCAGAAAACCGCGCCGATGCCGACGGCGATGGTGGCCACGGTGAGGGCGCTCCGCCGAGGATTCCGCGTGACCGTCGCGGCCGCGAAGCGCCACATTGGACCCGCCAGCAAGCGGAACGCAGACACGAGTGGCGAGCGACCGAGGTGCACGACCAGTCGCGCGCCCGCCGCCAACGCGACGGCGACGAGCGCCGTTGCCAGCAAGCCCCACGTCGCGGAACCCGTCGCGTGCTGCATCACCAGGGCGCCGACCACGCACCCCACCAGGAGAGCGAACGTCCGGCCGGCGAACTTCGGTGTTCCGGTCGGAGACTCGATGCCACGTCCGAGTATGATCACCGCCGGTTCGAGCCGTGCCACCCGCCGCGCCGGGATCGCGGCCGCCAGGACGGCCGTACCGAGACCGAGCAGCGCCGGAACGAGCAACGGCCCGACGCCGAGCCCGATGCTCGTATCGGCGATGATCGTGTTGTAACTGACCGCTGCCGCGGTCGCCACCAGCGGGAGCATCAGGTAGCTGAGGCCGATCCCCAACGGCAGTCCGATCGCGACACCGCTCGCGCCGAGCAGGAGGCTCTCCTTCATCATCTCACGCCACGCCACGTCGGCCCTCACACCAAGGGCGCGCAGGATGCCGATCTGCCAGGTGCGCTGCTCGAACACGTTGGTGAGCCGGTTGAAGCCGATGAGAAATGCGGTGACCAAGCCTGTCAGTCCGAAGGCGGCTCGCAGCAACGCCGCGAGCGATTGCATGAGCTTTTGCAGGTCCGCCTTGCGCTGCTGGGGGGCTTCCACCAGAAACCCCGACGGCATCACCGCGGCGACGCCCTTCTGGACGGCGCCCAGCTCGCTGTTGCGTGAGAGCACGAGGTCGATCCGGTTGATGAAACGCGGCCGCGTGAACACCGCCTCTGCCGCGAAGATGTCCATGACGATCAGGTTTCCTCCCAGGATGCGTGCCACACCCTCCGGCTCGAGCACTCCGCGCACCGTGAAGTGCCGCCGCCCTCTGGGAGTATCCAACAGCAGAGAATCGCCAACTCGCAGCCGATGCCGGACTGCGAACGCGTTCGTGATCGCGACCGAATCGGGCTGGCTCAGGAAGACGAGGGGATCGTCCAGCCTCGACTGCGACGAACCTGCTACCAGCACAGCGGCCGGCTCGTACGCGCGCACCACCGAGTCGTTCGTGATGTCGACGCCGAGGACCGTCAGGAGCTCGCCGCTTCGGCCGGCGACGAAGGCGGCCGCCGTCACCGCAGGCACGGCGAGCTCGACGCCGGAAACCGCAGCCGCTGCCTCGGTCAGCTCCTCGGGAAAGACGCCACCGCCGGGAGCCGTCACCTGCAACGCCGCCTTCCCTGCCATCGCGTCGATGACGTCGACGAAGGCGCGGAGGATGCCTTGGTTGACGATCTCGATCGAGCACGTCAAGGCCACGCCACAGGCGAGCGCAATGACTGCCGGCGCCAGCCGAGGCCAGCTCCCTCGCATGAAGCGCAGCGCGATACGGAAGCTGAGCAGACTCAAGGCATCACCGCCTTGCTCCCTTTGATGCGTCGGGGCGTTTCGGGGGCGTCGTGCGGGCCGTCGGGGAATCGGGCGGAGGAATCTGAACGCGCGCGTTCAGCGACTCTTCGTAGACGGCGCGGAACTCCTCGAGGAACTCGAGATCCGCCGCAACGTGCTTGAGACGACGGCCAAGCAGCAGGGCCAGCGCGCCTGCCGATCCCTGATGCTCCCCGGGTGTTGCGACCGCCGCCTCCCGGGCACGCTCGAGCATCTTCCCGCTGATCCAGAGCGACTCCTGCCAGCGATCGAGCACGGTGCGGGCCATTTCCGGCCCGGCGCCACTGAGAAAGAGCGCGCGATAGGAAAGCTCGTCTTCATAGTCGTTCGTTCTCGGGCGAGGCGGCGCCATGAGCCAGCTCTCGAATGCCTCGATCCCTGACGCGGTGATCTCGTACGGGGCGCGCCGTGGGTCGGCACCCTCGGGATTGGCTGCCGTCCGCACCAGGCCTTGGGCCGCGAGCTTCTGCAGCTCGCGATAGAAATTCCCGGTACTCAGCTCGACGCCCGATCTGCTCCGATACTCCTTCATGAGGGCATAGCCGTGCCGCGGCTTGCCGTCTCGAAGCAGACCCAGGACCAGGTATCGAAACACCGGTCTCCTCTACGTCGGCTGCTGCGAGCGCCCATATCAGCGACGCTTGTAGCCGGTCAAGGTACAAGCGCGAAAGATGACTGCAATGGATCCATGAATGGCACCCCCTTGTAGCCTCAACCGCAGTGAGGATCGGGGGACAACGCGCCAAGGTACCGTACGAAGTCGGGGTAACTGAAATCGAACCCGTCTTATAAATCAGGTACTTGTCCTTCGCTCAGCTAGGATTCGGACCGGCGCGAACAACCATCACTGCGCTGCAGCGATTCGATACGTCGAGGCGCTTCCGTCATTGCTGACAATGTACCTGTCAGCGTATTTGCCCTGAGGCGAAGGAGGCGCGTCATGTCGCACCACAGCGCACAGATCCTCGAGCGGTTTCGCAATGCAGTCATGCGACCGCTGGCCACGTTCCCAGCGACGCGACCCGCGGTCGTCCCGGGCGTCGTCACGATCGGTCCCTGGACGTCCGGTGCCCATGGGACCACGACGGACGCCAATGCGGCGGCGAGACCCCGCTCGGGTCATTCCCGATGCCTAGGCGGAACGCGTCCCGAGAAGGTCTTGATGTCAGCCGTGCTGGAAGACGCGCTACGCGTCTTCCGAAGGTACGCCACGTCGACGAGTCGTCGCGATCGCGAGCTGTTTGACGAAGTGCGCGAGTGGTTTGCTGCCGACGAGGATGGATGGCCGTTCTCCTTCGTGAACATCTGTGAGGTGCTGGGCCTGAGCGCAGCACGCATACGGCTCGCCCTCGCCCAGATCGCGAGCGTCCCGCCGCGAGGGGCGTCCATCCATCAGCATCGCGTCGAGACGGACCACGTAACGGTGTCGAGAGACGCGGGGAACCTGCGCACGGGAACGTCCGCGATTTCCGCGCAATAGTTGTCGCCGCACGCTGAAATCGTCCGCGGGACGACTTCATGCGAGTAGCTGAGCATCAAGACGAGCGGGGAGACGAGGCGAGGTTGGTTCGTGGGGCGGAGCTGTCCGATGGGCCCCGGGACATCCCGAGTGCATCGGCCTGGTACGTGGTCACCATCAAACGGCACTGCGACGGCCTCGCCCGAGCGCGCCTGGCGGAGCGCGCCATCGAGAGCTACCTGCCGCTCACCGTCGAGTGGCCGCCGCCCGCCGTCGGCCGACAGATACAACCGCTGTTCCCCGGCTACCTCTTCGTGCGCGCCGCCCTGCCGGCCGACTTCTACCGCGTGACCCGCACGCGTGGCGTAAAGGGTTTCGTCGCCTTCGGTGACGCACCTCCTTCCGTCTCGGGGGGCTGCATCGAGTTCCTGCGTGCGCATGAGGGACCAGACGGCGTGATCCCCTGCGCCGAAGGCGCGCCGGCAGGTGTCGACGTGCGTGTCGTCGATGGCCCCTTCAAGGGGGTCACCGCAGTGGTGGCGCGACGCCTTCCTGCTCGCGAGCGCGTCGTCGTCCTGCTGAACGTACTGAAGCGGGAAACGCCGGTGGAGCTCCCGGAGCGGTGGCTGAAACGAGCATGAGGATCCCGGACGAGGGCAAGGCGATGCCAAGCATGAAGACGATCCGCGAGCGCAGCGGTAGCGAAGGCCGGCGAGGTCCGGCGCTGGAAGAGTCGACACTACGTGGAGGTGGCTTCTATCGCTACCTCGTTCTCGGTCTGCTCCGGGACGGCACCCCGCGCCACGGCTACGCCCTCATGAAGGACTACCAGCAACGGTCTGGCACGCCGATAGGCAGCGGCCGCTTCTACAACAAGCTGCAGCGGCTCGCCGCCGAGGGCCTCGTCACAACGGCTGCCAATCCTCCAGGTGCAGACCCTCGCCGGACACCGTACCGGATCACGAGCGCCGGCGCGGCGGCGTTCGACGTTTGGTTGCGGGACTCCGCCAACCCGGACAGCCATCGAAGCGACGACCTCTGCGCTCACGCGCTCTTGCTCGCCGCCGCCGAGCCTGCAGTCGTCTCCGCGACGCTCGATCGCTGGCGCAACGACATCGCGATGCGCGGCGCCCGTATCGAAGAGGCGCACGCGCGAGCGCTGACGACGCGGCGGGCGAGCCCGCCTTCCGCATTCTACCCGCTGCCCGTCGTGCTGGCTCGGCGTCTGAAGCATGCCACCGCCGATATCGAGTTCATCGACGAGTTCCGCCGCGCCTACGAGCAGTGGATGCGGCGAAGAGCCGAGGCGCGCGTGTCCCGAAACACGCCGGCCGGACGGGGATCCGGCTCGCGGCCCATTCGGGCCTGAGATCGAAACGCAGGCTTGGCCCGGGGCGCCTCGAGGGCAGGTACGGTTGATCCGACAGGTAAAGCCGATCCGGCCGCGCCGCTTCCGTTGGGGGTTCCCCCGCAGCCTCGACCGCCCTCTCTCTACGGTCTCGAGGGTCTTCGCCGCCTCTCGCGTCGTCGAGGCCGACAGAGACGGCACGCACTGCCCAGCTCCCGTCCGATGCCCGCTCCCGGTGGGTGCCTCCCTTCCTCCGGAAAAGCGACTGATGCTCGCCGTGCTGGATGACGCGCTGCTGACGCTTGCCCAGCACGTCGCCGCGTCCGACCGCCGCACACGTAGACTCGCCGCGGAGGTCGACGCATGGATCGCAGCCGAGGATTTCGACTGGCCCTTCTCCTTCGTGAACGTCTGCCATGCGCTCCACCTCGATGCTTCGTGCGTCCGCTCGCGGGTGGAGCGTTGGCGACGGGAGGCGCTCGGGCGCGCCTCGTCCCCAGCTTCCCGGACATTCCGTCCACGAACCTAACCGCCGTTCGCATAGCGAAGAACGGAGGACCTTCGATGACGATCGTACGTTCACGTCCCGATACGCGGCCGTTCGGCACGGCCACCTTGCGGGGCATCGCGCTCGCCCTCCTCGCCATCCCGCGACTCTGTTACGCGAACAACCACGAAGTGCAGTTCGACGAGGTCATGGCGGGCTGCGCTGGCGACCCGCGCGTCCAGTTCGTGGAGATTCTGTTCCCTCGGTTTCAAAACCACTGGGCCGGCTGCACTGAGCTGGCGTTCTTCGATGTAAACGGCACGCAGACGGGTGCGTTCGCCTTCCCACACAAGCCGGACGATCCTTTGCCGGAAGGGAATTCGGCACTCATCGCCACGCGGGCGTTCGCCGATCTTCCCGGCGCGCCGCAGCCGGATTTCATCAGCCCGCTCTCGATCGCAGCGCCTGGCGGGAAGGTGTGCTTCCAAAATGTACCGCACCCCGCCCCGGCCGAGCCACCGTGCTTTCCGGTGAATATCTGTCTCTCATATGGCGACTTCCGCGGCGGCACCGGGACTGCGGGTCCCCCCGCGCCTGCCTTGCCGGTCGGCGCTGCCACGAGTCTCCAGTGGTTTCAGCGCTTCGAGGATCCCGGCCTCGGCGATCCCGGCCAGTTCAACGCCGACTTCCGCCTCGCGACACCCGCACCGAGGAACAACCAGGGCATCGCCGGCGTCGTGGTCGAGAGCGGCGGGACGTGCCACGTCGAGCCGCCCGCACCCGGCGCCAGCTGCGGCAACGGCGTGATCGATCCCGGCGAAGAGTGCGACGACGGCGACCCGTGCACCACCGACCGCTGCAACGCATCGGGGACGTGTGAGCACGCGCCCTGCGGCGGCTGCCTCACCTGCGATCCCCTCACCGGCTGCGTCGAGGAGCCCGCGCGCGGGTGCGAGCCGGCGATGCCGGGAGGCGCCTCGCTCACGGTCGCGAATCTCCCGGATGACCGGAGGGACCGGGTGGTCTGGCACTGGAAGGGCAGCGGACCCACGCCGAAGGCGGACTTCGGAGACCCTCTCCACGAAACCGACTACCGGCTCTGCCTCTACGCGACCGGGGACGAGCCAGCCGTCCGGCTCGACACCACGGCCCCGGCCGGCGGCGTCTGCGCCGGCGCGCGCTGCTGGAAGGAGACCCGCGCCGGCTACAACTACCGGGACAATGCCCTGACCCCCGACGGCCTCCTCTCCGTGAGGCTCAAGGGGGCCGCCGCGCCGGGCACGTCGAGCATCGCGGTCGCAGGCAAAGGGCGTCGTCTCGGCGTGCCGCCGCTTCCTCTTCGCACGCCGCTCAGAGTTCAGCTGCGCAGGAGCGACGGGAACGCCTGCTGGGAGGCGAACTACAGCGAGGTTCACGTTTCCAGCTCGGGCGCGACGCTCACGGCGAAGTCGGACTGAACCCAACGGCTTCCGACGTGACCATTCGAGGGAGGACGTCATGGAGAAGACTCGCATCCTGCACGGGCCGATCGTCGCGGCGCTGTGCACGCTCGCGGCCACGGCATCGGCGAAGGTGACGATCCCGCTCCATCCCCTTCCCGCGTTGTCCACGGTGCAGTCGAAGGCGACCGCCAAGGCCGTGGTCAACGGCGCGCACGGCATGGTCACGGTGAAGGAGGTGCAAGGCCTGCCTCCCCTGCCGGCGGGGGCGGCGTACGAGGTGCTCCTCGTTCACAACACACCCGGCCCCGGCCACTCGATCGCACTCGATCGGGGCCCCGACGGCGACGAGATCATCGACGTGGGGGCCCTCGCGCCCGGCGGTACCGGAGAGCTCAAGAGACACGTCGGCCGCGCGCGGCTCGCGCGCTTCCAGCTCGACATGGTCGTCGTGGTCCGGAGGGTGCCGGACGCGCCGGACGAGATCGTCATCGGCGGGCTGATGAGCATCGCCGACAAGCACGCCGGGCGGCCGGTCCTCGACCTGGAGCTCGAGGGGGCGAGGGTCTTCTCGCAGGAGACGTTCGACGGCAACGGCAGGACCTGCGCGACGTGCCACCCCGCGGCCAACAACTTCACCCTGAGCCCGGCGTTCATCGCCACGCTGCCGGCTCACGATCCGCTCTTCGTCGCCGAGTTCGTCCCGGAGCTCGCGAGCCTCGAGGACCCGGCG
>Ga0209470_1001537_pt1 | contig 17081 bp, 16 predicted proteins | sample GraSoiAngelo_125_FD_185882 | JGI IMG/M metagenome (GOLD analysis project Ga0209470, IMG submission 185882) | Grasslands soil microbial communities from the Angelo Coastal Reserve, California, USA - 14_0927_05_40cm (SPAdes) (version 2) | ecosystem: Environmental > Terrestrial > Soil > Grasslands ... | reverse complement strand
GCGTACTGATTTCCTGAGTCATCTTTGACATAGTAGGAGGTCAGCGTGATCGGAGTGCTTCCAGTGTTTCTAACGTACAGGTTTACGGCGCTGTTGCTTGAGGGAAAGGATGCGTACTCGAGGCTGATATTCTCCGTAGCCGTCTTGGGCGCGATTAGGAGGGCGCCGAATAGACCGGTGGCGTAGGTGAAGACCATTACGGAGGCGATTACGACAATGACGACCATCATGAGTGAGGCGATTATCGTGTCTATGCCCCGTCTGTTCTTGAGGAATCTCCGCTCTCGCAAGTTGCTTGCCCCTACTGGTCTCACTAGAGGGTGGGGAGACCCTTCGTTGAAGCTTGTATCGTTACCATTAGAGAATCTTCGTGGTTACAATGAGCGACTGCTGGGTGGAATCTAGCTCGACACGTCTTGCCACAAACATTTCCGCCAAAGCATTAAAACACGAATTGGGAAGGCCTTGCTCGGGGCCCGTAGCTCAGCCAGGTTTCCCGATCAGGACTGAGAGAGCGGCAGGCTCATAACAGGTCTAAGACACCTGACGGTCCCCGGTTCGAATCCGGGCGGGCCCACCATATCAGTATAGCATTTGTACTATCCGGCGCTCGCTAGGCGGTGTGTCTCTTGCTGGATGAGTTCTTTGAGTGTCAACTCAAAGAAGTTGAGCGATGTCTGAGCCCGGCGCTTGACAATCGAAAGATTAGCAGCCTGTTTCTCGTTGGGCCGACAGGGACCGGAAAGACATCGGTTGCCAAGTGGATTCTGGAAACCCACTTTCAAGGACAGTCGGTCTACGTGAATTGCTGGAAGTATCGCACATCGCATGACGTTCTCTCGGAAGTATTGTTCACTTTCCAGATTCCGGTCTTCGGAAGGGAATCAACATCCGACCTTGTGACCAAGGTAGAGAGAATCGCGAGAAGGAAGTCAACCATAGTTTGTCTCGATGAAGTGGACAGACTCCAAGATGTCGACCTTCTGTACACTCTGGCTCGGAGCGGAATCGGTCTAATCCTCGCCTCAACTCATTATCATACCCTTGTCACTCTGCCTTCACGCATCAAGAGTTCCCTGTCACTAACCGAAGTTGAGTTTCCTCAGTATTCTGTTGAAGAGCTTGTCTCGATTCTGAAGGACCGAATTGAGTACTCCCTGCGACCCGGAGTGCTGGCTTCCAAGTTGCTTAGAATCATAGCCACAGCTGCTCGTGGCGATGCGAGGGTAGGATTGGAGACGATTAGGAGGGCTGCAATAAGGGCAGAGGAACGCAACGGTCGCAAAATTGCTTTGTTGGATGTGAAGGCTGCAAGCACAGAGGCGAACAAATTGAGACTGGAATATTTTCTCTCTAAGCTAAACGACCATCAACGCATCATATATGATATCCTGACCAAAGAAGGCAGATTGGATTCTGGTTCGGTCTACCGATCCTATTTCGGAAGGGTGCAAAATCCTGTGGTCGACAGAGCTTATCGCAAGTACATGAGAAGAATGGTTGAGCTGGGGCTTGTTAAGGAACGAGGTTTAGGTAGGTGGAAATCATTCGAGGTTAGCGTTTAGCGGATGAAGTTATGCCAAAGAACAGCGAGGACGATCCATCCCAGGGACATAGACTGTCAATCGTCAGATTGGCAGCTTATGTTAGAAATTTTCTGAAGCTAATAAGCACGGACTATTGGCCTGCGACCTTTGCGTTCTCCATCATAGTTCTAGGAAGCGTCATTATGTTTCTCTTGGAACTCCTGTTCCCAATTCTGAGCCAATTGCTGGCTGCCTCGCGTTCTACACCTTGGGGCGTAGTAACTTCAATCTTCATCCACGCTAGCTTTCTCCATCTTGGAGAGAACATTATTGCTCTCTCGGTCTACTTTTTTCTGTTCACAACGACTAATTTTCGATTGCAGGGGAACGAGAGACGCTTTCGTGCATTCTTCCTCTCGTGGAACATCTTCCTATCGGCGATCCTTGCAGACGTACTGTACATAGTTCTGAGTCCCGTGCCCTCCCTGGGTGCTTCCGGGGTTGCTTATGCTTTCGAAGCCGTCATGCTCGGTTTTGCGCTCGCGAATCTGATGCCCTTTGGAGCCAATGCTAGAGAGGTCAAACAGCACTACCGACAGAACAGAAAACGTGTTGTCTACAACTTTCTCGTTTTCGCAGCGTTCTTTATCTGGCTACTCGTGAGCCCATCGCAATTCGTGTCTGCGGCGCCAGGCATCAATATTTTTGCTCACGGTATCGCCTTCATCCTTAGTCTCATCTCAACACTTCTGTACGTTCTTGTGCCTCCTTTCAAGCGTTGGGCTGATGAGCTGAGCACGCATAGAAAATACCCCAAATGGGCAGTCCGGTTCAAATCCCACTCATTGTGTGAAGCAGCGTTCATTTCCCGACTGCAATTTTTCAATCCAACGCCTCCCCAGTAAGTTTGAACAGATTTATGCTGGCAAGAGCTCCGTTATCCACCTCACCCCTGAAATCGAGCTTGTAGATGCGCTCGCAAATCCTTCCAATGATCTTAACCAGGTCGCTCATGTATGAGATGTCAACTCCCTTCACTCCACGACCCAATCCTGAACCCAGTGCGAACATCTTCTTCTCCCATTTGGGAATCGCCCTGAAACCGATCGCAGTTATGTTTCTATTATCTTTGGTCGGAGAAGGCGCAAGTTGGCCGAAGCAGGCAAAATAGTTGCGAGATGAGCCGAAATCCATCTCAAGCCGTCTGTTCCCGGCGGAAGTATACAGGGGCATGTTCTTGAACCAAGAAGCAATGTCCCCGTCGTTGTTTAGCGCCTCTATCAAGGGATACCATCCAGTCTTCTCCTCGTAGAATCTGTTTGAGTCGAACTGTTTCACATTGGTCGAATAAACGGGCAGAAAGACGTACTTGCGCCCGCCGAATTTTTCTCTTAGTCCACCTTTGGGATATGAAGTGGCAATCACCGTTGACGGAATGGGGCGATCTGCGTAGGAAGCCACCCGGTACTCCCTGGGCAGGTATCCTGCCCCAAATTTCTTCTCGAAGAAGAATTGTGCTGCCAAGCGGTTGGAAAAGGAAGCCAGTTGAAGATGACAGACGTATGATTTCTCGTTTGAATTTTCCGGAACCTCCATAACTTTCGGAGGCTCTTTGAGACCGCCCGAGAACTCCTCGCTCAGCGTCTCGTAGAGTTCCTGTCTTAGTTCATCTTCCTTCATCTAGACCCGACCTATTTTCAAATTGGTCTTTCCAACGTTTATTGCTGTACTAAACCGGTCCCTGAAAACCGTCTTACAACTACTCTATTAGGAGTTTCGCCCGAAACCGTTTGGTAAGAAAGGGCTACCAAAACCTCTCAGTGCCGAACCAGCTCTACGAGGAGCAGGAACGGTTTGCGGACGAATCGAAGGGAAGATACGTTTCGGTGGCCGAGGTGGTGAGGGAAGCTGTCAGAGAGTTTCTTGATAGGAAGCAAACTCCCACAAAAAGAGCCTGAACGACTGGCTTTCGCGGTTCAACACATCGATGAGCGTGCCATGGGGAACTTTCATGATGCTTCCTGCCTCCTCATGCTTCTCGTGGGGGACTCTCTCTTACTGAGTTCGTCGGAAGAGGCGTTCAGAAAAAAAGGGGAGTTTGAGTGGGCAGTACAAATGCTATAGCAACATGGTGAACCCGGGCGGGCCCACCACGGTAACGTTGAATCTTACTAGGATTCGAGGGGAGCCTTGTTGAGTCTTGCCTGAACCGTTGCATGACTGCTCTGGAGAGTTGTTCGACGTCTGCAAGTTCCTGCTGTCGCGGCTCTACGTAGGTCATCATTGGTTCGGTGAACGCTTTCTCTACCAGGATCTTTTCCGGGTCCAATCCCTGGGCGTTGGCGAACTCTTTCACGATGTAGAGCTCGGAGAGCTTTGACTGTGGTCTAGTTGGTAGACCTGCTTTAGCGTAGATGTTCCGGAGGAATTCGACGCCCTTGGACCGGATGTTGTGGTAGGTGTCGACGACGTGGCCCCTCATGTAGTCGATGTAGTCGTCTCCGACTCCCAGCCCGTTAACCTGCTGGCCTGCCACATCGGGAGTCATAATCGTTGGGGCGACTACCGGAATCCTTATGCCCTGCAGGTCATGATGGAGAGCAAAGGTCACATCAATTTCCTTGAAGATCTCAACACGAACGAAAGAGATTGGTCTTCTTTGGGGAGCGTTAGAGGGGGCGATGTTCGCAGGCGCAGGCTTTTTCCGGATACTGCTCCCTGACTGGCACACGGGTCGGTATTGTGTGGGATCATACCCCGATATTGAATGCGTCGACCGGCTCAATTTCTATGGATATAATATCGGACCTGGTGGGATTTTCATAGTCTGGGGCATCCTTGCAGTCTCCATCCTAGTGGGATTCAGGTCCGATATTCGTAGCGCACTTGTAGCCCTCCTAATTTCCCAGTTTACTTCACTCTTGTTCGCGTCCGCGGTCCTCTCTATTCCTCAATCGCCCCTGTTCGATCTTTCATTTCCGATAGTAGCGATCTCATACTCGCTTCTATTCTTCGAAATCTTCTCTCTTGGAATATTTGGTTCTCTACTGGGCGTGATCCTGCGCGGTGGGATACGCCGGATAATGGGAGAGATGCTCATGGGGCTCCGCGAAAAACAGCGTACCGTCTGAACACTCTCCGCCAACGCAGCTCGTTGGAGCCAGAGGTGGGCGGGCCCACCACGTTAACGTTGACTCTACGTCGATTCGAGAGGTTTGGAGGCTGTAGCGGCTTCTTCCACGAACCGTCGCATCAGTGCTTTTGGTAGCTGCGGAAACCTGTTGGAGTTGTGTATGCAGGCCCCGGGCGAACTCTTTGAGCACATCAAGCATGCCCAGTCTCGTCTGGCGTCCGACAGACACGCCTTCCTTAGAGTAGATGTTGCGTAGGAACTCTACGCCCCTTCGACTGGATGTCATGGTACGTGTCCACAACGTGGCCCGTCATATAGTCGACATAGTCCGAGTCGACGCCACGCAACCTCATTTGTGTCTTGAAGAATTTTCGCAGGCTGTGAGGTCTAATTTGGGTTCCCGCGCTCGTCGTGAGCTACCGCTCCCTTGAGGGACCGTGGCTTCAATATCACTAAATATAGGGCGTGCCGTTTGATTAAGCACGTTGTTGTTAGAAAGAATCGGTGGAGCCTTCTTTACAGCCGAAATAGGTCACGAGAAAATAGTCTTCATATTTAGACGTGGAGTCAAAACAGAGAGACACGAAGTTGGGCCCGCTGATATCCAGTCTGTCAGTATTGAACCTGACGGGTCAACGAAGTTGTCAATAAAACTTCATCGTGACCTTAACGTACCGTCAACTCAGGCCGAGTCCATGACATTGAAGAATGTCTTGGACCGGGTCTTAGAGGAGGTCAAGGCGGTGGAGTTAAGGAGGAAGGAGGCGGCTAGAGAGTTGCGAGTGGAGATAGCGACTAAACGGACCACCGGCAGCACGAAAGGCACCTGGGGGACGAAGGTTCTACCGGAAAGAGATTACGAGAAACTTCCCGACGATTAGTCTAGTAACTACCCGACAAATAGCTGAATGACATCGACGACTCCTCAGATCGGACATAGCCGCTTGTGTTGCGCGTCATTACGCCATCAAGGTCTGGTTGCGGGAGACTTCCCAACAAGCGTTCCAAGAAGTAGGTGAAAAGAGGAGAGTACCCCTCTCAAATCTCAGGCTTTCAACGTTAACGTAGCGAATCCGGGCGGGCCAAACAAATTCAGTGAATCCTTTTTGGCTAGACATGGGATAGTACTATTACGGCCTTGACGAAGCCCAAGCCGAACCTCCACGAATTCACCTCAAGACCAGAGTCCGGAGTTATGGACGAACTCTCGTAAGTTTTCGTTAGAAGAAGAGAGGGGGTTGCGTGTCGAGTTGGACGCGGCTAGCCGCTGGTGACGAGGACCGAGTCCTTCTCGTGGTCAGGAAGCGCGTCACGGTACCATAATAGTAGTCCGTTTTGTGACGGTGAAGCTGCTGCTCCACCTGCGACACTGTTGATTGTCAGTGTGCTGCTGCCGCCCGCAGGGACCCCAGTGGTGGGTATGCCTGAGCCGACGTAGCGTGGCGTGTTCAGCGTGTAGGTCATTCCGACTATGGCGTCGGTGACCGCGCCTGTGAAGTAGTTGTCGACCGCTAGGACCGAGAATCTGAACTGGGTGCTAGGCGTAAGGCCGATATCTGATAGCAGTGCGGTCAGGATGACGTTGCCGGAGTCGAGGTCTGCGTCGGTGAAGAAGCGGACTGCGAATGGTCCGTTAGGGAGCGGGCCAGCCGCGACTACGTTTTGGCCAGTTGCGGCGAAGCCTCCGTTCTCGAGGTTGAATATAGCGAAGTCGTCTGTCCCGTCGTGGTTGGTGTCTATGAGTATGTCGAATTCGGCTGGGTAGTTGGGGTGGGACCGTATGCCGAATGTGGTGACTGCGAACTGGACTGCGGGTTGGGGCTGACCGGAGATCACTACTGTGGCTGATCGGACTCCAACGGATCTCAGGTCGATGACTGCAAAGTTGTCGCCAGGCTGGGGCAGCATGCTCTGCGGCATCTTGCCGCTGGACCCTGTCAGGGAGAAGAGTTCCACGCGGCCGTTCAGTGAGCTAGGGTTGGTTAGCTGTACGGTGCCTGTGCCTCCGGAGAGGGTGAGTGCGTCTGTAGATGTTGTTACTGCTGCTGCTCGATGGGGCAGTATCTGCCATGCTAAGTGGACGTTGTCGGTAGCCGTCGAATTCGAAGCCGTCCAAGCGGAAGCCGTCTCCGCCTCTGCTGCCTCCGTTAAGGTCCCATACGGGCAGTCTTGTCACGTTTACAGCGAGTTTCAGTTTGAATGTGGCAGTTGCACCTGCCGCGACTTTGACAGTTGATGGGGCGCTGATCGTGACCGCGCCGCTGGTGGCATCAGCCGGGTACCGGAAGGTGGGTGCGATCGAATAGGTTCTTGTGGTGGAGCCGTAGTTGTGGACGGCCACGGTCTTTACGAACTGGGCAGAACTCGTCAGTGCCTGGTAGCCGAAGGACAGGCTGACAGCTATGGGTGCTGCGTTGTCCCATGCGGTGGTCTTGGTGTTGACGGCCCGGTCGACCCGGACTTCACCGCTTCCTATGCGTGATATCGGGGCTCCTACGCCCGGGCACTTTGCTGGGTTTAGACCGACGTTCGTGTCAGCCGTGTTCATCAGCATCTGTTTGATCTCGCTGGGTGTCCGTGCAGGAAACGCGTCGACTAGCAGTGCTGCTGTACCGGTGACCACTGGTGCTGACGCAGAAGTTCCGGCGAACGGTGTTCGGCCCGTGGCCGTGCCCGCTTCTGCGCTGATGATGTCGGTTCCTACTGCTCCGATGTCGGGTTTGATGGAGTTGTAGCTGTAGCTAGGACCGCGTGATGAGAAGGAGGCCATGTTCCCGACCAGGCCGATGGCGTTAGCCGGATTTATCGTCGCAGTCTGTCCAAGCGCACTGGCTTTAAGGGTGCTTCCGTCGGCAAGTGTTATCGTGTAGCCCGCGATGGTCTGCGTGCCTCCTCCGAAGGAGAAGGTGGGCGGGAGGTCGCAGGGTGACTGGGCCACATTGTTGGCCACTATTGCTGCTATTGCTCCTGCGGCTCCTGCGTTTGCCACTTTCATGCTCACTGCGCAGAGGCCGCGGTCAATCAGCAGAATCTGTCCCAGGAATGGCGTCCCGGTCCACGGGCTGGTACCTGCCGCGTTAGTGCAGCCGCGTCTGGTGCTTGCGCTAGTTGTGTCGTACACGAGTTGGCCGGAGACGAGGGAGGGGGCTACTGACCAGGATTGCCAGACCGCTCCGACTGGAGCGAGTGTGGGGGTTTGGACGAGGTACATTTTTGCCTTGGGATGAAAAGTGGCTGCCACGCTGATGACTTCTGGTGTTGTTGAGGGTGACCCTACGATGTAGGGTCGGTCTGCGCTGTTGCCGGCCGATGATACTACCACTACGCCTAGATTGACAGCGTTAGCGCTCGCTGCGCTGAGGTCGTCTTCCTTCTGCCCATACGACGAGCCCAGCGACATGTTGATGACGTCCACTGCGTCGAAGATATTGCCGTCGCCATTGGGATCAAGGGCGAACTCCATGCCCTGTAGAAGGGCGATGCCGCTGCAGCTGGTTGAAACTGCGCTACACACCTTCACCGCATAGAGGCTGACGCCTGGTGCTACTGAACCGGCTCCGCCGATGATGCTCGAGGTGTGGGTTCCGTGTCCACCTGCACAGGGAGCTGGAATGGTCGAAGGTCCGCAGTCGATCGGGTCAGGGTCGGGCCGGAGGCAGACCAGCGGATTGCCATGGCTGTCTACTCCGCATGCAGGGTCAGGACCTGGCCAACGTTCTCCAACAAAATCGAACCCTCCGATTACTTTGGCGGTGGGGAATAGCCCGTCGGTATTCTTGTTCCGCGGGTCGTTCACACTGGTACCGTAGGCGGCCGTGTAGGCAGCTGCTGTGCCAGGGCCTCCGAGGTCAGCATGAGTGTAATCGATTCCAGAGTCTAGTACTGCGACTCTAACGCCTGTGCCGTCGAAGCCGAGGTTATGGACGGCCGTTGCCCCGATGTATGGGACAACATCGCTAAGTTCAACCTGATAGGTTTGGACTGGGCGTATCGACGCTACGGTGGGTAGAGAGGCAAGGGCGTTGATTTGAGAGGAGTCGATGCTTATGATGAGAGCGTCAAGGACTTTGCTCAGTCGGCCGAGTTCCTGGCCGCCGAGGCTGCGAATCTGACCCATCATCGCATCTTGCGACTTGGCGAGTTGGTGGAGATAATCGCGTTCTTGGGATGGGCTTAACTTGCCGCCCAGCTGTTTGGCGTTCACGCCATAGGCAACCGCTAATGGAGCGGTCGTGAGTTGAACCACTACTTGTATGGGTCCAGTGGTTTGGCTAAGTTCGGGGTCGACAAATACGGAAACGTCGCCCGGCACGAGCAGGTTCGAAACGTCTGGGGTTTGAGCATATTGCGATGCAACTGCCGTGGCGGGTGATGCGCCAATCATGCCGACTAGTGCCAACATTGCGAAAAGTTGAAGGAGCCGATCGTGATTTACATTCAGTTTCAAGCCCATTCTAAGAACCCTATGAAGATTTGCGATCGCGCTCTGTAGCATATTTATGATTTTTGGTATATTGGGAGGCTCAAGCCTGACGGAGACGGCTCGGGATATAACCGTCAACAGTTGGCATGAATGCTTTCTATGGTCGAGAAGACTAATTTTTGGCCAGTTACCCTATAAGGTGCAGACGACATGACGGCTTTCCTAAATGCTTGGGAAGCTCTCGGCAAGTCCGGAAGGGTGTCGAACCGGGAAACGGACTCGCTCTAATTTTTAGGTGAGTCCGGGCGGGCCCATCAAAAATTCATCGAGTCTTTTTTGCATTACATGGAGAGAGTGCTACGGACACAATTATCAACGCAAGGAAGATCGAGTCTTTGGCAATTGCTAGGTTCAACTGAGTTTGTTTGTGCCGCATTGTAAACGGGCCGAATATAACCGCGCATCAACGGAGTTATCTTGATACACTTGAGGGTGTGTGGTAGCTGTTGGGCAGAGGACCAGCGGAGAGACGGTACAAGAGCATCCGCGCAGTAGTCGTCCTCGTCTCGCTCGCACTGTCAACACTCCTCGTGGTTCCGGCGCCTTACAAAGTCCACGCTTCATCGCCTGCCCCTGTTCTGGGCGGTTGGGGTGGCGTGAGGCTGGCGGACACGGACCAGAACCTTTCAGCACCACCATCTCTCGTCTTCGCAGGCGAGAAACAGAGCGGCTTTGAACAAGTTGTGATAAGAGAAGCGCAGCTAGGATACAACACGGTAAGAGGGTCCTTTGCGCCATACTGTGCACAGCGCGCCAACAATTTCATGGGCACTTACAACTCATCCCAGTTAGTACGAGCAGTCAATATTGCCCAGTTCTACGACTTCTGGCTTACAGTAGACTACCATGGGCACAACGAGTTTCAGACAAATGATAGTATTTCGTGCTGGCTGAATTTCTGGTTCGGGCCCAACCCGTTCAGCGGACCGACAGGAATCGTGGGACAATTCCAGAACAGCTACGACAAGATCATCTGGGAACCTCTCAACGAACCGAACATGACTGGAACGGGGGCAACAGACGCTGTCTGGACGAGTAGTTCGAGCATCGCCTTCCAGAAATGGATCAACCAAGACAGGACGGTCGGGGACACCCACTGGATAGTTGTCCAGAATACTTGCAGCTACTTCTGTCATAACCCTCGCAGCCTATGGTACCTAGACTACCCCGTTGTGAACGATACTCTGGGCAGAGTGTTCGAGAGCCTTCACACCTACCTCTATTATCCCAGTTTTGTAGAACACCTAGCATACGACAACGATTCTAACGGGATCTTCGATTCCGCGGATACAGCGATCGTGGGCGATATACCAGACGCGACAGTCCTGACGACCGACCCCAAGATCAAATTTGTCAATGCTACCAATGACCCGGTTGAGACATGGGCCCCCGGCAAATCCATAGTCTATGACAACAATTCAACAGGCGCGTACGAGACAGGGGACATTCCAGCCGCTGGAACCGTTCCTCCGATTGGGGCTCTGCTGAGGACTGACCCGAAGATCAGATTCACTGACACAAATAAGAACGGTGTCTGGGATAGCTACTGGAGCAACGCGACAGCGGACAACATAGCTCAAACAGATTACTTGACGATGCTGACCGAGATCGCAGGCCAATCCTCGGGTTCCACACCGGGGCTCGGATGGCCTATGCTCAACACCGAGGGCGGCGCCTTCTGCAGTATTGTATGCCCGTACGTTGTCCCTGGTGCTGCCGGATACTCTACTGTCAGCCTCAGATACATCCAAGACATGGTCCGCTACGAAGATGGTAACAATCCTAGGCTGGGCTGGCTGTTCTGGCCCGCTGCCCCGTGGACTGACACGCCAAACGCGGGAGGGTACGGGGCGATAGGCGCTGGGGAGTGGGGGACGAAGATCGCCTACAAGAAATTTACATCGTTCGTCCTGGTTTCCACGCCCAACGTGCGTGCCCAGCCGTTTGTGTACCCGTGGGATGGTAGCGGGTTCTACGCGCAGGGTAGACACTGGATCTTCTACATCAACTATGGCAATTGCTCCGGGACAACGGCCAACTGCCTCTACTATGCGACGAGCCCGAATGGTGTGGGCTGGACCAGTACCAATGTTGGAGTGGTAACCGGATCGAGACCGTCAATGGCTACGAATGGGACGCATGTTTTCTATGCTCGGTACGATGGGCACAGTGGAAATCTCGGCGGGGCGTTGATGTTCCGTGTAGGAGCGCTGAACGCGGACGGTCGGATCAACTGGCAGGCTGAAACGGCTGTGAAAGAGGCGACGCCGGGCCAGGAATGGTATGGGCTGTCGATGAGGATCGGCACTACCGGGCAGGTCTTCGTTGCCTATAGGAATGTTACCTCAAAGGGAGGCGGGGGATTTGCCTGGGTGATCCACTCGAACGGTAATGACTATTCCACATGGGAACAGGATACTCTTCTGAGAAACTTGACTGACGGCTGGCGGTTCTCCCTCGCCAGATTATCCTCGGGACAGATGTACGTTCTCTACTGGCCGGACGTGGGCAGGCTACTCGGAAGGCTGTGGAGCGACGGTGCCTGGGGTCCAGAGGAAGCTGTAACCGCGAGCGGAACCGCGGTGCGTGGCAGTGCGTTCGCGTTTGGAACTGGAAACAATACGGTCTATGCTATCTGGCAGGAGAACCTCACGGAGAAGTTGCTGTTCGCCTCTCGAACTGGCTCGTGGAGTGCCCCCGAAACGATTGGTACAGCTGAGACCAACATCAACCCAAGGTGGACGGCGAGCTACGACCCGCTCCATGAAAAATGGTCCTTGTTCTACTACAATTATACCCTGAACCGGGTCTACCAGTATTCTGGCGCGCCTGGCAGCTGGGGCCAGAGGACGGAGATGTACTCGACTCAGGGTGCTAGCTCAGGGATGAGCATAGGAAGCTACTACGAAGCAAGCGGGGTCGACGCGTCAAGCCATGTGCTGGGAGTCTTCTGGACCCAGAACGACAGCACTTCCGGAAGAATAGAACTGGTGTTCGCAGACGAAGCAATAACATAGCATGCCAGTCACTACAACTTTCGGCATCTTTCTACCCCGGCAGAAAGAGGAGGTAGCAGCCACTGTCTCTTGGGGGTCTTCGATTCAAGGATAACCATGTGGTCCCGGACGGGCCCCCATCCACTGAGTGTATTTGGCCTGCTATGCTATTGGGTTTATGAGATTGCCAAGCGTTCTCTTTGGGACCTTGGGGGTTGCCAGCTGACGCGGCTGATCAGCTATGTGAAAAATCAGGTCGAACTTGGCCCTGATGGAGGTCGTGACTGCTTAACCGTGTATGGTATTGGGAATCTGAAGGGAGCTTTCCGCGGGAAGGGAGTTATCTATTCTTGGATACAAGGAGTCGATGAGGCTGCTAGGTGGAACTGTCAATTCGAGCTGTTGCAACCCACTCGAGCAGAATTTACCAATCGGCAAGGTGAGATCATTGTAGAATTCGATCCCATGGACAAGTTTCCCTGCACGGGCATTGTTACTTCGAACGGGGAGGGATACATGATCGCACCGGCCCTTAAGCTCGATGTGGGCAAAGGAAGTGAGATTGTTCTGACGCTACTATCGCCACCGGCAAAGCCTCACAACGTATCGGTCGAGAAGACCGTTCTCGCTATCCCAGGTGAAGAGGCAACTATGACTCTTACAGCCGAGAGCGGCGAGCTTCGCTGTCTGGGAAATTTCTCCGCCATGTCGAAAGGGGCAAGGGTCATCTTGAACAGAAACCCAGGACTGCCAGTGTATAAAGCAGGATTCAATGAGACTCTCGGCAAGCTCAAAGGCCGTGGGCAGATAAGCGCCGTTTGGAAACCCGTCGATCGGAGCTTTGAAGAACTCGTTCTGGTTTTCGACCCGTCCACTATCTGTTCCTTCGAAGCGAACTCGCTGTCCTTTGATAGGATACCAAGCCATCTCAGCGGGAGCGAATTCAAGGACTCCGGAAGCATCGACGATTATGTAATAGGGGATGGAATCGGTGTGAGCTACACGATTCGTCTATTGTTGGATCGCGGCCTTGGAAGACATTCCTCCGATGAGGCAAGACTTGCCGTAACCTGAAAAATGTTAGTCGAATTCTAGGTCAAAGCCTCCGACTTTGACTGCACGCTGATGAGACATGTGGTAGGCGACACACTTCCTATAACAATTCCGAAAGGGAAGAACGCGAAACTCAGAAGAGTTAGTTGACGACCTTCAGGTTGACTCCTGATGCGGTAACTGATCGTTCAGCTTATTTCCGCACGTGGGGCAGAAGTTCAGTTGTTCTCCGACAACTTGACTGCAAAGGCTGCACCTTTTTGTTACCGTTTGCCCGGCGGGCGTCGGTGTGGGTCGTCCCTGTAGGTACGTGGAGACTGGAGGGGGTGGAGGGATTACCGGAGGGGCCTTTCTAGGGCGAAACGCAACCACAAGCTCGACTGCTGCGAAGGCGAGGAAGAAGAGTCCAAGTCCTAACCGGAAGTTGTCGTGGGTTATGTAGGTGCGTTGGAAGTCGACCGTCTCTGTGCTGTTGAAGAGGCCGCTTCCATGACGGAACACGATGTAGTACGTATCCTGCACGGTGAAGGCGAAAGAAATGGCGCTCGATGCAACGTCCTGAATGGAATACATGCTATTGAGGGAGGCTCCGGTCTGGAATGAGGCAAACTGGGCACTGCTTAGAATGTAGAAGCTGACTGGACTTCCTGAGCCTTCTTGAAATGCGCCACTGATCGAATCGCCGGGACTACGTGTGATTGTTAGATATTCATACTGTCCCGAGAGGATGTTGAATGTAGATTGCGTGGAACTGGTGTTGGTGTATGTGACGAAATTGAACAAGGCGAGTCCCACTAGGAAGAGCCCGCCGACCAAGAAGCGAACCCGAACAGGATCCACGATTCAACCTAGATAGCGTCCCCCAAAAATAAGGATAGTGAAAACTCGGTTATTCATGCCCACTTTACCTATTGCCAGGGATCGACGAATGTTGAATTATCAAGATACGATATGCTAGGAAAGTGGGAATTGGGCGAGACATTGACGTCAGAAATTCCAGAATATACGTCAAAGGAGCTCTCGGCTAAGACATGGCCTGACCTAGCGAGGCTTTTCGAGAAACCGGAAATTGGGGATGCGTGGTGGTGTTGGTGCACGCACCATCATGTGGAATCTTACTCTGCGCACGAGAACGCGCAACCTCGCACGAGGGCTGAGAGAGCGGTGAGAAACCGTAGGCAAAAGGAAAAGCTCGTCAGGAATGGACGAGCCCACGGGGTAATTGTCTACTCAAATCAGGAGCCAGTGGGATGGTGCCAGTATGGTCCCAGAGAGGAACTTCCACGGATTGACCATAGTAGCAACTATCGAAATCTCGCGCCTACAGACGAGAAGAAGAAACTCTGGAGGATAACCTGTTTTGTTGTTGACAAGAATTATCGCAAAGGCGGCGTCGCCAGCACTGCCCTGAAGGCTGTTCTAGAAGGCATAAGGAACAAGGGTGGCGGACTCGTCGAGGCCATTCCCGTGAGTAGGACTGATCAGGGCTCAGGCTACATGTATACGGGAACAGTCTCGATGTTCCAAAAGGCCGGGTTCAAGACAGTCGGACCCTTCGGAACCGGCCGGACAACTACCGTTGTGATGCGAAGAACCATTTGAACTGCGGGCCCGTTTGGGCGTTCATTTCGACCTTTTCCGTTTCTTGATCTTTGATTTCGGCCGTTGTGATGCGTGTATCTTGGCTACTCGATCAACTAGCTGAGAATCATCTAGTCGTTTGCAGATCGCCGGAAATCGTGCCCCAGGTCCGCTCCAGTGTATCTCTTCAGGAGATGATATGTTTGGCTCCTTTGTTCGGAGAGTTGCGAGGTCGCGAAACAGAATTGCGAGTTTGAAATTGGTTTCTAGAACTTCTGCTAGGCGAGGGGCGGATCGTGGTTGTACCTTCCAGTTTTCTGATTTCGGGGGAATTGATTCTAGATGCTTGTAGATTCCGAGAACGGCGGCTGTTGATTTTTCTCCCCAGCCTTCCAAACCAGGATATCCGTCCGCATCGTCGCCTACCAGTGCGAGATAATCAGGAATCGAGCTTGGAGGGACACCGAACTTCTCTATCACGCCTGCCTCGTTCCGAACACTTCGGGCACGACGATCTAGCTGAACTACACGATCGTCTCGAACGCATTGGGCCAGATCCTTGTCCGGAGTGCAGATGCAGATACGGCCGACCTTCGCAAGCTTGCTCAGAGAGGCGGCGGCTCCGGCGAGAGCGTCATCAGCCTCCAGCTCGACCATCGGCCAAACCCTTACTCCCATTGCCTGCAATGCTTCTTCGAGCAACGGGAATTGTGACATGAGTCGTGGATCAACCCCTTCGCCCGTCTTGTATCCAGGCCAGAGGTTGTTCCGGAATGATTCGATAACATGGTCTGTCGCAACCCCAATGTGAGTGATTCCGGATTCGAGCATGCCTGCCATGCTATTGAGTACGCCGCGGGTCGCTGCAACCTCCTCGCGTCTATCGTTGGCATGGGTCGGTAGGGCGTAGAAGTGACGGAACAGTTCGTAGGTGCCATCAACGAGGTAGATATCCACGGTAGAGTCACTTCCATTTGACTAGAACAAATAGATGAACCCTTGAGACGAACGGAGCTGTCGTTAGTTCCAGTCTACGGGTAAAAATCTGGTTATTTCCTTTTCTGCTGAATTTCCCTCATTCGGAACATGACGATTTTCTTCACGAGATCATATGGAATTGGCTTGTCGAGCGGGAACCGCAGGGAGCCTTTCTCTCCAGCATAAGGCGACAGTTCCTTTTTGAAAGCTTCATTGCCCTCGGGTATGGAATAGAATCCGATATGATTTTTCCATGCGCTGAAATATACTAATCTCTCCCCGCTTAGTTTGAACGTGGGCATATCATAGCTGATCGACTCAAGGGCTTCAGGCGTTGCCTCCCGGACTGTAGCCCTCAGCTTCTCCAAAACGCGCTGAACGTTCTTCGGGAAGGACCCGATGTATTCGTCTACTGTTTCGAATTTCTTAGCCGATACCATTCTCGCTCACCGGTGGGGCTCCTCGACCTAGTGTCCGACACTACTCATATCTTTATTTCTCGTAATTCGCATACCCGGTGCTACGAGCCCATTTTCTCGACTGAGTGCTAAGTTCCTGGTCATTTGCATGCAATCGCAGATATAGTATGATGAAGTTTGCGTGGACATGCCCTAATCCGATCTCTTTTGATTTGAGCCAGGCCAGCATCTCGGAATGCTTTGATGCAACCTTGCCGCGCTTGACAAAACCTTTCTTGCTGGCAAGTCTCCAGAAGTCTTGTGCGCTCTTACCAGTCTTGATCTGAATGTTGTCCATATATCCCTTGAATGTCGGTCTAGTCATGGTGACTTTGACTTGAGGGGAATACCACACACCATAAAAGTTGAAAGGAAAGGGAATGAACTGATAGTTCATATTGCCTTGACTGAAAGACCAAGTTGGGACAGAACTGGGGTTATTCTAGCATCGGAGGGTTGGCAGGACATAGGGTATGGATTGAAGATGCAGTTAACAATCGCCTCAACTAATGTTATCCTTCAAAGTGAGAGGATTAAGTTGATACAGAAACCTGGAATACTCAATCGTCTACGTGGAAAGAAGATACCAATGTTGGAGGATAAGTCTTGAGATGGATAGTCTCTACCCTTGTCTTGGTCGGCTACGAAGACGCTAGTTAGCTTGATTTTCGTTTTTTAGAACGATCCTTTTCGCAGATTGATCCCGTATTCCAAGTAGGCCTTCAGGCAACAAGTCATTTGCATCCAGCCCTGGCAGTTCCCGTACGAGCCTTGCAGACCGCCCTCTGTGTATCGCCATTTACCCTCAACAATCTTCACAAGCGTCTCCTTCGCGTTCAAAGCTTCGAAATTCATCTCGACAATAGTGTCGTA
>Ga0209470_1001536_pt1 | contig 17098 bp, 21 predicted proteins | sample GraSoiAngelo_125_FD_185882 | JGI IMG/M metagenome (GOLD analysis project Ga0209470, IMG submission 185882) | Grasslands soil microbial communities from the Angelo Coastal Reserve, California, USA - 14_0927_05_40cm (SPAdes) (version 2) | ecosystem: Environmental > Terrestrial > Soil > Grasslands ... | reverse complement strand
ACATGTCAGAAGATAAAATCTCCCAATTATCGAAATTCAAGTATATTAACATTGAAACATTTAGGAAAAATGGCATGGGAGTCAGAACTCCCATCTGGTTCGTAGTTTACCAAGGTTTGATATATTTTAGAACTGATGCCAAATCTGGCAAGCTTATGCGAATTAGAAACAATCCACATGTAAGGATTGCCCCTTGCGATATACGTGGAAATCTAAAGGGAAGCTGGTTTGATGGGAAAGTAAACTTTGCAGATTCGGCAGAATCGTCAATGGTATATTCTATGATTGACAAGAAATATGGGTTTGTAACAACTCTGATTAGAATATTTAATAAGATTAGACATACTAATCCCGTCGTAATAGCTTTAGTATTAGAATGAATTTGGAATTTGGAATCAAAATCCTCATAATTTGATATTATCATTTGAATAGCAGAATTATATATTATTCCCAAATGTCGTTGTGAAAAGTTTACCTGAAATTGTATCGAAAATGCATATTTGTAGCTGAGTACGTCGGGAATTACTACCTTACTTAAATATAATATTATTGAATATAAAATATGGAAAAAATTGGGGAAGAGCGTGATATTATTGATAAATCCGATGAAACCAAGTATAGATCAATAAGACTTGTGGAAAAAAGTGATGAAACTCCAGAAGGTGATGGTTTTATCGTTCATAGATCCTTTCCTTCAAGATCTATTCGGAATCTAGATCCTTTCTTACTTTTAGATGAGATGGGCCCGTTAGATTTATTACCGCAAAAGAGGAGAGGATTTCCAGACCACCCACATAGAGGCTTTGTGACTGTTACATACATGCTTGAAGGAAGATTCGAACACAAAGATTCTCAGGGAAATTCTGGTAAGCTTGGACCTGGTGATGTTCAGTGGATGACAGCAGGATCTGGTTTAGTTCATTCAGAGATGCCAGAAAAAGAGTTTGCTAAAAGTGGAGGCAGGTTGCATGGATTTCAACTGTGGATAAATCTTCGCAAAACTGATAAATGGATCAAACCAGATTACCAGGATGTTCCTTCCACAAAAATTCCTATAGTCAAGACGCCTAATGGTAAAGTATCGATTAAAGTTATTGCAGGAAATTACCTTGATACTAAGGCTGTAATCAGCACGTTGACTCCTATTTTGTATTTGCACTTTACCCTGCAACCAAGTGCGGAAGTAATTCAACCCATCCCCGAAAATTATAATGCATTTGCGTATATTATTAGTGGTAAAGGTCTTTTCGGAAAAAACAAAATAACGGTGGGAGAAAAGAACTTGATTGTGTTCAAAAATGACGGTGAATATGTTTCTATTAGTGAATCTGAGAATGCAAGATCTCCTTTGGATGTATTGCTTGTTGCAGGAATGCCTCTGAATGAACCAATAGTACAGTACGGACCATTTGTTATGAATACTAAGGAAGAGATTGATAAAACTTTAGAGGATTATCGGAATGGCCGAATAGGAAAGAATGAATTCTAAAACGATTAGTAGTATTTCTATTTTGTTTTATTGTATTGTATTCTGTTTTACCTACCTGCTTTAATTATATTATATACTGTTTGTAACCCTCCCCGCCTCATAGAATCTCTTCTTATTATATAGTTCAGAATTGGTAAGAAAGAGATCATGCCTCATCTAATTGTACATCAACGTATAAAAAAATCTAGAATAGAGAATTACAACAAGCTAATTTTGTGCTGCAGTACTCTAGTTGATAAATTTGTATCTAAACTCATTATAACAAAATGATATCTGGTTGGTTATTTGATGCATATGCTTTAAATGGTAGCATGATTTTCTGGATAAAAAAAGCTGATTCTACAATGATAAGAATGGTGGACAAGAGTTGGAATCATAAAATCTATGTTGCTTCTGAAAAGTCTTTATTAAAATCTATCATAGAGAATAAAGAAATACTTTCCATGATAAAAGAACATAATTTTCTTTCTAAATTTGAATTGATAGCAGATATGAAGAGATCTCAAGTTCTTGAACTGGAGTTAAAAGATTCTACTTACTCATTAAAATTAGCAGAAAAAATTGAGAGAATGGGAAGATTTGGACAATTTAGAATATACAATGTAGGCATTCTACCAGAACAATCCTATTTTTATGAACACAATATTTTTCCACTCATGAAGTGTAAAATTCATGTATCTAATTCAAAACTTAATTGGGACGACAAAGAGGATAATGTGTGGTCTACAGAATATGAGTTACCATTATTTAATAACATACATGTAAAAGTATATCCAAAAGTAAAGGAAGGAAAGATACCTAGAGTTACAGATTCAATAGCATCGGTATCTATACAAGACTGTGACAGAATTAAAGATACTATTCATATTCAGGGTACTGAAATAGATATTTTATATCAACTTGTTAAAGAAATAGAAAAAATTAATCCCGATTTTATTCTTACAGAAGATGGTGATTCATTTACATTTCCTTATCTAACGTACAGATCGGAAATCAATCAAGTAGATTTAATCCTAGATAGAGAAGGTGTACCTTTATACAGACCTAAGAGAGAGGGAATATCATATTTCTCTTATGGTAAGATATATTTCAAACCATTAGCTACAAAGCTATTTGGAAGGGTACACATTGACACAGACAATTCCTTTGTTCTAAATGAATCTGGTCTTCAAGGATTGTATGAACTTGCTAGGATTTGTAGGTTACCATTGCATATGGCGTCCAGGGCCTCTATTGGGAAGTGTATGAGCAGTCTACAATTCTATAATGCTATGAGAAACGATATACTTATTCCATGGAAGCCCACGCAAGCAGAATATCCAAAGTCGCTTGGAGATCTTTTAGTTGCTGATCGCGGCGGTTTGATATTTGAGCCAATTGTGGGTGTGCATGAAAAAGTTGCTGAACTTGATTTTGTTTCTCTCTATCCTAATATAATGTTTAAAAAAAATATATCAGCTGAGACTGTAATTTGTAACTGTTGTTCTCATTCCAAGTTACGCGTTCCAGAATTACTAAATTATTATATATGTGAAAAAAGAAGAGGGATAGTTCCTATATCACTAGAAATATTACTAAAGAAGAGAGCAATCTATAAAGACAAGAGAAACTCAATCACAGATCCCAAATTAAAAAAGATTTATGATGCAAGGCAAACTGCTCTAAAATGGGTTTTAGTTACAAGTTTTGGTTATCTAGGTTTTAATAATGCCAAATTTGGTAGAATAGACGCACATATTGCAGTATGTGCTTTTGATAGACAGATTTTATTACAAACAATAAGGATAGCAGAATTACATGGATTTAAAATCCTCCACGCCATAGTTGATTCCATTTGGATACAAAAGAAAGATGTTATAAACAATGAGTATAAGGATTTAAAAACTGAAATAGAAAACAAAACTGGATTTCCAATTTCATTTGAAGGTATATACAAGTGGATTGTATTTGTTCCTTCAAAGAATAATGCTATACAGCCAGTTTCTAATCGCTACTTTGGCGTCTTTGAAGATGGAACTGTAAAAATGAGGGGAATAGAAGCAAGAAGACATGACACTGCTGAATTCTTTTCAAACGTTCAGCAAGATATTTTGAACATAATGTCAGAAGCTAACTCGGTCAAAGAAGTTAGAGATTTGATGCCAAAAGTCAGGGATATTTTTCAAATGCATCTGGAGCTTTTGAAATATAGGAAGATTTCCATAAATGATTTGGTTCTAACAAAGAGGGTATCGAAAAATGTAGACGAGTATGAAAATAGGAATACGGTTGAACTGGATGCATTACTGCAATTAAAGAATGCAGGTAAATCGCCTAAAGCAGGACAAATATTGAAATATGTAATAACGGATTATTATCGAAAAAATTCAAGAAGAAGTATTCCGGTTGAATTAGTAAATTCAAAGACGGTGTACGATGCAAAAAGGTATTCTGAATTATTAGTAGAAACATGTAATTCTGTTACAGAACCCTTTGGACTAAAGTTGACAAATGAGTAATTAACACCAGGTATCAAATTCATTATTTTTGACATCAATATTATCTAGAACCAACTGGTTTGATTTATAATAATCATTAATTTTTGCCTTTATTTCTCTTTATCCGTCATAGACTTTCTCCAAGCGATTCTCTAATTTAATACCATCATACGATGACAATTAAAAATATATTACATAAAATTGCACACTATTTTGCTATCAATAACTATTTTTTTATTATCTGTTAATTTTATTTTGTTCTTCTCTTGGCCCAATTCAGTTTCATTTCGTTTAGAAGCTCAAAATTTTCATAAATAAATGGTCTAGTTTCCCTCATTCCTTCTATTATTGATTTTGCCTTCTGCCAGAAGGGACCAGGATTAAAAACATCAAAGTATAGGTTAGTATCAATCAGTCGCCTTTTTACTAAAGTACCTGAAAGCTCAAAAAAACCACAAACCCGAATAAAATGGCATCTTTCTTGAGATGTACCATGATATTTTTGTTTATATTCTTCATAGCCTTTTGCATTCAAATCTTCAAGGAACCAGAGAATAGATTCTCTATTTCGATCATATATGTCGTAGAGTGAAAACAGTACATCTACGTCTTTATTTACCAATAAATATTATTTATCTAATCTGTACAATATTAGATTTTCTAACTACAAGGCCCGAGAAAATCCATTAATTAAACAGGACAGGACTGGATTTATTAGACTGATTAGTCACTAATTGAGTAAAAATATAAAAAATTTTTAACTAGGTTAATTGCCTAGTTGCCTTGGTTGCTGTTATTGTTGTCAGTCGAGTTGCTAGAAGACTTTGACCCTCCAGACGATCCGCTGGACGATTTCGGCATGAAGTCCTTTAACGACTGGCACGATTGTTTTCCTTCTTTCATGAATGAACAAAGTTGTACATCCTGCATTTTGGTATTATTTGGAACCATTGCTGTTACTGGTACTTTCGTGGGGCTTTCGCCTTCACCCTGTTGAATTGTTACATCCACTGTAATACTCTTATTCTCTTGCCCTTCCTTTGCTTTCTCTCCACCCTTTGCCTTTAGAGTGAAATTCAATGGGACCTCAATCTGTGATTGTGACTCAGACGATGACTGGTTTCCTGCATGCGACTCAAACTGTGCTAAACTCATCATTGGATACGCGATAACCAATGAAAGAGCAAACGTTGCTACCAGAATTAATGTTTTCATTTTCATTAAATCCATCTAGGACTTTAAACTTTATAATGATTAAGCGAAATGCACCTAGGTTTACTTGGAATAAAGACGCTTGATGGTTCGATTAACCAACCAGCGGGTCCAATTGTGACGCACCAGAATGAAAACGCAGTATGGTTTTTGTGGCGGTTGCAACATAATAATTCAACAAATTACAAAATAGTTCAATAAATGGAGGGAGGTGAGTGAAACCCAAGTGAACTAACTTGTGCACGTATAAAAACTATTTAAAATATAAAATTCATAATAATATAATGGAGAGTATGAAATGTGACCATTGTAAGAAAAATATCCATTCTCTAAATCAATTTCTAGATAGTTTCGTATGTAATGATTGCTATCATAAACTAATTTCTAAAGTATACTATCCAAATGCTATGGAAGCATAAATGACTATTAGGTTTTGCAATTTTTGTAAATTCTACGAGTTTTACTCATGCCTATTTAATTAACATCTAATTGATCTCTTACTCTTTGGTACAGTCTATTCATTGTGATGGGTTTTTCAATAGTTGAGTTTATCACTCCCTCTTTCATATATTGCTGGTACAATTCCTCTTCCTCAAAATTATAAGCACTCATCAATATCGTTCTTATTTTAGGATTCGAAGTCTTTACTTTTTTCAGTAATTCTAAGCCGTTAAGACCTGGCATTCTTAGATCAGAAATAACTAAAGCATAGTCCTCTTTGCTCTCTGTAAAGTGTTCAAATGCCTTGATGGGATCGATGAAGGAGACAACTGAAACTCCATCAATATTTTGGCGCAAAGCCTCGTGAAAGAAAGTAGCAGTGCCTATATCGTTATCTACTACACTAACAATTCTGTTGTTACTAGACATGCACTCTTAAATTATCTCTTGCAACGTTTTCGAATGTATTTGCGATATTAGCATTTAACCGTGAAAATTCTTTTGCATTATCTCTTGCATGTTGTACTGATGTTTTCACCGCTTCCATAGTTGCAATATGTCATTGTTTGCTAATCTCGTTGCGACTATTGTACCGTCTGTAATATTGCTTACTGCTGTTGCATAATTTTCTGTGAATGTTTTTGGAGAACCCCAATATGACAAATATGAATTTTGTACATTTTCAATGTACGGAACCCATAGGGATTGCAGTGAATGGATAACCTCTTTTTGTGAATCTAGAAAACTATCTGCAATATCTTTTGATGCTTGAATGGTCTCTTCTTGATATTCGTTAACGGCTTTTGTAAACCGTGGAATTTCCTTTAATGCCTCATCTGTTGACTTTTTAACTCTTGATTTTGTTTCGTCGAGAGCGATATTGATTGTTTCTATATTTTTTACTTCTTTATTTGATGCCATGTTATTATATTATATTAGACACAATGGCATATATACGTTGGTAATAATTGGTATTTATTACCATTATAATCCCCCAGGCTTAAATTATTCCGCGAGTCCACGGCACTCACACTCATCAGTACTTATCCACCATCCTTGTCAGTAAAGTGGTGCGCCTTAAGTCATTTATTTCAAAATAATAAGACAGGCATAATTTTACACTAATACTCTCAAATATTTGACAATATGCATACGAATTAAGCGTGATTCTGTCTATAAAATAGACAATAAAATGGACTAAATTTAACCACCGTTTGGTTTTTATTTTCTTTTATGGTTAAAGTAGTATTTGATTCAGATCCATAGGTAGATAAAAAGTAATATTTTTACTTAGATTGGATATTGTATTAAGTTTGCGTTAATAAAAAATGGAATTATTTCACAGATAACTTAGGTAAGGCAACTTCTTATATTTAGTAGCATACGTCTCATCACTCTTTTAACACCATCATGCACGCCGGTGGGATTCTGTCTGCATTCGTGTCCAGTACCACCGGTGTCTAATGCATATTAAATATGTAGTCCAGTTGAAGTTAATGGAATCTCCATCCACGGCCTTGATACTCGTTGTCATAGGCGCATCGATTGGTCTCTTTGGAGTATCCTTGTTACGTATGGTAGATATTTTAAAGAAGCGGAAGGAAAATGTAACGAGTTTCCGAGCACACTCTTGAATGCAAGCCAGATGTTGTTCTTATGCTACGATTGCCTCACCCATTCAAAATTAAACTATATTGATGATGATAAGGATCAAAAAAAATAATTGTGATGAGAGTGGAGGCGGAACCAACAACGCAGGCTGTACAACTGAGAAATCACTCGATATAGGTCAAATAACAATCGGTACCGGACATACAAGTCTTAACATAAAAATTGATAATCCCACTGACGAGGAACATCAATTAATAATTGAATCTGGATCTGAGGGTAAGACCTCTGAAATTGGACAAAGTGATGAGATAAAGGGGAAAAAATGTTGAATTCAAGTTCAAAACGGATCTAGTGGGCGAACTAGGTTATCACTGTAAGTATCATCCAGACATGATGAATGGAACAATCAATGTGTCCTAATAATACCTACTCTTTTTGTTTAGATAACACAAACCTAACCTTTGTTTAATCATCATAATTTATTGACCTGGATCTACCGTTGGAATTAAAATATGCATTAAATTATCAAAACACTGATGGGCCTAGAATGAAGACAGACCCACCAGGAAATAACTCATTGTTACGGGTTTATGTGAGAATATGCTCAACAGATTATATTATAGTTAAAAGAACTGGTATAGAACGAACTATAGGCTTGGCTCTTCGGTAAAGCCTGTCCTTTCATAAACGGAGACTATATCATTAAAGTTGTTCTGCGTCGCTGACATCGTTGGCTCCACAATTTAATTAATAGTATAACCATTTAGACATCAATTAATCTCATATTCGGAAGTTCGGATACGTGAATGTAAGAATAGTATATCACTATATCTCAACGAATCAATTAAGATATTCTTAATGTTACCTCCTAAGAATACAAATATTGTTACTGTAACCTCCTAAGAATACATATATTTTTATATTAACCAAATCTATAAGAAACTTATTAATTAAACAACTGATGGGAGAAGTTAATTGATTGAATGAACAAGACACAACCAATTTCCCACCAGTTGTGTGTTAGGCGCTGTACGCTTATTTTGACCAACTTATAATTCCTTTGGTAGAAAGTCATGAAAATTTTGAATAGTAGAAAGTGATAAGAATTTAGGAATAGGTAACGTTATCTTCTATCGAAACTCTAAATTGTTTTGTCAAATATCATTATTTCTCTTAATCGACGTCTTAAGAGCTCCGAGCGTTGTTTACTATTGATAACAAAACATGAAATAACTCAAACTCGCGGGATTCTGAGTAACCAAACCCTAATAGTTGTCCCACCAGTGGAGTTTTGATAGAATAGGAAAAGGTGCTATTAATCTGAATAGACAATTTATAGGAATAGAAATTGACTCTCTTCACTATTCAAAACGCACAAAATAGAGAAAAATTAACTAAAGATTCCTTATCAAACAATAAGTTATCTAGCGATAAGCAAACTAATTATATCAATAAGCAAATAAAGAGACTGAACAAGAAACAATCAAGCGCCCATCAGTTGCTTTGTGTTAGGTGTTGTTAATAATTAAGAACTGATGGGATGAGTTTTGATTGAATGAACAAGAACCAACCAATTTTCCACCAGTTGTTTGTGTTTAGATTGTAGTTAGGTGTGCTACATACTATAAAATGGCTTGCGTAGAATGTTATAAGAATATATGAATTAGTAACGTTATTCTGTATAAAACTCTGATTGTTTTACTAAATAATCATTGAATTTCTGTATGGTAGGAAATTTTATGTCTAGTAATAATAAAATGAATTGTCCTAAATGTAATCATGAGAATTCTACTGAAGACTTAGTTAAACAACTAGCAGAATGTCCTTGTGATTGTCATAATGAAACCCATTTATTCTAATATTTATGGTCTTGCTGTGTGAAACTTGAAATGATTAATATCGACCCGTGGGAGTTGGAACCAAACCAAGAGAATCCCACCGGCTATTTGAAAAATAGGTTTCTAGTCTAATCAAATAAGTGCTATTAAATATAAGAACCTGCCTTACCTAAGTTATTTCTGGAAAAAGTCTATCTTTCGTTACTACAGATCTGAAAGAATATCCAATCCAAAATCCTTAGTTCACTCTGCAATTTGTCGGCCTCAATTATAGAATCGGTTTGATTTATTATGTCAAAAACAACTTTGAATCAAAGTGTTCTATCAAGATAGAAACTAACTCTAAAGGTCATAATACTACTGTGCATGTGTATGAAGCAGTAACATTGCAAGAAATAGATGGTACTCTAGAAAAAGCCACGTATGCACACGCTGGTATACAGAATAAATTATTAAAGAAAGAATCACATTGTTCAAAGTGTGGCGAATGGCTAGAATGTCACTCGGAAGTTTGTGGAGAATGTGGAGAAATAAGTAAGTAAATGAAGAGCGATTTTTTAACGGATTTTTGGAAGGGCTTTATTGTTGCACTGGGTGTATCTGGTAGTATATTCCTATTCATAGAGTTAATGAGGAAATGATAGACTAAAAAAATTCAAAGATGATCCAGAATGATCCGCAGAATAAAGTAGGCGACTGTTACTAGAGCGAGAATCAGAATCAGATCCAGAACCTTTTTCAAGGTTAAGGGAAGAATGTGATACATAGATAGAAATTATATGATAGAATGGATACTTAAACACTTATTAAATAATATAAGGCAAGAAAATTGCTGATAAGAAAAGTTGACAACTATCCTAGCCTCATTGGAAAATTTATTTTTGGTTATAGAGTCTACAAAGCATGGATGGAAAGTTCAAGAACACTTAAAGCGGCAAAAGCCATCCAGCCTGGCATTCGATCCTGAACATCCTGAGAGAGCATATTGCGGTACTTTTGACAATGGACTTTGGAAAACTGATAATAATGGTCAAACATGGGAAAAGACCTCGCTAGAAGTCTTAGCTTCTAGTATCATGTCTCTTTCAGTTAGTCCTATAGAAAAAGGAGAACACGGATTTAACAAGTTATTTGTGGGAATGGAACCAAGTATAATTTATTCGTCAATTGATGGCGGTCAAACATGGGAAAAGATCGATGAATTTAATAAATTACCTTCACACTCCACATGGTCATTTCCTCCTAGACCATCAACTCATCACGTTCGTTGGATAGAGCCTGATGTAAATAGAAAAGAGTACCTTTTTGCTGCCATAGAGGCAGGAGCACTAATCAAGAGTTTTGATGGTGGTAAGACCTGGATAGATCGAATAGAGAATAGTCCATATGATACTCATACATTAAGGACTCATAAAAAAGCACCTCGAAGACTCTATTCTGCTGCAGGTGACGGCTATTTTGAGAGTCAGGACTATGGAGGTTCCTGGAAAAAATTGGATGAAGGACTAGGACAGCACACCTATCTTTTAGGCATTGCAGTAAATTCAGATGATCCTGAAAACATAATCATATCAGCGGCAGGCAATGCTTGGCAAGCACACTATAGACAAGATCTGGAATCCTTCGTATATAGACGTTCACATGATCTTGATGATAACGATAAGAGGTGGATGTCAACTACTGATGGTTTGCCTGAATCAAAAGGAACTATAATTTCAATGATTGAATCTAATCCGAAAATCAAAGATGAGTTTTATTGTTTGAATAATCGAGGAATCTATTGTTCTAAAGATTCAGGAATCTCTTGGGAGGTACTAGATATACCCTGGGCTAAAGAATATTATTTACAACACCCTTGGGCATTAGCAGTTAGGGAAGCAAATTAAAAATTCAAAGGATCATAGTAATAAGCAACTACGCGAATGGCATTATAATTGACATCAAAATCCCAGATCACATCTTATGGAGATTAGAAATGGGAAAATCTAAATCCGGTAGAGGTCGATCAAGAATAAGAAAAAGAGGCAGATACGCCGGCGAGTGAATAATCAGAAATGAAGCCTTATTTAGATACTGAAGATACCTTCTATTTTAATTATGAAGAACTAATCAAAGTATCGAAAATAATTACTAATTTAGCAGAACTAAAAGCAGAACTAGAACCAAAACAAAAGCCGAAAAAGGACTATGCTGGTATTGGAGCGGTCATAATTACCTTTACTGTAATGAGTATAGTTATAGGATTATCCATATATACCGCTTGGCAAGTAGCATATGGAATAAACCAAACAGACACACTAGAACGGGACACAACGGCTTATATGGATACTCCTAAGGAATTTGAGCAAGCAAGAACGGAAAGGGATCTTCAAGGTTGTTATAGCGGTTTCGCAATATTGGGAAATCTTTATAATAATTATTATTTCAAAACAATTCCGCTGGCACCTCAAGAATTGGAAAAATTCATTAAAGATATGTGTCATTAAAGATATGTGTAATTTCTACCATGAAGAAACGAGATTATGGTACTATAGTCCAGACAGTGAAATTATACCACTAGAACTTAAACAAGAATTTGCCAAAAAGTATTATTGACAAATATCCGAAAATATTAGTCGATAAACTCACAGGAATTGATAAAAAATGAATAATCAAATGATAAGTAGTATATTGCTATTGGCCTTTTTAATACTGCTCATAATCGGTTGGACTACTCATATATTTGGTCAAGTAGAGGGACAATATTTACCAGATAAGCAAGAGATGTATCTATGTATGGATATAAAATATGTCGAGAAATTATTTCCGAATGCAACTACAGATAAAATATGTAAGTATTGGACTGGTGAAGAGATAATAATGATATTTGGATTGAAGCACACAAAATGATATATCGTTTAGGGACAGCAATAGCGCAGATAATACCGTTTTACAGACAACGACAACCGGAACAACAAAAAGAGATAATCACAACGAAGTTGGTAATAACAATGGTAATAATAGCGATAGTAAAGATTGCAGTTTTAATGTTATGGATCTAACAGGCCAAAATGTTAGCAATGGATAACAAGATTCCTTTAGCACTTGAAGAAATCAAATGAGGATCAAAAAAAAGGTATTGATTATAGTAATAGCCATTTTAGCAATAATTGGAACTATTTTCGCCGTGCTAATGGGTATATATTACTACATGATTTATACACTACAACAAAAACTTCGTGAAACGATGTCTAAGCATGATGGTCTTAATCCTAAACTACCAACTCAAAATGTTAGCAATGGATAATAAGATCCCTTTAGCACCTGTGGATAGTGGTAACGGTAAATAAGAAATGAAATGTCCTGTATGCAGTTCGGAAGTAAAAGAACTATACAATCTCAACACCGAAACAGAGGAGTTCAAATGCTTTGGATGTCATCTTGCAGATCTCGATCGCAGAGTGAGGAGACTGGAGAGACAGGAGAATAAGAAGTGAATAAGCAAATGACACCTAAGCAATCTTTTATATTTGTAATAATAATAGAAAAGGAGCAAGAAAAATGAATGCCTTACGAAAAATAATGTGGATTATAGATTTGTTTTCGGTCGTGTATGTAAGGTAATAGTAAAGGGTGCCTATATAGGATACGAAGAAAAGGGGCAAGAAAAATGAGCGGTATCTACTAATGCGACCATGAGAAGAACGGCTACTGGCATCAATATGGAGTCCAACAAATAGTATGGCAAAATTAGGCCACATGACAACATGACTCTTGGCGTTGATGAAATGATGTCTTATCCCCGACTGTATAATGTTGCTGGAGTAACGGCTTGCAAACCTGTTTTGATTCAACCGATACTAATGTCTATTATATTTCAACACTACAAACAATTGGACACTACACAAAGGACGGTCGAAAAACAAAACTAAATCTTTATATCGCGTGTGCGATATTAATAACAATCAAATTTAAAAAATGAGTCTCGTAGGAAATTTATCAACATGCAGTGTATGCGGAAAGCGAAGGATAATAGCCAAGCATCTAGATAAAATTTTGAGTAAGCAGAATAGGATAGACGTCTATTTGGAATGTAAAGAGTGTGCCGCTATTCCCCTTTGGGCTGAAAAACAAAAGTCATTTGATCATTATCAATAGAAGATAAATAGTTAGAAAATGTCAAGAAAAACTATAGAGGTAGATTCTGATATGATTGATCGGAGTCTTGAGGAGTTAGCCACAAACTTATAATTCGGCTAGATACGAATCCAAAGAAAAAGAGGGAACAGAATAATATTAAGAAAATTAGTAGATAAAGAACTTAAAATTAGATCTTGAGCGGGACTCTATAATTTAGTTATTGTGGGCAATCGAAGTTTAAAACGATCAGCCCTGTGTGTCTCGACAGCCTTTTATGTCGTCGTCTGGTGGTCCTTGATGGAAATCTGCACTACAACTTGGAATTGGAGGACCAGGTCTGAAATCATGTGGATTACCGAGTTTAGGAGGTTTTATTTGCTTCTACTGTGTGAACGGACCACATAGTTGCCACATAAGTTGTAGTAATGGCTAGTGTTATAACAAATGAAATAAGGAGTTTTTGCCTTATTAACAACTTGAAACATAGATAGAAACCGGTACTATATAACAGTATAATAATAAAATTTATTTAATCCTGATATTGATATTTCATAAGGTATCTTTTCAAAGATAACTTAATTGCATCCGATTCTTATGTCTATAATATTTGAACATTATAACAACCTAAAAGAAATTAAACATGAAATTATAGGTAAAAATCCGGAGTCCAAAGAAAATTCTTTATAATATTTTTACAATACTATTATTACGGTTCGCTGATGGGAGGACCAATTACAACAATGGATAATAAGATCCCATTAATACCTGAAAATAATTGAAGTCGACGTTCCTTCTAGAAGGGAGATATTTTATGTGAATCTGATCATTAGGAAGGATATTTTTTCTGGACTTCGTAAGAATCCAACTGGGTATTCACTTCTATAATAAGATCGTGTAAACCTATTGGCTTCTGAAGGAATCCATTTATAATTTTCATTTTAGTATATTCTTGAAATAGAATATTATCTATTTCAAATGCAGTCATTAGTATCGTTCTTACGAAGCGATTTTGATCCTTTATCTTTCTTAAGAACTCCATTCCATTCAAGCCAGGCATTTTATAGTCAGATATTACCAATAGATGTTAATATCATCCAAAGTTGAATCACAGAATACATTCATCAGAGAATCAGATATTACGATAACGAGATAATAATGTAAAATGGTAGTTTTTATCTTAGGCTCCTCTCATGCAGTTAAAAAAAACTAGTTAAATCAAATGGAGCTGGTTTTTTAAATCCATTGCTCGATTTCTAATAGTTACTTCCGTAACTCCCGCAGCATCTGCGATGTCAACCTGTCTTACTGTCTTCCCCTCCATTTGGAGTGAAACATATAGTACTGCTCCCGCAAATCCCATGGGATCTTTCCCTGCAGAAAATTCTAATTTGAGTGCTTTTTTCATAAGATCTCTTGCCTGCCTTGTCGTCCTTTCACTCAAATCGATTTTATTTGCAATTTTTTCTATACACTGGAAACAATTTATTTCTGGTATTTTTCTTCCTAAGTGAAATACAATATCCCTGTAAATTTTTGCGATGGCTTTTCTGCTTATGTTACTTGCTTCAGCAAGTTCATCAATTGTCCTCGACACTCCCAGTTCTCTGCACGATATATAAAGGCATGCAACAAGAGCAGCGCCTATAGTTCTGCCTCTTATTAATCCATCCTCTTGAACCTTTCTGTATGTGTATGCGGTTTTCTCAACTACTGAAGGTGTGAGACCTAATTTATCCTTCAGTTTATCCAATAACATGAAGGCTGTAGTAAAATTACGTGAAGTGCTATCACGGAAAAGAGAACGCGAATCCCATATTCGTAGTCTATTCATTCTAGCTTGCATTCCTGAATCAATTAATTGTCCAGTAGAATCCTTGTTTGTTTTGCCAATCATAGTCGACAAATTCATATCATGCACTGCGAGAGAATACGGCATACCTATTCTACTCTTATCTGTTTCAGGGTCATTGAAATTTCTCCATTCTTTACCATCTTCTTCTATACCATCTACCACGACTGTTCCACAGTTACTACACACAATCTCACCGGATACTAAATCAGTAACCATCTTACTTTCTTTTATATTACAAATTGAACACGTAATTAGCTTTGACATTATAACGATTTAAGTACTTATATATACGTTGATCAAGTATTTAAGCGTTGTACCATATGACTGATGAAAAACTAGCAAAAATATCGATATGAAGGTCGGATTGAGTTCTCCTTTTAAAGAATCTCCAAAATTAGAATATGACACTTTTATTGATATCTTAATTATTCGTTATATACAAGGACAATAGATAAATGTCATTATCCAATCATTAGTCATTAACACGAATTGGATTTTGTAGCTCTTTTATAATATATTGTCTAAATAAGAGTAGATTGACCATGAGGGTCGGATCTTACTCAAAGTCAGTACAATATCTGCTTGAAAAACATACTAAACGAACACTGTTTGAGAATAATCTTGAAAACGAAATCGAATGCCCTAGATGTCATGATGTGATGACTTTATGTTCTGACTTTGATTTTCTCTATTATAAGTGTGAAGAGTGTCATCTGCCTCTCTATACTACTCCTAATTCAGATTGTCAATTTAGCTGACTTAATTAAATTTACGATAATCCACATCCGTATGGAGGCACACAATCTTAGGGACTACTGATTACTAATGTTATAGAGACATTAGGTTGCATACACATTTATTTTTGAATGCCATAATTTTTTATAGTTTCAATGTCGGGTATAAGAAAATCTGTAACTTATTTGCTTATTGTAGCATTGTTTGGGATAATAATTTATCAAAATCCTTTTTGCTGTACTGCTGTATATTCTCAGGAAACGGAGCTCAAATATATAAAACAGCTCGGAATGAAAGGCATTGAAAAAGGACGGTTTGCTTTTCCTCGTAGTCTTGCAGTTGATAATCCTGGTAACATTTACGTAGGAGATACTGGGAACAAACGTATACAAAAATTCTCACCAAATGGTACATTTCTTACTAGTTGGGGTTCTGAAGGAACTGGTAATGGAGAATTTTTGGGTTTGCATGACGTTACTGTTGACCCTAAAGGGAAATATATTTACACAGTTGAGCTTAAAAATCATCGAGTTCAAAAATTCAATCCTAATGGGATGTTCATCACAAAATGGGGCTTTAATGGCACTGGGGGTCGCGATTTTATGAGGGCCCCACATCAAATTGCGGTAAATTCTCTTGGCAATGTCTATTTGACTGATTCAAATGCTAACCAGATTCTAAAATTTTATGATAATGGTACTTTTATAGGAACTCTCGGATCAAAGGGAGTAGGTCCAGGTCAATTTAATACTCCTCATGGGATTGCAATAGATGCTAATGACAATATTTACGTGACTGACATGAAAAATTATAGAGTTCAGGTTTTTGATAGTAAAGATACTTTTGTTAGACAGTGGGGGTCTTTAGGAATAGGTTTGGGTCAATTCTCTGAAACTGTCCCTGGTATCGCAATTGACACTAATAATCGTGTGTACGTTGTAGATAAAATAAATTCGCAAGTTCATATGTTTGATAATACAGGGAACTATCTGTCTAGCTGGGGATCGGATGGCAAAGGTCCTCAACAGCTACACAAACCTGAAGATATTGCGGTAAATAATCAAGGAGAAGATATTTACATTACTGACACAAGAAACTCTAGAGTTCAAATATTACAGGTCATAGAATGATAGGGAAAATTTTAGCGATACTTCAGGTTAAAAATTCTTAACATCAAAAAAATGCTAGGGTTTGATTTACTTGAAGATTACTCTTGTACTAGCTTTGATCTTTCCCAAAACATTCTCTTTTTCATTATTATTAGGAATGATTCTTCCTACTATATTTACAGGAGAATAAGCCAGAATTTTTCGTTCTTCACTAA